>SESG01002210.1_pt1 | contig 10786 bp, 10 predicted proteins | sample 3171421 | NCBI WGS metagenome assembly SESG01 (sample SAMN10866946, study PRJNA518727) | freshwater metagenome | biome: subpolar coniferous forest; feature: holomictic lake; material: water; isolation source: holomictic Lake 227, 6 m and 8 m depth | place: Canada: near Kenora, Ontario | collected... | reverse complement strand
TCTGCCGGCCACTGCTGGCGGAGCGCCTGCACCAGCGGATGGTGGTCCACCATAAAATCGCCGTTTTCGATATTGACACCGCCGATGTTGAATTCGCGGAACAGCCAGTCGATCGATTCCTTGAGCCAATCCTGGAAGGCGGGATGGGCGAAACAGGCCCCCGTGTTGCCGGCATAGCCCACGGGAACTCCCTTTGCATCCAGCATCTGGGCCTCGGGGTGTTTGGCCAGAAAATTGGCCATCGAGTACTGGCTGGTACCCTCGTAGTAGACACCGCCGTACCAGGTGGTGCCCACGCCCGGAAGAATAGCCACGTTTTGGGATGCCGCATAGTCGGCAACCTTGCGGGCATACTCCACGCCGCCGTGGGAATCGCGCAAAAAACCCCAGATCACAATGCCTTTGATACCGAGCCCCTGCGCGAAGTCGGTCAGGCGCCGGTAGTCCTCGATAAAGGTTTCCGGCTGCTTGTAATAGCGGTTGTAGCAACCGCTCGTCTGGATGCCCGGATCGTCCAGGCACCAGTTGCAACTATGGTCCCAGGTCCAGAAATAGGAATTGGGCAGCGCGGATGGTCCATCGTAGTCCAGCTTCCACGAGTAATTGTTGCGGGGCCTGCCGTTCTGCTTGTTAATGTGAATCATGTTGTCTTCCCAGGGACGCTGGTATACGTCCCCGTATAGGCCGTGTTGTTACCCTATTTCCCGAGTAATTTTGCGATGTAGGGCGCGACAAATTTTGCGGCTACCTCATTACCCTGATCAGTAAGGTGGACCCCATCCGCGTAAATGAGCTGGTCTATGAGTTTTGAATTCTTTTGAAATTGGGACGCAAAGTGTTCATGCAAGTCGCACAGCGGCAAATTGTGTTTTTTGGCGAGTGCGCGCACGGCGGCACAGATGTTGGTGTTCATGTAGGCATCCAGTCCGCCCTTCGCAAGGAACTTGTCCTTCCATGTGTGCCGCGCATCATTGAAGGGCGTGCTCGTTATCAACAGTATCTTGGCTCGGGACTTGGCGCGGATGCTCTTCACAATCTTCTCCATCCACTCTTGGTACTCCGCCGGCGTCAACAAGCCCGTGTCATTCAGCCCGAATAAAATCGTCACCACGGCGGGTTTATGATCAAGAACCGCAGTCTGCAGGCGGGCGAATCCGCCCTTGGCCGTATCGCCGCCCACACCGGAATTGACAATCCTGGCCGGCAGTTTTTCCTGTGTGAGATAGGCTTGTACAAAGTCCGTGAGCTTGGCGCCCGGCTTGTTCGCACTGCACAAGGTGGTCGAATCACCCAGCATGACCACCACATTTGTCTTTTCCGCAGCATGAACCGTTACGGCGATTAAACTCATCATCAGGAGTGTTTGTTGTGTCAACGACATGGAATACCTCATGTGTTATACCGGATTTCCCGAAGACATCAGTGGTTTTTGAGTCAGCGTTCGCAGCGCAAAAATATCCGCGTCTTTTAAAACAAAACGGAATCGGACCGGCTTCCCCATCAGCGCCGACAAATCGGAGCCTTGTTTCCAGATGATTTTGGCATCGAGCTGATCGCCCAGCAGCGGGCGCATGTCTGCGGCAGCGAATCCTTCGATCGGTTTCCCGGCCAGATCCTGAATTTCAACCTGAATGCACCCGGCCACCGACGTGGAGTAATTCAGGCGGAGCTCATTTCCGCCAAAGATCAGCGGCTTCGTGAGTACTTCGCCCCCTTGATACCCGGAGCGGATCGAGGCAAAACCCCACGGACGAATCGACAACCGGCGGAATTTACACGGCGGGCCGTCTTTCTGCATGTAATGCTCGCTGATCAACATGGACCATTCAGTGTCCGAGTTTCGAATGAGCCCCCAGGACGGATAATTGTTGCGGTGGGTCCAATTGCGCTGATCCAACCCGGGACGAACCCAGGCCTCGCGATACCGCGTCCAGTGAACCCCGTCTCGACTGCACATGAACAAGGCGTCATTGCAGCCATCCCCGCTGGGGCCCTGGACATTTTCGCGGATCTGCACAAACCGGTTGGGGAACCCGATGTAAATATGTTCGGCCCCCGGGCAGGGGGTGACGCCGTTGGTATACATTTGCGTTTCCAGGTCACCATCCTGGTATTGCAACGGCTGAACCGGCGACCAGTTGATAAAGTCCGGGGAGGTGGAGGTCTGAATGGCCCGCACCGCAATGCCCCAGTGAATGGCATTTTTCGGGTAGGGTTGACCCGTGGCGGGGTCGGCAAACATGCGGGTATAGGAACGATAGCAGCCGGCCACCGAATCCCAAAAAGCGGTATTGACGGTGTCGAAAGTCCCCTCCATGCGCAGTTCGTCCGGTCCCAGTCGCCGCCAACACAACCCATCGCCGGAGCCGGACGCACAGATTTTTTCCCAGCCGAGAAGCGCCAATCCCTTATATCGGGCATCGGGCGCACAGGCCGGGTTGGTGTCCAGGAACGCGGGGGGAATGATCACATCGGCGCCATGCCAGAGAATATTATTGTGCTTGGACCCCTGGAATTCGACGAGGCCCAAATCGGGCCGGTGAAAGGATTTCCCACCATCCGTGCTTTCCGCCATGGCGAGGATGCAGACGCCCTCGTTTTTCAAATCGGGAATGGCCGCCCGGTAGTAGATGCGGATGGCGGATTCCGTCTGAACCAGACTGTAGGCACCTAGCGTGTTGTCCTCCCAGGGGGCTCCGCCGGTAAAAACAACTTCGCGCCGTTCCGGGTGCGAGAGCCGCAATTCGGCATTCGTCATCTGCTCAATCAGGGTGTCATCAATAAATAATTCGCGGCGGGTTCCAATAGAGAGCGGAGAGATCATGCGGGTGTCCTTTCACTATGTCATATCCCGTCCAAAGTAATCAGATTCCATGAACGCGGTCAATCACGGCCACCCGAAAACTTGCATTTTTCAGGAATGAGTTCACTACCCGTAGGCTACATGCAAGCGACCTCCCGGTCAGGATGCGGGCTACGGCGTTGAAGGATTTGAATTCCGACCAAAAGCGGGAACTGCTGAAGATGATGATTCGCAGGGTTGAACTCACACCGAATAGCATCGTCCTGAACCCGTTCAAGGGCGATCCCATCGTTGGCGAACTTCGTGAACGGCAGGGCGTCAGTAGCGGTATATGGCGGTACATTGATGTAAATTGGTTGAACTGACGGGGCATCTGGACGATCCCCACGAATCCTAGCCATCCCCGAAAACAGCAAAAATCGCCCCCGATTTCCACTGCTCGGCAGTGGAATAACGGGCAGTGAAGTCAGGTTCGAGCCACAGTCTGAACAAGGGGTTCGCCAGGAAGCCAACTCGAACTTGAGCCGTAATCGGCTGTTTCAGGAAACCGATGGCAGGCAGGTTCGAGTTGTTGATGGAATGGCTCCGGCGACAGGGCTCGAACCTGTAACATTCTGGTTAACAGCCAGACGCTCTACCATTGAGCTACGCCGGAATCGCGCAAGACCTTTTCAGGATACCTGACACCACCGCAAGATTCAAGCCGGATTTCGGGCCGGAGATAATCAGTTATACCATCGGCGTTGTCATCGCCCATCCGGCGTGGCATCATCACCGCATGGCATGGTTCATCCAAACTGGTGAAGGGCTGCTGCTTAACGTGCATGCCACCCCTCGCGCGGCACGCTCCGAGTTCGCCGGACTGTATGGCGCGGATGCTCTGCGCGTACGCCTGCGCGCCCCGCCGGTGGACGGCAAGGCCAATGCAGCGCTGCTGAATTTTTTAGCGGAAGCCTTCGGGCTGACAAAGCGCAACGTGACCCTGATTCAAGGCGCCACCGGCCGTCACAAGCGCGTGCTGCTCCGGGGCCTCACCAGCGACGCCGTCCATCAGGTGACGGGCTTGTAGGCTTTGGTTGACAATATGCGTTTATGCGCATAATGTTCTTATATGAATTACCCGCAAGCCAAAGCTCGAGCAGATATTTTGAAGGCGCTGGCACACCCGGTTCGCGTTTTGATGGTGGATGCGCTGTCCAGCGGGGACCAGTGCGTTTGCGAATTGAATAAACTGGCGAAGATTGATCAATCCGGCTTTTCGCGACATCTGGCCATGCTGAAAAAGGCCGGTGTTGTGAGCGACCGGCGGGAGGGCATGAAAAATTTTTACCATCTGGAAACACCTTGCATCCTGCGCGCCATTGCGTGCGCGTTCGAGGTGGCCAAATCCGACGCAATGCGCAGCCGTAAATTGTTCAATAAAGCTGAACGATCGGAATGCTGATGAAAAAACGCCTGGCGCATCAACACACACCCGCAGACGCAGAGCCGGCGCTGGAGCTGCGCCTGGCAGGCGCGATCGCACTCAACACGCTGATCGTTGTTGTTGAAGTGATTGGCGGAATGGTTTCGGGCAGCCTGGCGCTGCTTTCTGATGCTGTGCATAATCTCAGCGATGTGATTGCTCTGATCATCGCGCTCGTGGCGCGGCGGCTCGGAAGACGCCCGCCTTCAAACCGGCACACCTACGGCCTGGGGCGGGTTGAGGTCATGGCCGCCCTTTTCAACAGCGCCACCATTCTGGTCGTGGGCACATTGATTATTCACTCGGCGGTGGCGAGGTTGATGCATCCGTCGCCGATTCTCTCGGGAGTGATGCTGACCGTGGCGGTCGTGGGATTGGCAGCCAACCTGTTCTCCGTGCTTCTGCTAAGGGGCCACAGCCATGGCGACATGAACATGCAGGCCGCAATGCTGCACCTGCTACAGGACACGCTTTCGTCGGCGGCCGTTGTGGTGGCGGCTCTTTTGGCGTCCTGGAAATACGGGCCTTATCTGGATCCGGTCGTTTCGATGCTCGTCGTGGCTCTGGTGCTTGCCAGCGGCTGGCGATTACTACGCGACGCAATCAGAGTCCTGCTGGAAGGAACCCCGGACGGACTTGACCTGAAAGAACTGCAGCAGGATGTGCAACAACTTGTGCCGGGCTGCGATCTGCACCATATCCACGTGTGGGAGCTACGCCCGAACCAGCGCATGCTGACAGCTCATCTGCGAGTGGCCGACGAGCGTTTGTCAAATCTTGAGCCCGTCTTGCAGCAGGTCCGCGCCCGGCTGCAAACCCGCTGGGCAATTTCGCACAGCACTCTGGAGCCGGAGATCGCCGGCTGCGGAGACACTGAAGTCCTGGGCAAACACTTGCCTTTCAACTCAAATTCTTTCAGAGCAACAGTGGGGCCTAACACATGAAACAAAACTGGCTACAGCTCATCATAAAAGGCATCGCACTGCTTGTTCTCTGGGGGTGGACATACTGGAATCTGGAGTCATTTTCGATTTGGCTGACGTATGGCGCGCTGGGCCTGCCACGAGGGCAAGGGATGGCTGCCGCACTTCAATTCTTTGTGTTCGAGACTCCCAAGGTTCTGATGCTGCTGACGATTGTCGTTTTTGTGGTGGGCATCATAAGGTCCTTTTTCACGCCGGAACGGACGCGCCGGATTCTGGCGGGGAAGCGGGAAGCGACCGGGAATGTGCTGGCGGCACTGCTTGGCATCGTCACGCCCTTCTGCTCCTGCTCTGCCGTCCCACTTTTTATAGGATTCGTTACGGCTGGCATACCGCTGGGGGTGACCTTGTCATTTCTGATTTCGGCGCCCATGGTAAATGAAATTGCGCTGGTGCTTTTGTTCGGCATGTTCGGATGGAAAGTGGCAGCCATTTATCTGGGCATGGGGCTGGGCATTGCCATGCTGGCGGGCTGGATCATCGGCAGGTTGAAAATGGAGCGCCATGTGGAAGAGTGGGTCTATGCGACCGGATCAAAAGCCGGCATCGAAGCAGAGCTGCTGGACTGGCCGGCGCGCATCCGGTCGGGCCGCGAGGCGGTACGTGATATCGTCGGAAAAGTCTGGCTTTATGTTGTCATTGGCATTGCCGTGGGCGCAGCCATTCATGGATATGTACCAGCCAATGCCATGGCGGCATTGATGGGAAAAGCCGCATGGTGGAGCGTTCCGCTCTCGGTGATCATCGGCGTACCGATGTATTCCAACGCGGCCGGCATCATCCCCGTTGTTCAGGCGCTGCTAGGCAAGGGCGCGGCGCTCGGCACAGTGCTGGCGTTCATGATGGCGGTGATCGCGCTTTCCCTGCCGGAGGCGATCATTCTGCGCAAAGTGCTCAAGCCACGCTTGCTGGCTGTGTTTTTCGGAGTGGTGGCGATCGGAATCATTGCGGTCGGATATTTGTTCAATGCCATTATGTGACAGAAAGGACACGCACATGTCGAACGATTGCGAAAAACCGGACAGCGGCTCCACCTGCAGTTGCGGCGGAGGAAGTTGTTGCAGCGGGCCTGGAAAATGGATTTGGATCGCGCTGGCTGTGGCTGTCGCAGGAGTGCTGATCGCGAAGAATGCCGGGAAGCAGGACCCCGCTGCGGGCACGCTGGCGGCGACCGGTGCAGCAAGCGCCACGAATTCGGGTGGCTCCAAAGCTGCCGCGCCGGCAGCAGACATGCCGGGTCAGCCATTGCCGCGCCTGGTGGACCTGGGCGCGGGAAAGTGCATCCCGTGCAAGCTGATGGCGCCCATTTTGGAGGACCTCAAAAAGAGCTGCGCCGGCAAGCTGGAGGTCCAGTTCATTGACGTATGGCAAAACCCGGATGCGGGCAAGAAGTACGGAATCAACATGATTCCGACGCAGATCTTCTATGACGCAGCCGGGAAGGAATTGTTCCGGCACGAAGGGTTCTTTGGAAAAGACGACATTCTGGCAAAGTGGAAGGAGTTGGGTGTAGTCATCGGCATGGCGAAGCCTCCGGCTGAGCCGTAAGCCGCATGTTTTGGCCAGAACAGATATGACAGCGAAGTTGGGTGTGATCGGGGTGGTAGAGCGAAGCCTCCGGCTGAGCCGTGACCTGTGGCGTAGACGCTGCGGCTCGGCGGGACGCCTCGCCCTACCAGAGAGAAAAGCTAGAGGAGACAGAGAATGCTTGAGCAATTGTTTACATCATTGACGCACGCGATCGAAGGGACGCCCGCCATCGCCATGGCTGCGGCTCTGGTATGGGGTGTGCTCAGCATCCTGCTGAGCCCCTGCCATTTAGCGAGCATTCCTTTGATTGTCGGTTTTATTGACAAGCAGGGCCGGATTACAACTCGGCGGGCTTTTGAAACAGCCTTGCTGTTTGCAGTCGGCATTCTAATCACAATTGGCGTGATCGGCGTGATCACGGCCGCAGCGGGACGAATGCTGGGCGACGTCGGGCGCTGGGGAAACTACACCGTGGCCGTAATTTTCTTCGCAGTCGGGCTCTACCTGCTAGATGCCCTCCGTCTGCCCATGCCGGGCGCGGTCCATCCAGGCATGAAGCGCAAGGGTCTGTTGGCGGCGTTTGTTATGGGCCTTGTATTCGGAGTGGCGCTCGGCCCCTGCACCTTCGCTTACATGGCGCCGATGCTGGCGGTAACATTCAAGCTGGCGTCAACCAACCTTTCCTACGGAATCATATTACTGTTATTGTATGGCGTGGGCCACTGCTCGGTGATCGTGCTGGCCGGGACGTTTACAGAGGTGGTGCAGCATTATCTGGACTGGAACGAAAAATCCAAGGGCGCCGTGGCACTCAAAAAGATTTGCGGCACACTGGTGCTGCTGGGCGGATTGTATCTGATATACACGGCCAGATGACCGGAAAAGGGCAACCAAACATGACCATGATCATGCTCACGGATGAAGACCTGGTGCGATTGACGGCCATTCAGGTGGATCGCGACGCCCGGGAAGCGCTGGCGTTTATCAGGGAACGTATTCTGCCGGAAATCCAACGCCAGCAGGCTTCCCGCTTGAAAGGACCGCTCGACGGCGGAACAGGGAGTTTGCGATAAGAGCAGCGCTAATGCCGGGCTCCCGGACGATCGTAGATCAGCACATACACGGCGGGAATCACGATCAGGGTGAAGGCGGTGGAGACGAAAAGCCCGAAGATGATCGCCCATGCCAGCCCGCTGAAAATCGGGTCAAGCGTAATGGGCCAGGATCCCAGCAACGCCGCAGCGGCGGTCAGAAAGATTGGACGGAAGCGCACCGCGCCAGCTTCGTAAACGGCCTCGTGTACCGCCTGCCCGCGCGCCACGGCATTGCGGATGAAGTCCACCAATATGATCCCGTTACGCACTACGATGCCAGCCAGCGCAATCATGCCGATCATAGCGGTGGCCGTGAAGAAAACCGGATTATTGAAGCCGCCCACCGGACGGTCAACAATCAAGTTGAGCAGCCAGAAGCCCGGCATGATTCCGATCAGCGTGAGCGGGATGGAAATCATGATTACTATCGGCAGCACATAAGAGCCGGTCTCGTACACAAGCAGCACGTAGATTCCCATCAGCGCAGCCGCAAAAGCAATACCCAGATCGCGGAAGACATCGAGCGTAATCTTCCACTCGCCCTCTCCGCGCCAGTCCACCCGTATCCCTGCTGGCAGCGGGTGTTTGGTAAAGTGCGTCTGGAGCTGTAACACCGCGTAGGCCGGGCCGCGGCCGGCCATCTCGGCGGTAACATAGACCACGCGCTCCAGATTTTTATGGAAGATCGTCTGATCCACGACGCTTTCCTCGAAGCGGCCCAGCTCTCCCAATTGCACGGAACGCCCGCCACGTCCTTTGATGAGCACGGTTTTCAAGAAGGCCGCGTCGGAACGGGACGCGCGCGGCAATTGCAACATGATCGGCAATTCGTTGTGTTCGCCCTTGATGTGCACCGTGCCGCCTGGCATCCCGGCCAGCGCGAGCGTCATGGTCTGCGCAATATCCTCGGTGGAAATTCCGCTCAGCCCGGCCTTCTCACGGTCCACCCGGAACGACAGCTTACGCTGATCGGCGGTAACTGTGCTGTCAACATCAACCATGCCAGGCTCCTTGACGAATTCCTCCTGCACAATGCGTGCGGCGGCGGTCAGATCCGCGTAACGGAGGTGCGGCTGACCGTAAATTTCAGCTACGACGGTGGAGAGCACCGGCGGGCCCGGCGGTAACTCTACGAGCTTGATGCGTGCATGCCAGCGTTCAGCGATGGCGGCGATATCTTTGCGGATCCGCAGCACGATCGAGTGACTGTCCATGGCGCGCCGGGTCCGTGGCAGCAGGTTCACCCGCAAGTCGGCGACCTGCGGTCCCTGCCGCATGTAGTAGTGCCGCACGAGGCCGTTGAAGTCCATCGGCGAGCCGTTTCCGACAGTGGCGGTGAAGTCGGTCACTTCCGGCAGCGTCCGCAGAAAGGCTTCCAGCTCGCGCACGGCGCCGTCAGTGGTTTCCAGCGTGGCGGAAGCTGGCAAATCCACCAGAATCTGGAACTCGTTCTTGTTGTCTAAAGGCAGCATTTTGAGCGGCACGCGACCGGTTACTACCAACAGCATCGAAAGCACAAACAGTACTCCCACACCCGCCAGCAGCAGCCAGATATTACGGTGCGACATTGCGAAAGGACGCAGCGTGGCACGATATAGCCGGTAGGTGCGGGTTTCCGTGACATCCCCCGCCTTCTCGGCGCCGTGATCTCGCAAAAGTTTACTCGAAACCCAAGGCGTGATGGCGCAGGAGATCAGCAGCGAGGTCAGCATGGCCAATGGAACATTGAGCGCCATCGGGCGCATGTAGGGCCCCATCATGCCGGTGATAAAGAACAGCGGAATAAAGGCCACCACTACTGCGAGCGTAGCGAGGATCACCGGCGGCATGACTTCATTCATGGCCATGGCGATTGCCTGCAGCCTCGGGTACCGGCGCTTGGCGAGATGGCGGTAGATGTTTTCCACGGCCACGATCGGATCGTCCACCAGCAATCCAAGCGCCAGTATCAGCGCGAAGAGTGTGACGCGGTTGATCGTGTACCCGGCCAGATAGTTGATCAGCAGCGTGAGCGCATAAGTAAGCGGCACGGCCATGGCTACAATCAGGCTGGCGCGCCAGGTCATCACAATTGCGATCAGGACGATGACGGTGACAATGGCTTCGAGCAGGTTCTCAACCAGATCGTTGACCTTCTCGTTAGCCGTTTCGCCGTAGTTGCGGGTGATGCGGACCTGCACGTCGTCCGGGAGCAGCGTGCCGCGCATAGCCTCCAGACTGCGCTCAACCTCGCCCGCTACGATCACGGCGTTGCTGCCTTTCTTTTTGGCGACGGCTATGGTGACGGCGGGGAGGGAGGTGGAGGCTGGCATGCGGAGGGTTGAGGGCGTTTGCCCGGCGGCGGGACCGAAGCCGAAGCGGGTATAGGAATGCGCCTCTTCCGGACCGTCCACGATCTTAGCCACATCGCACAAATGCACAGGGCGGTTGGCGTGCAGGCCAACCATCAGGTTGCGCACTTCGTCCGGCGTCTCCAGAAACGGTCCGGTCTCCACGCGCCAGTTGGCGTTACCCTGTTCGAAGCTCCCGCTTTCCAACTGGGCGTTCGAGACTTTTAGCGCGCCGGCGATTTCCATGGACGAGAGGCCGTAAGCGGCCAGCCGTTCCATGTCGAGATAAACGTGAACCATGCGCCGCTGACCGCCGTGCAGGGTGACGGTGCCGGTATTTGGGATTTGCTGCAGGCGCGCTACAGTCTCTTCGCCGATACGCTGCAGAACATGCCCGTCATAACTTCCGCCAAATAGCGCGGCGGTGACGATCGGCACATCGTCAATTTCAATCGGTTTGACAACCCAGCCGGCGATACCGGGCGTGACGCGGTCCATGTTTTGAGAAAGCTTGTTGTAAAGCTTGAGCAGGCTCTTCTCACGTTCCTCGCCCACGCGAAAACGGACGGTGACAACCGCCA
>SESG01031624.1_pt1 | contig 10787 bp, 7 predicted proteins | sample 3171421 | NCBI WGS metagenome assembly SESG01 (sample SAMN10866946, study PRJNA518727) | freshwater metagenome | biome: subpolar coniferous forest; feature: holomictic lake; material: water; isolation source: holomictic Lake 227, 6 m and 8 m depth | place: Canada: near Kenora, Ontario | collected... | reverse complement strand
CCGGGATTTCCGTTTTTTGAATGGGTGTCTCGCCGGTAGCTTCCACGGTGGAGTCCTCAAGTTCCTCTGCAACTCCGGGCGTGGATGGCTCAACGACTGCCGCAGGTGCCGCCACCGGTGTTTCGACTTTAGGTTTCGCGTGATGACTCATTTGAAAAATCCTTTCTATAGACCGTCGGTGAAGTTTTTATGGCTGATTTGCGTGATGGGCGACCGATTCGCGCAGGTAGATCAGTACGTCTCGAAAACGTCCGGCGTTGGCCGGGTGCAGGGCGACCAGTGTTTCGTGCGCTTGCAGCATAATCGTCTCGGTCGCCCGTATGCTGGATGTTGACTCGATCGCTGGCAGCGGTTCCGTGGGTGTGGCGTCCGGAGCGGCGGGGTCGGAACGGATCATTTCAGCCAACCCCAGCGTGTCGAGCAATGCGCGGTTTTTATCGCTCAACTGCACCATGACCAGCTGGCCGGAATTTTCGCCGATCCGCACGGTCAATCCGGCCACCACCCCCATAAAAGTGCTATCCATGCCGCTACAAACTGCCATATCCAGCACAAAGTAACGACACCCCTGTTCCAAGGCCAACAATCCGAAATTCTTTAGTGCCGGTCCCATTTTATAGGAACCTTTGCCGATCACCCGAACAAAGGCGTTGCGGTTTTCGACGGCTACCTCAATCCGGCTCGCAGGCTGGCTGTCAGTGTTGGCACTAATCATAACTTGCAAACTCACATAACGAAGTTGGTAATTGTACCAGCTTCATAGGTATATCGTCAACGCATCCGTCCGGCCCGAATTTGCGGCTAAGATTATGTTTCCAGGCATGGGATAGCCACATTATCAGCCTCAGCGGCTCACCGGGACGGTTCGCCCTACCGGATGGTTTTCAAGAACCGATTGAGCGTACGCGAGGTAGGGCGAGGCGTCCCGCCGAGCCGTCTTTGCGGATGAATGTGCGACAGTTCTTCCGAATCCTGAATCCTCAGGCAGTTGCCAATTGTCTTAACCGGCCGCGCCGGGCTTGGCCAGTTTCGCCCAGGTGTCTTTGAGCGTAACGATTCTGTTGAAGACCGGGGCGCCGTCGCGGCTATCCAGCGGGTCCACAAAGAAATAGCCTTTGCGTTCGAACTGCACGCGTGTTTCTTTCTCCGCCGTGACGAGGGCTGGTTCGACCTGTGCCTGAACCAGCAGCAGGCTGTCGGGATTGAGGTTGGTTTTATAATCCACGCCCTCAGGAGTATCTTCGGGATGTTCGGCCTTGAACAGCCGGTCATAGAGCCGGACCTCGCAAGGCCGGGCGTGCGCTGCCGAAACCCAATGCAACGTGCTCTTGACCTTGCGGCCATCGGGAGTGTTGCCGCCGCGGGTGGCGGGGTCGTAGGTGCAGTGAATCTCCGTGATGAGGCCGGTGGCGGGATCGCGGGTGAATTCCGTGCCGTGCACGAGGTAAGCGTATCGCAGCCGCACTTCCTGGCCCGGCGCAAGACGGAAAAACTTCTTCGAGGGATTTTCCTGAAAGTCCTCAGCTTCGATGTAAAGCTCGCGGCTGAATGGCACGCGGCGCGTGCCGGCGGCCGGATCCTCGGGGTTATTGACTGCATCGAACCATTCCACCTGGCCGGCGGGATAATTGTCAACGATCAGCTTGACCGGATCAAGTACCGCCATGCGGCGCGGCGCGGTTTTGTTCAGTTCCTCGCGAATGCAGAATTCCAGCAGTGCGAGGTCACTGAAGCCGTCAAACTTGGTCACTCCCACGCGTTTGGCAAAAGCGCGAATGGAGTCCGGGGTGAATCCCCGGCGGCGTAGTCCGGCGATGGTCGGCAGGCGCGGGTCGTCCCATCCGCGCACCAGCCCCCCCTGCACAAGCTCTAAAAGTTTACGTTTGCTGAGCACCGTGTAGGTAACGTTCAGGCGGGCGAATTCGATTTGCCGGGGGTGGTAAACATCGAGCGCTTCAAGAATCCAATCGTAAAGCGGCCGGTGCACTTCAAATTCCAAAGTGCAGATGGAGTGAGTGATGCCTTCGATAGAATCTGAAAGGCAGTGGGCAAAATCGTACATCGGATAAACCCGCCACTGACTGCCGGTGCGGTGATGGGCTTCCTTCTTGATGCGGTAGATAACCGGATCGCGCAGGTGCAGGTTGGGAGAGGCCATGTCAATTTTGGCCCGCAGCACGTATTTCCCCTCGTCGAATTCCCCGGCTTGCATGCGGGTGAAGAGGTCTATGTTTTCAGCGACCGGACGGTCGCGCGAGGGGCTTTCGCGCCCCGGCGCTGACGGAGCGCCACGGTAGCCTTTAAATTCGTCAGGCGTCAGCGAGCAGACGTAGGCCTTGCCGCGCCGGATCAGTTCTACGGCGTAGTCATAAAGCCGCCCGTAGTAATCCGAGGCATAATACAGGTGTTCTCCCCATTCGAAGCCAATCCAGCGGACATCGTTCAGGATGGATTCCACATATTCCTGCTCCTCCCTGGCCGGGTTCGTATCGTCCATGCGCAGATGACAGCGACCGGCAAACTCTAAAGAGATGCCGAAATTCAGGCAGATGGATTTGGCGTGGCCGATGTGCAGGTACCCGTTAGGTTCCGGAGGAAAGCGAGTGATGATGGCGGTGTGCTTGCCAGACTGCAGGTCAGCCTTGACGATCTCGCGGATAAAGTCCGTGGCGGCTGGACTGTCCGGCGGGGCAGGGGTGCTGGGGAAAGTTGGCGATTCCATGGCGGATAAACCTCTGTTCAGTTTGCAGTTTCTTTTCTACCTAACAGTCTTCAGTCTTCAGCCTAAACAACCTTTTCGGCAATTTCCGCGATGGCGCGATCCAGGCGCGTGCGGGTGCGGACGGCGCCCAGCAGGACGATTGTATCGTAAATGCTGGCCCCGACGGTGACGCCGGTGACGGCAACACGCACCGGTTGATTCAACTTGTTGACTGCCAGTCCGCATGCGGCTTCAGCGGCGCGCAGAACGCTCTCAACACCTGTGACCGTGAGCTCCGGCAGCTCCGCTAAACCGTCGCGTACGAGGATCAGCGAATCGCAAACGCCGGGCTTATGCAGATTTTTTTTGACGGCCTCTGCATCCTGAGGCGTCTGGTCGTCGAAAAAGTAGCGCCACGAGTCCACATTTGCCAGCAATGTGGTGCGTGACTGCAGCAGGCCGGCGACGCTGTCAAAAAGCGCCGGATCTGTCTCCGCAACCCACGGCACACGTGTGGCGGCGTAATCACGGACGGTCTGAATAAAGGCGGCCGGCGGCATTTCTGACAGATAGAGGCTGTTGAGGTGTGTGAGCTTGCGCAAATCCACCTGTGCGGGGCTGCTTTTTACATGATCGAGAGTGAAGCGCGCCGCGGCCTCGCCGCGGCTCATTTTTTCCAAGTCATCGCCGGGCGACCAGCCAAGCAGGGAGAGATAGTTAAAGAGCGCCACGTCCAGAAAGCCCTGTTCCCGGAAATCGCCGACGAAGGCTGCGCCGTCGCGCTTGGAATAGGGCTTGCCTTGCGCGTTTACGATCATTGGCAGGTGGGCATAGTTTGGAACGCTGGCGCCGAGGGCTTGAAAAATGGCCACATGCCGGTAGGTGTTTTCGATATGGTCGTCGCCGCGAATTACGTGCGTGATGCGCATGCTGATGTCATCCACGACATTGGCAAGGTGGAAGACCGGCGAGCCATCGGAACGGACGATCACGAAGTCCTTGAGGTCTTCGGCTTTTTTGACCAGCGTGCCCTTGATTTCGTCATGGAACAGCATGTCTGTTCCAGGCATGCGGAAGAAGATCACTTCGCTGCTGGTTGGATCGTCTCCCTTGCGTCCACGGTAGGCGCGGCCAGACTGGAGCAGTTGCTCGACGGCCGCCTGATGTTTCGGAAGTTGAGTGGATTGGTATACCGGCGGCTCATCACACTCAAGACCCAGCCAGGACATGGCGTCCAGCACCGCCTTGACGGCTTCGGGGGTGGATCGCTCACGATCGGTGTCTTCGATGCGCAGCAGAAAACTGCCGCCCGCATGCCGGGCGAAGAGCCAGTTGAAAATGGCCGCCCGGATATTGCCGATGTGGACCTGACCGGTGGGACTGGGGGCAAACCGCACGCGTACGCTCATGAGTGACCGCCTTGATTTATGTAAAATGAAGCTGTTTATTTATCACAGCGGGCTGCGGCATGCAAACAGAAGACGGGCCTTGACACGTAATGTTCTCTCAGGCATGACTTTAAATATGTTTTGCATCCATTTGCGGCCCCATGGAACAACAGTGGTCATAGCCTCAATACCCCGGGGCCAGTTCGAGATAAGATAATATGAATTCTTCCCTGATAGTTGATATGGCCAGCAGCTTCTACGACTCTTGCATTCTTTTTGCGGCGTCGGATCTAGGTGTTTTCGCCAGGCTGGGCGAATTGAAAACTGCCGATTCCAGAACGCTGTCCGCAGCCTGCAAAATGCATCTCAGGGGCGCAACGCTGCTTCTGGATGCCTGTGTCGCGCTTGGGCTTCTCAAGAAAACTGGCAATTTGTACTGCAACACGCCGGAATCAGCCATGTTCCTCGTGCCAGGGTCCCTATTCGACCTGACCAGGGCCATCCGTTATAACCGCGACGTATACCCAGCCTGGGGAAAACTTGACGAAATGGTGAGAACGGGCAAACCTATGGAACGTCCGGAAATTCATCTTGGTGAAGACAAGGACCGCACCCGCAACTTTGTCCTTTCCATGCATAATCGCGCCATCAGCATCGGCCCTTCCGTCGTACCACTGCTCGACCTCAAGGGACGAAAACAACTCTTCGATGTCGGCGGTGGTCCTGGAACATATTCAACCCTCATAGCCAGAGCGAATCCGGACATTGAATGCACCGTTCTCGATCTACCTGAAATCACGAAAATCGCCGATCAACTGATTCAGGCCGAAGGCATGCAGGACAGGGTTAAAACAAGGGCTGGCGATTATCATGCCACGCCGTTTCCAGAGCATAACGATGTCGTAATATTTTTCGGTGTACTGCACCAGGAAGCGCCTGAATCAATTGCCGATCTGCTTGGTCGCGCTTACGCCTCGCTGGCTCCCGGCGGAGTTGTATATGTCCTCGACATGATGACCGATGCGACCCATGCACAACCTAAATTCTCTTCGCTGTTCGCGGTGAACATGGCGCTGACCTCTGAAAATGGCTGGGTTTTTTCCGACCAGGAACTCTGCGGTTGGCTGACCGACGCAGGTTTTACGAAATTCGCGTGCCAGCCCATGCCGCCACCCATGCCGCACTGGCTGGCTTCGGCAATTAAGACTTCCAGCAATTAAGGCTTCGACAATACTTAAAGAAGTGACTTTTCACGGAATCGTTGTTAAACTAAAGTTTCAACGCTGCGAGGTGCTACTTTATGATTGCTTGCGGGTCTGAACCAAAAAAACTGGAAAACGGGTGGGTTGGAATGGTCTGGCATGCGCTTGGCATCGAAGAGACGCTTGCGGCTCTTGGAACTCGGCCCGGCGGCCTGAGCGCCGACGAAGCTGCGGCACGCCTGGCCACCCACGGGCCAAACGAACTGCTCGCAAAGCGCAAGCGCACGCTGTTCGCAATGTTCCTTGACCAGTTCAAGGATTTCATGATCATTGTGCTGATCGCCGCCGCCGTGCTCGCGGGCGTGCTCGGCGAAGTGGCGGACACCATCGCCATCGTTGTGATCGTGTTGCTCAATGCCGCCTTGGGATTCATACAGGAATACCGCGCCGAAAAGGCGATGGATGCGCTCAAGAAAATGGCCGCCTCCATGGCGACGGTCATCCGGGACGGCGTTCCCTCCTCGATTCCCGCGGCGCAGCTCGTCCCCGGCGACATCGTACACCTCGAGGCGGGGAACGTGGTTCCCGCCGACCTGCGGCTGACCGAAACCGCCAAGCTCAAGGTTGAGGAGGCCGCACTCACCGGCGAATCCATCCCTTCGGAGAAGCAGACGGACGCGCTCGCGGATCAGGGACTGCCGATCGGTGACCGGAAAAACCTGGCCTACAAGGGCACGATCGTCACCTACGGCCGCGGCCAGGGTGTCGTAGTCGGCACGGGAATGCAGACCGAGCTGGGCAGGATCGCCTCGATGCTTCAGGACGAGGAAGCTGGCAAGACCCCGCTCCAGAAGCGGCTCGACGCATTCGGCAGGAGGCTCGCGATCGCGATCCTTGTAATCTGCGCCATTGTGTTCACGCTCGGCGTCCTGCGCGGACAGCCGTGGCTGCTGATGCTGCTCACGGCCATCGCGCTTGCTGTCGCGGCAATCCCGGAGGCGTTGCCGGCGGTGATTACGATTTCGCTGGCTCTCGGTGCGAGAAAAATGGTCCGTCAGAACGCACTGGTGCGTAAACTCCACGCCGTGGAGACGCTCGGCTCCGTGACCTATATCTGTTCCGACAAGACCGGCACGCTGACGATGAACCGGATGTCGGCGGAGGAAGTGTACGCCGGCGGGCGGCTCATTTCAAAGGCGGAGCTTTGCTGCAAAAAGGACGCAACCTCAACGATCACGGCTGCCGGGCTGCCTCTAAAGACGCTGCTCACCGCCGTGGCCCTCTCCAACGACTCGAAAGCGGACGCCTCCGGCGCGATCATCGGCGACCCTACCGAAGCGGCGCTCTTCACGCTGGCTGCGGAAGGCGGGTTTGCGAAAAGCGTCATGGAAGAGCGCTACCCGCGGCTGGCGGAGTTGCCATTCGATTCCGAGCGCAAACTGATGACCACGTTCCACGCCTGGGAAAATGGGCAGGTTGTATCTTTCACTAAAGGCGCAGTGGAAGTGGTGCTTGAGCGCTCCACACTCGTGCTCACGGCGGATGGTGAGTGCGGACTGGCGCCAGCGGAAATCGTGGCTGTGGCCGACCGGATCGCCAGTGATGGCCTGCGCGCACTCGGGTTCGGCATGCGGGTATGGGATCGGCTTCCCGCCGACCCGTCCGCCGTGCAAGCCGAAACGGGGCTGACACTTCTGGGCCTTGTGGGCCTGATGGACCCGCCGCGGCAGGAAGCCAAGGACGCCGTGGCGCTGTGCCGGAAAGCCGGGATCGTTCCGGTGATGATCACCGGCGACCATCCTTTAACCGCGCGCGCGATTGCCAGACGTATCGGGATTCTCGATGAAGGTCATGCCGACGACAAAGTCATCACCGGGCGGGATCTGGAGCAGCTCTCGCTCGAGGAATTCGAGGGACGGGTCGAGCACATCCGAGTCTATGCGCGGGTCGCGCCTGAGCAAAAGCTCAAGATCGTCAAGGCGCTTCAGGACCGTGGACAATTTGTTGCGATGACCGGGGACGGCGTAAACGACGCCCCGGCGCTCAAACGCGCGGACATCGGCGTCGCGATGGGAATCACCGGCACGGACGTCTCGAAGGAGTCGTCGCACATGATCCTGCTCGACGACAACTTCGCGACCATCGTCAAGGCGGTCAAGGAGGGGCGGCGGATCTTCGACAACATCCGCAAGTTCATCAAGTACGCGATGACCGGCAATTCCGCCGAAATCTGGACCATCTTCCTTGCGCCGTTTTTCGGGCTGCCGATTCCGCTGCTGCCGATTCACATCCTTTGGATCAACCTCGTGACCGACGGACTGCCCGGTCTGGCGCTGGCCGCCGAACCTGCCGAAAAAGGGATCATGAGCCGTCCACCGCGCCACCCGAAGGAGAGCATCTTCGCCCACGGCATGGGCATGCATATCATCTGGGTAGGGCTGCTGATGGGTGCCGTATCGCTCGGCACCCAGGCCTGGTCCATAAACACCGGACTCGTACACTGGCAGACGATGGTCTTCACCGTGCTTTGCCTCAGTCAGATGGGACACGTCCTGGCCATCCGCTCCGAGCGCGATTCGCTGTTCAGTCAGGGGTTGCTCTCTAACAGGCCGCTACTGGGTGCGTTTCTGCTGACGCTGGCGCTGCAGATGGCCACGATTTATGTGCCCCTGCTGAACACGATCTTCAAGACTCAGCCGCTGACGATCGGCGAGCTGGGCTTCACGATCGCCATGTCGTCGGTGGTTTTCGTGGCCGTCGAGATCGAGAAGGTATTCAAGCGCAGGCGCAGTGCAGGTTGATGGGCTGATGGATTAGATTTGAGGCTGAGGCGTTTCCACGTGGATGGTCAGGCGGACTTCCGGCAACTCCTGGCTCAGTTCCTGCTCCAGATGATCGGTCAGATTATGCGCTTCCTCCACCGTTTTTTCGCCCTTCACCGAAAGGTGGAACTCGGCAAAGACCAAGTTGCCGCTGCGTCTGGTCTTGATGTCGTGAAAGTCCACGAACAGCTGGTCATGCCTTTTTAATACTTCAACAATTCGCGCCTCCTCGACCGGGCAGGCTTGGTCCATCAGTCCGGTGGACGATTTTTTAATCAGTTCAATGGCCATCTTGATAAGCAGCACCGACACGACCAGGGCCAGGACCGAATCCAGAAAAAACCAGCCGGTAAACTTGGCCAGAACCAGCCCGAGCGCCACCGCCACCGAGGATAGCACATCGGAAAACAAGTGCTTGGAATCGCCTTCCAAAGCCAGTGATCCGAACTTTTGGGAGGTTTTTAACAACAATAGGGCAAGCAGCCCGTTCAGAGCTGTAGCGGCCAGGGCAATGAGCAGGGCCAGGTTGATGCTGGTCAGTTCCGCCGGACGTATCAGCCGGCCCACCGCCTTCTCGGATATCATGACAGCCGCTACAAAAATCAGCAATCCCTCGATGAGGCTGGAGATGTTTTCCACCTTTTGGTGGCCGTAATTGTGATTGCGGTCGGCCGGTTCCACGGAAAGATACACGGCGTAAAGCATCATGCCCGAGGCCAGCAGATTGACGATGGACTCCAAGGCGTCGGAAAGCAGGGCCACCGAGCCCGAGAGAAAATAGGCCGCCAACTTCAGCCCGAAGATGACAAGCCCTCCGGCCAGAGTCAGCCAGGCCACATTTATTGTAGTGATAATCATAAGCTCGTCATCACTGGAACGCGGCGGCCATCTTGTCGAGCATGGCCTGTTCGGCCTTTGAAATTTTGGAAATCAGGCCCAGAAAGCCGCCGCCGGCCTCGGCTACGCACCTGGCTCTGGTCATGAATTGATCCTTGATGGACGTAACCTCCCCGGGTGTGAGCGCTTTTTTGAGCCCCCGTATATAATGAATCCAGGCGTCGAGCATCTTTTTTGGGGGGCGCTGGGCAAGCCATTGCTGAAGCAGCACGTAGTCCACCGAGCCACGCGCCATGCCGGCGCTGGCGGCGCCTTCCAGAATGGCCACACGCTCGGTCTCCTGTACTTCGCCGTCGGCCCAGGCCACCTCGACGAGCGGAACCATGGCAAGGGTGGCCAGCAGGTCGGGGTGGACTCCCAACTCCACCAAATGCTTGAGCACCGTTTCGTCGGTAATTCCGGATACTTCGGTGAGCGCCTTTTGGGTGCGTTCCATCTGTTCCAGTTTACGCAGTTGAGCGATCAGGATGGCGTCTTTTTTGGCGAAGAATTCGTCTTCCAGCTTGCGCGCGGTTTGATTAAGCGAAACATCCATGTCAAAACTCCTTGTGCAGTATTGGTTTGGCTTACACTATAACGGTTAGATTACTTTTTGCCAATTGCCGTCAGCGGGTTGGTTCGCTTAAGCGCTGGCTTCCACCCTCTCGCGTCTGGATTCGACCAAGTGGTAGATTGCCGGCAGAACCAGCAGGGTAAGAACCAGCGACGACGCCAGCCCGCCCAGGATGACAGCGGCCAGCGGACGCTGGATTTCCGATCCGCTGCCTGTCGCGTAGATCATCGGTAAAAGCCCCAGCAAGGTCGTCAACGTGGTCATCATAAGTGGCCGCAGCCGCAGATCGCACCCTTTATGTACGGCGTCTGACGTGCTTAACCCTTCCTGCCGGAGCTGGTTGAAAAAGGTCACCAGCATCACGCCGTTCCCTACGGCGGTGCCGAACAGGACTATGAAGCCAACCGAGGTGGATACGCTCAGGTTGATGTCGAGCGCAACCATCGTAAGAATGCCGCCCACCATGGCAAACGGCAGGTTGACGATCACCATGGAGGCGCTCCTGAGCGAGCCGAGGGCCGAGAACAGCATCATAAAAATCAGGATGATCGAGACCGGGACAACAACCCCCAACCGTTTCATGGCGCGTTGCTGGTTCTCGAATTGTCCGCCGTACTCGATGAAGTACCCGGTCGGCAATGCTTGCGCGAGCGATTGAAGACTGCGCCGGGTTTCAGCCACAAAACTGCCCATGTCACGGTCGCGGATATTACACTCGACGACCACCCTGCGCATGCCTTTTTCCCGGCTTACCTGGGCCGGGCTTTCCGTTTCCTGAATCCTGGCCAGACGGGCGAGCGGCACACGTGTGCCATCGGGCGCGCTCACCAGCAACCTGCCCAGCGCCGCGATGTCGTTGCGGTCCTTTTCGGGAAAGCGGACAAGTACGGCAAAACGCATCTGGCCCTCGATCATGGTGGTTGCAACTTTGCCGCCAACGGCGCTTTCGATCATCTCGTTAATGTCGGAAAGGCTGATTTTGTAGCGGGCAATGGCCTTGCGGTCTACGACTACTTCCACCTGCGCCGCGCCGGAGATCTGCTCGACCTTGACGTCTTCGGCGCCCCGGATACCGCCCATGATGGAGGCGATCTTGTCCGCTTGCGGTTTGAGCACCTCCAGTTCGGGCCCAAACAGCTTTACGGCGAGGTCGCTTTTGACGCCGGAGATCAACTCGTTGACGCGCAGGGCGATCGGCTGCGAGAACGACAAGCGCACGCCGGG
>SESG01014876.1_pt1 | contig 10789 bp, 10 predicted proteins | sample 3171421 | NCBI WGS metagenome assembly SESG01 (sample SAMN10866946, study PRJNA518727) | freshwater metagenome | biome: subpolar coniferous forest; feature: holomictic lake; material: water; isolation source: holomictic Lake 227, 6 m and 8 m depth | place: Canada: near Kenora, Ontario | collected... | reverse complement strand
GCTGACGCTGCGTGGCGTCAGTGCCAGACCTCGCCTTTGGTGGCGTCTCCCGGCACGTCGAGCAGCTGCACGCTGGAGATCGTGCCCATGGTCTGGTGATCGAAGAAAGTCCACCGGACGCGCTTGTCACGGGTGATTTCGATCAGGTGCGGCGCCTTGCCGAGGTGGCCGTGGCCCAGCCAGTTGGAAAAAACCGTGTTGCCGTTGGGCAACCGCTGCAGACCCGTCATGAACTTGAGTTGGATGCCGGGAAGTTCATCGGCTTTGACCTCCCAAACCGTCTTGCCCTCCTTGTCCACCTCGATGAGGGATGGCTTGCCTGACATGTCGCCGCAGGCGATGAGGGTGTTGCCGTTGGGCAGCCGAATGACGCTGTGCGGGCCGCCCGGCGCGGGGATTTCGCGCACCTTCCCGCCTTGCGAATCATACTCGCGGACGACTTGCTCGCCGTAGTGGGCCACGAGGTAATTGCCGTTGGCCAGTTGCCGGGCGTTGCGCATGTAAACGTGGCCGCCGTCCTTGCCCGCGGGCAGCAGGCGGATTTCCTTGACCACCTTGCCGTCCGGACCCACCTCCAGCAAACGCCCGGCGTTGCACTCGCCGACAAACGTATTGCCGTTGGCGAGCCGCTGGCAGGCATACACTTCGCTGCTGGATTCGTAGTTGAGCACCACCTTCTTCTCGCGGGTGACTTCCTTCACACCGCGCCCCGTGTTGAACAGGAGATTGCCGTTCGGCAGCGCCCAGACGTCATCGCATTGCCCGGTGGAATACTCCCACTCGACTTTGCCCTCGGCGTTGACCACGAAGACCTTGCCGGCGCTGTAATCGGCGCAGACGAATGGATGGCCTTTGCCCTCCTGGATTGCCTTGGGCGTGACGGCGGGTTCGGGCGGGGCAGCCAGAAGCCGAGTCGTTGGAGTTGCCAGCGCCAGAACGCAAAGAGTCGCCGCGAGGATCTGGCTCCTCCGACGCACACACGGGGTCATCAAGTTATTCTTCATGCAGGATCACGCGGCGCAGAGTAGCCGTCAGCCGCTGGGGGTCAAGCGGGTACCGCTGATCCGATTCAATTCCGCAACAATGCCTCGCGGTCCGCCGGGTCCACGAAGACGAGTTCTGCCGCATGAGGGCTGAACCGGACCAGGGCGGCAGGTTTCGGCACCAGGGCCAGGAGTTCGTCGTCGTTAATCTCACGGGTCGGAGCGCCGGCTCCAGCCGTGGTGACGATGTTGCCGGTCCTGGTGGTCGCGACAAAATACGCCGGAGAAAGCGGCGTGGTCCGCACCAGTGCCGCCGATGGCAGAGGCTGCGTGCAGACGATAGCGTAAGGCTTGGCCGGCAAACCTGCGGGATCCAGGCCCGAGGGGAACTGATGCCAGACCAGAAGCCCCAGGCCGACCAGTACCGCCAGAGTTAAAGCGGCCCCCTGCATCTGGCGGAAGCGTCGGCGGCGTTGGGCCAGGCGCAAGGTCTCGTTGAGCAAGCCCTCGCGGAAATCCGCAGAGACCCCTTCGCCGAGGATGTCGGCCAGCAACCTTTCGTTCGGTCCAGGATCATTCACGCTTCAATGCCTCCAAGATGGCGTTCTTGAGCTTCTGACGAATGCGCACCAGCCGCGAATCGACGGCCTTTTCGGAAAGGCCGAGGTCTCCTGCGATCTCGCGCACGGAACGGCGCTCGAAGTATTTCGCCTCAAGCAACCGCCGCTCATCGAAAGGCAGTGCGCCCAAGCTCGTTTCCAGCAAGATGCCCAGCCTGGCGTCGGTTTCCGGGTCAGCCGGGGCTGCCTGCTGTGCGCGGGTGTGCCAGGTGAACCGGTCCAAAAAGGCGAGGTAGCGCCGTCGCTTGCGCGACTGGTCGCTGAGCGCGCTGCGGGCGAGGACGGTGAGCCAGCTCCAGAAGATGGCGTCGCTGGGGAAGACCTTGATGTGGCGCACCACGCGCACCAGCGCGGCTTGCAGGGCTTCGCGGGCGGCGTCCTCGTCACCGGCCGTGACGACGAGCAGGTAGCGCGACAGGCGGTTGAAGTAGGCGTCATAGAAGGTGCGATACGCCAGTTCGTCTCCTGCTGCCATGCGGCGCGTTAGCGCGGCCACGTCCAGTGGCTCCGGCGGCTTCTCGGCCGCCGGAGGGGCGTAGTCGCTCGCTTGATGCGTTTGTAGGCTCAAATCGGCCCATCGTTCGTTGGCTCAGGGCGGTTACGGCCCGGACTTTGGAGTCTCCGCTGCTTTGGCAGCCGGAGCCGGAGTTGGAGCAGTCGTTTTCGGCTTCAGTAGCTCGGTGTTCAACTGCATTGTAAACCCTCCTCCGCCCATTTGCGGTTCCAATGCCTTGAGCACAGCGACGATGGTTTCCAGCTTGCGCTCTTCACCGACAGCGATCAACAGCTTTGTTTCCTTGTGAAAGCTGATCCGCGGCGGGGAAATCTCGCGCAGCATCTTCCAACCGGTCTCGATGGCTGTGGTGATGTCATCGACACTCAGGCCACGGTCCAGGTAAGGCGCCAGCGAGTAGAATCGGCAGATGTTGTTCACCGGGCTGGTGGTGAGCGGAGGAGTAGCCGGCTTGTCTGCATAGAAATACCAGATCGTGTTGTCGGATGGGTTTCCACCAGATCCCGACCGAAAACCGCAGGAAGACTGATAAGTGGAGTAGGGGCCGCCGGGCGCGCCGGGTCCGTAGCCGCCGGCCATGCCCGGTATATAACCTCTGTTGGGCACCACTACATTCTCTGTGGAAGCGACGACCAGCGCCTGAAACAGCATGGGGACATTCACGTCATTCATCTTGAGCGCCGGCAAGCTCGTGTCGGCCAACTCTTTCGGCACGATTGCGTTCAATGGCCGGCCCATAGCCTTCTCGATGGCCGCCACGAGTTCTTTCGGTGTGCCGCCGGGAAAGTCGAGGTTGAACTTGGTTAGGCTGGGTTCGGCGGATGGCGTGCCATCGGCGCGCGCAATAATCTCGTTAAGACGCGAGCTAAACCCGGCACCAACTGATGCTGGGGCTTGCGCCGGAGGGCGCGGTGGCAGTGCGGGCACAGGCGCAACCGGTTGTTGGCCAAAAGCAGCGCTGAGGCCCAGCGCTGTGAGGCAGATGATAGTGTAGCAGTTTGTTTTCATATAAAAGCATGATTTCTTTATGTGTCTTCATCCAGATACACGCCGCTCCCCGCCAAATCCTTCACAATTGTGGCTCTGAGGGTGCCTCGCTTTGCTACGGGAGTCGTCGATTGAGTCCGCCTATCCGCTTTTGGCACTACTTGAGGCTTGTTAAGTCCGCCCGACTGCCTGTATGAAAGCCGCATGACAGGTGAGTGTAAATTTCGCATTGGTGTGCTGGGCTCGGGGAAGGGCTCGAACTTCGTGGCGGTAGCGGATGCCTGCCGCGCCGGAACGGTGCCGGCGCAAGTGGCGCTGGTAATCAGTGACGTGGCCGAGGCTGGAATTCTTGCCCGGGCGCACGAACGGGGCGTGCCGGCAAGCTTTGTTCCGCCCGGCAAATTCCGCACCAAGCTGGACGAGCCGACCGAGCGGGCCTACATCGAAGCGCTGCGTGGCGCCCAGGTGGATTTGGTGGTGCTGGCCGGGTTCATGCGGGTGTTGAAAGATGAGTTCCTTCGCGCCTTCGCCGGTCGGATCATCAACATCCACCCATCGCTCCTGCCTTCGTTTTCCGGCCTGGCAGCTTGGAAGCAGGCGCTGGATCATGGCGTCAAAGTGACCGGCTGCACGGTGCATTTCGTGGATGCGGGGGTGGACTCCGGCGCGATCATCGGCCAGCAGACAGTGCCAGTGCTGGATGACGACACCCCCGAAACGCTGCACCAGCGGATTCAAGTCGCCGAGCATGACCTGTATCCGCGCTGCGTGGCCGCGCTAGCCCGCAGCGAGATTACCGTCCGGGGCCGCCGCGTGCTCTGGCGCAGGGGTTGAGCAGCGCGCCCCATCGGTGCCCCCACGCGATAGGAGCGCAGCCTTCAGGCTGCAGCACCGTGGAAGATGAGCGCGGTGTCGCAATCAGCGGCGATACGCTCGCCTCGAAAAACGGCGCATCCTGAAACCACCACCGGAACGCCGGATTCATCCGGCAGCCTGGCGAGCCGCACTGGGGCTGTCGGATGAATCCAGCGTTCCGATTGGCCTAGCCGCTTGCCTTGGTGGGGCTGTCCGGATGCGCCCGCCCGCTCGTGCCTCGCGGGGCGAGGGAGGAAGTCACGGTCGATGGCGGTGAGGGGTGTCCAGAAGCGCCCAGCTCGCGGTGACGATCTGCAGCGTGCTTTACAGTCCGCGCGCGACCTGCTAGACAAATGCGCCATACTGATGAACAAACTGCTGATTCCGCCGGCGAGTTTTACGGATCGCATCGAGGATTTTGGTTATGAGTTCCTCGCGTTTGAAAACCGCAAGCTGGCTGCCGGCGAGACCTTTCGCTCCCAAACGGGCACGCGGGAAGTGGGCATCGTCGCGCTGGGTGGCGTCTGCTCCGTGGCGTCGTCCGAAGGGACATTCCCTGCTTTCGGCCGGCGGCCCAACGTCTTTGGCGGGCTGCCGCACACGCTTTACCTGCCGATATCAAGCGAGTTTGAACTGACCGCCGAGACTGACTGCGACCTCGCGTTTTGTTTCTGCCGCGCGGAGGAGCGCTTTCCGGCCAGGCTCGTGACGCCCGAAGAGGTCACCGTGGAGATTCGCGGCGGCGGCAACGCGACACGCCAGATCAACCATATGATTCGGCCCAGCTTTGCCGCGCACCGCTTGCTGGTCTGCGAGGTCTATACGCCCAGCGGGAACTGGTCGAGCTACCCGCCGCACAAGCACGATGTCCACAACCCTCCGGACGAGGTGGATCTGGAGGAGATCTATTATTACCGCATCGATCGCCCCGAGGGGTACGCCATCCAAAGGGTCTATACCAGCGACCACCGACTCGACGCAACGCTCACCGTGAGAGACGGCGAGCTGGTGCTCATTCCGGAAGGCTACCATCCCGTGGTCGCGGCCCACGGCTACAACGTTTACTACTTGAATGCGCTGGCCGGCTCCGCCCGCTCGATGGCCGCCTCGGATGACCCGGCCCACGCCTGGGTGCGGCAAACCTGGACGAGCCAGGACCCGCGCCTGCCGCTGGTCAAGTGAAGGAGCCTCGTTATGACTACCATCAAGCCCAGCCCTTTGCAGCAGACCGTTACGATCGGTGGAAACGATTATTGGAATGATTCCTGTTCGGTGGAGGAACTCCGTTACGCCGTGGCGAACGGGGCGGTCGGCGCGACCACAAATCCTACCATCGTGCTCGGTGTGTTGAAGAAGGAACTGGCGGTGTGGCGGGAACCGCTGCAGCGGATCATTGAAGGGAATCCAACCTGGAGCGAAATTGAAGTCGCCTGGCGGCTGATCGAGGAGATGGCGTTGAAGGGGGCGGCGGTGTTACGGCCGATCTTCGAGGGAGAACAGGGCCGGAAGGGGCGGATCTCGGTGCAAACCAATCCGACCTTTTATCGGAACGCCGAAGCCATCGTTGCGCACGCGATGCACTTCCACGCCATGGCGCCGAATATCCAGGTGAAGATCCCGGTCACGCGCGCGGGCATCACGGCCATCGAGGAAGCGACCTGCCGCGGGGTGAACGTGAACGCCACGGTCAGCTTCACGCTGCCGCAGTCCGTCGCGGTGGCCGAGGCGGTGGAACGTGGGTTGAAGCGGCGGGCAGCGGCGGGCCACGACATCGCCAGCATGACGCCGGTTTGCACCATCATGATCGGACGGCTGGATGACTGGCTCAAGGTAGTTGCCAGGAACGAGAGCATTGTGCTGACCCCCGGGCACCTCGACTGGGCCGGCATCGCCGTCATGAAGAAGACCTACGGCCTCTTTAAGCAGCGCGGCTACCGGGCGCGCCTGCTGGCGGCAGCCTACCGCCATCATCTGCACTGGTCGGAACTGATCGGCGGAGATATCGTCCAGTCGATTCCCTATGAGTGGCAGCTTCTCTTCAACAAGTCGGATGTCGAGGTCAAGCAGCGGATGCAGGATCCCGTGGATCCCGCCGTCGTGGAGGAACTCTACCGCAAGTTCGCCGACTTCCGGCGCGCCTACGACGAGAACGGTATGGCCGTGGAGGAGTTCGACCGGTTCGGAGCGACCCTGAGGACGCTTCGCACGTTTATCGGTTCGTATGTGGAACTGGTGGCCTGCGTTCGCGACTTCATGCTGCCGGACCCGGATAAGAAATAAGGCCCACAACAGCGAGAGCACTATAATGAATACGCAACGAATGACAGTCGCCCAGGCTATCGTCACTTATCTCAAAAACCAATACGTCGAGCGCGATGGTCAGCAGCACCGCTTCTTCTCCGGCGTCCTCGGCATCTTCGGCCACGGCAACGTGGCGGGCATCGGACAAGCCCTGATCGAGAACCCCGACCTGCCCTACACGCTGGTGCGCAACGAGCAAGCCGCTGTTCACATGGCCGCCGGATACGCCAAGGCGAATAATCGTCTCAAGACGTTTATCTGCACGTCTTCCATCGGGCCGGGAGCCACCAATATGATCACCGGCGCGGCTCTGGCCACCATCAACCGGCTACCCGTGCTGTTGCTACCCGGCGACATCTTCGCGCGCCGCAACGTGGCGCCGGTCCTGCAGCAGCTTGAATCGCCCTCCACTCAGGACATCGGCGTGAATGACTGCTTCAAGCCCGTCTCGCGCTACTGGGACCGCATCTACCGACCTGACCAGATTATCACCGCGCTACCCGAGGTAATGCGTGTGCTGACCTCCCCATCCGATTGCGGCGCGGTCACACTGGCCCTCCCGCAGGATGTGCAGACGGAAGCGTACGACTACCCGGCAGAGCTGTTCCAGAAACGCGTTTGGCTGATCCGCCGCCCCGCGGGCGACAGCGTCTCCTTAAGCCGCGCGACGAAAGCCATCGCGGGCTGCCGCAAGCCTCTGATCGTCGCGGGCGGCGGTGTTCTCTTCAGCGCCGCGTCTGACGCGCTGGCGGCATTCGTTTCGCAAACCGGCATCCCCGTAGCCGAGACGCAAGCCGGCAAAGGCTCGCTGCCCTACGACCACCCGCAAAGCGTGGGCGCTATCGGCGCCACCGGCAACCTGGCTGCCAACCGCCTGGCTCGTGAAGCCGACCTCGTCATCGGCATCGGCACCCGCTATTCGGACTTCACTTCGGCCTCCATGACGGCCTTCCAGAATCCGGATGTGCGGTTCGTCAATATTAACACGGCGGAGTTTGATGCCTACAAGGTCTCCGCCATTCCCGTCGTGGCTGATGCGCGCGTGGCCCTGGAAGCGCTGACGGCTGCGCTCCCAAGCTATAAGGTCAGCAGCGACTATGCGGCCCAAACGGCCAAGTTGAAGCAAGCCTGGGAAGCGGAAGTGGATCGGTTGTTCCACCTGAACACCCAGCCGAAGCCTGCCCAGAGTGAAGTCATCGGCGCGATGTGGGAGGCTTCCGGCCCGCGCGACGTGCTGCTTTCGGCCGCCGGCAGCCACCCGGGCGACCTGCACAAACTCTGGCGGACGCGCACTCCCAACGGCTATCATCTGGAGTATGGCTACTCCACAATGGGCTACGAGATCCCGGGCGCCCTCGGCGCCAAGCTCGCCGATCCCAGCCGCGAAGTTTATGTCTTTCTGGGCGATGGGACCTACCTGATGAGCCCTTCCGAGATCGTCACCGCGCTCCAGGAGCATATCAAGCTCATCGTGGTGCTGGTGGATAATAATGGCTTCGCCAGCATCGGCGGCCTCAGCCGGTCGCTGGGCATGGGTGGGTTTGGCACCAGCTATCGCGAACGATCGGACGCGTCGGGCCAGTTGGACGGCGAACTCCTGCACGTGGACTACGCAGCCAGCGTGCGCAGCCTCGGAGCGCATGCCATCAAGGCCGGCTCGCTCACGGAGCTTAAGGCCGCGCTGGAGGAGGCAAAGAAGATGGACCGCATCACGGTAATCGTCGTCGAAACCCAGCCCGGCGTGGGCGTGCCCGGCTACGAATCGTGGTGGGATGTCGCGGTAGCCGAGGTGTCGCAAATCGAGGACGTGCGGAAGGCGCGCGCGCAGTATGTCGAAGCCCGCAAGCTGGAGCGTCATCACCTGGCCACACCGAAGGAGACCTAGCTCATGTCTGAACGGCTGTTGAACTATATCAATGGGGCCTGGCAGCCATCCGCTGCCGGCGAAAGTCTGAAGATCCTGAATCCGGCCTCGGCGGCGGTGCTGGCCGAAGTGCCATTATCGCCCGCGGCCGAGGTGGGTCGGGCTGTGGACGCAGCGCTCAAAGCCTTCCCGGCTTGGCGGCGCACCCCGGCCGGGGAGCGCATTCAACCGCTGTTCAAGCTCAAGACGCTGCTGGAAAGCAATCTCGACCTGCTGGCCCGGACTCTCACCAACGAATGCGGCAAGACCTACTCGGAGGCAACTGGCGAGCTGCGGCGCGCCATCGAGAACGTCGAGGTGGCCTGCGGCATCCCGTCGCTCATGCAGGGACGCAACAACGAAGACATCGCCTCGGGTATTGATGAGCACATGATTCGCCAGCCGCTTGGGGTCGTGGCGGCGATCACCCCGTTCAACTTCCCCGGCATGATCCCGTTCTGGTTCCTGCCCTACGCCGTGGCCACCGGCAACTGCTTCATCCTGAAGCCGTCCGAACGCGTGCCCATGACCTCGGCCAGGTTGTTCGAACTGCTCGAGTCGGCGGGCTTTCCGGCGGGTGTAGTGCAAATGGTCCATGGCGGGCGCGATACCGTCAACGCCATCCTCGACCATCCCGGTATTCGCGCCATCAGCTTCGTCGGCTCCACTGCCACGGCGCGATACATCTACAGCCGCGCCTCGGCCGCCGGCAAACGCGCCCAGTGCCAGGGGGGCGCCAAGAATCCCGTGGTCATCATGCCGGATGCCGATTTGGCCATGACCACGCGCATCCTGGCCGATTCCGCCTTCGGCTGCGCGGGACAGCGCTGCCTAGCCGCGTCGGTTGCCATCACGGTGGGCGACGCGCGCAAGCCGTTGACCGAGCAGATGGTCGCCGCCGCCCGCAGCCGCAAGGTCGGTTACGGCCTCGATAGCGGCGTGGAGATGGGACCGGTGATCTCGGCCGCCAGCAAGAGCCGCATCGAAACCCTCATCACCCAGGGCGAGCAGGAGGGAGCCGCGGTGTTGGTGGACGGGAGAGGTCAGTCGGTGACCGGCTACCCCGAAGGTTACTTCGTCTTCCCCACCATTCTCGACGGCGTCCCGCCACAAGGCGAGATCGCCCGCACCGAGATCTTTGGCCCCGTCCTAAGCCTGATGCACGTCGCGACCATGGACGAGGCCATCGCGCTGGTCAACGAGCGCAGCTACGGCAACATGGCTTGCCTCTTCACCAGCGACGGGGCGAACGCCCGCCGGTTCCGCTATGAGGTGAACGCGGGCAACGTCGGCATCAACGTGGGCGTCGCCGCGCCCATGGCCTACTTCCCCTTCAGCGGCTGGGGGGAGAGCTTCTTCGGCGACCTGCACGCGCAGGCGGAGCACGGAGTGGAGTTCTACACGCAAACGAAAGTGGTGGTCGAGCGCTGGCCGCGCGATTGGAGCCGCCGCTTCTAATCCTTCAGGAGAATAGATATGCCTAAGTTTCTGGTTGGAAATGCCCCGTGTTCCTGGGGCACGCTCGAATTTGAGGGAACTGGCGGTGAGCAGATTGGCTTCGGGCGCATGCTCGATGAGCTCGCCGAAACCGGCTATACCGCCACCGAGCTTGGCGATTGGGGCTACATGCCGACCGACCCGCCGGCATTGCGCGGCGAGTTGTCGCGGCGCGGGCTGGCCATGGTGGGAGCCTTTGTGCCGGTGGCGCTCAAGGAGCCTGCCGCGCTGGCTGGCGGGATTGCCAATGCGGTCAAGATCGCCCGGCTCCTGTCCGCGGTCGCCACCACTCCCCTGCCCTATCTCGTCCTGGCCGATAACAACGGCACGGTGCCCCATCGCACCCAGCGTGCCGGCCGGATCACGGCGGCAGACAGCCTGAGCGCGACCGACTGGAAGACCTTCGCCTCCGGCGCCGAGGCGGTGGCGCGTGCCGTGCTGACCGAGACCGGCTTGAAGACCGTGTTCCACCACCATTGCGCGGGCTTCATCGAAACACAGGACGAGATCGCAAGGCTGCTCGAGCTTACCGATCCCAAACTCCTTGGCCTGGTGTTCGATACCGGTCACTACACCTACGGTGCCGGCGGCGCGGATGCCGTCGCGGCACTCGACCGTTTTCGCGATCGCACCTGGTACATCCATCTGAAGGACTGCCACCCGGGTGTCGCCGCCCAGGCCCGCGCTGCGGGATGGGATTACTTCGAGGCCCTGCGCCACGGCATCTTCTGCGAACTGGGCCAGGGCTCCGTGGATTTCCCCCGTCTGCTGCGCCGCCTCGCCGAAACGAACTACCAGGGCTACATGCTGGTCGAGCAGGATGTCCTGCCCGGAATGGGCTCACCCAAAGAAAGCGCGCGCCGGAACCGCCAATACCTCGCCTCCATCGAACACCAATTCACCCGCCCGCTGTGAGAGCATTTCCCGTGAACCTCGAAGCAGTCGAGTCGGCCCCCTCTCCCCCTCAGAGCGGGAGAGGGTCTGGAGTTTGGACACTTTTTGCTGAACATACCGCCGGAACGCCGGCATCCTGCCGGCTTACCGTCACCGCGCCGCCCACATCGCCCGAGCCGCCTCCCCACGCGCTAAGCCGGTGGTCGTCAGGGCCAAGGGGAAATGACCACCGGAA
>SESG01007503.1_pt1 | contig 10790 bp, 27 predicted proteins | sample 3171421 | NCBI WGS metagenome assembly SESG01 (sample SAMN10866946, study PRJNA518727) | freshwater metagenome | biome: subpolar coniferous forest; feature: holomictic lake; material: water; isolation source: holomictic Lake 227, 6 m and 8 m depth | place: Canada: near Kenora, Ontario | collected... | reverse complement strand
AATATAAATTCAACTCCCCCTGAAAATGACATACCGCCATCAAATTGCATATCAATCCTTATGTATTATTCTTTTTAGTATATGGCACAATCTTAAGATTTTGTCCATATCCCACGACACAGCTTAGGTCGTTTTTTGTTGATAGTATAGTCCAACTATTAGTAGTGTGATTCACCCATAACGTCATTATACTAGCAGCCTCGTCGGCTGCTTTGCCGACTACGATCGGCATTTCCTTATATTCTTCCTTGAGAGAATTAACAATTTTAGTAGTATCATCACATATAATCTGCGTGGTTACGACTTCTGATGCAGCACCTAATAGCGGCTGCAAACAAAATATAAATGTTGTTAACTTGAATTTCATGTTATACTTATCACTTGTTGGTAAAGTAGACAATAATACTGTCTAGAACCTGCGCCGCAATCAATAGGGTTTGTATTGCTCCTATTGTAGTTGATACAGTAAGTAACAACACTGCTAGCGCCCCTAACGTAGGACTTTTATCTATCGTTTCTATTAACCATTTTTTCATATCGCCTTCCCCATATTTATATACGGTGTTATTTTATATTTATGTATAGTTTAGTCGATTAATAGACATGCTATTATGAAATCAGTGCAGTAACCATACGTTTTGCCTCTTCAAGGCTAGTAGCATATAACTTGAATAAGCCTTTAGTAGGGTTAGCTGCGGCTGGGATAAACCCGTCTAGAGTTTTGCCTTCCGGTACTTCTACTGCAATTACAAATTCTCGTAATTTTTTAAAACTGTTCATTAATTCTTCTACTGTTTGTGTCATTCTCGTGTACTCACATAATTGTTAATTTTTTGGCTCGCTTCTTCAAAGTTAAGCGCATACAAGGTGAACGTTGCTTCTCTCCCTATAATCTTAACATCAAATGGAACTATTCCCTTGAAGGTAAACTCATCCGGTAGATCAACGGTGATGTTAAATATGCTTAAATTCTTAATTCGATCAATAATGGTTTCTATAGTTTGTGACATTTTATCCCTTTATTTTATTTAGTGCTTACTGAACCACCTCATAAAGAAGTATAGGATAAGCATCACTATAAAATATACCGTTGCCAAAAATGAGTTCACTATCAACGTTGCAACAAACAATCCTTGGTTGAGCATCCACCACCATAAATACTCATACTGCTCTTTTATTTCTTTCCACATCTTATCTTCCTATCCAAATTTGAGGTTCAGCCTCTTTGCGTCTTTGCGCTTCTGTTTTCGGTATAATGTCCATACCGTACTGCGGATACTTTTTAATTCGGTCTTCTATTACAAGTGACATCAAAATGCCTATAGAGCCTGCAACGATAATTGCACCAACTCCCCATGCTGCTTCAACCCAGAGCAATTCAACTCTCTTTTTTCTTTTGATTGATTTAATGTGATCCTCTCGCATTTGTTTTGCAATAGCAATAGTTTGCTCTGCGGTGATCTTTGCCATCATCTCATGTACATCAGTGTAAAGACCGCCCAACTCTGCCGGGCTTTGATAAACCAATAGTTCTCGTAACTCAACTTCCATCTGTTCAAGTTTCTTGCGCATCAAAACACGCTCTAGGGCGCGTTTACCGACTGAGGCGCCACCTGAATATACTTGTTTACTTCTGAGTTCTTCTCCCTCAAAGATTGCTAAACACTTAGCCATATTCTCAAAGTATATGCCCAATTGCTCACCGATTTGAGAGTAAACATCGCCTGGGTCGGCCTTGTTTAATTCAACTACTCTTTGCTTTTCTTCTTGGAATTGCTTACGTGCTTCGAGTGTAGCGGGCTTATCTTTGTGTATCTCTTTGAACTGTGCATCAAGGTCTTTTAGAACGTCTTTGACTTCTCCGGCTGCACCCTTGATATCCCTATAAAGTTTACACCCAGCCTTAACCGCGGAGACAGCTCCGTTAGCTAATGCAAATAGTGTTAGGGGATCCATTCTGGTCTCCCGGTGTTAAAACCAGAGCCAGTAGCCTTGTGCCATTAAGAGCATACCGAGTACACTGACGTAGATACTAAAAACGTACATACGGTTATTAACTGCAATGATAGAAGCAGATAGTAATACGATAGCTAGTTGGAATAACATGCCCGAGAAGGTTAACCATGGACTATGCAGCCGTGCTTCATCACGTGCAGCATCTTGTGCTTTTGCCTTTTCCAATAATTCTTTTTTACCTTCACCAGTAGCCGGCTCGGATTCATAACGTGCAATCTTAGCTTCTAGCTTCTCAATTCGAGCGGCATCTTTTTCCTTCTTAGCATCTTCTAGCTGACCTTCAGCAATAGTTTGCTTGATGGATTTTGACTGATAAAATCCATATGTATTAGATGCCTTCAGTAAATTAGTCTGAGCTTGGCCACTAAAATTATTTGATAAGTAGGTGTTACCTGCCAAGAACAACGCCATAACAACGATGACTAGTCCTGCTTTGTCTTTGATTTGTGCTTCTCTTTCGCTACGTGATAGCGGTTTCTTCTCTTCTGCCATACTGACTCCCTATAATAATTATTGTTATACTACTATTTAGTTGATCTAGATCAAAAGTTGGATGGATTTGCCCATTTCTCCCCAAATAGATGGAAAGTGTGTTATACTACGTTATGGTTAAATTCTTGCTAAATACATACATGAGAGCACACGAATTCCTATCCCAAAATCAACTAAATGAAGACCTAAGCCGCAGAGGCTTTTTGGGCGCACTCGGTGCAGGAGCATTAGCTGCCAGCGGTGTACATGCAAAGAATGCCAAACAGTATAAGCCGGCGGCAGAAAAGCCAATTGAGACTAATAACATTAGTGCAAACCCTGGTCCGGAAGACATGATTCAACGTATTGCTATTAAAGCAGGGATTCGCGGCAATGAACTGGCCCAGTTCATGGCTCAAACCAAACATGAATCTGCCGACTTCTCCCGCATGAAGGAGATAGGTGGTCCTCAGTATTTTGCTCAACGATATGACCCTAGAATGGCTCCGGGCACTGCAAGAATTTTAGGTAATACTAAGGCCGGTGACGGAGTGAAATATCATGGTAGAGGGTTCATTCAGATTACCGGGCGCGACAACTATCGTATGGCTGGTGAATATTTAGGATTACCGTTAGAACAACATCCAGAGTTGGCTGCAAAGCCTGACGTAGCGGCAAAAATTGCAGTTTGGTACTGGAAGACTCGGGTTAAACCAAAAGTTGCTAACTTCAATGATACTAATGCAGTTACCCGAATGATTAATCCAGCAATGCGTGGGTTGAAAGATCGTCTGGCTAATTTCAAGCAATACAAATTGGTCATGAACGTTTAATTTAGGTTACCATAGTTGTTGACTAAGTAGTGTGTTAATACTACAATACACTATGAGCATGAAAGACTACAAAAACAAACCGGTACGCTACGAGGTCATCACCCAAGAAGACCCCGAGACAGGTGACCTGTTGCTTCCTATTCCTCCACCTTTACTTAAAGAAATGGGTTGGGAAGAAGGTGATGAGATTACCTTCGATATAGATACTGCTGGACGCTACATACTGAGTAAGGTCAGCAAGTGAGTTACACTATCGCAACCAACAACACCGTCACCGCACCGTATTATACGTCAACGGGCACGAGTGCCCCGAACGTTTGGGCAACTACTACCGGTAGTGGATTAACCGATTTGACACCCAATTCACTACAGGTAAAAGGTAAGGCGGTCTTTGAACATGAAGTCGAAATCATCGGGGACTTGAAAGTTCATGGAAAAAGTCTAAAAACGTCACTTGAAGCAATCGAGGCACGATTAGCTATACTACATCCCAATGAAGAACTAGAAGCAAGATGGGAAGACCTGCGTAAATTGCGCAAGACTTATATGGAACTCGAATCTGAGATTATTGAAAAAGAGAAGATGTGGTCTATACTAAAAAAGTAGTACTTGACAATAACTCTATAATCGACTATAATAGACTATAATTCACTATAGTATGAACTCAATATGACAATGCATCTTATGCACCCTGCACTCTCAATGGGCGGCAAGAAAAAGGGTAAAGTTAAATTTCGTAATGCTGACGAGGCCCGCAAAGCCCGTGAGCTTGATGCCAGTTGGAAAGAATTGCAAAAGAAGTGGGGCGTTGAGCAGGAAGAGAAGAAACGTAGCAGAGCAATGAGAGCCGAGCCCCTCACGTACAAACTAAGTACACCTGCTGGACGTTCCGCTTCTACGCACATCCCTAGTCGGGTTACTGGTCATCAGGGTGGCACATTAGCTGCTCCCAAAGTCTATACAGGCACAAAAGTGTTGGGCATCGCCGTGCTACACAAAAGTAATGCTGTTCCGGTATTTAGTGTTGAAGAAGCACAAGATATATCACGGATGCGCCGTGGGTAATACTACTTATTACTATGAGATTACCGAAGAATACGGAATCATTCTTGCAGGCACATACTATCGAACCGTTTACCGAAAATTGACTCCGGGGTTGCTTAGAACACCTCCTAGAGTTATGCTATATCATTGCAGTGACCGAATTTGGGTTCAAGGCCCTCGAGGCGGCGTTAGAATGAGCAAAAGACATGAAAATCCTAGTGGTCGATATCTAACTAAGAATGAGCAGAACATGAAAGAGTTTATGTGGATTAAACTCAAAGCAAAACAAATTTAAGGAGAAAGAGAACTAAATGGCAAAAGAAGAAGGTTTACGAGCCGACGGGAAAGTAACGGAAGTACTTCCCGACACTAAATTCAGAGTGAAATTAGAAAACGGCATCATTGTGATGGGATATCTATCCGGCAAAATGCGCAAGCATACTATCAAAATTCTACTCGGTGACACAGTAGAAGTAGAATTCAGTCCATATGACATGACAAAAGGCAGAATCACCCGTCGCCGCTGAAGTCTGATAAATACATGATAAGGATAATTTATCATGGCGATATCAGGAAAACAAGACATAGTAGTAGGTGTTGAAAACCAGGCAACTGGTAGTGACGACCTATACACCGCTTTTCGCAAAGTAGTGAACAACTTTGATACACTCTATGAAAGTGCAAGCCCTTATACAGAATTCGCTGCAGGGAACGGAATTGCTACTACACAGTCAGCAAACACTGTCCGAATAACAAACACCGGAGTAGTGACTTTAAATCCTGGAACAGGTATATCATTATCAGGTACTACTGGAAACGTTACCATTAGTGTTTCTGGTGATGCTTCGGGTAACATTATAGCCGGGGTAACTAACGTAGCCGTAGTCAGTACTACGCTTGATGTCTCCGGTAGCCCTGTTATCAGCAGAGGCAACATCTCTGTTAACTTACCTGCATTCGCTAATACGAGTGCATTCAGTCCGGGCAGTTATGTATCACCAACTCTCACCGTTGACCAATACGGTAGAATCACTGAAATTTCAAATATCAGTACTGCTGGAACAGTGACTAGTGTAGCAGTTACTGCAACCGGCCCAGGCATCGCGATTGTCGGCAGCCCGATCACACGTTCAGGCATCATTGAAATCACTAATACCGGTGTCACTAGAATAAATGCAGGACCAGGGGTCTCGTTAAGCGGATCTACTGGTAATATCACCATCGCCACAGTTAATGCAACATATGGCACAGTCACTCGGATTGATGTGACTAGTACTAGTATGGTAGTCACCGGTGGTCCAGTAACGTCAATCGGTACCGTAAACATTGAACTACCGAGCAATGTTACATTCAATCAAGTAACTGCATCTAGCATCGTAAGTAGCGGTGCATTTGTTACCACTGGCAATGTATCAGGTGCTAATATTAATACAGGTGGCAACTTGTCAGTGACAGGAAACGCAGTAGTGGGTAATATAGCAGCAACCACACTTTCAGGACACTTGGTCGGTAACGTTGACGGTCGCATCGGTGCAACAACCCCTAATACAGGAGCATTCACTACAATCACTGCATCAGGTAACGCTACTGTTTCCGGCAACGTAAATGCTGGCAACTTGGTTACTAGCGGAGTAGCAAATATTACTGGTAATGCTACGGTAGGAAATTTAACTACTGCGGGTGCTATTGTATCAACCGGTACAATCACTTCGTCAGCAAACGTCCAGGGGGCTAACTTGCTTACCGGTGGTATGGTATACGGAGCAAGTTACGTACAAAGCGGGGGTATATTGTATGCTCCACAAGGACACTTGATTATCAATACAGCGATGCCAACACAAAATGTATTGCCCGGAAGTATTGCGATTGACCAGGCTAACAGTATATTGGGCGTCTACTATGCGGGTGCTTGGCACTACGTTAGTTTGTCAGCATAAAAAAAGCCCCTTAAGGGGCTTTTTTATTTAGTGAGCTTTGCTAGCATGTAGTCAGTATATTTGCTTTGACACATCGACACTACATCATTGAAGGGCCATTCGATAAAGAACGGACATCCTGTTTTCCATGTGCCGTGCTTCTTAAAGTAAGAAAGTTCCTTCAAGTCTTTTGCATCGGCTGGGTTAAATTGTTTACGCTGGATTGCGTATTCACTTAACTTAGTCCAACTATATGAATTCATTAGTCTCGTTCCATTTCCGATGCTTCTTTGATTATAGCATTCACTTCATCAAGATTATCACATTTAATCTTGGCAGTTTTATAGTCTTCGTTTTTGTCTCGCCCGGATACTTCAATCATGAAACCATTATCGTAGATATTGACAGTAAGACTATCACTGACCTTAGTTAGTTTAGCAGAGAGTTTCATTTATTCTGCTCCGATGCCGGCTTCGGCCAACAGTTGGGCAGCAGTGACCTCTTTGGTCTTTGCTCGTGCCTTGATTGCATCCATGCTAGGTTTTTCGACCTTGACCTTAACTTCACCCTTCTTAGCTTCTTTGGTGCGATCTGCAATCGCATCACCGATCACTGCTTGGTCATCACCTGCTTGAAAATCTGCATGAGTTTGCAAATATTTTAGAGCTTCGAGTTTAGTCATCTCGCTCGGCAACTCCATCAAGTCAATGCGTGATGCACCGCCCTTTGAGAACTGTTTTACTCGGCGAACGAGGTCATCAGTGAAGCGAACCTTTGTAGAAGTACCGTGAGTTGTGATACCAGCGACTTTGAAAGTTTGATTAGCCATTTTGTTTTCCTTAAAAAGAAAGTTTAATTTAAAAATTGTCATTTAACAGTTACTAGTATAACACCGGGCGTAGTAACTGTCAAGAAAAATATTGCCCGAATTCAGACAGTAGCTGCTTCCCAAGAGCCAGCTACTTCGTAAGGTTTGTCCCAAGAACCAACGTTCACATCAACATACCAGCCTACATCAAAGTAGTCAGATTGAATGTCGCTGTTGTTGTGATTACCAACGTTCATTGCGGTGAAGATTTCTTTCAGAAATGCAAGTGCAACACCATCAAATTGATCTTGATACCAGTAAGGATTAACGTCAATTGATTTTTCAGCATTGCGAAAACTAGTTGGGTCAGCCAGAAAACGATTAGTATTAGACACCACGTTATTGAAGTTATTGATAAAGTCAATGGAACCTGACTTGATGTTTAACACGAATGTCATATGATTCCGTACAGCAAGCGAACCTTTTACATTGTACTTTTTCAGGATAGCTTTGATAGCTGGGGATTTCTCTGCTTTGCGCTCTTGATTGAAGTATGCCATCTTGTTTCCTTCTTGCTGTTTAAGATTCTATTATACACCCAAAACCATTAAATGTCAAGCCTTTATTTTTGCTTGTGAATCAAGCCTGTCTTGGTATAGACAATAGTTCCACCAGTCGATGATTGAACAGATTTAGGGAGTTGAACTGGCTTGATGAATTGAGTAGGAGTAGTCATTTAGATTTCGTTTTAGTTAAGAGAGTGAATAAGTCAGGGATGAATCGCGGTTAATTAATAGGTTTCCTTGATGATTTCAAATTCTTCGACGGGGTACTTGGCCATAAACTCTTCGGTTTTGACGTAATCACTGAATGCCTTGGCATCAAAGAATACTTTATAATGCACCCGATCCAGCTTACCGCGTGTGCAAACCGTGAGATAAACTGATTTTGCTTTTCCTGCCATGATATGATCCTTTAGATTTGTTACTGTCTGACTGTTTAAGATTCTATTATACACCCAAAACCATTAAATGTCAAGCTAAATCTTTAATTGATTTAGTTGAATTATTTTCGGCAATGAACAATGCAATCGCAACCTTGCGATCCAGGTAGTCACCGAATGTTCCGCAATTCATGCTGTTGTCAGCCATTTCACATGCCGCTTCACAGTATGCATCATAGCAATTGATCCGATCAGTGTCACTCACGATACCCAGGATGTTCATCAATTTTGTTTGGTTAGTATTAAACATGTTGTTTCTTTCTTGCAGTTTAAGATTCTATTATACACCCAAAACCATTAAATGTCAAGCCATTTGTTTCAATGACTTTTCAGCGTTGCGTTTGGCAATAAACAGTGCTACTTGAATTCTACGTTCCAGAAACTCAGTGAATGAGCCTGCAGGGCAACCGTTAGCCCGCATTTCGCAAGCTACCTCATCGTATGCTTCTTGGCAAAGTACACGATCTTTATCACTCACAATACCCAAAGTGTTCATCAATTTTGTCTGTTTTGCAGTAAACATTTTGTTTCTTTCTTGCTGTTTAAGATTCTATTATACACCCAAAACCATTAAATGTCAACCTTTTTGAATTCGGGCAAGATATTTTCACGGGCTTCGAGGATGATATCTCGCACTGCCTCACGATCTACTGAGTCCCCGACAAATTCTACATCACGTCGGGCAAGGCGATTCTTATAAATTTCAGTAGCGATGTGTGCTTGACTCTCGTTTACCTGCAACGGGTAAACACCATCGGGTCCATAGAAACTCATCAGGTATGCATTGAATGACATTTTGTTTCCTTTTTGCTGTTTAAGATTCTATTATACACCCAAAATGATTATTTGTCAAATCATTTTATGAGCTTGCAACATTGCTTGCAAAAATCTGCCGGCCTTTTGCAAATTAAAGTTCTCTTGTCGATAGTGCCACTTTTTCTTGCGCTCGGCCACTTCTAACGAGTCCATAAGTTGATACTTTTCGTTTAACAATTTAGTCTTCATTAACAATTTTTGCATGTCAACAATATCTAAACTATATTCTACCCACTTTGCAGTGCTGTCGATTCTGTTGCGAGGGACTAGCATTTGAGTTGAATTGCTAGGTGAGTACTTTACTCGATACGATTGAACATTCATACTAGTCTTTCAGAGTTTAAGATTCTATTATACACCCAAAACCATTAAATGTCAAGTTCGTTGCCGCATACAGAATTTTAAATTTGCACTATACGCAATAAAATGCAAATCACCTTCTCGGTAGAATTCGGTTCCTACAGTGATCTCAAACACAACACCTTGGTCATTGATGGCCCGTACAATGCCGTACTTGGTGTGGGTATCCCCTGGATAGATTTGAACCTGCTCGTTCAAAAAGGTGTCTTCCATATAACTCATGTTGATTCCTTAGTAGCGCACCACAGAATCGACTGCATCTAGATATGCCCAATATGAAACGCCCTTGAACGAATAGTCAATGCCGGGGCGACCATTCTTGATATTGTCAAGCACCTCATCTACTTGGCCAACAACAGATATTCCATTACCAAAGTCTCCTCGGACCATTACAACAGAACCTTCACGCAACTCACTAAATTTAACAGACATTTTGATTCCTTAAATAAACACAACACAAAGTAGCAAAGCACAGATAACAATCAATCCGATTGAATCTGCAATGTCGGATCCCGCTGACTGTTTGTAATCTCTAGGAGAGGTCAGTAACTCCAGCCATTCTTTGAAACTCATGCTAAATCCAATTGAATTTGTTTACCACGAATTGTAGTACAGATACCAACTGGGGTGAGTTCTTTGTGTTTTTGTGCTTCTTGACGCATTGAAGACAATTGAATCAACGCTTCCCAAGCAAGTGAGCGGGCGTTGACAGTAGCGAACATTGTTACCGCTTGTTGGATTGTCATGTGAAGTCCAACATCGTTCTCAGAACCATCACCTTTGAAAATGATACGAATCTTTTGAGAGTTTTTCAAACCATAGATGATAGTTGGAGTGCGCATTTCAGTTCCTGTTCTTTGCTGTTTAAGTATCTATTATATACCCAAAACCATTTAATGTCAACCTTTTTTTCGCAGGATGTCAAAGATTTGATTTTGCAGTTCAGAGACCTCATCATTCGGGACGTAAAAGTCGGTAGAAGGATCATAGTACTCACCTGCTTTCGGATCATAGTACAGTACAGCACCTGAGGGGTAATGAAAAGGGCCCTCAAGACCTTTACGAGGGCCCCATTTTGGTTCGTGATTGAAGCGAATGTAAGACATAGAGACCCTTCTTGCTGTTTAAGTCTCTATTATACACCCAAATCGTTTTATTGTCAAGCCTTTTTGTAGCTTTTCAAATAGTCTTGGTTAATCAAAGTCTTCAATCCATCACTGCTAGCACAACGAGTGTACAGATTTTCTGGGCGGTTATCATCACGGACACAGTTAAGGTGATCCAACTTCAACTGACCTTTCCAATACCACTCGAATTCACTATCAGTCAACTTACGACCAGCAATATCCTCTGCTTGAACACGTCCGATAATCTTACAGAATGTAACACCTTTGTCAGTAACTAATCCCAAGGCAGTGCAGTGTTCGCAATAATCTTTCTTGTTTGCTTGATTCTGCGAACCAGGATTATATCCCGTGTGAAAGTGCGGCTTTGTTACTTTTGTAACATTGCTTTTCCCCGCT
>SESG01027289.1_pt1 | contig 10792 bp, 10 predicted proteins | sample 3171421 | NCBI WGS metagenome assembly SESG01 (sample SAMN10866946, study PRJNA518727) | freshwater metagenome | biome: subpolar coniferous forest; feature: holomictic lake; material: water; isolation source: holomictic Lake 227, 6 m and 8 m depth | place: Canada: near Kenora, Ontario | collected... | reverse complement strand
AAGATTTCCGGCGCGCGCGTTGAAGTCGAGGATCTGAATCTGGAAGAGATTTTTCTGGAGATGAACAGATGACAAACATAATGGGTGCGCTGCTTTTGTATCGGAATCGGTTGCAGCTGCTTTTGCTGGCAGCGGGGCTTCTATTTATTCTGCCTTTTGGGCATATGGCTGTTAGGCATCAGCAGTGGATTTTGTTTGAAGACCTGATGACCATATGGTTTTGCCTCTGGATCCCGCTCGCGTTTCAATTGGGGGTGATGATCAAACGCCAGATGGTATCACCCATGGCGGGATTGATGCCCGGGTACCGTGCCGCGCATATTGTGGTGGCTGTTGTTATTTGGGTTTTTGTGGCGGTGTTGATAAGCCTGTGGTTGTCAACGGTGCCCTGTGGTGTTGGGGCCAGGGTCAAGTCGGCATGGGTCTTTTTGTGCCTGGGCATGTATCTGGCCACCATCGTGATCGCGTATGTTTCGGAGCGGCGGACTCTTTTTTTCGGGTACGGCATCCTTCTTTTTATCGTTGGTCATACACGGGACTTTGTGCATCTTTTGGTTAAATCAGATCCGGCTTATTACGCATTGATGGGATTGGCGGTTTGTGTTTTTGGTTGTTTCTTATGGCGACTGGCAGTGCTCAGAGAAGGCATGCCGGAATTCGGCTGTGTCTTATCCTGGCCCCTGCATCGTTCAAAGACGTCCGCGCCGGTTCGTGCCTATATCCCGCATCCAGTGCCTCTTTTCGCGCAGAAAAAAGGATTGATGCGCCGGGCTTTTCACTGGGCGCATGTTGAGGCCGAGGATATCCCGGGGATCGCCTGGATTCTTGTGTTGAGCCCTTTTGTGTTTGCCGCGTATATTTTTTATTGGGCTGGGCCGGAGGGATTTTATGCGCATCCATACGCCAATCTTCTTGTTTTGACAGTTTCACCGCTGGCGGTGATGCTGTGTTTCTGTTATCGCACCGTATCTTTTCGTGATTATGCCCTGCTGCGGCCTTTGCGTCGTCAAGACCTGGCGGTGCAATGGGGGTGTTTCCTGATGGTGATATTGATGGCCGCATGGATTTTTACATCATTCTTGTTCGGGGTTCTTCCGGCGCTGGTGTGGCATATGCGGTTCCTGGAAGCGTCAAAATTTTGGGCGTTTCTCCTGTTTACCGGGATTTTTACCCAGATGACCCTTGTTTGTCTGATGTACGTCGCTTCTTTGAAAAATCAGGGGATGGCTGTGGCAATTATTCTTGTGTACGGCGGGTATATGCTCCTGGAGGCTTTGGGCGCTCCCTATTATGACCTGGCGGCCATTGTGTGGCATCTTGGGCTGGCGGTTGGGGTTTGTGCCTGCCTGGCGGCGATGACATATCGCCGGTGGTGTCATGAAGAAGTTTAACCCGCTGTGATGAGGGGAAAGTTTCCAGAACATACGTTTATAAAAACAGAGTTTTTTATCGCAAGGGTTAAGGCTGCTCCCCTGTGAAGCAGCAGCCGGGGAAGTGCTATTAAACCAGGAGGTTGTTATGACACCAGAAGCTATAACAAAGTTTGGCAAGGCGCTTGCGGCGTTATTTGTGGCCGTGGGAGGGTTGGGATGCATTGCCTGCCTGCCGCTTGTCTTCGGCTCATTGCCAGTGGCTGCCGCAACAGCGTTGTTTTTAATTGCCGGAGGCGTCCTTATGTCCGGCGGGCTTATTAGTTTCTCGCTTCTCAACGCCCAGAAATGAGCTGTGTTGCGCTGATCCTTCTTCCCGGGAGAAGGTTAAGCGCGGCAAGGGATATAACATGGAACTATTATGGAGTTATTTTTCAAAGCTTGACGAGTATAGCCGTCGACGTTTGCTGGCCTGGCTATTGGCGGGAGGCGTTGCGGTTACTTTGAATTATTTAGGTAACTTTTTCGGGGATAAATTTTATTTTGTTTTTGCAGGACCTGCGGCATGGATGGCCGGCTGTTTCTTTAATGCCTTGCCTGTGATGGATGAAAAAGGCCTGCTTGTCATTCCGTTGATGCATTCCTCCATTCAGGTCACACCGGATTGCAGTGGTTATGGTTTTTTTTGTATGATGACGGCAATGTTTGTTATATTTTATCAGGATATCAAATGGCGCATGCCCATGGTGGGAAAAGTTCTGGCAACTTTGTTGATGGCGTATCTTATTACAATTGTGACGAATGGTTTTCGTATTGTGAGCGGGTATAAGATTCACCTCATCACTTTAAAGATACTGCCAGTAGCGGCGCAGGGCGTTATTCATCTTGCTGTAGGCATAACATTTTTTTTGACGGTATTTATGATTGCATATCTTGTTTTAGAAAGGAAAGCTTTTCATGATAGAACAAGCACATAAGCCATTACTTCCCAATTTCGTAAAGAAACCGTCCATGCTTTTATGGACGGCGGCGTTACCGCAAGTGTTGCTTCTATTGATCAATGGGTGGACATTATGGCTGGTGAGTGGTGAGGCTTCGGCTGAAAACCGTAGCTTTTTTGGGGCTCTGTTTGCGGCTCAAGTGGCGTTGTTGGTGATTGTTTTTGGAGCAGGGTATTCGGCTTGGAAACAAAAGACGTATATTCATTGGTCATGGTTTTTAGCTTTATTTTTAGGACAGATTGGATTTCTTTGGTTTTTTGTAAGTAATTTGTGGCAGATGATTCCACGAAATATTGATCGTTGGATCGTAGATGAGGGGATGTTGTCTTTTTATGCGTTTAGCTTAATGATGCCGGGGATATTTTATACAGGGATGCAGTTGGCGTGTTTTGAATTGCCGATATCCCAGTGCAAGAATTTCTGGTTAAGCATTTTTTTCACAATTCTTGCTCCAGCATCATTTTATTTTTTCTTCCTTTCCTCAAGGATGATGGGCAATGGAGGTCAATTCTTCTATATGTTCTTGTGGCCACTATTTTTTATAGGGCTTACGGTTTTAACGTTTGTCGGCATGATCAGGCTGATGGTTTTAACATATAACTGGATTTCAGAGCGCGGAGATTTTGGGCAAATGTTGTTTGCAATTCTTGTGGGCATCGCAGGGCCTATCGGTGGGTTGGCATTAAACAGGAGCATGCCTTTTCCAGCTGATTTTCAGAGTCTTTCGATATATGTAATGGCTATTCTTAACGGGGTTATCGTGTTATTGCCGAAGATTAAGAGGTTTGAGAGCGGACTTCTTTTTCTTCGAAGCACCACGTATCCATTCTCGTTATATTTCTTTTTAGTTTTCCTGCCATTCTTGCCATTAGCTTTACCCGCAATGTTTGCGTTGGGGCTTGGCTTCTTGTTTCTGGTTCCGGTATTGTTATTTATTCTTCACACGAAAAAGATATCTGATGATTTTAAAGAAAGCGTTTGTCAGTCTGGATATAAAGTGGCTTTGCTTTTGATTGTTTTGGGTGTAAGCATTCTTCCCGGGTATTTTGTATGGCAAGCCTATAGTGAGAAAAGTGCGGTTAGGGAGGCGTTACGATATGTTTATTCGCCTAACTATGAAGTCGATCAATTTTTCAAGGGTAATTTAAAGGCCACGCAACAGGTTCTTTTGAATTTAAAACGGTTTAAAGAGGGGGTGCAGTTACCATTTATTTCCGACTTTTATAACGGGGTTGTTTTTGAAGGGATGGTTTTGCCAGATAAAAAACTTGCTGATATGTACCGTATTTTTACTGGCGAGGATATAGAACGGGTAGCAACGGGTGCTGGTTTGTCCATGAGTGCGGGCATGGGGTTTGATCCCGGACAGGCAAGAAGGCGTCGGTCTGGTGTTGGGCGGGTGCGACAAATTGATCACAATGTTGCGTTAGAGTCTTTTCAAGTTCAAGTTATGGATGAAGGAGACTATCGACGGGCGAGGCTTCATCTTGTAATGCATAACACAGGAACCAGTGGAGATGCCGAATTCCTATCAAATATTAGCGTTCCGTCCGGCGTTATCATTACGGATTTCCAACTGCGCGTTGATAAGGATATGATTTCTGGTCAGATATTTGAAAGAAGAACCGCTCAATGGGTGTATCACATGATCAGAGACTTTGTGCGGAGAGACCCAGGGCTGTTATCTTATAAAACGCCTGAACAGGTTGAGTTGAGTGTATATCCGTTCACTCAAGGAGAAAAGAGAGAGGTCGAGATCGCGTTTGAATTTCCTGCCAACTTTACACCCGTGGTGCAGATCGGAGACAAGGCGATTTCATTAACAGAAGGCAAGGGGGCTTCATCTAAAGAAATGTTGCGATCCGTTGATCCCAAGGGCAATACTTTTTTGTTTATTCCTGAAGAGCAAGCCGGGCTTTTGCCCAAGTTTAAACGGCAGCCGTATTTGCATTTTATCCTGGATCGTTCACAGAATGGCTTGGAAAATTTATCAGGATATGAGAAGCAGATTGAAGCTGTTGCCGCAAAGTATCCTTACGTCAAGGGGTGCCGGATCACAGCCGCGAATTTTTCACTTGAAGATGCTTACGGGTTGATAGATCTTCACCGGGCGGGTGCGCTGCGTATGGCCTTGCAGAAGATGGCCTTGAAGCGTCAAGGGGGTTTTGATTTGGCTCGCGTTATCAGGAGTGAGTTGTACCGTTATGCTAAGCAGTTGAACGTACCCGCCCATGAAACGGATTGGCAGATGTATCCTGTATTCGTTGTCATCACGCCGGACAAGATTAATACCGGTGATGTTGAAGGCATGGATGCGTATCGTCGTGTCATGCCGGAGGCTGAATCTTATCTTGTGACTTCAAGCGGGAACGATGTCGAGAAGAAATCTTTGTGGGCAGGGCTTAACGGTCTTGCGGCATCAGATGTCACGGTTATCAAGCATGGCGCACAGGTTTCTCTTCTGTCGGCAAACGGGGGGCAGGTCGCAAGTTTTCATGCTTCAGCAGCAGTGTCTGGTCCCAATGAGTTTCTTATTTTTGACACGACAAAGAATCAGTTTGTTCCTTTAGGCGCTGTAAATAATTTCTCAGATCAGGGGACATTTATCAACAAGCTGTCGCTGCAGTGGGCTGATCGGCAGGCTTCGTTAAATCCGTTGAATCTGGAGGCGTCTTTAGCTGATGCTGTCAGAGAAAGCCGGCAGTTGTCCGTGCTTATCCCGTCAACCAGTTTTATTGTGGTGGAACAAAGCGTACAGTGGAAAGTCCTGCAGATGAATGAAAACAAGCGGTTAAAAACATCCAGCGCCCTTGAGTTTGAAGAGGATTTCAAGACGCCAGCGCCGTCATTCTGGCTGCTCGCGGTTATTTTAACGGGATTGTTTCTGATAAAGCAGTGGTGGTTGAGGGTATTCCAACCCGGGGTAGTGAAAGAAAGGGGATTTTTTTCGGATGAATGATGATATGTTGCCAATGAGTGCAGGGGATGTTTCAGTGAGCCAGCAGGGATCGAAGCTGGTATCCAGGATCGGGATGGTGCTGATTTCTGTGTTTGTTGCGCTCTTATTGCTACGCAATTTTGTCGTTGGATTCAGCCATGTTATTTATGCCGACGGCCGCGTTGACCGGGGGGTTATTTACAAGCTGGAGTATAAATTCCGAAAACCGGTTGTCGGGGAGCAGGTTATTTTCAGAGCGGCAGATAATCATTCCAAACGATTGGCAGGTTTTGTGACGGAAATTTATGAAGATGTGTCGATCATCGATAGGAAAGAGATCCCGGGAGAAACTTTTGTGACCGTTAAGCTCGGCAGTAAAGACGTTGTTGTCCCGTTGAAAGACATTGAGGGCCGGTTTTTCCCGTTATTCTCGGGGGATAAAGGGCGCCGCAAGGCTTGAAATAATTTGTACCATTGAATTTTAATGCCAGGCAGTATCCTGGTGTTTTCAAAGGCTATTGATAAAAAGCATTCTTTTTGTGTAAATTTCAGAAATTGCGCTAATATTTATAATGTTTCGTAACAATGAGTTGTAGCATGATTACGATACAGGACAGGGGTTAATCCGTATTACCTTTATTATTGAAAATACGGGAGAGATAACATCTCGGGAAGCTGTGTATGATGCAGTCATTACAAGAGCAATACCAGAAACTCATGGCGGAACAGCGGGATCCCAAACGTTCCGCGTGGGGCAATAATACGGCCGCGGCAAACGGTGCCACGTTGGCCAGTGATGTTTTGAATATGATCATCTTTGAGGCCCTCAAGTCGCGCGCGAGTGATATTCATATTGAACCATTCCAGGAATGGCTGCGCATACGTTTTCGAGTTGACGGGAATCTTTATGAAGTGTTGCGTATCCCGCACGCGCATAATGTCACCATTGTACCGCGCATCAAGGTGTCGGCCAATATGCCGACAGATGCCATGAGCGGCCGCAAGTCAATGGATGGAAGGTTTTCAATCACCATCGGCAGCACTGAATTTGATTTCCGTGTGGCGACGTTCCCAACGCTGATGGGGGACAAGATCGCGATCCGTATCCTTAACAAAGACCAGGGGCTTGTAGATCTGGCAAAGATCGGGATGAGCCCTCAAGACCTTGGTAATCTGGAGAAAATCCTTCAGCGTAAGAATGGCCTGTTGATTGTCAGCGGCCCGACGGGGAGCGGTAAGACCACAACGTTGTATTCGATCCTTAACCGTATCCATACAACCAGTGTCAATATTGTAACGCTTGAGGATCCCATTGAATATCAGATTTACGGGATTAATCAATGTGACATCAATAAAAAAGGCGATGAAACATTTGCTTCGGGGTTGAAGTCGATTCTTCGTCAGGATCCGGATGTGATCCTGATTGGCGAAGTCCGTGATGCGGCGACGGCGGATATAGCTATCCGCGCGTCGATCACGGGGCATCTGGTATTGACAAGTTTGCATGCCAACAGCGCTGTCGGGACAGTGATCCGCCTTGTGAATATGGGGCTGGAGCGTTATATGGTTTCGTATGCCGTGATCGGAGCCGTGGCACAGAGGCTGGTCCCCAGGCTGTGCAAGCATTGCTGCGTGCCGTATACGATAGAAGCCAATGTCCTGCAGGCGATATGTGACCAATGCGGCCTGGATATTCAATTGTTCTCGATCAAAAGTTCTAATTCCCTGAATAAAGGCCTTGATTATTCCGATGACATTGAAACTCATGAAAATATTTCTGGGAGCATGACGCTTTATAAAAAAGTGGGTTGTGAGCAGTGCAACGGCACCGGTTATCTGGGGCGTGTGGGTATTTTTGAGGTGGTATTTTTTAGTGATGATTTGCGTGACGCGATTGTCCGTAATGCGTCGGTTCCCGAACTGGAGGCCATTGCCCGTCGCAAAGGTTTTCGTTCCCTGGCGATTGATGCGATTGAAAAGGCGAAGCAGGGGCTGGTAACGGTTGAAGATATTTATTCGATACTTCTGGAAAAAGGTTCTTGATGACGCATGTTGTTTTTCTGCAAAAGATGGTGAGTGGTTAATCCGGGATAAACAGGTATGATGGAAAAGGTCCTTGCGGTCACTGGCCTGCGCAAGAATTACGGGGCGAAGGCTGCGGTGGCGGACGTGTCATTTGATGTGGCGCCCGGCGAGATCGTGGGGCTTTTGGGGCCCAACGGGGCGGGGAAGACCACGACGATTAATATGATTCTCGGGGTGCTTGAACCTTCGGCCGGAACGGTGCGTATTGATGGCCTTGATATTCAGGCACACCGTTCACGGGCTTTATCGCGCACTAATTTCGCGGCAGTCTATGCTCCCTTGCCGGGGAATCTTACTGTCATTGAGAACCTGCATTTTTTTGGTTTGCTTTACGGCGTTAAAGATATCGCGGCGCGTATTGAAGCATTGATCGTGCAGTTTGGGCTTGAGGCATTTCGCCGTGTCAAGTGCGGGGCGCTTTCCTCGGGTGAGCAGACGCGCCTGTGCCTGGCCAAGGCCATGCTGAATCAGCCGAAACTTCTATTGCTCGATGAACCGACAGCATCGCTTGATCCGTCGACAGCGCGCGATATCCGCCAGAAGATCAGGGCATTCACGGTTGGGGAGACGGGCGGCGTCTTGTGGACATCGCATAATATGCACGAGGTTGAGGCGGTGTGCGATCGGGTTCTGTTTCTTTCTCATGGCAAAATCCTTCTGCAGGGTGATCCAAAGGCCCTTCCGGCCCTGCACGGCAAGAAATCTCTCGAAGATCTTTTTATTGCGGTGGCGCGTGAGCCGCTCACATTGTCTAACGGATAAATTTATGTCGTTTCATCGCATTTGCGCTATTTTACTGCGTCAGTTTTACCTTATGCGCGGGAGTTTCACCCGGGTGGTGCCGCTGTTCATTTGGGTGGTGATTGATATTGTTCTTTGGGGTTTTATGAGCCGGTATCTTAATTCGGTTGTCCCTGCGGGGCTTGATTTTATCCCGGTGATCCTGGGGGCAGTTTTGTTGTGGGATTTTTTTCTGCGCATCATGCAGGGTGTGACCATGGTATTTTTTGAGGATGTCTGGTCGCGTAATTTTCTTAATATTTTTGCGTCGCCCCTTTTGGTATCGGAATATATCGTCGGGCTTGTGTTTTCAAGCATGGTGACCAGCTGTGTCGGGGTGATCATGATGCTTATTCTGGCAACAGGATGTTTTGGTTTGTCGTTTGCTGTTTACGGCCTGATGCTGGTGCCGTTTATCTTTGTGCTTTTTCTGTTCGGGATCGCGATGGGGGTTGTGGGCTGTGCAGTGGTTTTGCGTTTTGGCCCTGCCGCCGAATGGCTGATATGGCCTTTACCGGCCCTGATCGCTCCATTTGCCGGTGTTTTTTATCCGCTGTCCACATTGCCTTCCTGGATGCAGATAGCCGCTCACGCCGTGCCGCCGTCGTATGTTTTTGAGGTGATGCGGATCATGGCTTCAGGAGGCAGTGTCCCGTTGGCATATCTGGGATGGAGCCTGACCCTGTCTGTTTTATATGTTATCTTCGCCTGCAAATTCTTCACCGCAACCTACCGCCATGCCGTCCGCACCGGCCTCATCGCCCGCTACAGCGCAGAGAATCTGGGGTAAGATCTCTCCGCATTATTTCATTAGACATGAAATTCACGATGAATTAAACTATGCAGCATGGTAGGTATATTAATCAACTGAAGGTCTTATGATCCCCCATGACAGATTAAGAGAATCCGGTTTTTTAGATGACAGGAAGTTCCCGCGGGAGCTTGTTGATCATGAGATAGAATTGAGTTTGCCGTCGGCTATCGAGTACGGGGTGACGCCGCTGCGCGTGCGGGTTGAGCGGGGGCTGGTGATCCCACTGCAGGTGGCCGGCAGTTCCAATGGCACGGTGATCCGTCGCGATGGAGCCATTCTTCATGTGGGGCATCAGGAATCTGGGAATCCGGCATCGCCGCTGGCGGCGCGTTTTATCAGGGATATCCCTTATGATTTACGGGTTGAAATCAGCAATATCATGCGGCGTGCCTTGCAGGTTGATCCATCGCTCAAGAGTATCTGGGATGATGTGCGGAACGTGTGGCTGGTGTGGTTTCCGGCGGGGGAGAGTGTGGATGCATTTAAGTTTGCCGGGAGCTTTGATACGGCGGATCAGGCGTGGCTGGGTATGGCACATTTGATCGGGCAGTTGGTGGAGCGTTTTGAGGAGCATGCGCCTGTTCCGGTGCATGTGAAAATCAGGGTTGCGGTGCAGGGAGACGTTGAATTCAAAGAAGGCTGGAGTGGTGAGGAACTATTGGTGAGTGAAGCCGCCGTGACGGCTGTCATTACGGCCGGCTGGATCAATTATGTGAAGAATTTTATTTTTCCGGGGCTACGGCAGGTATTGGCGAGCCCTGTATTTCAGCCGCGTTCGACATTCAAACTTTATTATGGCAATGGCGGGACACCGACGGTGAAACTGGTCGTTGTGCCCTGGCCGGGGCATGATGCGCAGGCTGTCAGTTCTGCCGGGATCGAATTAAATCACGTTAGCCGCGATGCGTTCAAACCGCCTGTCAGGAAGGAACTTTAGGATGCGACCACTTCGTCTTATTGCCACATCCACCTTTGGCCTTGAAGCCCTTGTCCGGCGTGAAGTCGAGGCCATGGGTTTTTCAGGGATCATGGTGGCCGACGACCGTTTCCCTGATTTCTTCAAACGCGCCTGCCCCGACAAAGTCCGCAAACTCTTCAACGGCGACATCGAAGTCAATTATTACCAGTACTACGGTGAACGGCCGAAGAAAGAGGTATGAGTATGGGGAGTCTTTTTGGAAAGATACGATTATTCATATTCGCTCTTTTTGGGAGCGCTATTGTCCCTTTGATGATAGCAATGATGATTGGTATCATTAAGGATGAACTTGCCAGCATTTATAATCCGGGGTTAATTCAAGAATGGGCATGGATTAATGTGTCGGTATGGTTTATTTGGCTTTTGTTTTTATCAAGAAAAAATGATGGATTTTACGCAGCCAGAGCGATCCTTGTGGTGATGGGATGTGTATCACTCATTTGTTTTGTATTATTATGGTCATTCCCATCAGTGGAAGGCATGAGGGCGGCATTCTTGGGTGAGGAACAGAATCGGTATCAAGACACCCCGTCTTCAATGTCTATTTTGATGATGATGAATATATTGGGTTTTATTCTTTGTACTATTGGGACTGTGATTTATTTCTTGGTGCGATGGTGGCATCTTAGAAAACAAGGACGAGAATCCTCACGGGAGATTGGCTATTTTAATCTTATTGGCATTGCTTCTTTTATAGCCGGATTGAGTTTGTTTCTTTTCTGGTATTGTCCTGTTTGCCACCTTGCGAGTGTCATTTTTACGTTAAACTTTAAGGGCATTGAGCTAGCATTTCTAAATTCCTGCATGATGTCCGGATTAGTATTC
>SESG01023243.1_pt1 | contig 10795 bp, 7 predicted proteins | sample 3171421 | NCBI WGS metagenome assembly SESG01 (sample SAMN10866946, study PRJNA518727) | freshwater metagenome | biome: subpolar coniferous forest; feature: holomictic lake; material: water; isolation source: holomictic Lake 227, 6 m and 8 m depth | place: Canada: near Kenora, Ontario | collected... | reverse complement strand
ACGTCGCTGTTTTCCCGGTTCCAATCGCCCATACAGGCTCGTACGCAATAACCACCGTATTCATATCCTCTTTGGTAAGACCCGCCAAAGATCCAGTCACATGATCTTTAACCACATCAAAAGTTTTTCCTGCCTCGCGTTCTGCCAGATTTTCGCCCACACAAACAATAGGTTTAAGCGCATACCTGAAAGCCGCCTTAAGCCGGCGGTTCACGGTCTCGTTGGTTTCGCCGAAATATTGCCGGCGCTCCGAATGCCCGATAATCACATATTCCGCGCCTGACGCCTTGATCATGGCGCCTGAAATCTCGCCGGTAAAAGCGCCCTCGGCTTCCCAAAAAAGATTCTGTGCTCCCAGCGCAATCCCTGAACCGGCAAGCACTTTCGCCGTTTCCGTCAAGCTGATAAACGGCGGACAAACCACGGCGTCCACGGCCGATTGCCCCGCCAGCTCTTTCTTTAAAGCTTCCACCAGGGCAACGGCTTCTGCCGGCGCCTTGTACATTTTCCAGTTACCCGCAATGATCTTCTTGCGCATAAAAACCTCTTTCGTCATGAATTACCGGCACGTGCCGCCGCAACAGCAACCGGAAGATTTTTTCTTGTCATTGAGCGCCGTGATGCCGGGGAGCTCCTTCCCTTCAAGATACTCCAGCGCCGCACCGCCACCTGTTGAAATGTGTGTCATCTTATCTTCAAGGCCGAACTTCGCCACAGCGGCCGCAGAATCTCCGCCGCCGATGATCGTCTTGATCCCCTTGTCCTGCAGGGATGCGAGGTGAATCGCGATCTCTTTAGTCCCGTTCTCAAAAGGCGCACGCTCAAAAACACCCAGCGGGCCATTCCAGATAACCGTCCTGGCGCCGGAAAGAATAGCCTTAAACTTGGCACGGGTTTTGGGCCCGATGTCCAGTGATTCAAACCCGTCGGGAATCACATCTGAAATTTTGGCATCATCCGAATCAAAATTCGGGACGATCACAAAATCCTCGGTCATCTCGATCCTGACCCCAGCGGCCTTGGCCTTGGCCAAAATTTCTCCCGCCAATTCAATCCTGTCTTTTTCAAGCTTTGAATTACCGATACTGATCCCGCGCGCCTTAAGGAACGTATACGCCATACCGCCGCCGATCAGGATTGTGTCGGCCTTCTTTAAAAGGTTCTCAATAAGAAGGATCTTGTCAGAAACCTTCTTGCCGCCGAGAATCACAACAAAAGGACGCTCGGGTGCATTGACCGCCTTGCCAAGGTACTCGATCTCCTTTTCGATCAGGAACCCGCTTACTGCCGGAAGATATGCCGCCAAACCGGCTGTCGAAGCATGGGCGCGGTGCGCCGTACCGAAAGCATCATTAACATAAACATCAGCGAGAGACGCCAGCTCTTTGGCAAATGCGGGGTCATTCTTCTCTTCTTCTTTATGAAACCTGAGATTTTCCAGGAGAAGGACCTTGGCCGGTGCTGCGGCCGCTTCCTTCCGGACCGTTTCACCCACACAGTCACTCAGGAGCGTTACCTCCTGGCCCAGCAACTCAGCCAACCGCTTTGCCGCCGGCGCCAGTGAAAATTCTTTCTCAAACCCCTTGCCCGCCGGACGGCCGAGATGGCTCATCAAAATGACCTTGGCGGCCCCGTGATCAATGGCATACTTGATGGTCGGCACCGCCGAACGGATACGGATATCATCGGTGATTTTTTCACCGTCAAGCGGGACATTGAAATCCACGCGGATAATAACCTTTTTTCCTTTCAGATCAACATCACGTACGGTCATCTTGCTCATACAACCTCCGGTAAAAATAATGGTTAAGGATCTATTTTCACTCCGGTTTCAAAAGGAAACACGGAAAGAAGGAATTTAAAATTTTAAACATTATATATTGCGAAGCGTGTTTGTCAAATTTCACGCGATAGTCCCTGCTCCCGGGAGCGCTTCTCTACCATAAATACAGCTGCCAGCAATAACCCCATGGCCAGCCAAAGCAGGCGGCTCAGCTGAACCGAGTAAAATGTTGTGTCCAGGGCGCTCTGGACCATAATCCCGGCCCAGCCGGCGAAAAGGCCAACAATAAAAACACCTCCAACATCATGGCTGGCCGCGCGGACCCCGCATGCCGTCCTGCGCGCCACACGCGAGATAAACCATAAAAAGATCCCCAGGCCCAACACCCCGATTTCAGCCGCCATCTGCAAATACGAATTATGCGGATAGGCCTGCCATCGGACCGGATACTGCCGGATAACAACCGTATAAGTGTTCAATCCTGTCCCCGCAGGATGATCCGCAATCACACGCAGGGCATCTTTCCAGAATCCCAACCTGCCTGACCCCTGGATCGCAGATACATCAAAAAATTCTTTTAAAACAGGACTATCCGAAAGGAGCGTGACATGCCGGGACGTCAAAATCATGGGAGTAAAAATAATTAGGAAAACGCCTGCCGACAACACCAGAGACAAAAGATAACGTGGCCGCAACATGCCCAGGACACTCACCCCCACCATAAAACCAATCCAGGCGCCGCGTGAAAAAGTAAGACCCAGAACGGCCAATAAAGAAACCGTTAAAACCACCATGCAAGCTCGCCCCAAAAAAGAAGAAAAAATGCCGCGCGCATCACGGGTCCAGGACCAGCACGTCAACGCCAGGGCAGGTAAAAGAGCAAAGATCAAATACGCGCCCAGGCCATTGGGATGCCGCATCGCCGCACGGACACGCCCGGCAGAAAGGAGCTCCCCCTTAAACAGGTCATGCCCCTGCCATAACTGCCACATCCCGTCAATGGACACAAGGAACGCCGAAACGAGCAAAACCCAGGCAAAGCGCACAATCCTTTCACGCGATGTAAATGTACCGGCTGCTGTCAAAAAAAGAAGCGCCGCGCCAACGGATTTCCCGGCAAAAGCCCGGATACTCAAACGCGGATTGACACTCCATAAGATAGAGAGTCCGCATATTCCCAAGAAACATACCAGCGGCAGAATAATGCCGGGGCTCAGCGCTTGAGGTATCAGCACCCCCATTTTCTGGCGGCGCGCAGCAATCCCGCGATTTACAAGAAAAATAAAAATAGCTAAATAACCAAAAAACTCAACCCCGGCTGTTGACACCGGCAGCACAAACACCAGGGCGCAAAGGCAAATAAAAACAGCACGGTCAAACCATAACATCACGACACCTGTATTTATTTGCTCTATCGCAGGCACATTCGCCATTAATAGGCCCCCTTTCCTTTCAGGACAACAGGAATCGTTTCCATAAGAATCTGAATATCCAGCATAAATGACCAGTTGTTGATATACCAGATATCCCATTTAACCAGCTGGCCGAATGTCAGATCGCTCCGCCCCCGGACCTGCCATAATCCCGTGATCCCGGGATGAACCTCCAGCCGCTTAAGCTGCTTGAAATCTTCCTGTTCAACCTGGTCCAGCGGCAATGGCCTTGGGCCGACAATGCTCATGTCCCCCATCAGGACGTTTATGATCTGGGGCAATTCATCCAGGCTGTACTTGCGCAAAAACCGCCCCAGCCGCGTAACCCGCGGATCCTGACGGATCTTGAAAATCGGGCCGTCAACCTCATTCTTTTCCTTCAGCGCCGCAAGCTTTTCGTCCGCATCCGCTGACATACTCCGGAACTTCCACATGCGGAATATCTGCCCGCCGCGCCCATAACGCCTGGAAAAATAAAAAACAGGGCCGGCACTATCACACTTGATCAACGCCGCCACGCAAAGGAATACCGGTGCCAATACTATAAGTCCCAGCATGGAAAAAACAACATCAAAAGCACGTTTCCCGGATTGCCGGCGGGTCTGTCCGATATCACAATACTCCAGAACCGGGACAAAGCCGATATTGTATTTGAGAATCTCCCCCGTCGCTTTGTCAAAAGCCTGCGGTACCACCCGCACCCCCATCCCGAGATCATTGGCCGTATCCAGCATGCCATGAAAAACATCACCATCCGGATGGATCGTGATCATAATCTTGTGCGCGAAATGCCGGGCAGCCACATCCGCCAGATCAGATAAACGGCCTAATACCCGATAACGCCCGCCGAGCATTTCTGTTGTCTTGCGATCATCCAGAAACCCGATAATCCGCAGGCCCATTTCCGGGCGACGCTCGATCTCAGCGGCCAGCATCATCCCGACTTTGCCGGCACCGATAATAACCACATTAAAATTATTATACCCGCGCGCAACCAGGAAAGCGACAAAACGCCGCTTCACGGCACGCCAAAAAATAAAAAACACGGCCGTTAATACCATCATAAGTAAAAATACAGAGCGGGGAAAATTATGGATCTTCGCGGTATAGACAACGGCCATTACCACAATGCCCGCGAAGAAAACCGAACGGAGCACTTGCCCGAACTCCCGCCCCTGCACCCATTCCCGGTGCGTCGCGTACAGCTTGTATATGCTGTTAAAACACAGCACAGCGACAAGCCAGCTCAGGAAAACAATATAGTACGGACTGGTTGTGTCCTGAAAAAGGGTGTGCAAATCAACAGTAAACGCATTCTCCCGAAGACGGCATGCCAAAACAATAGAAATAGAAACACTGACAATATCAAAACCAACATACACACTGCGGATAAAAAGGCCGGACATGCGCTGGATCATTTCGCCCCCCTCAGAAAACTTTTGACAATCAGCCACACAAACAACGTATTCCCCACAAGATACCTCCGCCACAAGCGGCGCGGCTCACAACAAAGCCGGAAAAGCCACTCCAGGCCCAATTTGCCCATCCAGCGCGGCGCCCGGGGTTTTGTCCCTGCAATAAAATCAAACGCAGCGCCAATCCCGATAAGGACAGGCGCTTCAAGGGCCTGCCGGTTGATGGCATTCCAAAAATCCTGTTTCGGCGCGCCGAGACCTACCCAAATAATATCAGGTTTTGCCGCATTAATAAACCGCACAACATCCGGGTCTGCGTGCCCGGCTTTTGCCATATACGGCGGCGACAATTTTCCAACGATATCAAGCCCCGGGAATCTGGCTATTAAAACGGCCGCCAACCTGTCACACGCTTCTGTGGTGCCGCCGTAAAAAAAGTGCCGCCAGCCTAAAGCTCTCCCGTGATCACACAGCCGCTCCATCAACTCCGGACCGTAGGTCCGGCTGACCTCCTTGTGCCCCGCCAGACGGCCAAGCCAGGCCACCGGCGCACCATCAGGCGTAACCATGGCGGCATGATTAATAACCTGGCAATAATCCGCATCCCTGCGGCAATCCATAATCGTGGACACCGGTGCCACGCACACATACCCCTTCTGAGATTGCGCGATCATCCCCGCGATCACGTCCTCGGCTTTCCCGGGATTAACCGCAGAAATCTTCACACCGAGGACATCATAAACAACGGCCGACTGCCACATTGAGATACAGTTCAGCTTGGAGCACACCGCATCAAATTCAATATCAGCCCGTGACAAATACTGCCTGTAAGAAAGAATATCTTCCGGACGCCCCTGCAGTTCCGGAGATACCAGGCACAGCCTAAAACCGGCCTCTTTCAGACGCAGAAAAGCATCATGATCTATCGGCAGCCGGCTGAAACAATCCACCCATACCCATTTGACACGTCCTTTTACCGCCAGCACCGTATCCATCCCCTCCAGCTCCGAGAATCTGACAGCGACGCCGCTTTCACCGGCCCAGGCCAGCTGCCTGATCATGGGGAATGATGAATCCAGAAAAAAATAATCCCTGACGCCATACTTTTTCACCAGTTCAAGAACCCGGAGTTCAATCCGTTCACTTTTAATGTTCAGGATCATCAGGCCGTGATGGTAATGTTTCAGAAATTCTTCAAAGTCTTCTCCCTCTTTGAACGGGTCATGCTGAAGAATCAGGCGGTCACCCCGATCCCTGAGATCAAGTTCGACCCCGAATTCCGGCGGGACATGTGCCAGCGCCTCAATCGTGTTAATCCGATGAGCAATATAAATCACGCGATTATCCTTTTTCTGAGGGTGATGCTATAACTTAATGTCCGGCAAATAAACTTCCATTTGGAAGCCAGCCCGGTATTCCAGCTTGAAACCCCGTGCACCCTCCCGGGGAACACAACAGGGAATCTGACAACTTTCATGCGGCAGGCTCTCGCCCGGCAAAAAACATAAAGATCCAGGGCAAAATCATGCGGGGCATCCTGCCATGCCGCATAAAAAGAACGATGGAAAATATTGGGCTGGGCATTGATATCCCATAAAAAACACCCGAAAAAAAACGTCTCAAAAACCCCCATCCCCCAGGTAAAAATCTCGTCGGTCCATGGCCTCCCGCGGCGAGAACCTTTAATCAAAAAATCTCCGGGGTATCCGGCACGCGCCATGATATCCATAGCCTTGAAACAATCCGCGGGATCAGTTTGCATATCCGCATGCGTCCAGCCCAGATAATCTCCGGTGGCAGCTTTCAGCCCCTGCAAGATCCCGAACCCGTATCCCTGGTTAACATGAACTCTCACAGATCGGGCAAAAAGATATCGCGGCAATAGGGCCGTCAGGACTTTTTCACTCCCGTCTTGCGATCCATTATCCACAAGAACAAGCTCAAAAGGATACCCCTCGGCCGCACGCGCGAAACGCTCCAGAATGAGCGGGATATTCCTGGCTTCATTGTAGCAGGGCACAACAATCGATAACTTCATTCCATCCTCCACTCATCACTGTTGCCGCAAGGCTTTCGCGGCCCTGATAAAAACATCGGCACGCAGAAAAAAACCAAGCTTGCTATCCCCGATATCCAGCGGCACAAAAAGGCACCGTTTCCCCTGGAACAGCTCCCGCGGCGTACCGCAAACATTCGCGTCATACAAAGCTCCGACAGGATTGGCAGCATCATGCGGCCGCGTTACATCACCGTTATACAAAATAATCGCGTCATACGGACTTCCCCATGGCACCTGCGCAGACCAAAAACGGCTGACGTGATACTGCGGGGTGTTATCCAGCTGATAAAGTTCAGGATCATACGCAATCTGCAGGCGCCGGCCTTCAACACCCGCCACCGCCTCTGCGGCCGCATGAATACGCCTGTACTCTGCCAGCCTGGCCTGATGGCCTGCTGTTTTTGTCCGCCCGGCTTCTTTCAAATAATCCTGGTTCGCCGCCGGCATTAGGAACATCAACGAGACACAAAACAAAAACAAAACCCCCGCGGCTACAAATTTCGCCTCCGCAGAAAAAGCCGATCCCTTTTCCCATGCCGCCGCGCACAAGGCACCTCCGGCTACCGTCATGAACACCATGCCGGCGTGCAAATAAAACGCCCGCTGGCTATCCGCAAAAAGCATGATAAACCCCAGCAACGCCAGGCCTGTCACAACAAGAACACATACAGGGTTTGCTATGCCGCCTGTCAGACGGCCTTTACCTTCGATGCCATCCCGGATCATGACGCCTGCCAAAGCCGCTGCACCCAGGCAAATAAAACCCGTCACGAGCGGCGGCTGTTGAAAATAGTCTATGAAAAAAAATCTGAACCACCCCATCAACCGCGCGGGAATTCCCGTGACGCTGGCATGAGATTCGTGAGATAAAAACCATCCGTACAGGTTTAATGCCTCCAGATTCCTGACAACCAGGCATCGGATCAACGTCCCCTGCATGATAATATACCCCATAACAACGGAAAAAAGGGCAATCAATCCCTGCGCATAATATTTCCTGCCGGGCCAGTACTCACGGTGCGCCGACACGGCCAAAACGGCAAACAGCGGCATCAACACCAGCGCCGACACCTTCATCCCCAACGCGCAGCCCAGAAAGAAATAATACGCGCCGAAGGCAAACTTATTCCTGCCGGCAAAAAACAAAAAGAGCGCCAGGCAAAAAATCTGCAGCGGTTCCGGCTTTGGCATGGTCGCGTAATAGACAGTCGAAGGAAGACATAAAAGAGAGGTAACCACCAATGCCCGCAATGGCCATGCGCGGATAAACGTCATGACAAGCAACACGTATGCCAGCATAAGCAGAACAAACTGCAACATGCGGTCAGCCACAATCAATCCCGCATCCCCCCAGATCTTATAAGGGACAAAAGAAACAAGATACGAAAGGTTGTACAACCCCCGGCCATAACGCGGGTCGCCGGCCATGGAAACAAGCACGGCGTCTTTAAGCGAGGGGGCCTGCAGCATCGCCTTGACATCATCGAACGTAATCTGCTCATCCATGAAAAGGCGATACCGGCCGTCCACCAAATCGGTATTGGCCTGCCAGGCGCGCCATGTGAAGAATAAACAAATCAAAACCATGGCCATCACCGGCCACTTCTTAACATCAGGCCTCATTCTTACCCCCGCGGGTCATGTCATTCTCCATCCTGTAAGGATGCCAGGCGCACTGATGAAAAAACTTCCGCCAGTATTCATACGTCTTAAGGTCATTGGGGGTGCCCCAACAAATATAACGTTTCACCTCAAATACCCGGGCCGACAACCCCATCGCCAGGATATCATTGATGCACATGTCAACATAAAACTCATTGTTGACCCGGGCATCCCGGGCATACATGCGTTTGACAGCATCCAGGAAAAAACGTGCTTTACGGAAATAAAACGTCCCCACCACCGCGTGATCATTAAAAGGGTCATCAGAAATCGGCACCTTGACAGAAACCTCCCGGATCACGCCTTCAGCATCTGCCCTGACCCAGCCGTACATCTTCGGATTAACCGCACTTGCCGGATGGTGCCGGAACGTCCACACCGCACAATCAACATCATCATCAATCACAAGCCCGTGATATTTATCCCAGTCGCACAACACACCATTATCCGATGCCGCAATCAATAAGGGACGCTCAGGATCACACCCCTCAAGTCCCAGTTCACATGTGCAGGCCTGCCCCTGGGTCACGGCATCCAGCGGGACAATTTTAGCCGCCCTGAATGCGCCCTCAAGATTGGCGGCCAAAGGATACCGCTCCAAATGATCTCGCAGGCAGACAAATACCCATGCCCCACCCGGCGGGAGAGCGTGTGCCGCCTGAACGACCATCGGTTTGCCATTCACATTGATCAAGGGTTTCGGGTCTTCATACCCTTCATCCACAAAACGCTTGCCCCTGCCGGCCATAGGGATCAGATTCAGCGTGTCCGGATACTGCCGCGGGCATTGGACAGGGGCTGTCACCAGGCGGAAATAATCCGACCACTCCTGATATTCCCGTAAATCCATGGGTGCGCCCCACTGGAGCATATGTTCAATCTCATGGATCCTCACCTTCAGACCGTCTCGGATCAACAAATTATAAACAAGGCTGACATAAAACTCGCCGTTAAGATGAACATCTTCCTGCATCAGCTGACGAAAATACTGTTTGACCAGGCGTCCGGCACGAAAATAATACGTACCGTCTGAAGCATACTCGGACATACGGTCACCGGTAAAGGGCTGTTTCTCCCGGATCTCGCGCATCCACGGGCCGTCAGCGCGCATGAACGCGTAATTCGTCGGATAAAGCATGTGCGGATGAAACCCCCTGTACGCCGACACCGCCCCGTCGGCGCTGCTGCCGCGCACTTCCCGTAAAAATGCGGCATAGTCCCACGCTTTTGAAAAATCACAGTAATTGACGATCACCTCTTCCTTGTCGCCGACAAAATCCAGCGCCTGGATCACCGCGAAAACAGGGCCTTTTTTATGCGCAGGAATCCCGACAATCCGGCACCCCGGCGCCACAACGCGCAATACAGACTCCATGTCCGTGTCCCGCAAATGGTCATTATTGCAGATAAAAGTAAAATCATGTTCCCCGGGAAAGAGACCGGCCACATGCCCGATTATGGGCATGCCGTCAACCTCAATCAACGGCTTGGGGACCTGATACCCGGCATCAAGGAACCTGCGCCCTATGCCGGACATGGGAATAATTATTTGCACATGCCGCTCCTCATATTGGCATTAACTCTCCTGATTGATCCCTCACCAAAACATACAACGTAAGAAAACCGCATGTTTCCTGATGCGCCACACGGAAAAACTTCCCCTGCCGGCTAACTTTTCCGTCCCGTAACTGCCGCTGCAAGGATTGATAATCGAATCCTTTTTCCACAGGAGCCACGCGCGCCCATCTGTCACCCAAGATCATCAGCATGGCGCCTTGCGGAGACAAGGGCAATTCCCCCTCTTCAAACCACCGTGCCACAGCATCATAACCTGACATTTTCTCTTTGTAAAAAAAGAAAGGGATTTCAAATGTCTGCCCGGGATCCCCCATATCAAAAACATGTTCGAAACGCACCCGCCACTGCGCCAAATGACGTGTAAGGGCCGTCTGCGTTTCTCCATGACGCTTGAAAACATTGATCTGTTCTGTCTTGAGCGTGTATAAAAAAATTGTCTGCTTAATATTGGGTAATGAAAAAAGCAGAAGCGCCGCCCCCCAGACAACCCCGGCCTTCACCGATAAAACCCTGCGCCCTTCAAATGCCATGAACGGCAGCACCGCAATCACCGGGAAGCAATACCATCCGAAACAAGTCCCGCTGACAAACAACATGGCGGTCATTGTTAGCAGCATCAAGGCAAACGCCAGGAACACCCCCCAAGCAACTTCGATATAAACAAGCCAGCTGGCATATACTGCAAAACCCGCCAGCGTCAACCCCCATGCCGTCAAACTTCCGATAAACACAAGATCCCAGGCATAGTCCCTGGCAAAAAAAACCGTCCTGATCCTTGAAAATCCAGGGGCCGCGGCCGCACTGACCGATTTTAAGTGACTCAGAAAATCCGGCCACCGGCACACAGCAAACGGATTGGCGGCAA
>SESG01030150.1_pt1 | contig 10802 bp, 13 predicted proteins | sample 3171421 | NCBI WGS metagenome assembly SESG01 (sample SAMN10866946, study PRJNA518727) | freshwater metagenome | biome: subpolar coniferous forest; feature: holomictic lake; material: water; isolation source: holomictic Lake 227, 6 m and 8 m depth | place: Canada: near Kenora, Ontario | collected... | reverse complement strand
ATATCCAGAGACTGTATCTATCTATTTTATAGAAGGGAAAGATGGTGTTGCTTTATCTAAAGAATTTTGTGGAGGGCCTCACGTAGAGAATACTGGAGAACTTGGACATTTTAAAATACAAAAAGAAGAGGCTAGTTCTGCTGGAATACGTAGAATAAAGGCTATTTTAGAATAATAATTGGTTGATTCAATTTGCTTATACTAGTAAGTGTTTTTCTGTTGACATATTGACAATTTGTGTCATAGATGATAAAATATTTAGGAAATAAATTGTCCTGCAACGCTTTTTAGTTAAAGTGGCCAGGAAAACTAATAATCATCTTAAAATATATAAAGATGAAAAAAACAGTATTGTTATTTACAATAATATTTTTATTCTTTTTTTCGTGCAAAAAAGAAAGTGTTCCTGTCGTTATCGATATTGATGGGATTCGCGCACAACTTGCTTCTCTTCCTTCAGTAACAAAGGAAGAAGTATCTACATTGTTATCTTCTGTATCAGGATTGAAATCTACGACAGTTGAATTAACCTCAGTTCAGATTTTTGATTTGAGCTCTGATGTTTATCAAATTAACGATAAACAAGCGATTAAATTTGCTGTTTATTATGAGATAGATTCAAATAATTCTGTAAAAAAATTTTTAACCATTAAACAGTTTTTCACGGTTAAGAATGGCATTGTTGATACAAGTAATTACACTCTCGGCTACGAAGTTGGTTGTAGTTTAAGCAAAGATTTTCAGCTGAGTGCTACTGGAAATGTGAACCAGATAATATATTTTTTCCATTTCAATGATGGAAAACAATTTACTTATTTTGGCAATCCTTCGAGTATTAAATTACCTCCTATCGCTAACGGAAAATGGCAGTTAATGGTCACTTTCTATGATAGTGGTCTGTTACAGCAATTTACTTCTGATCTGGTTGATTATAGTAATCAATCGAATATCATAAACCTTAGATTAGATTTAAAAAATAAAAATACTGTGTCGATTATTAAAATTGACAAGAATCTTATTAAAAATGCTGACAATGTTTGGGTTGGAGGATATGATTCAAATGCTAATTATCAGGGAATAACTTTTAAAGTTATTTATGATGAAAGTATGCCGAGTATGCTGTCTTTTGAGGTCCCTTTCAATATTTGGGACATAAAGATAACACTATCAAATGGTGTTTGTGTTACACTCGCCACTAAGAATGCAAAGAGTAAGACAATAAATGCGGATGGTACAGTTACATATGTTATGTAACTACCAAAATAATTAAATTATAAGCGTTGCCAGAAATGGTAGCGCTTATTTTTTATATATATTAACGATTAAAATCAGTGAAATATTTTGTAAAATATTTCACAACAAGGTATAATGAAATCACTATGGGATTTTTATTTTCACCAAAGAAAGAAAAAATAGTTGCTATATTTGATATAGGCTCTGGGAGTGTTGGTGGAGCTTTGGTTCGCATCTCTTCTGATAATAAAAATTTACCTACAATAATAAAATCAACACGTACTGATATAGTAAACAGAAAAGAGATCGATTTTGATCTTTTTCTTAATGACATGATATTGGCACTTGGTTTTAGTGCTAATAATATTTATCAAAGTGGTCTCGGTGCTCCCGATGAAATAGTTTGTGTACTAGCTTCACCTTGGTATCTTTCTGAAACTAGAATGATTAAAATGTCTAAGGAAAGTTCTTTCACTTTTACAAAGAAGATTGTCGATGATTTACTTTCAAAAGAGATAGAATTTTTAAATAAAGATTTTAAAGAAAAATACAGTGGATTAGATGACTATTCCTCTGAAGTTATAGAACATCCAATTGTAGGTATTTCTTTGAATGGATATCAAGTAGATGATCCCTTGGGTAAAAGGACTAAATCCATAGAGATGAGTATGATTATTTCTCTTTGTCCTAAGATATGTTTGGAAAAAATAACAGAAACAATTTCTAAGTCATATCATAATACACCCATATCTTTTACTTCTTTTATGCTAGCTTCATATATTTCAGTAAGAGACAAGTATATGAATCATGATTCATATTTACTTTTAGATATTGGAGGAGAGGTTACTGATATAGGTATTGTGTATAAAGGAGTATTGAAGCAGTCTCTCTCATTTCCTTTTGGAAGAAAAACTTTATATAGGAATATAAGCGACACTTTAAATATTGAACTTCGTGATGCTGTAGAAATTTTTAATCTTTACATAAAAGGTAGTTTGTCTGATAAAGAAAAAAATAAATTACTGCCAGTATTAGAATCAATAGGTTCCTCTTGGCATAAATCTTTTAAAGAATGCATAGATACTCTTCCTCGTACTTTAACTATTCCAAATACTATTTTTTTAACAATTGATCCAGATGTCAAAGATTGGTTTATTTCTATTATTAATAAAGAAGACTATATACAATCTTTAGTTTTGAATAATAAATTTACAGTCGTCTCATTGGATGGTCAAGAGTTTTTGAACATATGCAATATCAAAGATGGCCCATGTGATCCATTTTTGATGATAGAAGCAATAAATGTAGCGAGAAGAATAGAACTTTATGAGTAAAAAAATATTAGAAGACGTTAAATTTAATAATAAAGATTTACAAAGGCCAAAAGAAAAGGTTTTATTTAATGGGGTTATATCTGAAGAAAAAAATTCTAATCTGAGTACTTTAAAATCAGAATCAGAAATAAAAGTAAAACCTGTAGAAGTTAATATTAAAAATTCATCGAAATATGATTTTTTAAATAAATTAAATAGGAAAACTTCATCTTTTCCTCAGAGAATGACTCAAAATCCTCGAATGCCGAGAAAGTATAAGTCGATAAACAGTTTTTTAATTTTCTTATTAGTAATTTCAGTAGCTATCGGTATTTTTTATTTAGTTTCAAATACATTTTTTAATGCAAAAATAACAATAGTTCCGAAAAGTGAATCGTTAGAATTAAAGAATCTAAAATTTACAGCAGACAAAAGCAAAAATATACCGTTTGAAGTAATGATTGTAGACGATAATGAGATAAAAGATGCTATTTTAACTGCTTCTTCAGAAACTTCAGCTAAAGCTAAGGGAGAGATAACTTTATATAATGAATATAGTATTAAATCTCAGAAAATTGCTTCCGGATCATTTATATCTGACGATAAAGGAAAAACATATAAGACAGATAAGTCAGTATCAATACCTGGATACACAAAAGATGGTACTACTGTAATACCAGGAGAAATAAATGTAGGAATAACAGCATTTTTACCTGGAGATATCTACAATGGTAGTCCAGATTCTTTTTCGATAAATTCATATAAAGGAACCAAAAAATATAATAAAATATACGGACATATAGTTACTCCTTTATCGGGTGGTTCTTCTGGTCTTGTCTATTCACTAGATGATAAGGAAAAAGAATTATACCAATCAAATACATCTGGATTCAAAGATAGATTGATGAGAAAATTAGCAGCACAAGTCCCAGTAGGTTATATACTTTATCCTGAGGCTGTAAATTTTACTTATGAATTTAATGGTGATTCAAATTCTAAATCACCAAATGCAAAAATTGAAATGAAGGGAACACTAACAGCTATCTTACTAAAAGAGAAAGAACTTTCTTCTGCTGTTATAGATAAATTATTACCTGATATTACTGCAAAAGAAAAATCAGAAATAAAGGAACCAGATTTATCGTTGCTATCTTTTAAATTCTCTAATAATGATCAAGTTATAACAAAAGATATGGATAGTGTAGATTATGAATTGAATGGTAGTTTACCGTTAAATTGGAATCCGGATATAATTACACTTAAAAATTCGATTACAGGTAAAAATAAAAATGATGTACCTAACATTTTTAAACAAGACCCTGGTATATCTTCTGCAAGTGTTAAAATATTTCCTTTTTGGTCTAAAACAATACCAGATAATAACAAAAATATAAATATTATATTAAAATAAGTTGGCTTTCACACTCATATTTTTGTTGTAGACTGAAAATCTTTATGAAAAATACAAAAATATAAGTATGGAAGTTGACGAAAAATTATTTTTTTGTTATGATATAAAAACATAAATGAATCAACAAGGAGACAACAATACGGCAATAGGCATAGTCACAGAAGCCCTCCCAAATACACTCTTTCGAGTAGACTTAGGTGGTGGTAAAATCATCATCAGTTATTTGTCTGGGAAGATGAGGATGCATAGGATTAAAGTCCTATTGGGGGATAGAGTCGAAGTCCTTCTTGATCCTTATGGTGGTAAGGGTAGAATTATTAAGAGAGGATAAGTACCTCTTGCATTTTTATTTAAATAGTGTAGTATAATTCGATAACGTAAAAGTTCGAAATACAGGGTAATAACCCTTTATTTTTCTTTCGTTTAGATTAAGAATTTATGAAAATTAAATCAGCTGTAAAAAAAATTTGTGCAAAGTGTAAAATGGTAAAACGGGAAGGTCATCTCCGTGTTATTTGTTCTAATCCTAAACATAAACAAAAACAATAATTTATATGAGAATCCTTGGAATAACAATACCTAATAATAAACATTTAGATGTCGGACTTACCGCCCTTTACGGGATAGGTATATCTAGAGCTCGAAAGATTTTAAAAGAAGTAGAGATTGATCCTAGTGTTAAAGCTGATACTCTAACTGTAGATCAGGAAAATGCTATAAGAAAAGTAATAGAGACAATGTCTATCGAAGGATCATTGAAGCGCGAAATATCTTCAAACATTAAAAGATTGAAAGACATAAAGTCATATAGAGGTATCAGACATATGCGTCGATTACCAGTTAATGGTCAGAGAACAAAAACCAATTCTAGAACTATCCGTGGTAACGTTCGTAAGACTATGGCATCTGGTCGCCGAAAGGAATCTAAGACATAATCACTAATCAATAGCTACTATAAACTAATCAATATGGGAAAGATAAAAATTATAACTAAAGAAGAAGAAAATAAAACAGTAGCAGAAGAAGCTATTGCTCCTAAAACTGGTGCGAAAGTTCCTAAGAAGAAAATTGTTGCAGGAACATTGCACGTGGAAGCTACTTTTAATAATACAAAAGTTGTTTTATCAGATAAGGAAGGCAATACACTATTTTGGACTTCAGCAGGTTCTCTAGGTTTTAAAGGGGCAAAGAAGGGAACTCCATTTGCTGCTTCAAAAGCTGGATCAGTAATAGGAGAAAAAGCTAAAGCACTAGGTATAAAAGAAGTTGATGTTAAAGTTAAAGGCGTTGGTAGCGGTCGCGAACCAACTATCCGTGCATTTATGGCTTATGATATAGAAATATCAGGAGTAAGAGACTTGACCCCAGTGCCACATAACGGTCCTAAACCTAAGAAGCCACGAAGAGTCTAATTTTAAATACGAATTATTAATTAAGAATTAAGAATAAAGAATGAAAACAGTTCAAAAATATAAAATTTGTAGAAGATTAGGTCCAGGTGTGTTTGAAAAATGTCAAACAGCTAAATTTGTTGCATCTGAAGGACGTCATGCAAAGAATATGAAGAATAAGAGACCAAAAGCCCTTTCTGGCTATGCTCTTCAGTTCGTAGAAAAGCAAAAAGTTCGCTTCATGTACAACATAAGTGAAAAACAATTTTCAAATTACATTAAAGAAGCCGTTTCTACTAAAGGTATTCCTGCTACTGAAGCTTTATTTGAATTACTTGAAACAAGACTTGATAACGTAGCTTACAGACTAGGACTTGCTCACACAAGAAGACTTTCTCGTCAGATGGCATCACATGGACATTTTACAGTAAATGGCAAGAAGACAACAGTTGCATCTTTACGTGTAAAAGTTGGAGATGTTATAGCTGTCCGTGAAGGAAGTAAGAAGAGTCCTTTATTTGCAGATATGGCTAAGAAAATGAAAGAATATACTGCTCCTAACTGGTTAACATTTAATGTTGAAACATTATCAGGAACAGTTGTTGGTAAACCTAAAAATATAGAAGGTTATCTTGACCTTAACACAGTGCTTGAATTTTATAGTCGTTAATTGAGAGCCGTATGGTTAATTTTTAATAAATAATTTATTGCGAATGCATTCGCAAATATCATATGTCTGATTTAAATATCATATTACCATCCAAATTATCTATCGTTTCTGAAGTAGACACTAAAGGTGTCTATGAAATCGATGGCCTTTACCCTGGGTACGGACATACCTTAGGTAATTCTCTTCGTCGTATTATACTTTCTTCTCTAGTAGGTTCTGCTATTACTTCTCTTAAGATAGAAGGAGCAGATCATGAATTTTCAGTACTAGATGGAGTTAAAGAAGATGTTATAACTATCTTGCTTCATTTAAAGCAAGTTCGTTTTCGTTTACTTTCTGATGAACCTCAGACTGTTAAACTTTCAATAAAAGGACCCAAATTAGTTACAGCTGCTGATATAGAAGTTGGTGGTCAAGTTGAAGTTTTAAATAAAGATTTATATATCGCAGAAGTAACATCAAAAGCAAATCTTTCCATAGAGATGACAGTTAAGAAAGGATTAGGATTTGTCTCAAAAGATGTACACCAAAAAGAGAAGAACGATGTAGGTACTATTTCAGTAGATGCTATATTTACTCCTATTCGTCGTGTAGCTTATGAAGTAGAGAATATGCGTGTTGGAGACAAGACAAACCACAACCGTCTACGTATGACAATAGAGACAGACGGAACTCTAACTCCACGTGAAGCTCTAGAGAAAGCTATCGTTATAATGGTAGAACAATTACAATCTATCGTAGGTTTTACTGTTAAAAATAAATCAGAAGTTATTCTTGAAGAAGAAATAAAAGAGAATAAAGAATCAGAAGAAGAAAAAACTGAAGGCAATGAATTCACTGATATTTTAAAGACACGTATTGATACTTTGAACTTTTCAACTCGCACACTTAATGCTCTAACAGATGCGAACATTCGTACTATTGGAGGAATAGCGAGAAAGAAGAAGGAAGATTTATTAGAAATCGATGGCATTGGTGATAAAGGTATACAAGAGATCAAGAAAGTTCTCGGAGAATACAATATAACACTTAAGTAATATCAGATAATTAAAATATTTTATGAGACACGGTAATAATGTAAGAAAATTTGGAAGAAATAAGAATCAAAGACATGCTTTAATGAAAGGCTTGATGCTTTCTCTTATTGCGCATGAAAGAATAGAGACTACAGAAGCAAAAGCAAAAGAACTTCGTCCAGCTATAGAGAAGCTCGTAACTAAAGCAAATGTTGGTACATTGGCCTCAAAAAGACTTGTTATATCACGTTTGTATAATTTAACAGCTGAAGCTACAAAATTAATTGATACCATTGCTCCAAAGTACAAGGGTCGTACTGGAGGCTACACACGAGTCACAAAGCTTGGACGTCGTGCTGGAGATGCAAGTAAAATGGCAGTAATTGAATTTATATAATATATGACAAAAGTACACACAATCGATGCTACAGATAAAGTTTTAGGCCGCGTTGCAAGTGCAGCCGCTAAAGCTCTTATGGGTAAGACATCTCCAGAATATACAGCAAATGAGGTAGCTGATGTTCGTGTTTATATCAAGAATGCATCTAAGACAAAGATGACTGAGAGAAGAATGAAAGAGACTCTACATGAGACTTATTCAGGTCAGCCAGGAGGATTCAAGCTTAAGACAAACGAAAAGATTATAGACAAGAAAGGATGGAAAGGATTATACGAACTAGCTGTATACGGAATGCTTCCTTCAAACAAACTTCGACCATTAATGATGAAACGTTTAACAATAACAGAATAATTATATGGCAGAAAAGAAAACATCAACAAAAGAATATTTTAGAGCAATAGGACGTAGAAAGACAGCAGTAGCTGTAGTCCGTCTATATAAAGCCTCAAAAACTTCATATACAGTCAACGGAAAAGATTTTACAGAATATTTCCCAACTCCAGAATTAAAGAAGATAGTTACAGGTGCATTTGAGACAGCAACACCAGCAGAAAAGTTTGAAGTAGTAGTTACTACAAAGGGTGGAGGTTCACATGCTCAAGCTGAAGCAACTCGTCATGGTATCTCACGTGCATTGGTTCTATATGATGCTGAACTTCGTTCAGGATTAAAGAAGGCTAAGATGCTTAAGCGTGATCCTAGAGTTGTCGAAAGAAAGAAATTCGGACTCAAGAAAGCTCGTAAGTCCCCACAATGGAGTAAACGTTAATATTTTAAAAAATCAGAGACTTGAAAAGTCTCTGATTTTTGTATACTATAAACAACATGAATGAAGAAGAAGTAAAAAAAGAAGAAAGAGATATTGATGACAAAAGAGAAGATGACTTCGAAGATTTAACTTTTGTAGATTCTACAGAAGATGGAGAGGCTTTGCCTACTAAAGATATTACGAAGAAACTTCGTGAAGAATTAAAAACTTGTCGTAAAGAAAAGGAAGAATATCTGACTGGTTGGCAGAGGGCAAAGGCTGACTATATAAATCTACAGAAAGAGTTAGATTCAACTCGTTTAAATATATCTATTGTAGCTCGAGAGAAAATGGCTAGGAATTTAATGCCTGCATTAGATAGTTTTGATATGGCATTTCAAAACAAAGAGTCTTGGGAGAAAGTAGATCCGAACTGGCGAATGGGTGTAGAGTATATATATTCTCAATTTATGACAGGATTAGCTGACTCTGGAATAGAGAAAATAGACCAAATTGGAGTTAAATTTGATCCCAATTTACATCATTCTATAAGTGCAGTAGAGACTGAAAAAGAAGAGCAAGATCATACCATCGAAAGTATAATTCAAGTAGGATACAAAATAGGTGAGAGAGTAGTCCGTCCAGCTAGAGTGAATATCTACGAGTATAAAAAATAAAGTTTAAATAATACTACATAAAAACATTCTCGGACTCACCACACAATAAAATATGCTCCCATTTTTTGCTCGTACTCGGCTCGACAGCCTCCGTAAGGGTTCGCTCGATAATATTTTTATTCTGTATTATTTACAGATAGTAAAGAATTCTTTTTCTGTTTCTTCGTCTATTTTATCTGTTACGATTATTATAAGTTCTGTTGAAAGATTCAAGTCTTTTTTTATATTAGTGAAAAGATGTTCAAAAGGGTACATAGATATCCACACTGAATTTTTCAAACATACGAATCCTGCTTTTTTTAATAAGTAGCGGAGGGCTTCACGTTCGCTTTTTCTTTCTTCAGGAATATCAAGAAGTATTATTCTCCAATTACCATCCCAAGTTGTAGAAACCAAGCTAGATTCACATTCAAGTGCTATATTATTTAACTTTTGTTTTCCTTCTTTTGTCAGACGTATATATTGCTTATGCTCAGAGTTGAAAGCTTCTACAAGACCATCTGAGAGGAGATTTTTAATAGAACGAGCGATTGCATATCCTGTCTTATTGCTAGTCTCAGAGTGGCTTAGAATGGCATTTTCTACATCATTCTTGATAGAATCGATGGCGACAACCCCTTTTTTTGAAAGGTTTTTTAGAATTGCCTTTTGAATTGAAGGCTTTTTTATTTTCATCCCGTTAGAAGCAGGTCTCGGTCGTCATTTAAACGAATAATACCTGTTTAATTATAAAATAATTTCCTGAATAATGTATTTCCCATTATAACCGTGACCGAGGCTTCTAACGGGACAGGCATTGACCATATTACAACTTTTTTATATATTATACAAGTATTTAGCGACCACTAAATACTTGTCAAAAATAAAGTGTAAGTGTATACTTGAGGTAGTTTAGATTTTTGAAATCATAAAATAGCTCTTCTCGAAAAGCACGAATATTTCCTTGCTAGGAAATTTCTCTGCTCGGGCCAGTCGCCCTGTGCAAGTCTTTTCTCGAAGACTATTTTATTTATTCAAAAATTTATAATGTTAATTTTATTATCAAAATTATTAGTTAATTATATAAAAATATATGTCAAAAATAATAGGTATCGATTTGGGTACAACAAATAGTGCGGTTGCTATCATCGAAGGTGGTCAACCAAAAATTATAGAAAATATAGAAGGTGCTCGTACGACTCCTTCAGTTGTTACTGTTACAAAAAATGGTGATAGAATGGTAGGTCTTCTCGCAAAGCGTCAAGCTGTGACAAATCCTGAAAATACAGTTTATGGTATAAAGAGATTCATTGGTCACATGTACGATGATCCTGAAATTCAAAAGGACGAGAAAACTATTCCATATAAAATACAAAAAGGAAGTACTGGTGGAGTAGAGACAAAGATCGGAGACAAATGGCTAAGACCAGAAGAGATTTCTGCTATGATTTTAAGTAAAATAAAAGCAGATGTCGAAGCAAAGCTCGGAGAGAAAATTACAGAAGCAGTTATCACTGTTCCTGCATACTTTAATGATGCACAAAGAAAAGCAACAAAAGATGCAGGTATCATTGCAGGACTTGATGTTAAGAGAATAATAAATGAGCCTACTGCTGCTGCTCTCGCATATGGATTCAATACAAAAAAGAATGAAAAGATAGTTGTTTACGACTTTGGTGGAGGTACATTTGATGTATCTGTCCTAGAAGTTGGTGACGATGTTATCGAAGTTAAATCTACAGACGGAGATTCACACATGGGTGGTGAAGATATTGACCAAAAGGTTGTTCGATGGATTGCAGATGAATACAAGAAAGAATCCGGTATTGATGTCACAAAAGATGTTCTTGCTCTTCAGCGTCTAAAGGAAGCAGCTGAGAAAACCAAGCATGAACTTTCAACAACTATGGAATCAGAAATAAATATTCCATTTATAACTTCAGATGCACAAGGACCTAAACACT
>SESG01035827.1_pt1 | contig 10804 bp, 9 predicted proteins | sample 3171421 | NCBI WGS metagenome assembly SESG01 (sample SAMN10866946, study PRJNA518727) | freshwater metagenome | biome: subpolar coniferous forest; feature: holomictic lake; material: water; isolation source: holomictic Lake 227, 6 m and 8 m depth | place: Canada: near Kenora, Ontario | collected... | reverse complement strand
GTGGGGTTAAGCGCTTACAGTATAGCCATCTGTTTAGTCGCTTGGCAGACCAGTTGAACAGCCGATCTGAAGCTAAGTTGACGCGGGATTATATTATTCATAACGGCGGCCTGGGCCAGATTACCGCGAATAATATTGTAGGCCAAAAGATGCACCGCGATTTCTTTTTGCACCATCTCCGGGGTTTTACAGCGTAACATTTCCATGCCCATATGGGTTTTATTGACAAGAAAATCCGATTCGATTTTCCAGCGCTCTTTATAGAGGCTTGCCAGTTCCTGCTTGTTGAATTGTTTGGCATTAAGCAGGGTCGTGACATGAACAATGCCCTTGACCTTGAATTCCCTGACGGTAATAACCTCAGGTAAATCGGCATAATCCAGCGCAGTCATCCATACCGGTTTCCGTTTAGGTTTTTTCCATTCAACCTGATGATCTTTGGCACCCAGTTTAAAATCCGCTTTTTTATTGGCATGAAGCGGGAACAGCACGGGAATGCCTTTAGCTTGCATTAAGGCAATAATGGCAAAGGTACAGTAATATCGATCACCCAAGAGAAAGTCTCCGGCTACCAGCGTGTTCAACATTTGACTGAACAGCGAGGTCTCACCGGTACCCTTACCTTGATAGGCGGCCATGCGATAATCGATAACAGTTCCCGTCGCCAGCGAGATTAACGCAACCAAACGTGCAATGGGATAAGGGCTTGCTGTCATCACGTTCCTTCATCACCTGTATCAGTTTCTGTTTGATGCTCCAAGCGGTATTGTAGGAAACACCCAATTGGCGGTGTAATGAAAGAGCTGAAATACCTGTTTTCGCTTGCGTGACCAAGTGGATCTCGAGAAACCAAGTGGTTAACGGGAGCTTCGTCGCAGAAAAAATGGTACCGCTTATGAGGGAATGTTGATGATGGCAGCGATTGCACTGATAGACCGCCCGTGCTTTCAGAGTAAAGTAGGTTTTCCCTCCACACTCCGGACAAACATAGTCTTGAGGCCAACGGTACTGAAACAAGGCTTTTCGACACTGCTCTTCAGTTCCATAATCTTTCCTGAACTTAACCAGGCTATAGTCTTTTTGAAATTGTACTTTGTTTTTCATGACCTTACGCTCATTCATATGTTGGTGCTCTGAGTAAAGACTTTTTTATGATTTTGACTATTCTTTGTGGGTAATCAGGAAAAGATATTCGCCATTATCTCATTGGTTTTGAGTATAAAGATGCTAGTCTCGTTAGTTCAATTTTAACCTAAGAGTATGAATATTCTTTACAAGTATTTACATCAACTATACATAACAAAACGCTGTACCGGACCAGTCGGTGAACCTAACATTAGACATAAGGAACCTTTAATAATGAACCTCCCCGCCAAATCCGAATGGCTCATACCCGCAGGTTTAATTGCGCTCAGCTTCATCCCGATTGTTGCCGGCACTTTCCGCGTGGTTGGACTTGGCAGCGGTGCAGAGATTACGCCAGATAACGCAAGGTTCTTCGCGGCACCCTTGTCAGTGGTGCTGCACATTATTAGCACCGTGATCTACTGCGTTCTCGGCGCTTTCCAATTTCTCCCCCAGCTTCCGCCGCCGCAAAACCCAATTGGCACCGTGCGACCGGGCGGATACTGATTCCTTGCGGGCTTGGCGTCGCACTCTCGGGCCTGTGGATGACCCTGTTTTATCCGCCAGTCAATTTTGACGGCCCGGTCCTTTACGCAATCCGACTTCTGGTTGGCTCGGCGATGGCCTTATGTCTATGTCTCGGCTTTGCTGCTATCCGCAAGCGCGACATCCCGCATCACCGAGCCTGGATGATGCACGGCTATGCCCTTGGTCTGGGTGCCGGTACACAGGTTTTTACTCATCTCCCGATGTTCCTGTTTCCGAGCATACAAGGGGAACTGGCAAGGACACTCTGCATGGGAGCGGGCTGGGTCATCAACCTTGCGGTGGCCGAATGGTTAATTTCGCGTAAGCGCCGCAGGCAGTCAATTTGAAAGCTCACTTTTCGCTGCCAGTTATGTCGAACGTAATTGAACGGCGGCTTTAAAGTATATTGCAGACGTTGGTTGATCTAAACCGTCTGGCCGCTCTTGGCCGTGAGCTGGCGGTCATTTCCAACTAAAAATCAAAACACTCTCGGGGTGGCTTGGGTTATGGGCTATTTTTTAAATAAATCTCCCGCTGCCTCTTGCCATCCCCCTTTTTTAAAGGTGGAGGTGCATACTGACCATAGCGAGAGCTTCAACGACCGTATTTTCCATCTTGAATACTGTGTTAAAACCGCACATATTAAATACTGACTGGACGTTTCCCTTGACGTTCGCCAAACAGGCCCGGCCACCTTTTGCATTCAGTAATTTGGCCATAACCAAGAGCCCGCGCAAGCCGGCGCTGCTAATGTAGTCAAGTTGTTCAAAGTCGACCACCATATAAATATGCCCGCTATCAATCAATTCCTGAATTTTTTTTTCATACGCCGGCGCAGTAACCGCATCCAGCCTCCCGCTAACCGTTACAACGACGGCATTATTTTCTATTCTGGTTTGCAAATTCATGGATGACATTCCTCAAGGGAGGTTATTTTTTAATCAGTAATTGTAATCTGTTTTTGCCGTTCAGGCGCAGGTACTCAATGCTTTCGGTCAATTTTGTTATGATCGTCAAGCCCAGATCATCGTCGGATAAGTTGTCGCTCGCAAGCGGATCTGCTGCCTCTCCCGTACTTTCACAGACCACCTCCAGGTGCTCGCTCTTTTCCAAACAGGCAATAGTCAAATCAAGCACTATCGAAGGCAAATACGGGGTGTAAACTTGCAGTAATTCTTCAACCAACAACAATAAGCTGTCTCTGGTTTTCTTTGGCAGGATCTGTTTTTCACAAAACGTCTCGATTTCCGCATTCATGGCATACAGATCATAATCAGGCGAACTGATGCGGCGGGTATAACTACGAATCCTTTGGATGAACGCCCGGGTCTTTTCTTTTTGAGGGTTATCAAAAATCTGTTCCGGGGAACCTTCTTCGTAGATAATCCCTTCGTCCATATACAATATCCGGGTTGATACGTCACGGGCAAAGTCCATTTCATGGGTAACAATCAGCATGGTCATACCTTCCCTGGCAAGACGACGTATAACGGATAGCACTTCACTTACCCTGGTTGGATCCAGCGCTGAAGTGGGTTCGTCAAACAGGATGATCTGGGGTTCCATCGCCATGCAGCGGGCAATAGCCACACGCTGTTGTTGACCACCGGAAAGCTCGTCCGGAAAACTATCGGCTTTTTCGGCCAGCCCCACCAGCCTCAGAAGATCCATGGCTTTTAGCTGCGCAGCTTTTTTGTCCATTCCCTTAAGCTTGATGGGCCCGATGGTCAGGTTTCCCAGCACGGACAGGTGGGAAAAAAGATTAAATGATTGAAACACCATGCTCATTTTCTGGCGTATTTTAGCCACATCGGCCTTTTTATCGAGAATATCTACGCCGTTGATGTGGATAGTCCCACCGCTTGGAAATTCGAGCAAGTTAAGACATCGCAGAAAGGTGCTTTTCCCGAGACCGGAAGCGCCGATGATGGAGACAACCTCGCCGGTTTTTATTTCCGTCGTGATGTCTTTCAGGACGACCAAGCCGCCGAATTTTTTTGACAAATGCTCAACTCTTATCATGACTTACCTTGCGTGCGCCTTTTGTATTTCGGGTCGGTGATCCGCTCAAGATAATCCAGTGACTCGATTAGAACCCATGATATGGCAAAATACAGGATTGCGATCATGATCAGCGGAAAGAACGCGTCAAAAGTGCGGCTGCGAATGATATCGCTGGCCTTTGTCAAATCCTGTACAGCGATGTAGCCGACGATGGAGGTCATCTTGACCAAGGAGATGAATTCCCCCTTATAAACCGGCAAAATACGCTGCACGGTCTGCGGGAGGATGATGTACCGGAAAGTCTTTAATTTGCTAAAGCCCATGGAGATACCGGATTCGGTCTGGCCTTTGTCTATTCCCTCGATGCCGGATCTGAATATCTCGGACACGTAGGCGGCAAAATTCATCCCGAAGGCAATAATAGCCACCAACACCGGATTGATGTCGATTGATGCGAAGACGACATAGAAAATCAGCATCAACAGAACCAGAACCGGTATGCCGCGAACGATGTTGATATAAATCCTGGCAGGCAGGTTAAGGATAGTCCGCTTTGACATCCGCATAAAACAGACCAACCCACCTAGCACGGTTCCGAAGAGCATAGCGAATAGGGAAATGACCACGGTCGTTTTCAGTCCGTCCCAGATCAGGAGGTAGCGACTTTCCTGGATAATGTTGCTGTAAAAACTGTTGACGAGCCCGGAGAGGAATGAGGAGGTTTCCGTTACTGCCTTGACACCGGAATCATAGCCTGCCAAATTCTTCCTGAGGGCAAATACGTTGGCTCCGAGCTCATAGTAGGGATCCGAAAAATCGATCCGGGTTTTGCGCTCTTTGGTGAGCATCAAGGTGCTGTCAATCATGGCGATCTTACCGGCTGAAACAGCGGCGATCAGGTTGCCGAACTCCATATCAGAGTATTCGACCTTTTTGTTGAGATAGGCCCCGAAGCGCTCCGCAAGCTCGATATCAAAGCCAATCAACTTGTTGTCCCGGATTGCGGCGAAAGGCAGCCCCTTGTCGCTGACAATGCCAACGACGAGGACGCCATTGGCACCCGAATTGGAGATCTCCGGCATCATGGTGTCGGCATTTTTTAGCCAGCGCTTCACCATATCGTCGAAGTCGCCATTAGACTTGATTTGTTTGAGGAAAACATTGAACCGTTCCCGCAAGATACCGTTCTCCTTGTTGAAACCCATCCCGATCGGGTAGGACAGCAAAGAATTCCCCAGTAACCCAAGCTCACTGTCGCCGCGAAGAATTTCAAGCAGCGTTTCCCGGGTATAGATAGCGGCATCGACTTTTCCCGACCGCACGGCCAACAGCAGGTCGGGCAGGGATTTGTATTGAAGAATGGTTGCTTTCGGGTAGTGCTCCATGGCATAGGTATCGTGGACTGAACCTAGCAGCACACCGATGCGTTGGTCTTGGAGATCGGCAATCGAAGCCAGTTTTTTCTGGCTGCTTTGGGCAGATTCAATATTATTCACGGGCAAGATATTTTTCTTCAATGCAAATACCTTGGTATCCATTTCGTAATAGGGGTCGGAAAAATTGATTTGTTTTTTTCTCTCTTCCGTCACATAAATGGCACTGGCAATCAGGTCGGCCTTACCCGTTGAAACGGCAGCAATCAGGCTACCGAAATCCATGTTGGCAATCTTGAGCCCTTTCCCGACATAGGCCGCGAACCTTTCGGAAAGCTCAATATCAAACCCGGTCTGCCGATTATCTTTAACGGCATTAAAAGGGAGTCCGACATCGCTGGTGCCAACGACAATTTCGCCATTCGGTTTTGCGGGCCCGATGACGGGCATATAAGTGTCGTCTTGTTCCATCCAGCGCTGGATCATATCTGCGTGGATGCCATTTTCCTTGATCTGCGCTAAAAATTGATTAAATTGAGCCATCAGAGCCTCATTGTCTTTTTTGAAGCCGACGCCTATCGAAAATGAAAACAACGGATCACCTAACAATCCCAAACTGTCGTCCTGGCGCATGATTTCGCGCAAAGGCCCGGCATCGAATAGTGCGGCATCGACCTTGCCGGTCTTGACCGCCAAAACGACATCGGCAGGGGACTTATAGTGGAGGATAGTAGCATCTGGATAGTTTTTCAGCGCATAAGTGTCATGAGCGGAGCCAAGCAGCACCCCGATTCGCTTGTTTTTCAAGTCGCCGACGGATGCGAGCTCTGAGTCTTGCTGTTTAGCCGTATCACCTGGCTTCACAGACGTTTCCTGTTTGGCTGTAGACTCCGGCAATGGCAGCCGTCTAACCAGCGCTGAAATGTCATTTTCAACATACGGAAGAGAAAACAGCACCAGTTTCTTATGCTCTTCGGTGACAATTTCACTTTTTCTGCAACCAACGAGAAAAGCGATTGCCGCCAGAATTATTACCATTAACAGTGTTTTTTGTTTCATATCCCCTTCCCTGCATAGTTTATGATGACTTTATTTGACGTCATTTTTATAGCCAGCATGGTAATGTCGTCTGATTGGGGTGCACCATTGACATGGCCTGTCAGTTCTGTGCTTATGTAGTGGATCATGTCTAAAAGTTTTTCTTTTGGGGCCAGTTGCAAAGCTTTCAGCAACTGCGCCTCCCCATACATTTCTTCTTTTGGGTTTCTTGCCTCAGTCACGCCGTCTGTATAAAGAAACAGGGTATCCCCAGGTTTTAAAGTGATACGTTCAGTCTCATAGAGGGTTTCCATTAGGGGGCCAAGCATAAATCCCGGTTTCAAGGTGAGGTATCTTACACCCTGCGCGTCAATGATCAGCGGAGGATTGTGTCCGGCATTGGCAAAACGCACGTCCCCGGTGGTGATATCAAGGATGGCGCAGAACACCGTGGTGAACATGCAGCTCTCATTGTCCGATGCGAGAATATTGTTAACGGAGAAAAGCATTTTATCAGGCTCGCCCAGGCGCTGGCCTTCAGTCTTTAGCAGGGTTTTGGCCACCATCATGTAAAGCGCAGCGGGGATTCCCTTGTCGGAAACGTCCGCAATAAGAAAACAAAGATTATTCTCGTCAATGAAAAAGAAGTCGTAGAAATCACCCCCAATCTCTTTGGCAGGAACCATCGATGCGTAAATATCAAACTCGGGATGATCGGGAAAGGGGGGGAAGGTGCGCGGCAGCAGGCTGGCTTGGATAATGGTGGCGAGTTTGAGCTCGCTCTGGATGCGTTCCTTGGCGGCCGTGGTCGCGGTCAGATTCTTGATGTATTCTTTGAGCGACTCCTTCATCACCTGAAAGTCGTGCGTGAGCACACCCACCTCATCATTCGATCGCGCCGTTGGCAATGCCACGTCAAAGTTTCCGGAAGCGATCTCATCGGTCGCCTCAGTCAGTAATTGCAGCGGTTTTATGATGGCCCTGGCAATGTAAATAACCGCCAGGGTCAGCAGCAATATCCCGATAAAACCCATCGCCGCCATGGTCATGCTCAACTTTCTGACATTCTCCAGAAATTCTGCCTCAGGAAAAACGACGGCAAGCGTCCAGCCTGTCGACGGGATCGGCGCGGAATACATCCAGCTCCTTGTGCCTGCCAGGCTGGTGTAATGAACGAAGCCGGACTCGCCCCTGATCATTTTCTTGCCTAGCTCCCTGAGGGAGGGATCATTGCGGGCCTCCGCGATGCTGAAGAAGGTTTCGTTCATGATGGCGTCCTTCAACACCGGGTGGGCAAGAATCATCCCGTTACGGGAAAGGAGCGCCGCGTAGCCAGTCTTAAGTATCTTGACGGAGGCGATAAGCGCCGTCAAAGAATCAAGGGAAATGTCTGCTTCCACAATTCCCTTGAGTTGTTTCGTTTCGCCCTTTCTATGATAGAACGGGATTGAACAGGTAGACATCAGAATATTGCCCCCGCCTTCATCGAAATAAGGTTCGCTCCATTCGAGTTTGCCCAACTCACGCGGAATTTGATACCAATCCCAATACAGGTAAGGCTCGTGCTGATAGGTCTTTTCCAAGTGGCTAAAAACGATTTCCCCCTTTTCCCGGTAATAATAGGGCGCATACAGGCGCTGTGTGGCGCTGAAAGCATAGGGTTCAAAGGCAATGCCTGAGCCATAAATTTCGGGATTGTTTTCGACGGTCGTTCTAAGCAAGGAATGGAGTTGTTGCCCGGTATAGTTGCCTGTCTCCAGCGAGTGGGCAACCCCTTGTGTCACTTTGGCAACCGCAGTCAACTGTATCTCTATCCGATTGACCAATGACATGACCAGGTTGCGGGCATTGCTTTCCAGCTCCGTTTGCAGGAAGACGCGGGATTGGTAATAGTTATAGCCGAGTGTCACGGCAAAGATGACAACGCTGAAAAGCGTGATAACCAAAGCGAGCCTGGTGACGATGCTATTTTTTCCCGGCATCAGCCCTCCATGAAAATATGGCATAGTCAGGATAAGTGCGGATCAGACCCTGTTTTTGCAGGGCATGGCATACGGCCAGGTAGTCCAGCTCCTTTAGTTGTCCGAACCCTGCCTCGGGAGCCGCAGGCATCATTAGCTCCCGCATCCGGTCAAGCATCCATTTCTGATGCATCCTGCCAGCGGGCAATTGGGCTTCGTGCATGTATTTGAGGACTATGTCCAGCGCTTCGTCCGGATGATCAAAGGCGTAGCGCCAACCCTCCAGCGATGCCGTGACAAAGGCAGTTGCCAGGGCAGGATCTTTGAGGAGAGTCTTTTCCATGGTGTAAATCCCGTCCTCCAAGAAATTCATGCCTTGATCCCGGAGGAAAATGACATTCAATTCCTCGGGATCAATGCCGGAATCGAGGATGGTGTGATACTCATTAAACCACATAGCGGATGTCACATCGACGCCACCGCGCAGAAAGAGATTGACGGTGTGGGACTGGCGCACTTCTCGAACTTTGATATGTCGGTTGGCGAAGAACCTGCGGATCGGTATTGATACCTCGTTCCCCCATAACCCCACTTTTTTGCCCTCCATATCGGTAATGGTCTTGATGCCGGCCGTTTTTTTTGAAATCAGCATCATCGAAGATCGCTGAATGATTTGGGCCAAATTTACGAATTCGGTTCCTGCAGAACGATGCTGTAGGGCGCTGGATAAACAAAGAATGGCGAAGTCGGCAATGCCTTTCTCTAAAGCGTCAGAGGAAGAATGTCCGGGCCCTGCCCTGAGTATTTTGAGGTCAATGCCATTGCGTGCATAGATTCCCTTGTCAAGCGCTACGTAATAGCCGGCAAACTGGGCTTGTGGTGTCCACAACGGCATGAAGGTAGCCTTTTTCAATGGCGTTTCGGCTGCGCCAAGAGGAAGCATTACGACCCCTGCTATGAAAAATAGAAACATCACTGCAGTGATCGGATACTTCTTTCGTTGAGTGCGTTTCTGATGCCACATCTTGTTCATGATTACTTCTATTTGATCCTTCAGGATAAAGGCGACTCACTAAAAGACCCTGCATAACCGACCAATCCAGTGAATTATTGTAATTTCAAAGGGAAGCGACTGGCAATTAAAGCGGGTTATCCATTGCCTGATTCCGCCAACAATTACCGTCAACAAACCCTACAAAACCACACTATAAAACTTTTATAAAGTATACTCTGAAATATTTTTTACAACCAGATGATAGAAGTTAGTTTCATAAAAACCTTTACCTATTATTTTATAATAATTTGACTAATCTATCGAACCCACCCAAGCACGTATCTCATTATGACCACAACCAATCAGGTTTCATATTTCTGGGAGTGAGCGACTCAACTTTCCGGCAGATTAAGGCCATGAAATCGAGCAGGTGTTCCCAGCCATCGAAGCACCTGTAGTGACAGACCCCAATTAATTTGTGCTAGACTGTCGTTTTAAATAAGCGATAAATTAAATAGATGCCTCGACCGCCTATTGAAATTCTTGGTGCAGTTCAACGACAGGATAGCCAGAACGCGGATATCCCTGTTTTCGGCGTCACCTTAGAGAAAGCCAACCGTTACAACAGACCCGCAACCATGGAGCAGTAGCATGAGACGCCAGGATGCGGTGGTCAACCCGGAATCCGCGCAGCTCTATAAGCTGCTGTGCTGGGGGCTGGCCGTGGAGGTGCCTATCGTGATCATGATGATCACCAGCGCGGTGCTGGCCGACTCCGCAGCGCTCATTGCCATCGCTGCCCAGTCAGGGATCGCACTTGTCATCAACGGCTTCGCCGTCTACGCGATGCTCCAGGTGATGCGCGAGAACGCTTATAACTTCCCCTACGGAGCGGGTAAACTCGAGAATTTCTCCGCCTTCCTATGCGGGATTTTCTACGTCCCGTCGGGGCTCTTTGTTATCTTCGAATCCGTCGAGCGGCTGATCCATGCGCCCGAGGTGGGCTACCTCTTGGGTCTGATCCCTGTGTCGATAACATTTCTTAGCGGCGCTGTGCTCTTCATCTTCGCCTCCCGCCTGATGCGCCGCACGCACAATCCCTCGCCGCTGCTCATCTCGTACAGGGCGGACTACCTCATTGGGATGCTTACCGACGGCGGCGTCATCATCGCCTTCGCGATAGCGACGGTGCTTGTTGATCTCGGCGAACCGGCCATTGGCGACCGCATCGACCCGGCAGTTGCCCTCGCCATCGCCTTCTACATGCTCTGGGTCGGCGTGTCGCTGGTGCGGCAAAATTTCCGCGCCCTTATGGATCTTCCGCTCTCAGAGGATGAGCAGATTATGGTCACGCGCGTGCTTGCCCGTTACTACACCGACTACGACTTTCTCGGCATCCTGTGTACGCGATCAAGCGGCACTCGTCGCTTCGTGGAAATCGAACTGGGCTTCAACGGCAAGAAGAGCATGGAGCATGTCCACGTCCTAAGCCGCAACATGGTGGAGGCTCTGGGCGAAGAACTGCCCGGCCTGCACTTTCGCATCGTGCCGGTGTGGGAGCCAGAGGATTGAGGGCCGGCGCGTTACCGTGATTGGCCCAAACGATATTGGTAAATCAACTCTGCTGCGTACTTTGGTGAGTGAGCTGGCACCGGATGCCACACTGCCCCGCTTAAGTTGATTGCCGACACCTTCAAACTGGACGGAGCTTGTAACCCCGTCCTTAACGCGCTCAAGATACCGAAGCGTGGGAACGATGTAAAAATTTAATATTAATCTAT
>SESG01026273.1_pt1 | contig 10806 bp, 8 predicted proteins | sample 3171421 | NCBI WGS metagenome assembly SESG01 (sample SAMN10866946, study PRJNA518727) | freshwater metagenome | biome: subpolar coniferous forest; feature: holomictic lake; material: water; isolation source: holomictic Lake 227, 6 m and 8 m depth | place: Canada: near Kenora, Ontario | collected... | reverse complement strand
ATTCCGAGCCCAGCAAGCCCAGCTAAGAGTGCAAACACTCCAAGTCCTAAAACAACTATTCCGGAAGATTTGAAGAAGAGGGGAGCATGTTTTGATTGCGCAAAAGATGCTGAACCGAATGAAAGAAGCGCGAGTACTGGCAAAGTCCCTAATGCGAATGAAAACATAATGAGCATACCCGACATAAATGATCCGCTTCCAAGTGCAGATACTTGCATTGATTGAGTAAATCCACAAGGTAAGAAGAATGTGCCTAGTCCTATAATTATTGGTGTCCATGTTGCATGTTCTATTTTTCGAAAGAAAGAGAATATATTGCTAGGTAGTGTAAAAATACTTTTTTTAAATACTCCGACGAGGTTGAGTCCTAGCAAGATCATAACTGTTGAAGCTATTATTCCAAGAATTGAAGAGAAAAGGAAATTTATTCCTATTGCTTTTCCGATGAGTCCAAGAATGCCACCGAGTAAACCAAAGCCAATTAATCTGCCAGAATGGAATAGAATAAATAATTTTTTTACTGAACCATTATTATTTTCTTGTTCTATTTTTGCTGAAAGCGACAAGACTAATCCTCCGACGATGGCCAGACAGCTGGAAAGTGAGGCTATAAGTCCGACAACAAAGCTTGTTACTGGTGTAGTCTTTGCCCCAATACCAATATTTAAAATTCCTGATTTTTGAAGAAGAAAAAACAGTAAAAGAAAACCGACACCGATGGGTATTGCTTTCCAAATCGTATCATCTGTTTGTGTAGATAGGATTGATTTTTCTGTTTTTGTTGCTGAAAGAGTGTAGCCATTTTTTTTTATTTTATCTGTGAGTATTTTGGCTAGTTCTTCTGGATTTTTGTCGCTTTCTGTTTCGATTTCAACTGTTTCCTTTTTTAAATTCACTTGTGAATTTTTGATAAAATCTTGTTCATGTAAAATATCCTCAATTAATATTTTACATGAAGCACAATGTGTACCTGAAACATGAAATGTATATTTTTTCATAAATTTATTTGATGTTAAGTTTGTAATTTATAATTTTTTACTTTTAATTCTTAATGAGTTTGACACGACCGATACGCTTGAAAGTGCCATTGCAAGACCTGCAAAAACAGGGGAGAGAAGTAGCCCAAAAAATGGATAAAACAATCCTGCTGCAAGTGGTATACCTACAATATTATAAAAGAAAGCCCAAAACAAATTTTGTTTGATGCCTCGCATTGTTATTTTTGAAAGTCTGACTGCTTTTACAAGTTTTGAGATGTCTCCACCGAGCAATGTTATTCCTGCGGATTCGATAGCCACATCGGTGCCTGTGCCCATTGCAATACCTACATCGGCTTGAGCGAGTGCTGGGGCGTCATTTACACCATCACCCACCATTGCTACGATTTTTCCTTGTGATTGAAGTTCTTTTATTTTTTCAAGTTTATCTGATGGTAATATATGAGCAATGACGTCATCGATTCCAGCTAGAGAAGCCATATATTTTGCCGCCTTTTCATCGTCTCCAGTAAGCATGATTACTTTAATTCCTAATTTATGTAGATCAGCTATAGCTTTTTTTGATTCAATTTTTATTTCATCTGCGACCATTACAAAACCAAGAACTTTGTCTTTATTTGCCAGAATTACAGGAGTTTTACCTTGTATCGTATATTGTTCTAGTTTTGAACTATCAAAATCAAGCCCTAAATCTTTTACGAGTTTTACATTTCCAACAAAATATTCTGAATTATCTATTGAACCCTTTATTCCTTTTCCCTCGATGTTTTCAAAATTAAAAACATCTTTTAGTTGAATATTTTTTCCTTCGGGGTCTTGAGCGTAATTTGTTATTGCATAAGCAATTGGATGCTCAGACTTTTTTTCAAGTGAAGCAATAATTAAAATGAATTCTTCATTTTTCAAATTTGAAAAATTTTTTATATCGACGAGAGTTGGTTTACCTATTGTTATAGTGCCAGTTTTGTCAACAATGATTGTGTCTACTTTGTGAAGTTTCTCGAGTGTGGCTGCATCTTTTATTAAAATTCCTTCTTTTGCACCTTTTCCAACTCCAACTATTATTGCTGTGGGTGTCGCAAGTCCGAGTGCGCAAGGGCAAGCGATAACGAGCACACTGACGAATGACATAAGGCCGAATGAAAGTGATTGTGAAAATGGAATGGAGCCTATCATTCCGATAAATAACCATACACCAAGGGTAATAAAAGCAATTATTAAAACAATAGGTACAAAAATGCTTGAGGTCTTGTCGGCCAGAGCTTGAATTGGGGCTTTACTACCTTGTGCTTCTTCAACCATTTTTACTATGTGAGCGAATAGTGTTTCTGATCCGATTTTTGTAGCTTTAAATGTGAATGAACCAGTTGTGTTAATGGTGCTAGCCATTACATTGTCTCCATTTTTTTTATGAACTGGCATTGATTCTCCTGTTATCATTGATTCATCAATAAATGATGTTCCGTCTGTGATTATTCCATCTACTGGAATTTTTGCTCCCGGTTTTACGATGATTAAGTCGCCATGTTTCACTTCGTTAATTGATACTTCTGTTTCTTTACCATTACGAATTACTAGAGCAGTTTTTGCCTGTAGGTTGAGGAGCTTTTCAATTGCATCACCAGTTTTTAATTTTGATTTAGTTTCTAAATATTTTCCAAGAGCGATAAAAGTAATGACAACAATTGTAACATCAAAATATGTATGAAGAACACCAGGAAAAGATTTAAATAATGTCTCTTCGAATGCGCTAACTATGAAACTGTAAACAAAAGCGACTGTTGTACCAAGTCCGATGAGTGTGTCCATGTTGGCTTTGCCATAACGAAGAAAACGATAAAAACCTAAAAGGTATGGTTTACCCACAACAAATAATGTGTAAGTAGCCATAATAGGCAAAAGGTGATGAAATAATTCTTCCCACACTAAAGGCATTTCAGAAATAATTTTTAATTGCGATAGGATATCCCATCCCATCACGAAAATACTGATTATAGCAAGGGGGATTGCAGAAATAACTTTAGACTTCATATCATTTATTTCAGAAAATTTATCTTTTTTATTTTTGTCTATAGAATTTGCTTTATCATTAATAACAAGAGAATAGCCTATTGTTTCTAATTTTTTATTAAAAAATTCTGGATTTGTTTTATTTTCGTCAAAAGAAATTTTTGCATTTTCTGTGCCATTATTGACTGCGATACTTTCTACTCCATCAATTTTTTTAATAGTTCTTTCAATGATGCTGGCGCAAGAAGCGCAGTGCATACCTTTTATTTTATATGTTTTAGAGATATTCATATTTTATTTACGTTTTAATCTGTATACTTTTAATATTTCTTCGACAGCAATATTTTTTTTACCTTTTTGCATTTGATGCACGACACATGTATTTAAATGATTTTCCATAAGGGCGTCTTCTACGCCAGAGAGTGCTTGTTTGATAGCTGATGTTTGAGTTATGACATCAATGCAATAAACGCCACTTTCAAGCATTTCTTTTAATCCACGCACTTGGCCTTCAATAATATTTAAACGCTTGATTAATTTATCTTTATTTGTATTTTTCATAACATAAGCATATACCCACTGGGGGTATAGTGTCAAATTTAATTACTTCATTATTTATAGTTTGTCTGTGATGGTATACTTGAAGGGAAAAGTAAAAACATTTGTGGTTCGTCGAAAAAAATTATATGTTATGAAAATACCAAACTTGGCAATAAAAGGTTTCACCTTAGAACACTGCTTGTTTCAAGGTGGGATGGGTGTCGGTGTGTCACTTGCTGAACTCGCAGGAGCGGTCTCGAAGGAGGATGGTCTCGGAATTATTTCGAGTGCTGGCCTTCGAACGATTGTTTCTTTACGGGATAGAAAAGCAGTTGATACGTACACAGCTGTACGCATTGAGCTTGAAAGGGCGCAGGACCTTAGTGGTGGTTGCCCTATTGGTATCAATGTGATGTGCGCACTTGTTGGCGACTACGAGGACACCATTAGAGCATCGATAGACGCTGGAGTGGGAGCAATAATCAGTGGAGCAGGACTTCCGCTTGGACTTCCTGGCATTAAACCACCGGGAAATACAGCGCTCATTCCTATCATCTCCTCAGCCCGTGCTTTGGAGATAATTGTAAAACGTTGGGGGCGGTTATATTATCGACCAGACGCTGTGGTTCTAGAAGGGCCACTTGCGGGAGGGCATCTCGGTTTCAGGATATCAGAGGTGGATGATCCGGAGTTTGCTTTGGAGAAACTTTTGCCACCAGTTCTTGATGTTGCTCACAGGTATGGAGATTTTCCAGTCATTGTGGCTGGGGGAATCTATACTAATCAGGACATTGAAAGATTCTTGGCAATGGGGGCGAGTGGGGTTCAAATGGCGACTCGCTTTTTGGTGACCCATGAGAGCTCCGCCACTCCAGAGTATAAACAAGCAGTAATTGATGCTGGTAAGGATGACATCACTGTCGTTGCTTTTCCAGAATCGGTTCCAGCTTCACCTTGTGGACTTCCTTTCAGGATTATAAAAAAAGGTTCACCTGCGTATACAAAGACGCGCCCACCTAGATGTAACAGGGGCTACGTTCTCCAACGAGGACCAGAAGGGAAACTTTCTGTTTGCCAGGCAATGCCTGGTAGTCCAAATAGTGACAAATTCTTTTGCATCTGCAATAACTTGCTGGCTTCGGCAGGTTATGATTCGACAGAATCTCCACTTTATACTGTCGGTTCTAATGCATATAGGGTCGACAGGACTTGTTCTGTCGCCGAACTAATGAAGGAATTATGTGGAAAATAACACGTATTGCTTGGCGTTTTCAAGCAAAATAGTTAGAGGGTTACTAATTAACTCTCAAAAAAGCCAGTAAACTAAAACAATGCTGGCTTTTTTAATTTCTATTTATATTTTGGAGTCTCTTCTTTGATATTAACTATATGATTAAACATACGAGCAAATGCATAGAGAATACTTGAAAGACGATTGAGATAAGCGAGAGTCTCTTTTCCGACAGTGACTTTTCCTTCATCAACAACTCCTACAACTCGTCTTTCAGCTCTACGCGCTATGGTGCGGGCGATGTCTGAAATGGTTGCAAGTTCTACACCACCGGACACGAAGAATGTTTTGATTGGTGGAAGAGTTTTCTCAATGCCATCTATAATTTGTTCGAGTTCTTTTACTTTATCTTTTGTGATAGTTTTTTTTGCACCAGCAAGTTCAGCTTGAACTATAAAAAGATTTTGTTGAATTTGGTCAGTCACAAGGGCAGGGGAAAGTGTTTGCTTTGGTAAAATAAAAGAAATATTTCCAGCTTTGATTTTTAGTAATCCGAGGAATGAATTTATTTCATCGAGAGAGCCCAAAGCTTCAGCGATGTTTGAACTTTTTGATATTCTTTGATCGCAACTAAAAGTTTTAGTTGTTCCCATGTCTCCTTTTCTTGTATATAACATAAAATGCTAATCAAATATAATTCTAATTATCAGCTAAAGTTGAATGACCGAAAACTTTTTCTTCTAGAGCAATAATGTGAGGATGATAGTCTGTAATGATTGCGTCAATACTCGCTTCATTTTATTTTAGATGTTCTTCCAACTTATCAAATCTTTCATGAGTTTCATATTTAAAGCTTTTTAAATCCGTTCTAATTTGTCCAACATCGGTTGCCATAGTATTTTCAATCTTGGTGAATCTATTATCAATCTTCTTAAATTGATTATCAATCTTGCTGAATCTATTTTCTACCTTCGAAAAACCAATTATGATGGCTTCCAATAGTTCTCCTGTTGTGACTTCTTTTTTCATGACTTGATTATACTAGACCAAAATTTGTTTGTAAACAAATAAATATGGAATTTTTGTAAATTATACTTCGCAGACTCCAGACACACAAGCGAATTCTTTTGCCCCAGTAGTATTGTCTGCTATTTCGTATTGAGAAAGTTTTGAGAAATCAATTTTACCGATAGATTTTGAACGCTTTTCATATTCTTCTTTTGAGATAGCTTCATAAGGAGCTAATTGATATACGTGTTCAGATCGTGGAAGGAATGACATTCCACCGATAAAATCCCAATTTTCATAGACAAAATTTCCTACGGCCAACCATTCATCTGGGCCGACATAGATAGTGGCTGAAGGGTTGTGTTCAACGAAGTGCTCTTTTAGTCTTTTCCATTCTTTCATTAAATCTAAAGCGGAAACTTCATCTTTGAATATAGCTCCTGCTGGTGCTTTGACTGGAAATTCCAAGACAAAAGTAGTCGCTGTTGCTTCTGATTGACCAACTTCTGGCAAACAAGGTACTCCTTGATCTCGAGCCATCTTGAGTAAAGTGTCTGTATGAGAAATGCGTACTCGACGAATAAAGTATGGAGCATACCAAGGATGCATACCAGAACCTACACCCAAGAGCTGACCAGAGTTGCCGTGCGGTTTCACACAAGTTATCGCTGTGGAAGGATTGATTCCAAAACGCTTCGCATATTTTTTATTTGTTTCAATAGAATCTTTTCGTAATGTTTCTAATACTTTATCATTTCGGATTATTGTATTGTCATAATAACCAGTCAGAGAGACACCGAGCAATCTCTCTGCTTCACAATTTTCCTTCCATTTCTTTGAAAGGTAGCCAAAGTTGGTCAAGGTTGATTGGTAGGTTCCGAGTAATGTTGCTAGTTCCATTTTTTTCTTTAATGTTTCTACTGTATCTTTTGGGCGAATTACAATACTGGTCAAATTACAAAATTGTTTAGAACGTAGATAAATTTCTCCGCATGGATTTAATCCGATTTGTCTTTCGTCTTTTATTGCTTCCCATCTGCGAGCTGGTAGTTGTTTTTCTAATCCTCCTCGATTAAAAATTCCTCTTTCACCTGATTTGGATTTTACTAGAGCTGTCCATTCATCCAAGAATTCTTCTGCTGAAGGTTTGCCAGTATAAACAGCTGAATTGTTTGCCATACTACGTTGACCTTCGGTCAAATAAAATTGACCCTTTTTTGCATCACGCATTTCTGCGTCTTCTAGCTCAGAGAGGGAAATGAGCGCGCTACGTCTGACTCCACCAGCTACGACAATCATTCCTATCTGGCATATAACGTCATGCATATCTAAATTTGAAAGACGTCTTCCTTGTTTTGACAAAATTTTTCTTCTAGCAAATTCCATCAAATCCATAAGTGGTTGTGGGCCTGATGCTCTACCACCTGCCGTCTCGAGTCTTGCTCCTGCTGGACGAATAGATGAGTAATCAAAATTTACATCTTTACCATCAAACCAAGCTGTAAGACCTAAAACAAAAGCGTCTGCCCAGCCTTCTTTATTGTCTTCTACTATGTGAACTGATGGTTTTTCTCCAGTTTGTTTTTTTATTTGTGGAAATTTCTGAACATTTTCCCATTCGACGGCAAAACCAAGCCCAGCGCCACACATTGAGATATACATTATTTCTCCCAAATCTTGAGGGCATGTAGGAGCGACATATGAGCAGTTATAAGCCCAAACATTAGAATTTCGGCAAGCTTTGCCTGCTGACCATAGAAGTCGCATAGAAGGGCAGATATCTTGATTTAGAATTGCTTGTCGGACTTCTGCATACTCTTTTGCTTGAAGTTTATCACCTAGATTCTCTTTCATATAAGCCATATAACGATCAATCGTTTCTATCCAAGTTTCACGACGGCCTAATTCTGGAACCCACCTAGAATAGAATTGATAGAAAATATATTCTGAATATGGACTTGAAAAATATTTGCTGGATTCTTCGACGGCTGTGCGTACAGCTTCAGGTACTGGACCGAAAGCTGCTCGGAGTTCTGAACGTCTACTTCGGTAGAGGATATATTTTTTAGCCGTTTCAGGAAAACCTTGAGTCATTAATTCTTTTTCAACAAAATCTTGAACGAGTTCAACCGTCGGTAAAAATTTTGCTGTTTTATTTGTTTTTATTAGCTCAGATCTCAAATTGAGGAGATTTTTGAAAACACTGTTTGCAACTATGTGAGATTCTACCTCTCCACCTTCATTAGAAACTTCAAAAGCTTTAAAAATTGCTCGTACGATTCTCTCTAAATCAAAAGAGACAACCTCTCCAGTTCTTCTTCTGATGGATTTTATTTTTACTAAATCACTTTTTGAAATTCTTTCTCTCTCTGTTGTTTTTGTTTTCATAAACTAAATTGTTTTAGGGTTAAAAATATTAATGTTGACCTTATTTTTCTGTTCTCTCTTTTTAATTAGGAATTTGTAAACGGCAGGGGAGAGAATTAAAGCGAAAGTAATGTTTCCGAGTAGATGTAAAGCTGTGAATGGAATTTGTCCTATCAGCGATTCCATGAATGATTGGTGGAAAAATATTGGACCGACAGAAAGTCCGGTCAAGGCATCAAAAATCAAAGTTCCAATTATTGCAAAACGTACATAATCTGAAGTATTTACTGTATTTTTCTTGAAATAATATCCAGCCCACAAGCCGAGTACGCCATAAGCTAATGTAGTAAAAAATGTTTGTATTCCGAGTGTGCCAGTTAGTATGTCGTAAAATAAAATACTTAAAACAGCAAAAGAAAAACCTGCAAGTACACCATAAGCTCGACTTGTAGGCATCATCGTGGCAAGGATTGGTTCTATGTTTGGCACACGGAACGGAATGAGTCTTACGAGTAGACAAAAAAGTAAAATTAAGAAAAATTTTCCACTCGAAGTGGATCGGCCTTTGGTGGAAAAATAATTTTTTTTATTTACATTCATCGGAGCTTATTATACACGAAAGTAGCCACTCAGTGTAAAGTGGAAAAGCCTATTTTTAGCATTAAAACACAGAAAATTTTTTTATAAAATACCCTCAACAGGATCTTGTTAAAAAATAGGCTAAATTGGGTAAAATTTTGTCCAAAAATTAGACGGGTAACTGGTTTTTTTGGTCTTTAGTTGTGATAGTTTTGATTCCAGAAAATTTTACTGGCAATTCAACAAAAAACGTAGATCCTTTATTTCTTCCTTCTGAAATTCCATACACTTTTCCATTATGAAGATTTAAAGTTTGACTTGCTATAAAAAGTCCAAAGCCACTAGTGTGAACATTTCTCTTGATTGAATCAGGGCCGTGTCCACCGGCTTTAAAGAGAGATTTTTTGTCTTCTTCTGTCATACCCCAACCCGTGTCTTTGATGGATAAGAGAATTGTGTCTGCATTTTTCTTTGATAGGTTTATAGTGACGGTTCCATTTGGCACATTATAATTTACAGCGTTCTCAATTAAATTTTTAAGAACGTGTTGAGTTATGAGAGAACGGTCTGCATTTACTATATAGTCTTCTTTTTCATCAATATTTGTTTCAATTTTTATTTTTCGTTCATCGGCTTTGTCTTTTGTGGACACCACAACATCTAATACAGCTTCTTTAATGTTGAAAGGTTTCGGATCTGCTTTCATATTATCACCCGATCTAAGAATGTTTGTAACGGATGTAATTAAATTTGTGGTGTCTATAGACAATCTTCTTAGAAAGTTTTTTAATTGTTCTGAAGTTTCTCCAAAAGTCCCCATGATTATTTCCACGAACATATCTCTGTTTTTTGCAAGAACATTTTTGATGTCGTGGGCAAAAATATGGTTAACATTTTCGAAACGACTTGCTAGCTCTTCAAATTTTATACGTTGTTGTGTTTCATTTTCTTTTGCTCTCGTTTCATTTTTGATAGCCTCTATTAATCTGTCATTAATGTTGGTGAGTTTTGTATTGGAATTTTGTAATTCAGCGGAAAGCTTCTCGATGTGAATTCTCTGAGTTGATTCCTTTTTTAAATTTGTAAAAAGAATATAATTTAAACCTATAGCAAAAATAATAGCTGAAATAGATAAAATCATATTAGCTGTATCTTTAATCAAGAATAATTGTCCACTCATTATTATTATAAGACCGATGACTAAATAATGAGAACCAATTGTTTTTATGTCAAAAATATCAAGCTCAAACACTGAATAAATAATAGCAATAATGAATACTGGCAATAATAATAAGCTATATAAATTAGAGGTATAATTACCAGTGACCGAAGATAAATATTCTGTTATTCCAAAAGTAGAAAAAAATATAAACATAGAACCAAGTACTACTAGATTATCTTTTTTTTGTTGCCAAGGTAGCTTTTTAAAGAACGGAATTAGCATATAGATAAAAATAACAGTCACTATTATGATTTCTAGTACGAGTTTGTATTGTCCAAGAAAATCATTATTAAAAGCTTCGCAAACAGGTTGATTAAAACCTAATACTGATTGTTTGGTTATTGTTAGCCATAATGGTGGTATTGTTAATATAAAAAATACTATTTTCCATAGGGTTGAAATGTCAGATTTTTTTACGAACACAGTGGCAAAATAGAGACTAAGTAAGTAGAAAACTATTTCAACATAATCAAGGGTAGCCCAAATAGCATAAATTAAATTATACCTTTCAGATGTCCAAATTATTAAATCACCCAAAAGCCATAAGCAGAACATTGTAATGAAAGCAAGAAATATTTTTGAGAAAAGATGATATTTTGCTTTTATGAATATAAAAATACTTAAGATGAGTGATAAAATTATTGGAATTACGTGTGAATAAGTAGCTATTGTTCTAATCGTTACCGTAGATGCTTCAAAACAAGTGCTAAGAATATTTTCCATGTTATTTTTGTGTGTTTGTTAATATATTTTTTATCTTATAATCGTGATGGTACCAAAGATTGTCTGTTTCTAAATCTAGGGGTTCAATTGGAACTATAAGTGGTTTAATACCAACTAAGTTGATTATT
>SESG01031159.1_pt1 | contig 10807 bp, 10 predicted proteins | sample 3171421 | NCBI WGS metagenome assembly SESG01 (sample SAMN10866946, study PRJNA518727) | freshwater metagenome | biome: subpolar coniferous forest; feature: holomictic lake; material: water; isolation source: holomictic Lake 227, 6 m and 8 m depth | place: Canada: near Kenora, Ontario | collected... | reverse complement strand
AGCGGCTCCAAAGTTCATCCGAAAGTGATGATACAGACCCGGGGGTTGCCCCGGGGCGGAGAGTCGGCAGATTTTGAATTTTCCGATTTCTGCATTTGTTTTTTTCCTCAAAAAATAAAAAATTAAATGGCGCAAAAAATTCTGCATTTTTAATTTTTTTGTCCGAAATTTTAATGTTCCTGAACACCAGCCCAAGCAGCCGCTTTGTCCTGGCAGAGTCCCGCTTCGCTTTCTGCGGCTGACCGTCGGAGATATAGGTGTGGGCCTGCGTCAGATAGTCCGCGGATTTTTCGCGGTCTATCTGGCGCAATTCGCAAAGGGCGGAGACCTTCTTAAGTTCTTCCCCGTCAGCCATTAAATCTTTATTTTTAGCCTCAAAAACTTCCTTGGCCAGGTGGCCGTCTAAGTAGGCGTCAGTCAATTTCGCCTGTTTAGCGAAATTGTCTGACAGGCGTTGTGAAACCTCTCTTTTGGCTTCATTTTGGTCTTCCGGGAGCCTGATGGCCGGCAAAGTCATGTTCGGCCATTGGCTCCTTAATTTGGGGTTGCGGAGCAGTATTTCAATCATGTCCGCCACCTGGGGTTCAAGGTCTTCGGCCTTAACGCTTTTGTTGCGGCAGGTCGTATAACTGTGCGTTCTTGAAGAACAGCGATACCACTTCTTGGTGGCCTTGGTGCGGTGGTTGGATACCGAAGAAGCGCCTATAAGCTTATGATTGCAGTTACCGCAAAACAAAAGACCTGATAAAAGATAGTCCCCCGGCTTGGCCCTGCGGAGCGCGATGCGCTTCTCAGCGCGAAGCTGTTGCGCTTGCGCAAAGGCTTCGTCGCTGATTATAGGCGTGTGCTTGCCCTGCGCCGTAATTACCTGATTAACCGGGTTCTTTACGTACTTGTAGCCCTTGGCCGTTTTCTTGGTCTTGTCGTAGTGGTGGGTATTCCATACGATCTTGCCTGTATAAATGGGGTTCTTAAGGATATCACCTATAACCTTGGTACCGAAATAGTTGCCCTTGCGGTTCCTTACTCCTTTCTTTGTAAGGGCGGCGCCTATGGCTAAAGTGCTTTTCCCCTCCAGGTACAGCGCGTAGATGCGGCGCACATCTTCTGCCTCGGCAGGGGCTATCTCTAAAAGCTTAGTGGCCTTGTTATAGTTGTAGCCGTAGGGCGCGTACCGCGCGCCCTGCCAGTTGCCCTGCTGAACGCCTTTAACCATACCAGGGAATACGCGCTCCGCTATGCGGTTGCGCTCGAACTCGGCAAAACTGCCAAGTTGCTGGAACATAAGCTTACCGGCAGAGGTGGTAGTGTCAAAGGGCTCGCCAGCGGATTTGAAGCCTGCTCCGTAACTGCAAAGCTCTTCCACCAAATTTAAGAGGTCGCGCAGGTTGCGGCTGAACCTATCCAGTTTGGAAACCAGCACCAGCCCGAATTTGCCGCTTTTGGCGTCAGCCAAAAGCGCGGCAAGCGCGGGTCTGTCGGAAGTGTAGCCGCTAATGCCGTCGTCCGAGTAGACCTTGTAAACCTCAAGGCCTTCGCGTTTGGCAAAAGCCTCAAGGGTTTCCCGTTGCACTTCAAGGGAGTAGCCTTCCTTGGCCTGATCTTCCGTGGAGACTCTTAAATATAAGGCAACTTTCATAATGTTTTTTAGATCCGCTTCATTATGTGGTATACAATAAACCCGAGCAAGCCTACGGTATTTAAGAATAATATGATTGTAAGCTTGGTGTCACGTTTCTTGCTTTTATCCGCTTCATCGCGGAAATCTTTAAACCCACGATCAATTGCTCCTTGAAAAGCTGCCATTGTCGAGGCTTGGGTTGAAACCCCCAAATCTATTTTATCTAAGCGCAGTGGAAAATTGACTTGTTCAATAGCCTTTGCTAGCGGTATTAATGCTCCTGTAAGAGACTCTGTCTGAGCGGTAACCTGATTTGTGTTTGCTATGGCTTTTTTTGTGGCATCAACTAGATCCAGTGCTGTCTTTTGTTGTTCCTTGGTTAGTGAAGCCCACTTTTGCTCAGCCTCTGTTAATTGCTGATGCGCATCTTTCAAGGCGTTTTGTAGACTGCCGAATGAAGTCAGCTCTTTCTCTAAATCAATAAGAGCCAGTGTTAATACGTCCTGTTGTTTTTCCGGCATAAAGATGTCTCCTTAAACTGCCTGTTTGCTATCTATTGCCTTAGTTTTGCTTTTTGGATTAAAATCCCGTAGCCATTGTGTATGGTCATCAATAATACAAGCATCAAACACACGCGCTCCCCTTACACTCATCATTGCAACCAAAGTCCGCAACTTTATCAAAAACGCGTGTTTCTCTCTTCGACCCCAGCCGTGATATTTTCCAAACCCGGCCAGGGCAGCAATAATCTCGTCCTTAACATCTTGATCTCTGTATCCAAGTAGCGCCAGGGCATAGGCCCTTAAAGCGTGGAATGCGGCATTGTCTGGGTTTTCTTGTAAAAGACGATTACATGCGCCTAGCAGATGTTTTATTTCTGGGCCACCACCAGCTGTCTTTTCGCAGAATTCAAAAACCAGATCAGACGTATACTCGTTTAAATATGGGAGAAGGTCCGGGGTATACTTGGAGTCAAAGAAATTAGTAACCGCATCTTTAAACGCGCCAGGATTTTCAAGTTCCTCTCGAGTGGTTCGTTCCATGGTGACCAATGCTTCAATACGCTGTTTCGCAATACGGTCATAAACGAACTGGATTAAAGCGTGCAGGCAACGGCGAAGCTCAGTTTTATGTTTGCAGTTGTCAGCTACTTCAAGGTAATGGCCCACTTTCATGGGTGCATAGCGCTCGACATAGGCTTTCAACTTTTCACGGTGGCCGCCTTCAGGTTGTGGAGATAGCCAGGCAGTAATAGTACTATGTTTATAATCCGCTTCAAAATCACTTACTGCCCCCAAAATAGTGAGGCGGTATATGGCCCGGAACGTATGAACTTCTAGCCTGACTTTTAAAAAAACTTCTTCAATCCATTTAACATCTGTTTCAGGTATATCAACATGTGCCTTTCTAAGTTTGGCGATGAATTTTTTTGCGTCATAGCAATAATCAAATGCCTTAACAACGGTTTCGGTTGTTGTCCCCTCGTACTTGTCAGCAATCTCATCTAAGTAGCCATTGTCAAAAGTAAGGTGGATCGGGTCCGACTTAACACTGGTGTTTATCATTCGGGCCAGCAATTCTTCAATGCCTGCGCTAACGGTTGGAGCTTCGTAATCAAAAATCCAGTCTACATAAGATTTATCTGTTGGCTTATTGGTTTTTAACCAATCCGTGGCAATCTGGGTGGCCTCAGCATGGCCTGGATAAGGGTTTTTAGTCCCAGGAGCAAGGTGGCCGTCGAGCGTCAGGTTAATATAGACCTTAAAATCTTTCTCGTAATCGGGGTGATTAATATAGATTTGGCACCGTTCACCATCGGGGTTTGCCCATGTGTGTGTGTGCACTGAATAATCAATCCCAGTCAGCTCACGCAATTGAGCAGCGATGGATTTTGGCACCGAACGACCCGGAGTTCTGTTTTCAGAAAGTAACTCTAGAACTTTGGCTTCTTCAATTGCTGCACCAGGGAAGGCGGTTTCGTGAAAGGCATGATTTAGAGTGTAGTCTAGGCTACTTTCTCCGTCAGCCATAGGGATGCCGGAGTAAAGTATCCAACACTGTGATGCTTCATCATCCCGTCCAGCACGCCCTGCTTCCTGGTAGAAGGACTCTAATGAAGGTGGGATGTTGTAGTGCAGGGTAAAACGGATATCAGGCTTATCGATTCCCATTCCAAAAGCTTTAGTGCAAGCCAAAAGCTTAATCTGGCCACGTTTAAAAGCGTTTTGGGTAACAAGCGGGTCCAAGACTCCACCATGGTAGACGCCGATAAGATGGCTAACAGTTTGGAAGGCATTTTTTACCGCTGAACAGGCGTCTTCGGCCCCATGTACCCATCCAGCGTGCGGGCAAAAAACTAACCCTGAACCGTTGTTTCCAGAAAAGAACGCCTCGGGACTCAACCCGTTAATCTTTTCTGTAATGTTCGCAATTAGGTCCGGAAGCTGAGTAAGTTTCGCATCGCCTATAATCTGCTGAACGGTTATCGCGCTTGAGCCGTGGCGAATTTCCGGTGGGGACGCAAGCGGAACCACCTTATAATGCAGATTCTTACGCTCCATGGAGTCAGGGCGAATAGAAATGTCTGAATCCTTTGGATACCCCAATTCAACACGAATATCGTCCAGAACCTCGTGAGAGGCTGTCCCTGTTAAACCCAATAGCGGCAGTTTCGGCACCCTTGTTGGACAGAATTTGCGGGCATTCGCTCCAAGTCTCAGATATGCAGTCCGAAAGTCGTGTCCCCACTCAGAAACGCAGTGCGCTTCATCAACCACGGCATAAGCGCAGAAAACGTGTTTATCTTCCCCCATTTTAGTAAGTGCATCCCGAAATTCACGAATAATAAAACGCTCCGGAGACACAAAAACAAACTTAAAACAACCATCCTGCATGCGCTCGGTATTCTGTTTGCGTTCCTTGGCGTCTGACATGGAATTAATAAAGGCGGAGACAGAAATCCCAATAGCCTTAAGGTTGTCGTCTTGGTCTTTCATCAGCGCTTTAATAGGATCAATGATGATAGATATGCCGTTTTGTAGTAGGGCGGGTAATTGGTAAGTAATGGATTTTCCAGCTCCTGTAGGCAACAATGCAATTACCGACTCGTTGTGAAGCGCTCGTTTAATAATTTCAAGCTGCTTTGGTCGAAAGGCTGCCTTTCTGAAAATATTGCGCAAAAAAAATGTGAGATGCCGGTTAAGGTTTGGGCTCTCGTCATGTAGCGAAAGTGGATTCCCAAAGGCAAGGCGGTGGAAAGGCTCCCTTTTCCAGTAGTCAGAACGAACCGTGACACGCTTTTTGATTTCCAAGGCTGAAACTTCTTCAGGTGTGGGAAGGGATGCCCCGTACCGGAGTTGAACAGAAATATCTAAAAGTACGTCAGCATTGGGAGGTAGTGATTTAGCCGCAGAGCCCTGTTTGAGCTCATGAACCCGGATGTCTGGGACCCGCCTTCCGGGCTGGTAAATGTCCCACAGTCGGCGCAACCAGAGGCGGAAATCTAGTGCCGCAGTCTGACCACAACCTGGCAAACCATCGCGATCAAGTATGACCAGCTCCCAAACCTTAGCGTCCAGAGATAAAATGCCACCGCGGATTAGTTCCAAAAGAACTCGTTGGATACGAGCGACGGCGAACGGAAAGAGCACCTCCATCCGCGCCCGCTGCCCTGCGTCAGTTTCTGCTAGCGGTTTTGAAATATTCTGTTTAACCCGTCGTATGTACGGATGGGCAAGAATAGCGGCGATATCAGGCTGTTTTTTATCAATGACTGTTGTTGCTTGTGCCCCTTGCCAAAGACGACGCCTATAAGTCTTAGCCCAGCCGCTAACCCGCTGCAAAGCCTCATCACGCGCTCTATCCCCCAGCACGGTTTGTTCATGCTGAGGGCCATCTACTTCAAAAACTATGCCATGTGGTAAATTATTGGCGCATGGGAACTGCACCGAAAAATCAGTTTTCTGTTCTGTAAATCTATTGGGATTCTCAACCCCCATGCTATCAATCTGACGTTGCCTTACAATGAATTGCATTCCGGCAGGCCCAAGCAATTGCGTTAAAGGGCCTTCTAGGAAATCGCGTTCAGCCTGGCTATCAAACGCAGGGGCATCAAACCCTGTTGAAGGCTCGAGTCTTCCGTCTGGTGCGACCACACACATAGCCCGCTCTATCAGGGTTGAGAATGCTGGAGTAATTGCCGAGGTAAATTCACAATCAAAGGCGGATACGCCTTTGTTTCCTCTCCAACCGTAGTGTGTTGCGCGTGTCAGTCTTTGAAGTTGCCTCTCAATATATAACGATGGTAAAGTAGGCAATCCACGGCAAAGGAGGTTTTCTAAAACCGCCAACTCCGGCGGTAATACGTTTTCCCCTCCAATATCGTGGTCAATCACAAAATGGCTAAGGTGGCCGAGTATATCCAGCCAGTCGAGATCAAGAGATAACTGTTTCTCCTGAATGGCTTTCCAGACAGCTCCGCTCACATAGCCTGCATGTAGAGCTTTCATGGGTTTATGGCGAACATGTCGGTCATGGTTATTTGAGAGATGTTTTCCACTTCTTTAGATTTTTGATATCTGCGTCAGTAAATACTGGGAAATCCCGGTAGTCCCTTTTAGGTTTTACCCAGCCCTTCTTAATCCAGTAGTAAATAGTCTGCCGTGTTACGTCTAGTTGTTTCGCAGTTTCAACCATGTTGTAGCGTGTCATAAGTGTATTGTACATCTTTTTACACTTACTGTCTGCTCTCTTCCAGGGGTAAATGTGCGCTTTTGCGCGGCGTAAAAGTGCGCAAAATGGGTGGGCGGGATAAAATAAGGTGGCTAAGGCCGGGTCTGCCCGGCTGTCCCGGCCTTGGCTTCCTTATTGTATGGGTTGTTTCTGCCTCTTCCGGTGGCGACATAATATTAACAGAAAATCCCGCCTGGGCGCCGCGAAGCAAGCCGAGGCGGGGTTTTTATCAACCGGTGGCCACCAGCTCAACTCTTCAAAAAAATTAAAAATGCAGAATTTTTTGCGCCATTTAATTATTTAATTTTTGAGGAAAAAAATAAATGCAGAAACCAGAAAAACCAGCGGCCCCGCCCGCTGCGGGCCGGGCCGTCAGACGAGTGCACATCGTTACATTCGGCTGACCTGTGGATACGCTTCCGTAGTACCCTCTATAAGTTCCTCAAAACCTTGTATGCCTGATCTTACCCGCGAGATGTCGTCGCGGGCGTGGCCACGCAGCGCGGCCCCGCACCGCTCCTCTGCACCGCACGATAGCCGCACGGGCGGCCACGCCGCGCGGCCTCCCATGCTCGCCGCTAGGAAGTGGGTTCGCCGGCTCGGCCCTATGCGCCTTCGCACGGCTCCAGCGGTAGGCTGCATCTTATAAACACCTCCTATGCGCGGCCCGGCCAAGGCCCTGTTGAGGGCCGGCTGGCCGCGCATAGGAGGTGTTTATAAGATGCAGCCTACCTGCTAGTGCCAGAGCAATGACATTATAAATATAAACCGCGACAAGGGGATGTCGCGGATATAAAGAGACTGTGGCAAACAGTTTTTGCTAGTTCTTCTTAAAGTATTTGAATATGCGATCCCGGTTTTCCAATTCCTTATCGCCCTTGTAGTATATCTCTATGAATTGAATTTTGTTTTCGGCCTCGAAGTAGGCATATATTATCCGTATGCCTGACCGACTTCCTGTGCCACCAAGGGAGCGGCAGGCAAATTTGGTGGCTTTGTATATTTTGGGCTCGGTAATACCCAGGCCAGAGATGTTTTCGATGCCGTTGTTGTCTTGCTTAAGTTCGTGAAAAAGGCAAAGCTGGACAGAGATAAAAGTCTTCAGGTCTGCCTCAAGCGTGCGATAGCGCTTGGACAGTTTTTTGAGTTCCTTCTCGAACTCCGGAAGACAATCAGTCTTTATCACTGTATTCCCTTACCGAGTAGGCTGGTGTGCGATAAAAGACCGACTCGTAATCTATCTTTTTGCCATCCTCGGCGGTCATCCAGGGTACGTCCCCATGGGAGTAATCAGCTATTTGCTTGGCAGACATATCCGACAACTTGTTTATTACTTGGTCGATAACCTCGGTTTCTGCGCCGCTCAGTATCGTGGTGTCTGCTGCCCGCAGCGGGAGATATTTCTTTTGCAGATAATCGAAGTGTTTGTTTTTTACTATTACCAGGTCTTTGTCCTTCATGGTCTCGATGATTTTGGAGAATTCTACCGGAGTAGGGCCGAAGTGATTGCGGATGTATGTGGCGCCAACAAGTTGGGTTTCATACTTCTCGTAAAAATTGAAGTCTATGAAATAGAGCAACTTGTATATTACAGTTTCCCCAATATTGGGCTTGGCTCCTACTTTATTAAGGATGTAGAGCAGCACCTCTTTAAATTTCTTCACATTCCTTTGTGGAACGTTTATCCGGATTTCTTCTTTGGGCTGGGTAGGCATATCGTCCTCTTTTTCCAGGATTACCTTGGGCTCTTTGTTAAGGCTCAGTATGCTGTCCGCGTCAACGCTGAATATTCGTGTCAGCGCAACAACTTCTTCAGCGGTAACATGTCGTTCCCCGTTCTCAATCTGTGAGACCGAGGGGCGGGCAATCTTTAATTCTTTGGCCAATTGGTCTTGGCTTAGCCCGGCATTTTCTCTTAACTGACGTATTCTAAGACCTATTTGTTTATTCATGTTTGTTGGGTGGGTGTTTATAGTATAGCAGACGGAAAGAATATCTGTCAATGCCATGTCGGATAATCTTACAAAGACCAATTTGGGATGACCGAGCTATAAGCAGATTCCCGCAAACGTGCCTCCTATTGAAAATAGTATAGCAGGCCAACCCGACAACGTAGTGTCGCGATGAAAATGACTATTTTTGCTATTTTCTGCTGTTTCCCGGGTGGATATGATGATTCGGAGAGTCCACTTTGCAGAAAATATTGTGTATTTCAATGCAATATCGATTGGAGGGAAATTCGGGAATTCCGAATATTCTATAAGGGGTGTCGTTTCGGGGCGTTACGCAGCGGTAGTCAAGTATCCCTTGACAACTGAATTCCCTGCTAATTCTCCCCACGTGAAGGTGTTTGTCCTTCTGCCGCTGCATTTGTGTCGGAAATCGCGAAGAGCGCGTCGTGAAGCTGTTGCTTTCTCCATATCCGGCCTCGTTTCTCTACAGTCCGCTCTCTTATGACTTTCCAGCCGTTCCTTGCCTTGGCCGCTTTCAACAACAGGGCCGCTATTTCTTTAAGCAAACTCTTCTGAGGTGGATAGTGTCTGTAAATCTCCCATATTCTCTCCGCTGATTTCAGCGCTGGCCCTCTCGCCTTTTGCAGCAGCCTGGTATAGGCCTCGCAGGTGTAAGCGAAAAGCTCCCGGTCTATGAACCTTACGTCCAAGAACCGCTCCTGGCCCCTTTTTACGGGAAGGCCGTAATTCTCGGGCTTGAGGGAATTCCGGGGACAGTATATTCAATTAGGAATTATATGTGCTATCCCGGGATTCCTTACTTCTTTGTGAAAACAATGGTCACGCTTGCTTTTGCTTTGCCGGTTGCCTTGGCTTTATAGGGGCGCGTGCCGGAGTTTATGTAGGCGGCAAAGGCCTTGGCTGTTTCGATGGGTGTTTGTTTGGGTTTTAAGATAAGCGGGATATTCCAGCCGGCGACATGGTTGGTTGTGCCGTCGGGGCGCATATAGCGGAAGATGGAAAGCCACAAGTTTATGGTGCCGTCTATGCCAGCGTCCAGCTTGCCGGTGGCGAGTCCTGAAATTTCAACAACTCCGGGCTTTCCCCCCACCGTCACTTTTTCGGCTGTCACCACTATCGCCTGCGTCTTATCATAAGACGCGGCAGTTAACGTCGCGCCTTTTGCAAGTTCAATTTCCGGGTTATAACCGATGCGGGATTTCTTTTTCATAATCCTCCAATATTGTCAAATTGCTGAACTGACCTGCGTAAACTTTGGCCTATATATTTGTGCAATTTTCACTCAGTTGCGGTTTTTTAAATTCTGTGAGAGAACAGGACGGGGCTCTGCCGCTGAAAAATTTAATCGTTACACCTCAAGCATTGAAAGGGCCCAGGTTCGGTAGCGGAGCAAGTGTTTCCAGAGATTATCAACGTCCTTTTTTGTGTAGACTTCCCCCTCGTAGGAGACGCGGTTCTTTTCTGTAATAATCTTTTCCAGGTGGCGTGTCCCGGCTTTACCCTGTTCATCCAATACAACAACCTGATGCAGGAGGTCAACCGAGGCCATATGGTCTTCGCCTTTACTCTTCACTCCGCCGAATTTTATGGTAAGGGCGTCTGTGTAGGCTATGGCTGCGTGAACAATAAGAACCCCGGCGGCGTTGCAGTAGTCAAACTCTTTGGCAACCTCAGCGCCTTTATAAAAATTATCGGCTACGCGGATATAGTCGGATTTTTTGGATTTCGGTACGGAGACGCGGCGGTGTCTTCTCGGAGTCATTTGATTATATCCTCCAGCCGCTCTTTCAACAGGTCTATGCCGTGCGCAAGGATATTTTTAAGCAGCGGGTCGGACTTCCTGTACTTGGCGCGGGCTTCACGGGTTGTCAGTGCCCGTGGGGAGAATCTCACGCCGTATTCTGTAATGAATCTTTTCCCAAACTCGCGCGCCCTTTCTTCCAGGAGTTCCTTGTTCTGTGCGTCTGTTACAAGCAGAAGGTCCACATCGCTTCCCGGTTCATCCTCTTTTCTCGCGGCGCTTCCGAAAAGCGTTGCGGTACGCGCATGCCCCCCGAATTCTTTTCGGATCTGGAGGCGCGCCGACTCCAGAAAACTCTTTTCCGCCCGGAACAGGGGAAGCAGAGCCTCTTTTACAAGGATGTTCTCGAAATTAAGCCGGACAAGTTGTGTGTGGCCTGATCCCTGCCGTACAATAATGCCGGCGGCCTCCAGATCCCCAAGTGCCCGGCGGCACGCCTGATGAGTAAATCCGGCTGCCCGCGCGGCGGCCCGGCCGCTCATTCCCTCCCGGCTGTCTTTAAGCGCCCGTATAACAGCGATATTACTGGGGGCTGAAAAGATCAAGTTTAAGGGAAAGGTGAGAAAACTGATCTTATTAGGCATATGGATAGTATACCATCCAATTGGCTACTATACAAGCCAAAGAATTATCCAATGCAAGATGAGCATGGGGAAAAGGCCGTTTCCAACGCAAGATGAG
>SESG01012932.1_pt1 | contig 10808 bp, 10 predicted proteins | sample 3171421 | NCBI WGS metagenome assembly SESG01 (sample SAMN10866946, study PRJNA518727) | freshwater metagenome | biome: subpolar coniferous forest; feature: holomictic lake; material: water; isolation source: holomictic Lake 227, 6 m and 8 m depth | place: Canada: near Kenora, Ontario | collected... | reverse complement strand
TAAATGGAGATCGGTTCAACTGCCTGGTTACGGCTTTGAACCGCAGACTATCCTCGAACATCCGGGATGCGGCGTATCAAAAGCTACCGGCATTGGACGAGGATGTCCGCGCTGGCGGGTGGGCTGCGATCGGAAGCCAAGCTCCGGTCAGCCTTTTCCCTCATCCGTAGCGGTAGGGCCGTTCCATCGCGAACGTGTTCGGCAAGTGCCGCACTTCCCGCACCTCGCCGTCCCGCAGCAATACCTCCACGATGTCGAAGCGCAGCTTCACTGGCGGATTCTTCAGCAGGCGCAGGTAGTCGAGCGCGGCTCGCGTAAGCCGGCGGCGTCGCTCCGCGTTCACGGCCGCAGCCGGGCGCGCCCATTCCTCCGAAGAGCGGGTCTTCACTTCGACGAATACCAGGCAGTCTGTATCATTGCGCCTAAGCTTTAAGCACCTCAATTTCCATTGCTTAGGTAGAATACCCCGGCCAGAAAATGGACCGGCATTATCGCGGAAGACCAAATCAATCTCACCCCGCTCAGAACGGAAATTCCCGGTCAGGAATTTCATACCTTGCCGTTGCAAATGCTTCTTCGCCGCACGCTCGCCAAGCTTGCCTCGACTCAGATGCTCCGGCTCCCTCTTGCTGGTGAAACGGGCCTTGAGCTTTGCCAACCAGTTCATCTACTGATGGATGAGGTATTTAAGCTGTGCCTCGCAGTTTGACCTGCCCCCAGGGGTGCCATTTGCTCGTAACCTTCGATAACAAAGTCAGCGTTGATAGGGAGCTGCAACCGTGCCAGCAACGCCGAGGTGTCCCGGAGATGCGTCATGCGCGTTCGTCAGCTTGGTCGAGTTGGCCATCCCGTTCCCGCTCGCGAATCAGGTCACCGATGGGGTCTGTGTCGGCCCGGAGCCAACGCCGACCCGCGCCCAGAAGTTGACGCGCCAGTTCCCCGCGCCGGAGCAACGGCTTGAGGGTAATGAGTCCATCGCCTCCCTTGGTCCACTCCAGTTTTGTGCCAGGATGGATGTCAAATTCACATGCCATGTCCGGCGGGATGCTGACCTGGTTGCTCTCGGTCACGGTCGTTGTCATGGGCAGAATCTAGCCCATCGGCGCTCCCGCAACAAGGCCGCAAAAGCTCGTCGGCAGTGCCTGATGACGGTGTGGCAAGCCTTGCCGCTGAAACATGCCTTGAGCTTTGCCAATAAGCTCATCTACCGAGGGAAGAACTAATCTCAGCGAAGTTCACCCGCAGGATGCCGGAAAAGGATTTCTTTGATTGCGGCCCGGCCTCCTTCTATAACTGCCGCGTGCGGAAGACAACTGACATTGTCGGCGGCTTGGCGACGGGTATCCTGTTGCTCGCACGCTGGAAATTGAACTCTCGCCTTCCCCTCACCCCGGACCTCTGCCGGTGGGAGAGGGAGAACGGCTTCCAGGGCATTGGCATTTCGCGGCGTGGCAGATTGACTGACGGGCAGCCGGAGGTTCTCCCGGCCCCTGAACCGTCCGAGTTGCCGCGCGGTTTTGGAGTGCGGTGGCTGGTGGAGAACAGGGCTGACACCGCTTTGGAAGGCCGCCCGAGCTCCAAGGGAAAGCGGTGTGTGCCCTCACCCCTCACCCGCCGCACTCCAAGACGCTGGCGCGCCAGCCTAGGCTGGCAATGGTTCAGGGGCGCAAAGCGCGTCAAAATGTCGGGGAAGTCTCCTGGTTGGGATGCGGGGGGACAGCCGCTCCGACTTATTTCAGTTGGCACTCTGGTCCTGCGATGAACACCACTCCAGCATCCCGAGACTGCCCGGTGTGCGGGGGCAACGAGGCGGAGGCTTACCGGCAGAAGGGCGAGCTGCGGCTCGTGCGCTGCCGCCATTGCAGGATGATCTACGCCAACCCGGTGCCGGGTGAGTTTGCCTCCGGCGAATACTACGATCGGGCCGGCACCGATTACTACCTTTCCCCCGCCAAGCTGGAGAGCGATTACGCCGCGGTGCGATTCGAGCGGGAGTTGCGGATATTTCGGAAGCACTGCCAGGGCGGATCGGTGCTGGATGTCGGGTGTTCGTCGGGCGCGTTCTTGTTCCAGTTAAACCAGCGCTTCCCGGGCGGCTACGAGGTGCTGGGCACCGACGTAAGCGGCCCGCCGCTGGATTATGCGGAGAGCCGTGGCGTCGCCGTTGTCCGGGGCAATTTCCTGGAACAGGAGTTCGGCGGCAGGAAGTTCGACGCGGTGACCTTCTGGGCGGTCCTGGAGCATTTGGCGGCGCCGCAGGAGTTCCTCGCGCAGGCTTGGTCGGTCCTCAAGCCCGAGGGCCTTTGCATCGTATTGGTGCCGAACATGAAGTCGCTGGCCTCGCAGGCGCTGGGCGCACGGTATCGTTACCTCTATCCACAGCATCTAAACTACTTTACGCCGGCAACGCTGACGAAGCTGGGGGAGAGCCGTTTTTCGGTCATCCGGTTCTATTCCACCCACTTCAACCCGATTGTGATCTGGCAGGACTGGCGGGGCGGCGGCAAAGACGTCTCCAACCGCGAGCGGGCACAACTCCTGCAGCGGACCACGTCCTACAAGAAAAACCCGTTCCTGCGCCCGCTCAGAGTTCTGTACGCGCTGACCGAAAAGACACTGGGCGCGGTGAATCTAGCCGACAACCTGGTGGCGGTGCTACGCCGCCGTTAGGCTCCAGTGACTGTCCGGTGCCTCGGCCACTTGGAATCTTTGATTGATTGACAGAAGCGCGAGTGCGCAACCATACTCGCACATACCGGGATAAAGATTTATACGAACCGAACTATTCAAGGAACCCCTATGCTTTTCCTCACACGAACTGAAAGCGCGCAGTGGACGGAGCTTGGCCGTGAAATCGCAGCAAAAAGAATGGCCCCGTTTGATCTGCATGGAAAAATGCGAGCCAAGCTCATCCCCTGCTTCCGCAGCTATGCCGGCGGCATGCTTATGTCAAACGGGCTGGAGGAGTTAGGCAGGAAGTGGTTTAAGGAAGGCGTGCTGGAGGAAGATGAAGGGCTCCTCTTCAACGGGTTTGTCAACAGCTTCCTCGAACGGCAGCAGGGTAAGCTCATTATGCCGGAAAAGCCGTTTGTCGATCCACGGCCGTTCGTGCATTTTGCCAGCGTGCCGGTGCTCAAGAAGAGCCGAGCTGACTTCGTGCGCCAGGCCTGCGATTCCCTGCCCCGGTTCACTAATCCAGTGCGGATTATGGATATCGGCTGTGGCAATGGCGCGCTCACGGCCGACTTCATAAAGCGACTGCAGCAGACCGGGAAAGCCACTGATGTGGGCCAGATACTGTTGATTGATCCCTCGCCGGCCATGGTCGAGCTCGCGGTCAAAACCGTCGGCGAGGTGTTTCCGCCATCGGCCATCCGCGGCATGAACCGCTCGATTCAGGACTTTAGCGCTACGCTGAGCGAGCACTATGATGTTGCGATAAGCTCCTTTGCCTATCACCACATGCCCGGCGAAACCAAGCTCTTTAACCTGCGCAAGCTAGCGCCGTGGATCAATCACTTCGTTCTGTTCGAGCTGGACAGCAATAATGATCTGCCCGAGCTGAATTCGCCCGAGCTGGCGCTGTCGGTGTACCAGATTTACGGCCGCATTATCGACTGGGTCTTCAGCCATGAAGCGCCGGTGGAGCTTGCCATTGCTGCGGTTGATAATTTTCTGATGGCCGAAGTCGTCAGCATGCTGACCCTGCCCCGCGGCCAGCGCTCCGACTACCACGCCCTGCGCTGGCAGTGGCACGAACTGTTCCGTAATGGTTTAGGCCCGGAGTTCACCTGCCTGTGCGACACGACCACTCTTTCCGAAGATTATCTGGATCTATTCACCATCCACTACGGCCGAGCCTGATTGCGATTGCCCGGCCCTGTGAGCGGATGAATCGAGTTGAGCTCAAGCACATTGCACGGCGGAGCACCTGCTTTTCGGGTCTGGCGCCAAAGGTCCATCGGGTTCTGTTCGGGCTGTTTCTGCTCCAATTTGCCTTGGTTTGGGTGCGGTTATGGCTGCCGTGGCCATTGCCAGGCAGTGGGCGCTGGCCGGATGGGCTCCTGGTGGTGCTGACCACAGCGACTGTGCTGGCCTCGCTCACGCGTCAGTTGCCGGGCCAGAACGTGATGCTGGCCGCATTCATTATCGCCTTCATCGCCGGCGCGGTGCAGAGCATCGGCGCATTGATGGCCATTCCGTTCGGGCCCTTCGTCTATACCGACCAAATCGGCCAGCGGCTCTTCTATCCTCTGCCTTGGGCGATACCCCTGGTGTGGATTACGGTCCTGCTTGCTTCCCGCGGGGTCGCGCGGCTGGCGTTGCGTCCCTGGCATAATACCGGCAACTACGGCTTCCGCCTGATCGGACTCACCACCCTGCTGGTAGTGCTGCTGGACGCCGGACTGGAACCGTTTGCCACGCGTGTAAAACACTATTGGATCTGGAACCCGACCCAGCTCAGGTTTGACTGGTACACCGCTCCCTGGGTCAACTTCTTCGGCTGGGCAGTCACGACACTGCTCATTTTGGCGCTCGCCACTCCCTCCCTCATCATCAAGAAACCGGGGCCCCAGCCACCGCCAGACTACTTGCCGCTGGTCATCTGGCTCTTGCTAAACTTCCTCTTCGCAACGGGCGCTGCCGTGCATCAGCTTTGGCCGGCGGTCGGGCTGATCTCCCTGATCAGCCTCGTGGTGACACTGTTTGCGGTGCGTGGCGCGCGCTGGTGACGCCGGCGTGCGGCATGGGAGGGAGGGGACGTGTGGGATCAGCACAGGCGCGTCAGCGTGTTTGGGCATTCTGACTTGCCCTCATGGGCGCCCCGCTCTTGAACCTCGGCCCCACCCTGCGAAGGTCGAGCGGTCGGAAGCCGAGCTTGAATGCCGGCGAGCCGGCCCTCAGGTTGAAGTCGCCGTGGTCGGGATCGACGAACAACGGGTCGGCAATGACGGAGCCGCGGTCCATTCCTTTGGCCTTCCAATCCTCGAAGCTGTATTTCATGAAGCGCACCTCGCCACGGCGATCGAAGAACAGGTTGAGATCATGCACCAACTGGAAGTCGCCCCAGTCGTCTCGATCCATCAGGCGGCCTTCGGCCAGGTAAACCACATTGCGGCAAAAGGTATAAACGCAGGATAGGGTCTGGCCGGTCGGCGGCGGGTCGCCGTAACGATTAATCGCCACTTCGTGGCTCAGCGCGAAGATATTGTTCAACACGATGTTGCCGATACAGTGGTAATTGGACAGGAAGCCGCCAGCACAGTGGTGAACCAGGTTGTCCTCGACCAGGACCCCGCTGCAGCCGGAGTCGAGGCAGATGCCGTAGCCGCCGCCAGCGACGTCGTGGATGTGGTTGCGCCGGATTACTGTGCCCGGCGAGAGGCCAAGGCAGTAGATGGCAGCGTGGCAGCCCACCTCGCTGCGGCCAAGGCCGTGGATGTGATTGTCTTCGATGAGATTGTCGCGCGCGCGGTTTGGCGGGAGGTAGTCCCAATCCCAGCCGACCGACACCGCCCATTGCCAGGCGCCGCGAATCTCATTGTGCGCGACCCGGTTGCCGCCGCTGTGGCCGATCCAGACTGCCGGCGCACCGAGGTAAACCTGGTCGCCGTCGGCCAACACGTTGTCCGTGATGAGGTTCCGCTCGGCTGCGTCGTCGTCGTTGCCGGGGTTCTCCGTCTCGCCCACCTTGATGCCGCCGCCCCCGACGTCGTGCAGGTAATTCCCGACGATGGCGTTGTCCTGGCAGCCCCGCCCCAACTCGATGCCCCACTGCCCACCGCCCGCGAGCTCGTTTTGCTCGAACTGGCAGTGTCGAGAGTAGCGCGCCTCGATGGCCGCGGGAAACGGCACGTCCGCCTGTGGGTAGCTGAAACCACCCGCCGGCAGCGGCTCAGCCGTGTAGGCGAAGGTCAGCCCACGAAAGACGACATGCTCCACATGGTCCAGCCGCAGGAGTTGCCGGGTCACGGGTGCCAGGACCTCCACCTTCGTCATGTCCTCGCCGGCCAGCGGGCGATAGGAGAGAAGGCCGCTCGATCGATCCAGATACCACTGGCCCGGCTCGGTGAAGCCCTCGCGGAGATTGTCAACGAAGTAACCTTTCGACCAGGTAGGCGGCCGCCAGCCGGCGCTCTTGAAGGTCAGGAGCCGTTTCTCCTCGTCCACACTGCCGATGGACAGCCGTGATGCCATCCAGAATTGGTTGAATACAATCTCGAGGTCATCACGGTTGATCCACCGCGGGTCGAAGTCACCGGCGCGGTAGATCGCGCTGTTCTCGGGCTTGGAGCCGGAGCCGGCCACGGGGAACAGGCCGGTTTTGGGCAGCCTCGGCCGGTAGCGTCGTTGGCCATTGACAAAGAGCTGGCGGAAGAACCAGCGCCCCGCTTTGACCTCGGGCACCGCGGTGCTCCAGATCCCATCGCCAGCGGGCTTCCACCCATCGATGCGCACCGCGCCGCAGAGCACCGGCTTTTCACCGGGAGCGGCCAGGTAAACGACCGGCGCAGCCGGCCGGCCTGAATCCTGAGCCTCGAGCACAAGGGGCTCGGCCATGAAGTAACGGCCGCCACGAAGCTGGACTTCGACCCGGCTCTTCGGCTCGCCAGCGGCCTTCAGTTTCCGAACGGCATTCCGCGCGCCTTGGATAGTCGCCAGCGGGCCGTCTGTCTTCCGCCGGTTCGGCTCCGCCAGCTTCCCGGACCAGGAGTCTTTGCCGGCGGGAGAAACATAGAAGGTCGCCGCCCCCGCACTGACGGCCATCGCGACCAGGACCACCCATAGGGAGACTGAAGCCCAAAGGTCAGCAACTTGCCGCCATGGGGGCGAATGCGCCGCGCTGTTCTCAGTTGGAGTCTGAGGCCGCACGCCGCCAATCATAGACTTGCTTTTCGGCGCTTTGCGGGTAAGGGAAAACCGCTTTCCGGGAATGCTCATTCCAGGCAGGGTTAGACCGGCGTCAGCGGGAGACAAGCACTTTCTTCCGCTATTCCGCGATTTCGGAGCGTGTCTAACGACTGGACAAGCGGTAGCCGTTCTCGCACTCTGGTGGGGTGCCCTTTTGGGCTGTGGTCTTTGTTGATATTGTTGTATGGAAGAGTCCCCGCCGGTCCTCGAATCCCCGCCGGACGCCCCGCCGCCGCCCGCGATGTCTCTCGCGGCCCGGCTGCTGAACGTCTTTGCGATCCCGGGTGAGGTGTTCATGGGCGTCAAGGCCAGCCGCTTGAGTATCGGCAATTGGCTTGTGCCCGCTTTGCTGTCGGCGGTCGTCGGTGTGGTGGCCGCGATCGTCATTGTATCTCAGCCAGTCATGCAGCGGCAGATGCACGACCTGACGGAACGCCAGGCCAAGGTGATGGCGGAGCAGGTCAAAGCTGGTAAAGTGAAGCAGGCCGATGTGGACCGCGCCCTGGCGGTTACCCGGGCGATCATTGCACCCGCTACGCTCAAGATTCTGGGCAGCATCGCTGCGGCCCTGGTCGGCGTCGCCCGCGTATTCTGGTGGGCCTTTGTGCTCTGGCTCCTGGGCCGGCTGTTTCTGAAAGTTCGATTTGGTTATCTTAAAGCGCTCGAAGTGGCCGGGCTGGGGCTGATGATCAGCGTGCTGGGAACCGTCGTGACGCTGCTGCTGATGGTAAACCTGCCCCGGATGTTCGCCACGCCCAACCTGGCGCTAAGCGACTTTGATGCCACCAGCAAGGGCCCGCTGCTACTGGGCGCCGCCAACGTGTTTTCCTTCTGGTTGGTGGGCGTCTTCTCGGTCGGCCTGGCCAAACTCGCCGGCGTGCCTTTCCTGCGTGCCGCCTGGTTCGTTTTTGGCTTTTGGCTAATCCAGGAGTCCTTCTTCATGCTCGTAGGAGGAGTGCTGGGCCAATTTGTGCTGTAGCCGGCGGAAGCCGCCCGTCGATCCGCAGCGCGCCGCGCGCAAGGGCGCATGCTGGCACCGCCCCCGGAACGCCGGGTTTACCCGGCAGCCCGGCGAGCCGCACTAGGGCTGCCGGATGAATCCGGCGTTCCGATTGGCCTAGCCGCCCGCCTGGGTGGTAACGCCACCCACGAGGGGAGTGGCGCACCCGGGGGGGCCGATTTACCGGGCCGCCTTGTCTCCAGTGCCCGCAGAGCTATTTGTTCCCTGAGAAAACCGAGAGGGGCACCCCGGGGGGCCTGCCCTTGGTTCCCCAAAGCGCCTGGGGGGTGCCACCAGGCTCGAAATTGAGGCCCTCTAGCTTGGGCTGTGATGCTCAGAACTTCTGGCGCCGTGGAAACGGCGTGAGCCCAGTTCCCCACCCGGGGAGGAAGGGCGTCTACCGCGAGCGGAAGCATGCCTGGAAATCCCTCGGGACCTCGGCGCGCGAGGACGCTTGCCCCACCGGAAATTCGGCCTTTGGCCGGTGGGGCGAGGCTCCTGACGAGCCGGGGCAATGGAGGGCAAGCATAATTCAGCAGCTGGCCGTTCCGTCAGGCGCATTCGCGAGTCGTTGAGGGGCGCCGGTATCCCAACCGGCTTAACGTGCGCTCGGGTTGCAACCTGTCCACCATACCCCACCCGCTCTAAGCCGGTTTGGAAGCCGGCGCTCCGCCCGAGTACCAAGAGCTCGCGAATGCGCCCGGGGCCTTGGGTCGTGCTTGCCCTTGAGGCCCCCGAAAGAGGAGCGCTTTGCCGTCAGGGGACGGTCTCAACCCCCGTTTCTGAGCGCCCCCATGCTTTTCATACGGAATCCCCCCCTGTGCCCGCCGGCCTTCCCCGCAGAGAGCCGCAGCCAGCCACCGTTTTTCCCCCCCCACTGTCTGAATCGCAGATAGCTTTCCCCTCTGCTTGACGGGGGCAGAGTAAGACGGGATCTTACCACAGATGACCACTACGGTATCAAGCAAAGGGCAGGTCGTGCTGCCCGCCGAAATCCGACAGCAGGACAACATCAAGCCCGGGCAGGAGTTCGAGGTCGAGCGCATCGAGCCGGGCGAGTACCGGCTTAAGCGCAAGACGCGCCGAAAAATGAGGGGATGGTCAAGCTCCTTTTGGCCTGTCCAGTCAAAGGCTGGTTCAAGCCACTGCCTTTTGCCGAAACGACCGACCACATCCATTTTCCGAACTTTGAGCGACCTACCTCGTTGATGTGAACGTGCTCAGCGAGCCCACTAAACCGGCCCCGGATGCCAAAGTGGTGGATTGGTTGACCGACAATGAAGGCGATTTCGTGGTGAACTCCAGCATTCCCGGCGAACTGCGTATCGGCATTCTCACCCTCGCACCCGGTCGCAAGCGATCTCAACTTGAACGCTGGTTCGCCGACGTGGCAGAGACCATTGATTGCCTGCCTTGGGATGTCGCGGTCAGTCGTCGCTGGGCGGAGTTGGTCGTGGAGTCAAGGCGCAAAGGGCACCTTCTGCCCCTGCGGGACGGGATGATAGCCGCAACCGCGCTCCTGCATGGCCGGACGGTCGCGACGCGCAACCTCCGCGACTGCCGACAGGCGGGCGTGACGGTTTTCGATCCCTTCGCCTGCCCCGGGCACTTCACACGCAGGACCGAAGCCTATCGCATTCAAGACACAGAACTTTCGCAAATCGTTATTCCAGGAGGTCACAAATGGCATTAGAAACAGCATTTACGATGGATACATCCAGTATCAAATACGGGATGGGTGTTACTCGCGAAGTTGGTTTTGATATGAAATCGCTGGGGGCCAGAAGGGTCATGGTAGTGGTGGACCCGGCCCTGTTGAAAAGTGAAACAACATCCATTGCGCTGAAAGCGTTGGCGGATGAGGGCATTGATGCGGTCGTTTATGAGGGCGTGCATATCGAACCGACCGACGTCTCCTTTAAGGAAGCCATCCACTTTGCCGTTGATGGTGGATTTGACGGATATGTAGCTATTGGCGGCGGCTCCACCATGGACACCACGAAGGCCGCTAACCTGTACGCCACTTACCCGGCGGATCTTCTGACCTATGTTAACGCGCCGATTGGCAAGGGACAGCCGGTGCCAGGGAAACTACCACCGATGATCGCCATCCCTACCACGGCGGGAACGGGGAGCGAGACGACGGGTACCGCCATTTTTGACCTGCTGGAGATAAAAGTAAAAACCGGGATTGCCCACCGCGCATTGCGGCCCGCCCTGGGAATTCTTGACCCGGCAAATACGCGTACCATGCCGAAAATGGTAGTGGCGTGTACCGGGCTGGATGTCCTTTCTCATGCGCTGGAATCGCTGACGGCTTTGCCTTATTGCCAACGTCCGGCAGCGGAGAACCCAGGGCTGCGCCCGGCTTACCAGGGGGCAAATCCCATCAGCCAGATTTGGGCATCGCGGGCAATCGAATGCGTTGCACAATACCTAGTGCGCGCCGTGGAAAACCCGGATGATGAAACGCGCGGGCAGATGCTGCTGGCGGCTGCGTTTGCAGGGATCGGATTTGGAAATGCAGGCGTCGCGCTGCCACATGGCATGTCCTATCCGATTTCCGGCAAGGTGCGCAATTATGTCCCGGAAGGATACCCGCCGGGGCATCCCCTGGTGCCGCACGGCATGTCAGTGATCATGAGCGCGCCGGCGGTGTTCCGCTTCACGGCCCCAACCAACCCCCAGCTACACCTGTATGCTGCCAGCCTGATGGGAGTTGATATCTCCCAAGCGGTGCCTGAAGCAGCCGGAGAACTGCTGGCAGGGGCGGTGATCGATCTGATGCAGAAGACCGGGATGCCCAACGGGTTGAGCGCCATCGGGTTCGGTCCCCAGGATATTGAAGACCTGGTGGCTGGGACGCTGCCGCAGCAGCGAGTGACCAAGCTCTCGC
>SESG01032591.1_pt1 | contig 10812 bp, 14 predicted proteins | sample 3171421 | NCBI WGS metagenome assembly SESG01 (sample SAMN10866946, study PRJNA518727) | freshwater metagenome | biome: subpolar coniferous forest; feature: holomictic lake; material: water; isolation source: holomictic Lake 227, 6 m and 8 m depth | place: Canada: near Kenora, Ontario | collected... | reverse complement strand
CTCGCCACCCTCACCCTGACCGCATGCGGGGGCTCCACCCCGGCCGCCAGCTCGGCATCGGTCCTGGTCCCGGAGGGAACCGTGAGGAGGAGAAGATGGCGCACGACGTGTACGCCACGCTCGGCCCGCAGTGGCCGCTCACGGTCTTCGCCAGCATCGAGGAGAGCGAGCAGCGCCACATGGACACCGTTCTCCTGCTCCTCCAGGCGGCCGGGGTCGCCGATCCTCGTGGCCCAGGGGTCGGTGAGCGCGCTCGAGTCCCATGGAGCGTGGTCCGTAGGACGCCGTCACCGCGTAACGATGTCGCAGGCCCCCCGGGGGGACGCAGCGAAGGCGTGCCTCCCGGGTCAACTCCAGCAGAGGCCATGAAGACCATGAAGACCACGTCCACGACCGCTGCCCGCGCCATCCTCGTCCTCCTGATCGCCGTCCTGGGCGCGGAGGCGGGGGCATCCGCACCCGAGGCCACCGTTCACGGGGCGATCTCGACCAGGATCTCGTTGGTTCGCAGGAACCAGGGCATGAACGGGGGGTCGTACCGCGCCCAAACGGGTTCCCCCACCGCACGGAGACCCTCCTTCTCCATGGCGGCCCGCAGCTCGGCGAGCTTCTCGAGGTAGCGCTCCTCCGACCAAGTCCCGGAATACCGGAGCGCGACCACGCGCCGCGCCGGGACCTCGCGGAACCGGATGGCCGGATCGAGCGGCTCGGGCAGGGTGTCCCGCGCGTACTCCGAGGGCATCATGAACTGGATCACCCAGGTGGACGACCCACGATCCAGCCTCTCCTGCTGCGAAACCGGCGCGGTCATCGCGATACGCGCACCGTCCTGCTGGGCGACGGGCGCCGTCATGGCGATCTTCTTACCGCCCCGGTTCTTGCCGAAGATGTAGGCGGCCAGCCGGCGGAAGCCGGCATTGCCAGCTTCCTCCCGGGAGCCTGACACCTCGGTTTCGGCCACGCGGTAGGGCGCGTACTCCCGTACCTCGATGCCCTGGAGTTCCTGGACCACGCGGTACTGGGGCTTCTCGATGGCCATGGTGGGCTCCGCGAGTGCGCAGAGGGCGAGGAAGGTGGCGGGCGTCGTGAAGCGCTTCATCGATCGCTCTTGTCGCGGGGACCTCGCCCGCGCAAGCCTGTCTCTCCATTACGCCGTCCGTCGAGGTTGGGCGACTTCTGGCGCTGCGGGCTTGAGCCGATCTCGCAGGCAGTTTGGCTACCGCGCCCGCCATGACGAGTCGTTGCCCGAGACCCAGACTTCCCAGTCCTGCTTCACCTGCCACGCAGTGGCGAACGAGCCGTAGGTCTTTCGAGCGATCTCGGCTGCCTTCAGGCTGGGCGTGCCCTCCATCTCCGCCAGGAGTATGCGCGGTGGTTGCGTGCGAGTTGCCCTGGAGTCATGACGTCTGCCGGCCGGTCGCGGAGCACGTTCCCCGGTACGCGGAGAGCGGTCCCTTCGAACCGGCGGTCCTCCCCGTGGCGGCGGATCTGGAACTCGGTTCCCACGTCGAGCAGGTCAAGGGGCTTGGCCGTGTAGAGGCGAATGAGGCGGGAGTACCGCCGGTCCTTCGCGAGCCACCCGCTCCGACGAGCTTGGCAAGGCGGTCCACGTTGACCTTGGCTCCATGGATGCCGAGCCAGGTCACCAAGACGGACAGGACCCGGAGGTCGGCCCGGTCCATGCCTTCCTCGGAGGCGAAGAAGAGGGTGTTCTCGATGTTCGCCCGGTGGTTCGCACGGCCTCCCAGGTTCATCCCGATCCCGGCCATGTCCTCGGTCAGGGCGTCGGCCTCGGGGGGACTGGCGGGCGCGACGGCTCGGCTAAAGCCCATGACCGAGCCTTCTCGCGAGGTCGGAGACTGTGGCACGGACGTGGGGCAACCTCCTCTGCTCGCAGAGCGCGTAGACCGTTGCCGGGCACACCCCCAGGAGTTTGGCCACCTGCCGCACCGAGAGCAGCGCTCAAGCTTGCATGGGTTTGCACGTCGGGTGCCGCCACCATGGAAGTCGTTGATATTCCGGGACCGGGAAGCGCGGCTGCCTCCTCTGGTTTACTCGTGGTGAATGTTGTCCAGCAAGGATCCAGCAAGCCGAGCGGCGCGGCAGGGAATGAAGATCCCGCGACGACTGACGCCTGGGTGATAGGCCGGACCCCAGCTGGGAGTCCGCTGCTCCATCTCACCTGGAAGCGGGCGCCTGCTTGCGGCGCCGCCCTCTACGGTCGCGTGACGCCACGTACGCCGCCAGCCACGCCCGGGAGCTCAACCAGAGGCGGCCATCGCGGATGGCGTGGAGGCGTCCCTGAAGAACGAGATCCCGCAGATACGTTGGCGAGTAGCGGCCCCCCTGGGCGAGCGCGGCGAGCGGGACGAGCTTCGCGTCGCCGGCCAGGTTGGGGATGAGGAATCGATTGAGGGTGTCGTGAACGGCTCGCGCGATGACCTCGGAAAGCGCATTGGCGTTCCCGTCGTCGGCTAGCTTGAGGGCCGCCAGGTATCGTGGACGCTGGGACGCCTGGATCACGGCCGGTGGGTATCCGCGCTGAAGCAACATGAAGTTCAGGACCAGTCGGCCCGCCCGCCCGTTTCCGTCCACGAATGGGTGGATCCGCTCGAGCCAGGCGTGGTGGTGGGCCGCATGGACGATCGCGTGCTTGTCGCCCAGGATTTGCGTCGAGGCGCTCCAGCCGAACGCGAACGCCACTGGTGCGCCATGCTCCCGGCCGATCCCTGGTAGCCGGGGGCTCGATCTCCCAGGCGAGCCCCACCGCGTTCTTGTGGATCTCGCTCAGGACGCTGACGGGGACCCCCTCGAAGTCCCGTGCGTGCTGGTAGACCCAGTCGGCGGCCCGTGCGTACCCTTCGACGTTCGACCAGGTTCTCGACCTGCGCCCTGGTCATCGTGTTGCCTTCGATGGCCGTCGAGTTGTGGATGTCGTCGATCCAGATCTGCCTCAGGATCTGATCGGCCTCGACTGCGCGGGGAAGACCGCCGAGGGTCTCGTGGAGAAGGCGAACGTGCTCGTCCAGGACTCCCAGGAGTTCCGAGAGGGAAGGACGTCCGGCTTTCCTGCGGTCATGGAGCATGGAATCCCCGGCGCAGGAATACCATTACCTGCGCTGGACATCACCGTAATCTCCAACGCAGGTAAAACTCATAAGCACCCGTATCTGCAGCCGTTTCTGGAGCAACCCGGAGACGCCTAACCCCAACCGGCCAGAGCCCGCTCGACCCGGGTCTTCTCCAGGCCGACGAGGGTCGCGCCCTCTATCCAGACCTTGGCTCCTTCATCGAGCCTCGAGTACGTGGCGACAGCTGCCTGAGCGATGTCGTTGGTCCGCTCGGCGTTTCGAGCCGCCCAGCGTTCGACGTGCTCCGCGGCCGCCAGGAAGCTAGGTGGCGTTCCTTCCTGCGGGGCGCCCGAATTGCTGGGAGTAAACCTGGAGCACGGATTCTCCGTTCGTCATCAGTACAGGCCGGCGCTGCCGAAGGAACGCCCCGCGCGGGCCGTACCTCCGGGACGATGGGCCAGTTGATTCCTGACAGCCGACCTCAACACCCTCCCCGGAATCCGGCGACCTTCGCCAGCGAGCCCTTCCGGGCCGCGACCTCCTGTGCCAGTTCCTCCACCAGCACCTCGACGGTGAGCGGCTCCGGGAGCAGGTCCGCGCGCCGGGACACGGTGGCGAAGTCGCCGGGCGCGAACGGTCCGACGTGGCGGAGCAGCCTGCCCACACGCGCCGTCGCGTCGGCGTCCAGGGCTCCGAGGATGGGCCCGAACGCCACCGCGAAGAGGCGCACGGCTGCGTCCGGCTTCAGGTAGTCGAGCCCCACCTTGATCGAGAACCGGCGCATCACCGCAGGGTCGAGCCGGTCGAACGCGTTCGTGGTGCAGGCCACGACCCCCCGAGCTGCCTCGAGCCGCTGCAGGAACTCGTTCGTGAGGCTGATCTCCCAGCGCCGATGGCCGTTCCGGCGGTCGAGGAGGAACGAGTCGGCCTCGTCGAAGAGGAGGAGCGCGTTCTCCTGCTCGGCGCGCTCGAAGGCCCGCGCGAGGTTGGTCTCCGACTCGCCCACGTACTTGCTCTCGATGTCGGAGACCGCGTGGACGTGGATCTTCCGCTGGAGGCGCGCCGCGAGGTGGCGCACCCACTCCGACTTGCCGGTACCGGGCGGGCCGTGGAGGCAGATGGTGGCGTGGGCGGACGGTCCTGCCGACTCGAGCCGCTTCGCGAGCACGTCGAGGTCCATCGAGGCGTTCAGGAGTCCCGGCTCGTAGCGAAGTCCGGACGGGGGAGGCTTGGTCGGAGGCGCGCCGCTCGCGGCCACGTTCCCCGCGAGGACCTCCTCGGCGACCCTGCCGTCCACCCGTCCCGATCCGATGAGCCGCGCGGCGCGGATGGCGCTCGTGATGGAGGCCGGGTTCACCTCGAAGCGGCGCGCGAGGCGGGTGGCCTCCTCGCCGGAGAGTTCGCCCCCGGTCTCGCGGACCCAGACGGCGGCGCGGCGGGCCTCGTCGAGGGGAGGGAGCTCCACGGCCATGACGAACCGGCGGAGGATGGCCGGGTCCATGGCGGCTGCCGCGTTGGTGGCCCAGATGCCGGGCACGCGGCTCTGCTCGAGCAGTTCGTTGAACCAGACCTTGGAGCTCCGCAGCGAGGCGCTTCCCCGGCCGGAGGAGCTCTCGAAGAGGTCCTCCAGTTCGTCGAAGAGGAGGAGGGAGCGGCTGCTGCCCAGGATGCGCGTGGCCGAGGAAAGGGAGCCGAGACGCTCCCAGATGTTGGGCGAGAAGCCGTTGTCGTCCTCCGCGCCCGCCAGGCGCAACTCGGCGCCCACCTCCCGTGCGAGCAGGCGCGCGAGCTCGGTCTTCCCGCAGCCGGTGGGTCCGTGGAGGAGCACGTTCACGCCCCGTTCACCCCGGTCGAGCGCGGCCGCGAGCAGGAGCTTGAGCCGCTCCACGGTGGGGCCGAGGTGGGCGTAGTCGGCCAGCGTGAGCGAAGGCGGCTCCGCCAGCGGCAACCAGGCATCGGCGAACCGCCGCGGGGTGAGGGAAGGGCCGGTGAGGAGGTCGGTGAGGCGCCGGTGGATGGAGATCTTCTGCTCGACGGGAAGGGTACCCGGAGCGACGAAGAGGAGCCCCGCGTCGATGAGCGCGGAGGTGCGCTCGAGCGCCTCGCCGACCCTCGCGGCCGACTCGCCGGTGGCCGCGGCCAGGAGGTCCGCCGCGCCACCCGAGGTCACGGGCCCGATGAGGTCCACGACAGAGTCGAAGCCCGGGACGGTCAGGAGCGCGACCTTGAACTGGAGCACGGCCCGCTCGGCGCGCTCCAGGCCGAAGGACGTGCCCAGCGTCGCGACGTTCCTCCCCAGGCGTCCGGGTGCCCGGCCGGCCAGCGCGGGGCGACCCTTCGACGCCTGGAGGAGCGCCTCCAGATCCTCGTCGAAGGTGGAGGAAGTGCGACCGTGCTTCTTCGCCCAGGTGGCGAGCGCCGAACTGAGCCACCGGTTCGCGGCCGCGACAGGCTTGCCCTCGTCGTCCCTGGCCGAGCCCAACCGGGTCGCGACGAGAAGGTTGAGCGCATACCGCTCCAGCAGGGGGCGCAGGTCGCCGCCGGTGTCGAAGGTCCGGGTGGGGCCTGGACGGCGCGGACGGATCCCCCCGCCCGGTGGGGCGCTCTTGTTCGGGTTGGCCATGGGGTGCGCTCGCTAGGAGAAGTATGGGGGGTGGACGGACACGGGAGACGCGCGGACCTCACGGCGAGCATTCATCGACATTGCAGCCTCCCCTTGGACATGGACTCCCCTCGGTCCGCAGCCCCGATTGGGTGCAGGAATCACGGCAATTGGTCTCGTGGACCGGACGTACGCAAAACTTCAGCGTTTCCGATCCTCGAGAAATCGAAATAAGGCCAACGATGTCGGGTGTTTGAAGCGACGCTGCTGGTGCTGCCGGGATGCCTCTCCTTCGGACCCACCGCTCCAGAGGACCATGCTCCTGCGAAAAAAATGTGTCAAGCGGGGGGCGATTGAACGGGAACGGCCCCGCTTTTCGATTGGCAATACCCACACCTTTCCCACCGGCCGAGTGGCGCCCGGTTTGCGCCCGGATGGCAACTCGGACCCCGCGCCAGACCGAGGCGGAAATCTCCCCGGCAACCGGACGATTGAGGCCGGCCATTTCGGTGGAACGACTGGCCTGGGTAGCGCGGGAATCCTTGCGGCAAAGCGAGAATCCAACCGGCGAAGAACCGAGAAGGCCGGGCGCCGACGCCCCGGTCGTGGAGAGTCGATCTGGACGGACCGGGACGAGAGGGTCCCGGCCGCGCCCGGGAGGGCGGTGGGGGGAGAGGCTCGGCCCGCCGTGCCCCGCCATGGACTCCTGATAGGGAATCCGCCTGCCACCCTCCGTCAAAGCGATCACCTCCATGATTGCAAATGGCTTGGGGTGCCCTTCAATCCATGCCGACTTCAAGCGCGTTCCAGCACCGTCCTCTCCCCGATCTGGCCCGCCCATCGGGCGGCGACCAGGCGACGGATCGCCGGCAGATGCTTTGCGTGCGCTTCCTGGAGGGCGAGGACGAAGGCGACGCGCGGCGTGGAGAACACCGCCACCTCCGCGGCCGCGAGCCGGACGCGGAACTTCTCCGCCAGGCTCGCCTCGAAGGACCGCCGCTCCAACCGGGGGTAGTGCTGGTACACGAGCAGCGACTGACCTCGCTCGAACAGCGCCGACATCTCGTGCCAGTACACGTACCTGGACGAGTTTGTCTGCCCGAAGCCCACGCTCGGCACCTCGACGCCGTTGTCCGGGTCCAGGAAGACGATCGAGCCGTGTGCCAGGGTCCTCATCGCGGCGGCGAAGGTGGCCCGGCGCGCTTCGGCCGCGTCGGTGAAGAGCCCGTCGAAGTAGGTCGCACGGGGCACCAACCCCCAGCGCTCGGCGTGCCCGACGTCACGGAGGACGCCCTCGTCGAGCAGCCGGCCGAGCGCCCGGTGCAGGGGCTCGTCGTGGCGCCGCACCCGTGCGTCGTGCAGGTAGCCGCGGAACTCGCCGTCCGGGCGCCCGTCGTCCGCGGTGAGGAGCCACAGGATCCCGATGTCGAGCCCCGTCGCCTCGGCGATGCAGCGCAGGAGGCCGTACTTCCGGTAGTCGTTCTCGTCCCCGAAGTACTGCTTCTTCATCGCTCTCCGCTCCCCTTGCAGGTCGGGCACACGCCCGACTGGTTGCAGTACGGACACGGGCGGTAGTCCTCCAGCGAGCCCCAGCCCGGGTAGCCGCACTTCCCGGTCCCCCGGCACCACTTGCACCGCCCCGTCCCGTTGCAGTCGCTGCACTTGCTCATCGGTTGCCTCCCTCTTCCTGCGGGTGAACGACGGACTCGACCAGGTACTCGACCTCGGCGCGCAGCGTACGTGCGCCCTCGCCGCCCTCGAGCGCCGCGCGGACGATCCCGTCCAGTTCCTCCCGCGACGGGGCGACCGTGAAGGCGGGCTCGATCTCGCGCCGGAGACGCTGGATCAGGTCGCCGAGGATCGCCTCGAACTCGGTCCGGCCGAGCGGGGCGAGCTCCACCTTCCGCTGGAAGGCGCCGAGCAGCTCGGGCAGGAAGGCGGCCTTCTTCCCCTCGATGTCACCGCAGGCGATGAAGGTGTTCCGCAGGAAGGGGAACCAGACCGACTCGGATCCCCGGTCGTGGCCACTCTCGTGGTGAAAACGGACGGAGTCCGCGGTGAGCAGCGTGTGCAGGGCCCGCTGGACCCGCCAGTTCCGCAGCACCCAGTCCGGGGAGGCCTTCGCGGCGGCCTCCTCGGAGACCGGGCAGGCCACCTTCTCGAGCCCGTCGAGGCACACGACGCCCATCGACGCCCGGGCCTTGTTCCCCCCGGCGGCGTCGAGGAGTTGCGACAGGACCTTGCCGATGACGTGGTCGACGGTGGCGCAGGCGGCGAGCGAGGGCACGTCCACCACCACGGCCGGGATCTCGAGGACCTCCCGGCAGAGCAACTCGACGAGCAGGGTCTTGCCGCAGCCAGCAGGACCGGTGAGGAGGAGGGCGCTCCGGCCGGGGAGGCTGGACCGGGGCACGCTGTGGACGAACTCCTGGTGGAGCCGGCGCGTGTGCCGGAAGGCGAGGGTGGAGACCGCCGCGCGCGCCTCGGCCTGCCCGCGGACGCCCAGCGCCTCGAGGTGCTCGTCGATCTCCCGCGGCGTCGGGCAGGCGAGCGTCGCCATCGTCTCGGCGATTCCCTCCGGGGGCTTCACCAGCCTGAGGACGACCGGCTTCGCGTTCTCTTCCATGCGCACCTCTCCCGTCACGGCGCGTATGCGCCGTTGGACGACATGAACTGTGGATTCCCGCCCTACACCCTACGGCTCGGCCAGCACCGACCTGGCTCGGTACCGGGTCATGCGGGAGCGCTGCCCGCGCCCCCTTCCATCGAAGGCTCCCCTGGAGGGGAGTTCCGCCGTCTCCTGCTGCACGCCCCGTACCGCCAGCGCGCTGAAGAAGGGCAGTCCTTTCTGGCGTGCCAGCTTTCCGTCGAAGCGCCGGTACTGGTGGTTCTCACCTCCAAGAAGCGTGCCCAGCACCCCGTCGGAGCGGATGAAGCGGAAGACCCGGGGGAGCAGGTTCACCCCGGGGAAGGACCCACCACGGGCGAGGGCAGGGTGCGCGCCGCTCCACAGGCCCGCGGGCGGCTCGTCGCCCTCGACGATCTCGAGCCAGGCCTGGGGCTCGCCGTCGTGGGCCAGGAGGACCGTGTCCCCCCGCCGGATGGCGTAGAGGTAGTCGTGAACCTCTCCGGCGTTCTCCAGCAGCGGGCGGCAGACGATGCCCTCGTCCCGGGCGAGGCGAAGGGTCTCGTCCGGGCCGGCCCTCGCGGAGGTCGCCCAGTAGACCCACATGATCGGGCGGTCGAGGGCCTGGGCGAAGGTCATCCCGCGGGGGGCGTCAGCCACCTCCGCGGACAGCAGCGACAGGACGGCCTCGGACTCCCGGTCCTGCTCGCGAAGGAGCTGCCCGGCCAGGGCTCGCACATCCCTCGCGGGTGCCTCTCCGAGGAGGAACATGGCCGCGGCCGTGGGGCCCGACCAGGTGTCCCTGCGGGCCAGGGTTCGCGCCGTCAGGCCGAGGAGATCGGCGAGCGACTCGAAGGGCCTGTCCTCTCCTGTCCGCACCCGGAGGCGGTGGGCGAGCCGGAGGGCGTACCCGGAGACAGGAGAGGAGGACATGCATGGAGTGTAGACATGCCTCGGATTGATTTCAAGCCAAACGATGCACGAAATACGGTTCGGCCCCATCAGGGCCGCCGCCCGCTACCTCTTCGCCCCCGCCAGGCACTGCGCCTTCAGGTCGTTCGCCTTGATGTTGTAGCAGTGGCTCCGCTGGCCGTCGGCCAGGGTGAGACAGTAGGCGCGCCAGTCCTGGTCGCGGATGTTGTAGCAGTACGACGCCTTCTTCTCGGTCGAGCCGAGGCAGAAGGCGCGCTTGTCCGAGTCCTGGATGTTGTAGCAACTGGAGGAGTCGGCTCCGGCGGCGAGCGGGACCACGAGCAGGAGGGCGGCGAGCAGGCGGGTCATGTTCAGGACCGTAGCGCGACCGGCTCCCAGGCGTCGCCGGACTGTCGGGGCAGTCCTTCCATCGCATCCGTCAGTTCCTGCCAGGGACGCCCGGCGAGGGAGACGACCTCCTCCACGCGGACCTTCCCGTCGGACGCCGGGACGCCCACCCGCCCGGCCCAGGTACGCGCCGCATCGGGGTCGAGCCTGTGAATGGTCAGCTCGCATCCGTGACCCCCGTCCCTGACGGCCGGAACGGAAGCGCGGAAGCGGACGGCTCCCGTGTCATCGACGGTGACGAAGCGCTTCGCCCACCCCTCGGGAACGTCTTCCTCGGTGACGAGGAGAGGAAGGGACTCGGACCCAGGGTCCCAGCCGTGAGCCAGGAGCTCGCCGGCTGCCTGGCCGAGGGCGGCTCGGAGGTCGGCCTCGATGCCGGCGTCGTGTCCGCGCCAGCCCAGGAGCGCTCGCCTCTGTGCCGGCGTGAGCCCTCCGAATCGAGGCTGGACGGCAGCGATCACGCGCATGCCAACCGCTACCATGCGGGCAAAGATCTCCCGGAAGCTCTCCGGCTGCTCGATCACCTCCGCGGATACGGGGCCGAAGAGCCAGACCGAGTCACTGCCGAAATTGGGATGGATCGGTTGTCCAGAGAGAGTCTGCGTCAGGAAGTCGGCCAGTTCCCGGGACGGCTTCAGCTCCAGCAGCGGTGCCATGACGAAGACCAGGCGGAACTGGCCGCTCGACGGGTCCGGCTGGATTCGCCCCCAGACGTTGAAGGTGCCATCGCTCAGCACGACGTCGCCTTCGTCGTCGACCAGTCGCGCTGCCGGATGCCCGGTGAGCTCCTCGGCGCGCGTCTGGAGCAGGGACCGGAGCTCGCCTTCGGATGAGGGGCTCATGCCACCACCTCCTGCCCGGCAGCACGCCTCAGCTTCCTCAGCGACCGCAGGTACTTCGTGATCCGCTTCGCGTCGCGGTCGGTGACCTCTTCGAGGCGGGTGACGTCGAGGTTGTCGCGGAGGTCGGCGATCTTCACCGCGCGAGCGAGCGGATTCGAGGCGAGGCGGTCGACGTAGGCGTCGTAGTCCTCGCCGTCACCGTGGGTGAGGAGCCGGAGCGCGGCCTGCTCCTCGACCGTCAGCCCGAATGCGACTTCGAGCTTCTCGACGGTCCACTCCGAGTCCTCGACGACGTCGTGCAGGACCGCCACGATGCGCGCGCTGTCGAGCGACGGGCCCTCCACCGACATC
>SESG01039308.1_pt1 | contig 10820 bp, 6 predicted proteins | sample 3171421 | NCBI WGS metagenome assembly SESG01 (sample SAMN10866946, study PRJNA518727) | freshwater metagenome | biome: subpolar coniferous forest; feature: holomictic lake; material: water; isolation source: holomictic Lake 227, 6 m and 8 m depth | place: Canada: near Kenora, Ontario | collected... | reverse complement strand
ATAAGCAACGCAGTACAAAATGCAATGGTCGGACCCGATTCATCGCTTTTGGGTGGATTGGTGGCAGCTTTGACACTGTTTATTTCGAATTATATTTTTAAAAATCTGCAATACCGTTTCCCTAAATTTGGAAAAATCGTGGAAGGGAATGCTATTCTGCTGATTTATAAAGGAAATGTAATTGATGAACATTTGAAGAAGGCTCAGATTACAGTTGATGAATTGCTTGAAGCGGTTCGCGAGCATGGAGTCCCTACGGTGAAAGAAGTAGATTTAGCCATTCTGGAAGTTGATGGAAATATTAGTGTATTGTCGAATGAATATCAAAAGAAAACTGTAAGACGACACAAGGGACATAAAATTATAAGTAAACAGGAGAATTAGCCGGTATTCAGCAGGCAGCAATCAGCAAACGGTAATCAGTAATCAACAAACGGTAAACAGCAAACAGTAATCTGTAAGTAATAAGTAATTTTCAGTAAACACGAAATCCATTTAAATTTAAAATTATCTCTAAGCACTATTTTTTATGGATATAAGACCCTGTACCGAAAAGCAATTAGCAGAGATTTTAGCTATTTTCAACGATGCCATTCTAAATACAACGGCATTATACGATTATAAAACACGCACCATGGAAACCATGTTTGCATGGTACGAAGACAAAATAAATCATAATTACCCGATAATTGGTGCTTTCGATGAAGATAATATCCTGCTTGGTTTTGCTACCTATGGCATGTTTCGGGTCCGTCCGGCTTACAAATATACAGTGGAGCATTCAGTATATGTTCGTGCTGATATGCGAGGGAAAGGAATCGGCAAAGTTTTATTGCAGAAGATAATCAGAAAAGCCGAAGGACAGAATTTTCATGTAATGGTGGGTGTGATTGATGCTTCTAACGAGATTAGTATAAAATTGCATGAAAATGAGGATTTTGTATTGACCGGGATAATGAAAGAAGTAGGCTATAAGTTTGGCCAATGGCTCGATGCTGCCTTTTATCAATTGATATTGAAAACACCTTCCGAACCTATCGAAGAATGAAAATTGAATAAAGTTAAACTTTTTGGATTCTAAATCGTTAATATCATACACGCTATAATATAATTGCAAAAAAATAAGTTTAAATGAGAAGAACAGTATTGATAACCGGAGCTTCAAATGGCCTGGGGGTTGAATTTGCGAAAATTCACGCTGCTAAGGGTGACAACCTGGTTTTGGTTGCTCGTGGAAAAGATAAAATGAATTTATTGAAAGCCGAAATAGAAAAACGTCATAATGTTTCCGTGTTGGTTATTGGACGGGATTTGTCTGAACCTGCTGCTGCTAAAACTATTTTCAATGAACTGAAAACTCAGAAGATTAAGGTGGATTACCTTATTAATAATGCCGGTTTTGGTGATTTTGGAAATTTCGAAAAAAGTAACTGGGAAAAGCAACTTCAAATGATTAATCTGAATATTACTGCTCTAGCATATTTTACACGTTTATTTTTGCCGGATATGATTAAAAATAAGTATGGAAAAATTATGAACGTTGCTTCCACAGCTGCTTTTCAGCCCGGACCCAGCATGTCGGTTTATTTCGCTACCAAAGCGTTTGTGCTAAGTTTCTCGGAAGCTATTGCAAACGAACTAAAGGGCACAGATGTAACTGTAACCGCATTATGTCCCGGTGCTACTGCTACAGGTTTCAAAACTGCAGCGTCGCTTGATAATAGCAATTTATTTAAAGGAACAATTGCTACATCGAAATCTGTAGCAGATTTTGGGTATAAAGCTATGATGAAAGGAAAAACAGTTGTAATTCATGGCCTTATGAATAAAATTATGGTTTTTTCGGTTAGGTTTGCACCCCGAAAGCTTGTAACTGCAATAACCCGGCTTAAATTAAAAGCAAATTAATTACTTTTTTTACTACGTTAAATGCAGTAAATACGGGCTTTTCTGAGAAAAAATATCGATTCTTTTAATTTTTTTACGAAAAACAGTGATTTATAATAATATAACTGTATCTTTGTCGGACATTAATAACAATAATTTATCAACAATGAGTAAAGGAACAGTAAAATTCTTCAATGAATCTAAAGGATTTGGATTCATCAGCGAAGATGGTTCAAAAAAAGAACATTTTGTACACATTTCAGGTTTAATTGATCAAATTCGCGAAGGCGACACAGTAGAATTTGACCTGCAAGAAGGAAAAAAAGGATTAAATGCCGTAAATGTAAAAGTAATTTAGTATATACTAATTTGACTTTTTTGGTAAGCAGATTATTCGAGATTTAAAGGAGAGGTTGAAAAACCTCTCCTTTTTTGTTGTGCGTAGAACTAACCACAAAAAAAAGCGTGAACTTCATTTTTATCCGCACTCGAGCCCCTGATTTGCAAGTGTTTTAATATTTGCGTTCTACTCTTTTTCGGAGTGTACAAAAAAATAGAATTAAGAGAACATGGTTTTCATCAATATCTTTCAAAAAATAGTGCTTTGAAATCCATTTTTGAACGTATTGAAAATATTTAATAATAATTAACTATTGCGATTTTCCCTTTTTAAACACCACCGGTTTTTTTGGGCAACAAGTAAACCAACGTAGACTGATGTAAACCGATGTAAACCGGAACAGATTAACAAAATATATTGTTTATATTGCTGTAAGTCAAGTTTATAAATCTGGAAGTGCGCAATCGAAACGGCCTAAAATAAATTGTGTAATTGCAATATTATTTTTAATTTCGCAACAGATTAGTCAATGTAACACAACGATGTGTTGCGAGGCAAGTAACCTTCTAAAACTATATTGTAATGATAAAGTTAAAGAAAATTCAGCGTCCGAATCCTCAGAAGCCAAACGACCCACATAAGTTTTATGTAACGGCCGAAAATGGTGGGGAGATTTCACTCGAAGAAATGTCACAACTCATTTCGGAAAAGTGTACGCTGACTGAAACAGATGTACTGGCTGCATTAAACGCTTTGATGCTCGAAATGACCACACATCTGATGAACGGAAAAATTGTACGGTTTGGTACTTTCGGTTCGTTTCAGTTAGCACTTAGTAGCAGCGGCGTGGAATCCGAAACGGAAACCACACGACTGCAAGTTAAGGGAGCACGCGTTAAATTTCGTCCGGGACGACGAATAGAAGATAGTCTGCTAGCTCTGAAATATACGCTATCGGTTTAATACCGACACAAGCTCTTGTAACGATTTCTATTTTTTTCGATTTTGGACATCTAGTCCTTATCAAAAAAAACTTCTCAAAATAACACCTTCGAATGGCTTTTCAGAGCTGCTTGGAGGTGTTTTTTTTGTGCTTTTGTTCCAAAAACTACCGTAAGTATTAGTCAAAACTTACTGAACTTTTTAAAAAACTTACTGAACTTTTCGAAAAAGTACCTGAATTTTTCCGAAAAACTCCAAAACGCACAAAAAACAAGGCATTGTAGATTTAAACTGTACAAAGATAGCGCATTGTGGATGTGGCATAAATGGAGAATTCGTATAAATATATGTAAATGATGTTAATCGTATAACTTGACATAACAATAAGCGAAGTGTAGAATATTCTAATTGCCTTTTCGTTTTATTGGTGGAGGAATAAATGAGAATTAAATTTGCTGGTCAGATTGAACCGCTAAAAAATCGAAGCAGCTCAAAAATAGTACTGGCAGAAAAGGCCGAATAAAGCTTGCTAGCTCACGCCCCAAAATGGATGGAAATATTATTATAGTTACTTCTTTATAAAATCTTTAGGTAGAATCCCAAATTGTTTATGGAATGATTTTGCAAAATAGGATGGATAGGCAAACCCAACCAGATAGCAAACTTCATTTACTGAATAATCGTTTTCCTGAAGGATTTCTGCTGCTCTTTTTAATCGTACTATTTTAATAAATTCATTCGGGCTGAATTCCGAAATACCAGTGATTTTTCTCAAAAAACTGGAGCGACTCATTGCCAATGACTCTGCCAGTTGATCTACCCGAAAGTCAGGGTCAGAAATATTTTTAAGAATAATATCGGTAACTTTATTCAGAAATATCTCATCCGATTTGTTTAGAGCAATACTACCAGCTTTGACCAATGGCAAGGAAGCAAAAGCCAATTTGATTTTTTTTCTGTTAGAAACCAGATTTGATATCTGAACATATAGAAAATCCATAGAAAAAGGTTTTTCGATATATGCATCAGCACCCGATTCCAACCCTTCAATTTTATTTTGAACAGTGGTTTTTGCGGTTAACATAACAAAGGGAATATGGCTGTAATCAATATTTTCTTTCAACCGTTTACACAATTCCAATCCATCCATTAGTGGCATTACCACATCGCTTATAATTATGCTTACATTTTCTTTTTCGATAATCTCCATTGCTTCAACACCATTTCGAGCTTTCAGCACTTGATAATACATTCCAAGTTTTTCGGTTACAAAAGATAATAAATCTTCATCATCTTCAACTACCAAAACAAGTTCTTTGGAATCTCCCTTTACAATCACCGGATTGTTTTCTGGGATTTCAATAACCCCATCTGTTTCATTTTTCAGTTTAATTACATTTGATTGATTCAAGGGCATTACACATACAAATGAATTTTCCGATTGGACAGATTTGTCAAGATAAATACTTCCTTTATGAAGTTCAACCAACGATTTTGCTAATGCTAACCCAATACCCGATCCTGAACTAACCCTCCGTTTATCATTATCAATTATTTGAAAAAAAGGTTCAAATATTTGGTCTTTTAGTTCATTTGGAATAATGTTGCCATCGTTGTTCACCCTTACATATAACTTATCATCTGATTGAGCTAGAAAAACGTTGATTTGAGTTTGTCCGTATTTTATAGCATTTGTAAACAAGTTACTTAAAATTTTAATCAAAGCTTCTTTGTCAACATCTGCAAAAATAGAATTTTTCGGTCTTTCAAATAAGAAAGCCAGGTTCTTTTGTTTTGCCAGTGGCATAAATCTCACATAAGTTTCTGATAGCAATTCTAAGATGTCGGTTTGAACAAATGTCAGACTGAAATTCTCTGCCTCAATTTTCCGGAAATCAAGCAACTGGTTAATTAGCAGTAACAACCTATTCGTGTTTTTTTCCATAACTAATAAGTTTTCATTCAGTTCTTTTTTATCTACATTGTTTGTAATAAGATATTCCAAGGGACTTTGAATTAGAGTTAACGGAGTTCTTACTTCATGAGCTACATTCGTAAAGAAATTTATTTTAGCAGTGTAAATTTCTTTTTCCTTTTCTTTTTCAAAAAGAATTCTTTCGTTTTCACTTTTTCGTTTAAGTCTTTTAGTATTCTGTGTAAAGACATAATAAACAGCCCAAATTATAAAACCAAAATAAATCAATAAGGCCAGTTTTGATTTCCAAAATGGTGGAGAAATTACAATGTCAATGTAATCTCCTTTTTCATTCCAAACTCCATCGTTATTTGATGCTTTAATTTGAAACCGGTATTTACCATAAGGTACATTAGAAAAAATGATTCTTTCTGGTTTGTCCAGGTATATCCATTGATTGTCAAGTCCATTCATCTTGTAAGCATAGCGATTATTTTCAGGAGCGCTAAAACTTAACGATGAAAATTCAATACTAAATGATGACTGATTATACTTTAATGATACGGTTTTTGAGTTGTGAAGAATATCTTTAAAATAGGAGTTTTTACTGTCTAAGAGTTTTAAACTCGTGATAACAACCGGAGGGAGATAATCATTTTTGATAAATGTTTCGGGGTTGAATGAAATTAGACCATTAATTTGCCCGAAATACATTTTGCCATTCTTATCTTTGAACCCTGACTTGTAGTTGAATTGGTCTGAAATTATTCCATCTCCGGTATTGAAAACTCTTATTTGTTTTTTTTCAGGATTAAATTTAATCAAACCCGAATTACTTGATAGCCATAGATTCCCTTGTTTGTCTTCCAGAATTTTATAAATTACATCACTGGAAAACCCCTGTTTAAAACCAAACCGTGTAAAGTCGTCTGAGGATTCGTTGTAAACTGAAATACCTCCTGACTCTCCTGTAAACCAAATCCTTTTTTTGCTATCTTCAAAAATACTGATAATTTTATAAAAACAAATAGAATTATTGTCATTCGGACTATAATCATAATTTTTACATTCTTTTGTTCTAGGATTGTAACGAAAGACACCTATATCATAGGTAGAAAACCATATATTCCCATCTTTATCCTCAATAATATCAGATATAAAATGTTGTCCAATTTGGTTTTGCCTAATAAAACTTTCAGTTTTTTTGTCAAACAGGTAGGCAGAACCTGAGGTCCCAATCCAAATTTTACCGGTTTTATCTTTATAAATAGCAAATACATCATTATTATCTATCATATTTGGTTTACTTGACTTACAATAATGTTTGATAGATTTGGTTTTTAGATTAATTACACCAAGGCCATTGTTAAAGAAACCAACCCATAAATTATCACCATCAAGAACTAAATCATGGACATTATTGAATAATGATGTATTATTTGTTGAATTAAATTTAAAATGTTCAATTTTTTTTGTCATAGGATTAAATTTATTCAATCCAGCATCTTCTGTTCCAATCCAGATATTAGCTGAATTATCTTCACATATTCCACTGACACGCTCACCACTTATTGACATTTTATTGGCAATAGGGTAGTACTTTTCAAAGAAATTATATTGTTTGGGGATGTAATTTACACCACCAAAGTATGTTCCTACCCATACGCCTCCTTCTCTGTCTTTGTAAATAGAATAAATTGCATTATCTGATAGTGAAAACTGGTCGTTTTTGTTCTGGCTAATATAATCTGTTTTTTTCGTTTTTAAATCAATAATATATAATCCAGATTCAGTGCCAACCCAAAGGTTATTTGAAAACAATTTCAATGTTCTTACATATAATTGTTTGTTTAATAACCCTTCATTATTAAAAAGCGGTTTTATTTCACCCGAGATTTTATCAATAATTTTCAATCCTTCATTTAATGTTCCAGCTATGATATAATTATTCTGATAATTTATCATCTCAGAGAAATATGTGTTTATTAAATCTTTTTTCTCTGCATCAAAGCTTATATCTTCAATTATATTTGCTTCTCCTTTAAATTTTCTTATACCCCTATTATGCAAAGAAACCCAAACTGTATTGTCTTTGTCAATCATAGTTGACCATGGACGAGTTGGTTTTTTGAAAATATTCTTGCCTGACATATCAATCAATTCATTTTTACTAGGAAGATATTTATATAGTTTGTCAGCCGATATCCACACATTTCCTTTTTGATCTATTTTGATATCAAGTACAGGCGTATTGATTTCTATTCCTTTGTTTGATTTTGTTGTTAATTTATTAATCGTTTCCTTTTCGTTATTGTATAAGTAGATTCCTCTATCTGTTCCAATCCATATCTGACCAGCACCGTCTTCCATTAATGACCAGATTGTATTATTTCCTAAAGAAAATGCTGAATTAGGATCTCTTTTAAAGATTTTGATAGAATTTCCATCGTAGCGGTTAAGTCCATCTTTCGTACCAAACCACATAAACCCTTTTTTATCCTGTAAAATTGATAGGACAGTATTCTGCGAAAGTCCGTTTTCAATAGTAATATGCTTAAAATAATAGCTCGTTTTATTCGCTGTAATGCCTTTTGAGATAAATAAGAAAATGCAAAGCAAATAAAGAAATATTTTTTTTCTATAAGTCATAAAGTGTTGATTATTACAGTAATATGGTTCATTCATCTTTTTATTATATTTCTAACAATGATATTACAAATATCATTGTTTACATTGAAAAATAATAATAATTTTGGGTCAAAAAATGCTATTTACAATCCTTATATCTAATAAATTGTAGTTTGAAGCAAAGATAGTATTAATTGAACGGTGTGTAATCGATGATTTGTCTATATTTGCATTCTAAAAATAAACTAACAATAAACGCGACTGAAATTGAGTTGTAAAAATGATATTAGAAATAGACGAGATAGTGAATTGAACTGAAATTAGTATTAATTGAATTGAATGTTTAAAATGTATAATTATTTCAGTGTATTTTTGTTGTCAATAATATCTTCTTGAAACAAAGTTGTCAGCAGTCATTTCGATACATCAAAGAAGAAAAAAAATATAAACACTTCGTTAACTTCAAATAACATAAGAACACATACAATGGACTTTAATTCAAAATCATCACGGCGTAATTTTCTTCGACAATTATCTGTAATTGCAGCAACCACAGCCTTAGCAACGCTGCCAATTCCGAAATTATCTGCCAAAAACCATAAGCCAAGAAAAGTAGGTTCAAATGAAAAGGTGAATTTGGCTTGTATTGGTATTGGAAATCGTGCTAACGAAATCATTAAGGAGTTGTATAAAACAGGACATTGCAATATTGTGGCATTATGTGATACTGACATGGGAGCACCTCAAACACAGGAAATTATGAATAAATTTCCGAATGCACCACATTTTCAGGATTACCGAAAAATGTTCGACAAAATGGCGAATCAGATAGATGCCGTAGTAATTGGAACGCCTGATTTTAGTCATTTCCCTGCCACTATGTTAGCCATGGCACTTGGCAAGCATGTCTATGTAGAAAAACCAATGGCTCATACCTTCAACGAAGTGGAATTGATGATGCACGCAGCAAAAAAGTACGGAGTAGTAACTCAGATGGGTAATCAAGGACATTCCGAAGCAAATTATTTTCAGTTCAAAGCTTGGAAAGAAGCTGGTATTATTAAAGATGTAACTGCTATAACAGCTCACATGAACAATCCCCGACGGTGGCACTCGTTCGATTCACAAATGAAATGCATGCCTTCGGGCGAACCGGTTCCCGCTACCTTGGATTGGGATACATGGCTTGGAACTGAGCAATTTCACGATTATAACCACGATTATATCAATGGTCAATGGCGTTGTTGGTACGATTTTGGAATGGGTGCGTTGGGCGATTGGGGAGCACATATTCTTGATACTGCACACCAGTTTCTCGAATTAGGATTGCCAACGGAAATTAGTTTATTAAAAGAAAATGGTCATAACAAGTTCTTCTTTCCATATTCTTCCACCATATTATTCAAATTTCCGGCACGTGGAGACATGCCACCTTGCGATATAACTTGGTATGATGGACTTGATAATCTGCCTTCTGTGCCTGAAGGATACGGAAATGTAGTGTTAGATTCAAACATTCCACCACCGAGTAACGGACAAATTTTACCCGCAAAATTAAATCCCGGTAAAATTATTTATAGCAAAGAACTGACATTCAAGGGAGGAACTCATGGTAGTACTTTGTCTATCATTCCAGACGAAAAAGCAAAAGAAATGGCTTCAAAACTCCCAATTGTTCCTGAAAGTTCATCGAATCATTTCGCCAATTTTCTATTGGCATGTAAGGGTCAGGAAAAAACACGCTCGCCATTTGAAATTGCGGGTCCGTTAACCCAGGTTTTCTGCCTTGGAGTGTTAGCGCAACAATTGAATACTAAGTTAATATTCGACCGCAACTCAAAGCAAATAACTAACAATTCACAGGCTAACCAATTACTGATTGGAGCCGAACCCCGCAAAGACTGGAAACAATATTATATGCTTTAATTGACTTCGTAAAATAAATGGCAAATATTAATAGACGACAATTTATAAAAGAAATTGGGATGGTAGGTGGTGGAGTACTTCTTGCAACAAGTCCATGGTTTTCGGTTTTTTCGGAGCAAAAAAATACTGTTGGTTCTGTTGCACGTATTGGTGTAATCGGTTCTGGGTCAAGGGGTCAGTTTTTGATGAATTATTTACACAAAAATCCGAAAGTTGAGATTGTTGCTGTATGTGATATTTACAAACCTTCAATTGATGCAGCTTTGAATATTGTTCCAACGGCTAAAGTTTACAATGACTATCGCAGACTACTCGATGATAAAAAAATTGATGCAGTAGTGATTGCTACTCCCCTCGACAGGCATTTTCAAATAGCAATGGATGCTTTCGATGCCGGAAAACATGTCTTTTGCGAGAAGTCAATTGCTTATTCACTCGATGAAAACTATAAGATTTATCAAAAATATCTGAGCTCAAATCGTGTGTTTTTTGTTGGACAACAACGCCTTTTCAATCCCCGATATATAAAAGCTATCGAAAAAGTTCATTCAGGTGAGCTAGGTGAAATTAGCGGTTTACGGACTTTTTGGCATCGAAATAATGATTGGCGGCGACCAGTTCCCTCATCCGGATTGGACGAGGAAATCAACTGGCGTTTGTATAAATCCCATTCAAAAGGTATAATGACCGAACTGGCTTGTCATCAACTTCAAATTGGTACTTGGGCAATGCGACAGATTCCGGATAAAGTAATGGGACACGGTGCGATAACTTACTGGAAAAAGAAGCGTGAAGTGTATGATAATGTGAGTTGTATTTATATGTTCGACAATGGTATTAAGATGAACTTCGACTCAATTTTATCCAATAAATTCTATGGTCTCGATGAACAAATCCTTTGCAGTAAGGGAACCATCGAATTAGAAAAGAATAAATACTATTTTGAGAAAATTCCACCAGCACCTGCTTTTCTTCAGTTGATACACGATGTTGAAAATGCTACGTTCGGTTCATTACCCTTTGCCGGTACAAGTTGGGTGTCTGAAACTGCGAATAAAAACTCTGGACAATATATACTTGATAAAAAACAGGATAGTGATGGTACATCTCTATTATTGGAGGCATTTGCTGAAGCAGTAATAACTCAAAAACAACCCGAACTAATAGCCGAAGAAGGATATT
>SESG01023953.1_pt1 | contig 10822 bp, 9 predicted proteins | sample 3171421 | NCBI WGS metagenome assembly SESG01 (sample SAMN10866946, study PRJNA518727) | freshwater metagenome | biome: subpolar coniferous forest; feature: holomictic lake; material: water; isolation source: holomictic Lake 227, 6 m and 8 m depth | place: Canada: near Kenora, Ontario | collected... | reverse complement strand
AGTGGCCGACACTTTCTGCAAATTCCCGGGCCCACCAATGTCCCCGACCGCGTCATGCGCGCCATGGACAACGCCACCATCGATCATCGCGGACCCGAATTCCAGGTGATCGGCAAGAAAGTGCTGTCAGATCTGAAGAAGGTGTTTCAGACCGAGGGTCCGGTCGTGATTTATGGTGCCAGCGGCACCGGCGCCTGGGAAGCGGCGCTGGTGAACACCCTGTGCGCAGGCGACAAGGTGCTGATGTACGAAACCGGCCACTTTGCGACGCTGTGGAAGAAGATGTCCGAGCGCCTGGGTCTGCGCCCTGAATTCATTGCTGGCGACTGGCGTCAGGGGGTCGAGGTGTCGCAGATTGCCGCACGCCTGGACGCTGACAAGCAGCACGAGATCAAGGCGGTCTGCATCGTGCACAACGAGACCTCCACCGGTGTCACCGCAGACATCGCCGCCGTGCGTCGCGCCATCGACAGCGCAAAGCACCCCGCGCTTCTGATGGTGGACACCATTTCCTCTCTGGCCTCGATCGACTACCGGCACAGCGAATGGGGCGTCGACGTCACCGTGGCCGGCTCGCAGAAGGGGCTGATGCTGCCGCCGGGCCTGTCCTTCAATGCGGTGAGCGAAAAGGCGATTGCGGCGTCGAAAACTTCGAATCTGCCCAAATCGTATTGGGCCTGGGGCGAAATCCTGGAAGCCAACAAGAACGGCTTCTGGCCCTACACCCCCTCCACCACCCTGCTGTACGGACTCAGCGAAGCCTGCGACATGCTGCTGGAAGAAGGACTGCCCAACGTCTTTGCCCGCCACACCCGTTTTGCGCAGGCAACGCGTCGTACCGTTGCGGCCTGGGGGCTTGAAGTGTTCTGTGCCAATCCACAGGCCCTGAGTTCCTCGCTGACCGCCGTCATGATGCCCGAGGGGCATGATGCCGACAAGTTCCGCAAGATCGTGCTCGACAACTTCGATATGTCCCTGGGCGTCGGGCTTGCCAAGCTCGCTGGTAAAGTGTTCCGTATTGGCCACTTGGGGGACTTCAATGAACTCATGTTGATGGGAACACTGGCCGGCGTTGAAATGGGCCTGGCCTTGTCGGGCGTTCCCCACAAGCCGGGTGGCGTCAATGCGGCCATGAGTCATTTTGTTGAAACACGCAAATCTTGAAAAGGAGACTTTTGTGAAATCATCCACTTCTGTTCTTGCCAGGGCTGCTGCGGTCTCGCTGCTGGCCTGTGCTGCTGCCCTGCCTGCCCATGCCCAGTGGCAACCCACCAAAACGGTCGAAATCATCGTCCCGGCCGGTGCCGGTGGTGCCGCCGACCAGATGGCGCGCACGATTCAGGGCATTGTGGTCAAGCACCAGTTGATGAAGCAGCCCATCATGGTCATCAACAAGTCCGGAGCCAGTGGCGCCGAGGGCATCATGGATGTCAAGGAGTCCAAGGGCGACCCGCACAAGCTGATGGCAGCGTTCTCGGCCATCTACACACTGCCGGTTGCCGTCAGCCTGCCCTTCAACTGGAGAGACCTGAACCCGGTCGGCATGATCGCGCTCGACGAGTTCCTGCTCTGGGTCAACGCAGAAACGCCTTACAAGACGCCCAAGGAGTACTTGACCGCAGTGAAAGCCGCGGCACCCGGCACCTTCAAGATGGGTGGCACCGGCTCCAAGCGCGAAGACCACATCATCACCGTCGCTGTGGACAAGGTTGCTGGTACCAAGTTCACCTACATCCCCTACAAGAGCGGCGCCGAGGCGGCAACCCAGCTGGTCGGCAAGCACATTGACTCCAACGTCAACAACCCCAGCGAGAACATTTCCGAGTGGCGTGCCGATCAGGTGCGAGCCCTGTGCGTGTTCTCCGCGCAGCGCATGGTCTACAAGGAAAAAGTCACCAAGACCCAGTCCTGGGCCGACATTCAGACCTGCAAGGAACTCGGCGTCGATGTGGAGTACCAGATGCTGCGCGGTTTCTTCATTCCGTCCGGCACCACCGCAGCACAGGTCGCCTTTTATGTCGACCTGCTGAAAAAGGTGGTTGCCACGCCCGAATGGAAGGACTACCTTGCCAAGCAGGCTCTGAAGGATGTGTTCCTCGTTGGCCCGGAGTTCGTCAAGTTCCTGGAGAAGGACGAGGCTTTTCACAACAAGCTGATGAATGAAGCCGGGTTTGCCAAGAAATAGCGGACGCTGAGTTGACCATGAGACACATGCACAGACGCTCGCAGCGCGGCGCCGTCACGCGAAACGCCATGGAAGTCATGACGGCCATCCTGATCTTTGCCCTCGGCATCGTCATGATGGTCGACAACTACAAACTGGGCGCCGGCTGGGCCAGTGATGGCCCGGAGTCGGGCTACTTCCCTTTTCGCATCGGTGCCATCCTCTGCATTGCGAGCTTCGTCGTTGCGCTCAGGTCACTCATGAGTGCCAAGGGTTCGACGGAAGAGTTCGTCTCCTGGGAAAAGTTCAAGCTGGTGTTGATGGTGCTGGTTCCGACAACCGTTTATGTGCTGGGCATCCAGTTTCTGGGCATCTACATCGCCTCCACGCTTTTCATCGGCGCTTTCATGCGCGTGATGGACAAGAGCAGTTGGCTCAAGACCCTTCTCGTCAGTGTCGGTGTCAATGGGGTGCTCTACTGGATGTTCGAAATCCAGTTCAAGGTGCCCTTGCCGCAAGGGCCGTTGAAAGCCCTGTTCGGGGCCTAAGAGACAGGAGAGGATAAGTGGACGAACTCAATTCCTTGTTCCAGGGCTTTGCCGTGGCCATGTCCTGGTACAACCTGGGCATGATGATGATTGGCATTGTGCTGGGCGTTGTCATCGGGGTGCTGCCTGGTCTGGGCGGGCCCAACGGTGTGGCCATCCTGCTGCCGCTGACCTTCACCATGGCCCCGACCTCGGCCATCATCATGCTCTCCTGCATCTACTGGGGTTCGCTGTTTGCCGGTGCCATCACCTCGGTGTTGTTCAACATACCGGGTGAAACGCACTCGGTTGCCACCACCTTTGACGGTTATCCGCTGGCGCAGCAGGGGCGTGCTGGCGAGGCGCTCACGGCCTCCTTCACCGGCTCCTTTCTGGGGGCCTTTGTGTCGGTGCTGCTGATCACGTTCCTGGCGCCTATGGTGGCGAAATTTGCCCTGAAGTTCGGCCCGCCCGAACTCTTTGCCGTCTTTCTGCTGACTTTCTGCAGCTTTGTCGGAACCGGCAAGGATCCGTTCAAGAACATCATCTCGATGATGATTGGATTCGGTCTGGCGGCCATTGGCATGGACTCGGTCAGTGGCGAGCTGCGCATGACTTTTGGCCTGTCGGATCTGCTGCGTGGCATCGAGTTCCTGATTGTCGTGATCGGCCTGTTTGGCATCGGCGAAATCCTGATCAGCATGGAAGAAGGTCTTGCCTTCGAGGGCAAGCACGCCAACATCAACGCCAAGGTGGTGTGGCAGACCTGGAAGCAGTTGCCCAAGTACTGGCTCACCATTCTTCGCAGTGCCGCCATTGGTTGCTGGATGGGCATCACGCCCGGTGGCGCCACCGCCGCCTCCTTCATGGGTTATGGCATCGCCAAGAAATTTTCCAAGAACGGCGACAAGTTCGGCACCGGTCAGCTTGAAGGCGTCATCGCGCCCGAAACAGCGGCTCATGCGTCCGGCACGGCGGCGCTGCTGCCCATGCTGGCGCTCGGCATCCCGGGCTCGGCCACAGCAGCGGTGCTGCTCGGTGGGCTGATGGTCTGGGGTCTGCAACCCGGCCCCATGCTGTTTGTTGAGCAAAAGGAATTTGTCTGGGGCTTGATTGCCAGCATGTACCTGTCCAACATCGTCGGGCTGGTGATCGTGCTCAGTACCGTGCCCCTGTTTGCCGCGATCCTGCGCATCCCGTTTTCCATCATTGCACCGGTGATTGTGGTGGTCTGCGCCATTGGCGCCTTCACTGTGCATGGCGTCATGCTCGATGTCTGGTTCATGGTGCTGTTTGGAGTTATTGGCTACGTCTTGAAGAAGCTGGACTATCCGCTGGCGCCCATGGTGCTGTCACTGGTGCTGGGTGACCGCGCCGAGGCTTCGTTTCGCCAGACCATGATGGGATCCAGGGGCGACCTCGCCATCTTCTGGTCCAACGCCCTGGTCGGAACCATCACCACCCTGGCACTGATCATGCTGTTCTGGCCGGCGCTGATCTTCATTCGCGACAAGCTCAGGCAAGCACCTGCAGCGGCCTGAGATCAACACAACCGAGTAGAACAATGAGTGAAATGCAACAAGCAACGGAACTGGCGAGCAAGCACTGTCTGAACCTGAAAGTCGCGAAGGCCATCGCCGCCGCTGCCGAAGCCGAGGCCATCCGGAACAACTGGAAAGTGAGCATTGCCATTGTGGACGACGGCGCCCATCTGCTCTATCTGCAGCGTCTTGACGGTGCCCACCTCGCCAGTGCCGAAATCTCGCAGGGCAAGGCCAGAACCGCCATGCGCTACCGGCGTCCCTCCAGAGCCATGGAAGAAGCCATCAATGGCGGGCGCATTGCCATGGCGGCGGTCGAAAACAACACGCCCTTGCAAGGCGCGGTGCCGATCCTCTACCAGGGAGAGATCGTCGGAGCCATTGGCGTATCAGGCGTTCTGCCGGCGCAGGACGAGCAGATCGCCAGCGCTGGGGCCAGCGTTCTGGCAAGTCGGTAGCCGCAGCTGGTGTCAGGGGGCGACGCCAGTCGGCGCTGTGGCTTCGTCGTGACCCAGGCCCCAGTCAAGCCAATCCTCCCCGAACAATTCGACCGGATGCGGTGTCCGTTCCGAGCCATTGCCGCAGCTCAATGAATCGGCGGAACAGTAGCGGTCGCAACCCCAGCAGATTCGCTGGGGCTGTTGTGGGTGGATCGGGAACTTCTTCGCCATATCAGGTCGCACCTGAGTGCCTTACCATTTTATCCGATAAAATTCATTACGAATGAATCTTTAACGGATTCGCCGTCTTCCATCCCCGGAAGCTGCCCTGTACCTTACCGCAAGAAGGAACCCCGCATGAAACTCACCAGCTGGACTGATTACAGCCTGCGCGTGCTCATGTATTGCGCGGCCAGCCAGGGGCGAGCGCAGCCCGTGACGATCACCGAGATTGCCCAGGCGCATCAGATTTCGCGCAGCCACCTCACCAAAGTTGTGGTCGAACTGTCCAACCAGGGTCTGCTTGCCACCACGCGCGGGCGCGGCGGCGGCTTGCGGCTGCTCAAACCTGCGAAAGACATCGCGCTGGGCGACGTGGTGCGCCAGACTGAGACCGACTTCACGATGGTGGAGTGCTTTGACCCCGCGCACAACCACTGCCGACTGACCGGGAACTGTCGCCTGAAGGGTGTGCTCAATCAGGCCCTGCAAAGCTATCTGCAAGTGCTGGACCGGGTCACGCTGGCCGATCTGGTGCCCAACACCGGCTCCGGTGTACCCCTAGCCTGAATCCAAACCCATGACCCACATTCCCATACTCAAGATACTCGAACCCGTCGCCCCGGCTCCGCGTGGCGCCGCCTTTTTGCGCCTGGGTTTTCGACCCTTCTACCTGGGTGCTGCGGTGCTGGCGGCGCTGGCGGTCCCGGTCTGGATGATGGTGTTCCTCGGGCAATGGGTATGGGCGCCCGCCCTGTCACCGCTGCTCTGGCACGCGCACGAGATGCTGCTGGGTTTTGCCTCGGCGGTGATCATCGGGTTTTTGATGACGGCGGTGAAGGCGTGGACTGGACTGGCCACACCACGCGGCCTGCCTCTTGGCGTTCTCGCGCTGCTCTGGCTGAGCGCCAGAATTGCCGCGGTGACGGCGCCCTATGCTGTTTACGCGATGCTCGACACCTTGCTGCTGCCCATCGTTGCCCTGGTGCTGCTCCGTCTGCTGCTGCGCGCCGGCAATACCCGCAATCTGCCACTGGCCGCCCTGCTGCTCCTGCTCGGCGCGGCCAACGCGACCTTTCACCTGTCGGTTCTGGGGCTGCTGGATCTGGCACCGACGCGTGCGCTGCACGCGGCCCTGGCGGTGATTGTGATGGTCGAATGTGTGATGGCAGGGCGCGTGATTCCGGGCTTCAGCATGAGCGCCATCCCGGGCCTGCGAATCACAGCCCTGCTCTGGCTGGAGCGCTCGGCCCTGGCGCTGACCGGCGTGGGCCTGCTGCTTTGGGTGTTTGCCGCACCCGGCTGGATTGCTTCGCTGGCACTGGGTCTGGCTGCAGCGGCTCATGTCTGGCGCCAATGGCGCTGGAAACCCCTGCTGACCAAGCAGCGCCCGATTTTGTGGATTCTTCATCTGTCCTACGCCTGGATACCGGTCGGACTGGGCTTGCTGGCGCTGGCGCAGATCCATCTGCTTGCGGTGTCACAGGGCCTGCACGCCCTGGCCGTGGGTACCACCGGAGGCCTGATCATCGGCATGATCACGCGAACCGCCCGGGGCCACACCGGACGCACCTTGCAGGTGGCGCCCGCTGAAGTTCTGGCCTATGTGCTGGTGGCGCTGGCCGCGGTCATGCGGGTACTGATGCCCCTGCTTTGGCCCGATCTGTTGCTGGTCTGGCTGATCGGCGCGGCAGCGGCCTGGAGTGTGGCCTTTGCCATCTATGTGTTTATCTATGTGCCTTGGCTGACACAAACCCGGCTCGATGGGAAGGACGGATAGGGGGATGGATTACCTCGTTCTGCGCCATCTTCACATGAGCTGTGCTGCCATCAGCATCACCTTGTTTGTTGTGCGCGGTACGTGTCAGACAGCAGGCTGGCAATGGCGCCAGTGGCGCTGGCTGCGCATCGCCCCGCATCTGGTTGACACCGTGCTGCTGGTCGCGGCCATCAGCCTGGCTTGGCGGAGCCAGCAGTACCCTTTTGCGCAAAACTGGTTAAGCGCTAAAGTGGTGGCCCTGCTCGTGTACATTGGTCTGGGCAGCCTGGCCTTGCGGCCAGGCGCCAGGCGCACAGTGCAGCGAGCTGCGTTTCTGGGCGCGCTGCTGACGGTGGTCTATATCGTCGGCGTGGCCATGACGCGCTCGGCCAGCCTGGGGCTGATATAAATGGAGCAAGCTTAGTCAAGACATGAGTTCACATCCGGCGCGTTGGAGTCTTGGATCCAAACTGGCACTGGTAGGCCTGCCCTTTCTTGTGCTGGCCTTGCTCTCGACCGCGGCCACCTTGTGGGTCTCCTGGCAACTCGACGGTGGCGCTGCCGCTGTGAACGAAGCCGGGCGCATGCGCATGCAGTCCTACCGGATGGCGCTCTCGATTGGCACCAGCGAGACGGCCGCACTGCCAGACCAGGTGAAGGAATTCAACCAGAGTCTGGCAACCTTGAGCAGCGGCGACCCCGAACGACCCTTGTTTGTGCCCTGGGACGACACGGTCCGTGCAAGATTCACCATTGTCGAGCAGGATTGGGCACAATTTCGTGCTCGCTGGATCGACTCCAATCCCAGCGCGCTGCACGACCTGCGTGACCAAACTGTCACCTTTGCCTCTCATATCGACGCCTTTGTCACGGCCATCGAGTCGCATATGGCGCGCTGGACCGCATTGCTGCATCTGCTGCAGATGAGTCTGCTGGCGATGGCGATTCTGGGTGCCGCCGTGCTGATCTACACCGGCTATCTGTTTGTGTTGGAGCCGGTCGGTCAGTTGAAGCAGGCCATTGAAAAAATACAAGAAGGCGATTTTGATGCCCGCGTTGAAAGCGGGACCAGTGACGAGTTCGGCACCTTGGCAGATGGCTTCAACGGCATGGCCGAACACCTGCAGTCGATGTACCGCAACCTTGAGAGTCGGGTACAGGAAAAAACCGCGCAACTCGAAGAAAAGCATGAACGGCTGGAGAGCCTGTACGAAGTCACGGCCCTGGTTGCCAAAGCAACAACGCTGGAAGAACTGGCGCAGGGTTTTGTCAGGAGCATTGCCCGGATTGCCCGCGCCGACGGTGTTGCCTTGCGCTGGTCGGACCAGGCCAACCGGCGCTACCTGATGCTCGCCGCGCAGGGTTTGCCTTCTGCGATGGTCGATGGCGAGCTCTGCATTGACCAGGGCGAGTGCCATTGCGGCGTGGCATCGGCTGCTGTCGGGCTGCGTGTTATTCCCATCCATTCGATGGACGCCGGTGCAATGCAGCACTGCTCACGCGCCGGCTTTGAGACCGTCGTCAATATCCCGGTGCACCTGCACGAGCGTCTGATGGGCGAAGTCGATCTGTTCTTCCATGCTCGTGCCAACCCCTCCAGCGCCGAACGGTCTTTGCTGGAAGCGCTTGGCAGTCATCTGGCTGGCGCCATGGAAAACATGCGCTTGAACTCACTTGAGAAGGAAGCTGCGGTGTCGCAGGAGCGCCATCTGCTGGCGCGCGAACTGCACGACTCGATTGCGCAATCGCTGGCGTTTCTGAAGATTCAGGTGCAACTGATGCGCGACGCCGTGCAGTCCGGTGACGCCGAGCAGATCGGGCAGGTGCTGGAAGAAATTGACGTTGGTGTGCGCGAAAGCTACGGCGATGTGCGTGAGTTGCTGCTGCATTTCCGCACCCGCACCAACACCGAAGACATCGAGCCGGCACTGCAGACCACACTGCGCAAGTTTGAACACCAGAGCGCCATCAAGGCCTCCCTGTCAATGCAGGGGCAGGGCATGCCGCTCTCGCCCGATCTGCAAATTCAAGTGCTGCACATTGTTCAGGAAGCGCTGTCCAATGTCCGCAAGCATGCGCGAGCATCGCAGGTCTGGCTTGACGTGCAGCAGCAGCCGGCCTGGCGTTTTGAAGTCCGGGACGACGGCGTCGGCTTTAGGCCTGGCACGGATCAACTTGACGAGACCCACGTTGGTTTGCGAATCATGAGCGAGCGAGCACAGCGCATCGGTGCCGAGCTCGATGTCATTTCGACGCCGGGGCACGGCAGTTCCATCGTCCTGACCTTGCCGGTACGTGCCCACCCGATGCCAGAGCCAGAGAGGCAAAACCGTGAAACCCATTGAAACCGGTCCGATCCGCATTCTGGTCGTGGACGACCATACGCTGTTTCGGCGTGGCCTGACAGCGCTTTTGATGCGTGATCCGCGCCTGAGCGTGGTTGGTGACGCCGCCGACGCCGGTCAGGCCCAGCGCAAGGCGCAGGAACTGCAGCCGGATCTGATCCTGCTCGACAACCACCTGCCCGGCGTCAACGGCGTTGACGCCCTGCCGGCCCTGTTGGAAGCGGCGCCAGCGGCGCGCATCCTGATGCTCACCGTCAGCGAAGACGAAAGCGACCTGGCCGCTGCGCTGCGCGGTGGTGCGGCCGGCTACCTGCTCAAGACCATCGAAGGCGATGCGCTGACGCAGGCGATTGAACGTGCCATGCAGGGAGACAGTGTGGTGGCGCCAGAGATGACGAGCAAACTGGTTTCGGCTTACCGTGGTGCGGCGCGGGCCGACCCGGTTGCTCCGGTCGGCACGACCTCTGTCGCGCAGGCCTCGATTGCCAGCCTGTCACCGCGTGAACTCGAGATCCTGCGCGGCATCGCACGCGGTGCCAGCAACAAGGAAATTGCGCGAGAGCACGGCATTGCAGAAACTACCGTCAAGATTCACGTTCAGCATGTGCTGCGCAAACTCGACGTCAGCTCGCGCGTCCACGCCGCAGTCATGGCGGCGGAGAGTGGACTGCTTTGAAGCCGGGCAAGGTCGGGAACGTGCAGAACACTTGATTCACACCGCGACCCTTTGACATGCCAACTGAGTAGTAGACCCGCATCCACATCCATTGCGCCGCCGGTGATGCTGCGTCCAGACCAACAAAACGGGTTGACCTGACCAATCAGGAGCGCCCGGACAGGGTCAATTCCGCCTTGCTTAATCCTTATGCCAGATTAAGGACGTGTTCACGTTAGAAGGAGATTATCGGGTCCGATGCACACAAGTGTTGCAGCCCCGCGCTATGTGTCTGTCGATAAGTCCCGTTGCTGTTTGGGCTACAAAAAAATATGGAGTCAAACTGATGAAAAACTTACGCTTGGCTGGTGTCGCGGCAGTACTGCTGTCGACCCTGATCTTCGGCGCGCAGGCTCAGGAAAAACCGCTGGCGCCTACCGAAAAGGCCTATCAGGTCGGTGACTCGTCGCCAGTGGGCAACGTGCCCTTGGTGCACAGTCTCAACCCGAAAGCGCCGCCGATGACGCTGGCCGAATTTGACGCTGGGCGCAAGATCTATTTTGAGCGTTGCGCCGGTTGCCATGGCGTGCTGCGCAAGGGCGCTACCGGCAAGCCGCTGACAACGGACAAGACGATTCCCAACGGAACCGAGTACTTGAAAATCTTCATCAAGTACGGCTCGCCTGGGGGTATGCCCAACTGGGGTACCTCAGGTGAGTTGACCGACGATCAGGTTGACCTGATGGCGCGTTACATCCAGCACGAGCCGCCAACACCTCCGGAATGGGGCATGAAGGAAATGATGGCCTCGCTCAAGGTCATCGTCGCCCCGGACAAGCGCCCGACCAAGAAGATGAACAAGCTGGATCTGGGCAACCTGTTTTCGGTCACGCTGCGTGACGCTGGCGAGATCGCCCTGATCGACGGCAAGAGCAAGCAGATCGTCAAGATCATCAAGACCGGTTACGCCGTGCACATTTCGCGCATGTCCTCCTCCGGGCGCTATCTCTATGTCATCGGTCGAGACGCCCGCATCAACCTGATCGACCTGTGGATGGATGAACCTTCCAACGTGGCGGAAATCAAGGTCGGCCTGGAAGCGCGCTCGGTCGAGACCTCCAAGTTCAAGGGTTATGAAGACAAACTGGCGATCGCCGGAAGCTACTGGCCGC
>SESG01028508.1_pt1 | contig 10824 bp, 4 predicted proteins | sample 3171421 | NCBI WGS metagenome assembly SESG01 (sample SAMN10866946, study PRJNA518727) | freshwater metagenome | biome: subpolar coniferous forest; feature: holomictic lake; material: water; isolation source: holomictic Lake 227, 6 m and 8 m depth | place: Canada: near Kenora, Ontario | collected... | reverse complement strand
GGGCAATTGCTCTCAATCCAAATGATGCCAGAGTGTGGTACAACCGCGGATTAGTACTAGGTAAACTTGGACAGCATGCAGAAGCGGTGGACTCATTCGAAAAGACGCTTGCCATCAGTCCTGACAACTCCGATGCGTGGTACAATCACGGACTCGCGCTAGGCAATCTAGGTCTATATACAGAAGCGGTCGACTCGTATGACAGGGCAATTGCCCTCAATCCAAATGATGCCAGAGTGTGGTACAACCGCGGATTTGCGTTAAGTGATCTCGGGCAGCATGTAGAAGCGGTCGATTCGTATGACAAAGCGCTTGTCATCAAGCCAGATTTCGCCAAAGCGTGGAACTTCCGTGGACTCGTGTTAAGTGATCTCGGTCGGCATGCAGAAGCGATCGACTCGTATGACAAGGCGTTAACTATCAATTCGGATTTCGCAAATGCGTGGGTCAACTGCGGATTAGCACTTGGTGAACTGGGACGGTATTCAGAAGCGGTCAACTCATTCGAGAAGGCAATTGCCATCAACCCTAATGACGCAAATGCTTGGTACGAACATGGATTTACGTTAAGTGAACTTGGGCGGTATATAGAATCGGTAGACTCTTATGACAAGGCGATTGCCATCATTCCAAATGACGCCAGAGTGTGGTACAACCGCGGATTAGTACTAGGTAAACTTGGACAGCATGCAGAAGCGGTCACCTCATTCGAAAAGACGCTTGCCGTCAATCCTGACAACGCCGATGCGTGGTACAACCATGGAATAGCGCTCAATGAACTTGGACGGCACCAAGAAGCGAGTGACTCGTATGACAAGGCGATTGTCATCAACCCCAATTATGGCAATGCGGTGAACAATCAGAAACATGCTCTCGAAAAGCAAAGTCAGCCCAACACCAAGGTTACAGCGTATGATGCTCGTGCAGTGCAGTATTATAACAAAGGGGTTGGTTTTGCCAAACTTGGTCAATATTCAAAAGCAATTGCCTTGTATAACAAAGCGATTGCCATAAAACCAGATTTTGCTGAGGCGTGGTACAACTGCGGAGCCATGCTACGTCAACTCGGTCAATATTCTGAAGCGGTTGCATCTTTTGATAAGGCGATTGCCATAAAACCTGATTATGCTGAAGCGTGGAACAACCGTGGAGTTGTGCTTAATGATCTCGGCCGATATGCAGAAGCGGTTGACTCATATAACAAAGCGATTGCCTCAAAGCCGGATTATGCTGAAGCTTGGAACAACCGCGGAGTTGCGCTGGATGATCTCGGCCGTATTGCAGAATCGGTCGACTCATATAACAAAGCGATTGCCATAAAGCCCGATTATGCTGAAGCGTGGAACAATCGTGAAATTGCACTCGAAAAACTCAACTAAACAACACCGCTCGTTCACCTGGGAAGGCTCAGCTTAATTTTCCTTGTAGGGCATGAAGAGAAAAAATCAATAAGGGGAGTTTTACAAATAACAAATATATATTCAGAACATACCATATAGCATGGAAAAGATCTGGGTTCAGTTCAATGAATCCGATTATCAGATATACCATAATTATTGCCTTCGCTACTATACAATCAACGACGCCACGAGAAAACGATCGATTCATCTGTTTCTTGAGTTATTTGAAAAGGGAATGTTCCCTGTCGGGGAACATGATCTTGGGGACGTTTTTTTATTTTTTTCGAAAAAATGTGATGAGTTACAGTCTGATCACAAACTTCTTTCAAAAAACAATTCTGCAATAGATCACCAACAGTTTCAGGTTTTTCGTGATATCCAGATCCTTATCGAAGATATTGAGAAAATATACCGTCTCATCCAGAAAACAGGAGTCATATCAAATTATTTACTGGTCTTGGCCACATTCTCAAAGATTATCGAAGAGGAAAAAAATGCATATCTTTCAGCGGTCAATGAACAAGATAGAAATAAAATCGAATCGTTAGCCCCAAAGATTGCTAAAATTATCTGGACACGATTAGATTCAGATGACGGATGGGAATCGGTTCTTTACGAATTGACAACAATCGTGCGAAAGTTTAATCGGGCATCACCCGATGAGAAAATTGATCTGGATCGTCTTTTTCTCATTGGATCTGCAGTTGTCTCTCATTTAAATGACGGTGTAGGATATGAAGAGATACAATCGACACTTGAAAGATATTTCGATGAAAGTGAACTTGCTGAATTCGAATCGTTTTTAAACAATAAACCGGATTTACCTGATAATGATACAAATTCTGATAGCAGCGATAATGTTCTTTTTGAGATACTGAAATCGATCTCCTGCAGGGGCATAGATCAGGAATATCACGAAACTGTTTCAGAACCCAGACTTCTCAAAAGTGCTGATATTCCCCCGGTCATTTCACAATCTGTGATTCCTCGCAATTCCGAAGCGATCGTTACTTACGGACGGACATTAACACCATATTCCGGTAAAATTAATGAAAATTATTCCAGCAGATTTGATATTGGTATTAGCGATACGGTAAAAAGTCTTGTGGTTTTACCGAAAAAGAAGATCGTTCCTCCCTATAACGTTTACATGAAACCCGGAATACCCCAATATTCGCTCTTGATAGGGGGTTTTATTATTCTTATCCTGTTTGCAATCACGATCGGACCCGCATCCGGAATCTGGAACCCGGTAAAATCCCTGGACAATACCAGTACAGGGACCCCCGGTAATGTGTCCAATCCGGTAAATCTTCAGAAAAATTCATCCCCGTCTGCAAAAATTGATCCAGTGAATGTGGTTGCAAATAAAACGAATATTTCTCTACCGTCTTTATCAACCAAAAAGGGTTTGACTTCTGCAGAGCTCAACAAGCATTTCATTACAATCGCATTTGGTCCTGGCAACACAAAAATTCAAAAACCTGCCCAAGGATATATGAGTATCGCCATTTCTGGCAATAACGATAAAAATGATACCGCAATAGTAGAGCAGTTCATTGATCAGTTTAATGACTATTCAATGACTAATAAAATCAATTCTAATATTAAATCCGGAGATATGGCAGATATTGTTTTGATTTTTTTGCCAGAAGCCACAATAAAAAATATTGCTATTTTGGATGATGAGGCTCTTGACGGTGCGACAATTTCTAAAAATCCAAAAACGGGTCTAATCTATTATCTTCAAAAGAACGAAAAACATCAGTTCTTTACAACAAAAGTCATCTATTTTAATTCTGATTTGAAAGGTAATCAGCGAATACACTGGATTTTACGGAGCTTATTGTATATATTTGGTTTTACTGGAGAAACAAATGATTATTCAGACAGTATCTTCTACTCTTCAGATAACACCACTCAATTAAGTGAGATCGATTTAAAATCTATAGAGTTAATGTACAGTAATAAAATAGCCAGGGATTCATCTGTTTCCAGTGTTAAAGCGTTGCTCCCGATATAATATGAAATACTCTTCCAATCAACCAATCAACCAATCAGACCATTTTTCCGTAATCAATAGACAGTTTCTCTCTCTCTCGATTGGCATTCAATTTTTCTGAATCGGAGAGTTCTTGTAGACAACTGGGATAATTGGGAATAATTTTAAAACAGGACATGGTCCCGGTTCTCATGAACAATATCACGTGGGCATCGGTTAGTCTGCACAGGAAGTTTTTCTTGCATTAGAAAAGGAAAAAGTATTCCAAAAAAAGGGGATTTATACTCCCGTAATTCTCAGGATATGATTAACAGTTGGTATAGCGATTTGATCGTTGAATGTCTCAATATATCCATCCGGGAAAACAACGCGGGTAACTGCCGGGGAAAAGTCCACATCAATTAGGGGAGCAAACCAGTACTGGTTCAGGATTTTCTCCGCGCTATCAAATGAGAGTGCCGGTGTGACCATTGTGACGAGATTATCCTTAACGCTCCGTGATGCAAAACCATGGACAAGGACTTGTGCCTGGTTACCTGTTGTGGTAATAACATCAACTTTTTTGCCGAAATTTGCCTCAAGCACTCGTTTCAGTTCATTGCCGGGGTTCGTAATCTGGGCAAATACGGCTGCATTCTCATACCAGCTGAGATCATAATCAAATGTGATGAGTGCATCCCCATTATCCTGTACCACGATATCAAGAGTTTTTGCCGTGAATGCCTGAACAGGGCATACACTAATTGCAAGGATGAGAATTAAAATGCCAGAATACAGAAATGCGTGCTTCATCTTTATTCATCTTCCAGCATCACTATGATACAAATCACATAAAAAGGTTTCTGGCTCCCTTCGGACACATCCGTGAAAGGAAGTTATTCGTGACAAATAATAGGATGAAATTAACGATATCCCCATGCCGCTAATGAGGAAAAGGTTTTAATCCGGGGCTTTCATGATTTTCTTTTAATGTTCTGATGTGCTCTTAAAAAAAGAAAATTACCTATAGCCAGCATTCCTAACGATAACCGGGAATAGATGAGAAAGAAAGACCTTGCAGCCATTGTCATCGCGATTTGGCTTGTTATCATCAGCTGCTTCATGCTCCTTGCCTATCGCATTGATCTTGAAATTTTTTTTGTTCTCTGGCTGATTGGGCTCCTTGTCATAGTTGAATTGATGGACACCCGGTTCACTCTCCCGCCCTACCTGCGATACATAAAATATCTAGTTGCCGTTGGCATCGTCCTGTTTGGGGCGATCGTGACCCAGAAAGTGCTGGAGATACTGTCCAAATGAAAATTTCCGTGCGCTATCTGATCCTCGCAGTGCTGGTGCTGATTATTTTTACCGCGCTTTTTTTCTCATTATCTGCACCGCTCATCTATTCACTGGAACAGGACATCTTCATCTCCCGTTATCATGATAACACGGATGTGCTCAAACTCCAGCAACTGAACAGCACAACGGATCTTTTACCCCTGATGCAGGATCTGATGGATTATACCGGACCGATCGTCCTGAATATCAATCTCAGGGACATGGACCAGGTACGCCGGGATCTCGCGCTCTTTGCAAAATATCGAAAGAACCTGGATAACCTGATCATCCGGCTCGATATGAGCGAGAGCGAGATCAATGAGTTTTCAAAGAACACTGATCTGCAGAGAGCACTTCTTGAAGAACTGATGAAGGCATCGATCTCGCTTGATGAATTAAAGCAGCTGGAGATCCAGTACCGTTCCGAAAATAATCAAAACATGTTGATCTCTGTCATATTACAGCAGGCAGCGATCCGGCAGAAGTTAAAAGAACTCTTCGGGCAATATGAGACAGCGACAGACAAGATCGAAGCGATCAGTAAGAAGTATAATCTGGATACGACTAATGTTGAAGAGAGCCGCACGGAATTCAAAAAGATTGTTGAAGAAAATACCAAAACGGCACCGATAATCGGAAGTCAGACACTGCAGGTACCGACACTTTCCCTTCTGTTAAAGCCGGATACGGGAAAATACCAGGACGTCATCGAATTATCTGCGTTTTATTCATCCAACGCTATCCAGAAAACCAGTCACCCTATCACCATTCTTATTGATAATAATCCCATAATCCAGTCCAGCACAGATGCCGGAGGTATATATCATAGTTCATACGTGATCGAAAAGATCCCAGCAGGTACGCACCAGATCAATGCGACTTCCGGTAGTACAGCGTCAGAACCACGGACATTGAATATCATTGAGGTAAATTCTACTACAACACTGACCGTTAAAGCCGTGTCCAATAAACCGGAAGTTCAATGTTCTGGTGTGATTACGGCGAACAAACCGGTAAAAAACGCTCCTGTAGATATTATTTCGGATGCGCGCAGCATTATCAGTACCACAACGAATAATGCCGGACAATTTCAGTCACGAATCACACTTTCTCCCGGAACACACCGGCTTGAAGCACGTTTTGACAATGCCAGTTATCCGATCTCTTCTTCGAGAAGCCCGGTCTATGAGATTGTTGTAGCCTCGACTATTGATGCACCGGGCGGAAAAGTCCAGAGTGTTAAACAGATCACGGTTGTAAGAAATGCAGACGCTCTCCGGCTCACCATTACCCCAAATAATGTAACATATAAAGACATCATCAACATCAGTGGCACACTATCCGGAAGAGATCCAAAATTCCGGAATGTCGATGTCTTTATCGATGATGCATTGGATCGTACTATCCAGACGCGACAGGACGGGTCGTATGCTGAATCCTATGTTATAGAAAAAATCCAACCGGGATTACATACCATCTTCACCCGTTACCGGGAACCTGGTGTCGAAGAGATCTATTCCGAATCCCGCCAGTTTACCGTTCAACCTGTCGATTCCATCACCTTGCTTGAGATTGAGATGATCGATGCAGGAACCGGACTCATCTGTCGAGGGAATCTCACTGCACAGGGAAGAGGTGTGTCATCGGCCCCGCTCGAACTGGTCTGGGATGACCGTAATATCATAAAACTTCAGACCGATGCAACCGGATCATTCCGGCAGCAGGTGACGCTTCCGGTGGGGAACCATAATATCTATGCCAATTTTACCTCCCGGGATTATCCGGTGAAAGCCTCCCGGAGTAAAACCTCTCCTGTCACGATATTGCCACCGTTTGATTTGTACGTCAGACCATCGACCGTGCATTTCATGGAGCAACTCTCTATAGGTGGATCTTTCCGCGGCGTGAATACATCCGGTCGGGAGGTCCAGATCTTTATCAATGGGAAGAAACTGGGTTTATACCGGACTGATGCAAGTGGAAATTATTCAACACAATTTCCTGTTGAAAAAATCCCTGCTGGGACGCACCGTGTCTATGCAAGTTCCGGAGACCACACATCAGAAACGGAATCGTTCACGGTTCTTTTGGTCAATTCGACGATCACCCTGTCTGCCCGGCTCACGACAGACAACACAGAAGTCATCTGTTCCGGGCAGCTTCGGGCAGGTGATAACACACCGGTACGTCTGGCTCCGGTTACCCTTGTCCGGGATGGTAATAACCAGATCAGGACCACGACTGATGACCAGGGAAGATTCGAAGAAACGCTCTCGCTCCCCGCGGGAAGACACCAGCTCATCGCAGAGTTTGATAACACGGACCTGTATCCCATTCAGCCTTCAAAAAGTGTTCCGGTGAATATTGAGATACTGAATCCAATAATTATACGAGTACAACCAGACCGTGGAATGTACCGTGACACACTAACAATAAGCGGGGTGATTCACGGAACGGAAGTATCCGGTCGAGTGCTCCAGATGTATATTGACAGCAAGGAAACCGGAACCTTCAGATCGGATAGCAGGGGAAACTTCACAGCCCCCTACACCATCGAACAACTTCGTGGAGGAGTGCACACTATTTATGTCAGATCCGGAGATATACGGTCAGATTCGATCAACTTTACCGTTGCCTTAGTACAATCGACCACAACACTATCTGCCGTAAGGACTGGGGAGACGTCCCGCGTTACCTGTTCAGGGACGGTTACTGCGAACAACAAACCGGTCAGGTTCGCACCCGTTGTTCTTGTCTGGGATGATAAGAATTTTGTCCGGACAACGACAGACATGAATGGTAATTATAACGAAACGATTGTGTTACCGGCTGGAAAGCATAGTATCAAAGCACAATTCAACAGCCCGGATACGTTCCCGATCAATCCATCCGAGAGCGCTCCGGTTGATGTGGAGATCCCATTACCACTATTGATCTTGATCGAACCGAATCAGGGAAGATATATGGATGTGTTGTCTATCAAGGGATCCCTGCACACCGATGAGATTGCCCAACAGGAGATCCAGATTACAATCGATGGTAAACTGACAGGGTCAGCCCGAACAGATAACAATGGACGCTTTACCATTCCATATACTCTTGAAAAAATTACCGGGGGAACTCATACGGTATATGCCCGGTATAAAGAAGTTTCATCTGATAAGGGAACATTCACGGTTCTTTTATCGGATTCAACTACGATATTGTCTGCTACAAGAGTTAAAGAGACCTCCCGTGTTTCCTGCATCGGGACGGTTACTGCGAATAACAAACCGGTCAGGTTGGCTCCAGTGGTTCTTGTCTGGGATGAGAAGAATATCGTTCGAACAACCACCGATGAAAATGGAAAATATAACGAAACGATCGTGTTACCTGCGGGAAAACACCGGATAAAAGCGCAATTCAACAGCCCGGATATGCTCCCTATCAACCCGTCAGAGAGCGCTGTCGTGCTCATTGAGATTCCTCAGATCATTACGATCGGTAATCTTGTTCTGGAAGTGATGCCAAAGGAAGGCAGATTCATGGATCATATCACGATCCGGGGCATTCTTTCCAATAACAAACAGAACCAGAATGTTGTATCAACAAATGCAAATTCTCAAAGTACTGAGGGTACACAGACAATTCTGGGAAATGTGATTACTGGTAAGAACGGGGGCACATCGTTAGATATTACCAGTATTCTGACAGTCAACAAAAAACCACAAGTGGAGACTCGTCCGGAAACAAGTCAGGTTCAGGAAATTTCAGGAAAATCTGTATCTATCTCCATAGATGGAAAATTGCAGGGAACCTACCCGACGAACAATAAAGGGGAATTTTTCACAGAATTTATCATTGAAGAGATCCGGGCTGGACTCCATACGGTATATGCGATGTCAGCTGAAATCCAATCGCCACCTGAAACCTTCCGGGTGTTGATAACGAACTCAACCACCACATTATCCGCTGTAAAAATCGGCAATACCTCGCTCGTTTCCTGCTCCGGAACAGTAACCGCGAACAACAAGCCGGTGAGATTGGCACCGGTTACCCTGATATGGGATAACACAAATCCTGTAAGAACAACGACCGATGAAAAAGGAAATTATAACGAAACGATCATCTTACCTCCCGGGAAACATCAGCTCAAAGCGCAATTCAACAGCACAAACATCTACCCGCTGTATCCTTCTGAAAGTGCTCCGGTGAATCTCGAAATCCCATTACCGCTCGGATTTACTATTCAGCCGAATCAGGGCAGATACCTCGACATCCTCTACATCCAGGGAACTTTGCACACTGAAGTAGTTGCAGAACGGGAGATCCAGATCTTCATTGACGGCAAACTGTCAGGCACGCACCGGACGAACTGACAGGGAACCTTCACCATCCCGTACACCATCGAGAAGATCACGGGGGGTCAGCATATCATCTTTGCTAAATCGGGAGATATCCAGACTAACCAAAGCACATTCACCGTTCTTGCAGAGAACTCAACCACAACATTATCTGCTGTAAAAATTGGCGAGACTTCACTCGTCTTTTGCTCCGGGACGATTACAGCGAACAACAAGCCGGTGAGATTGGCACCGGTCACTCTTGTCTGGGATGGCTCACATGTTGTCAACACCATCACCAATGAGAATGGGAACTATAACGAGACCATTGCATTACCTGCCGGGAGACACCTGCTCAAAGCACAATTCAACAGCACGAACATCTTCCCGCTGTATCCTTCGGAGAGTGCCCCGGTCGAAGTTGAAATATTAACCCCCCTCTCGGTTACCCTCCAGCCGGATCACGGGAAATACCGGGATGTACTTGCCATCAATGGATCTCTCAATGCCAGTGTAATATCAAACAGGGATGTCCGTCTCTTTATCGATGACAAACAGGCAGGATCGTACCGGACTGATGCCAAAGGTCACTTTTCCACAATGTATAGTATCGAAAAGATTACCGGTGGAAGACATACAATCCAGGCAATCTCCGGAGATCTGAAATCCACCCCCACACCATTTTTTGTCCTCATGGACAATTCAACAACAACCCTTTCGGCACAACGAACCGGCACCACCGCCCAAGTGACGGTTTCAGGAACGGTCAACACAACCAATCGATCAGTTCGTGATGCACCAGTCACCATCACCTGGGATGGCAAAAACTCCCTTGAGACCATTACAGACAATAACGGCGTATTCAGGAATTTTATCAACCTCCCCGCTGGTACCCATCATATTCAGGCACAGTTCAACAACAGCGACATCTTTCCACTCTATCCCTCGAATAGCACGATGGTCGAGCTCAATATCTCCCCCGGACTCTCCCTTGACGTCAGACCGGCATCGGGCATCTATAAGGACACCCTCACGTTTGAAGGGACACTCGTCCGCCCCGATAATCTTGAAGGAGCAGTCGACCTGTTCCTTGACAACAATTTCCTCGCGACCACAAAGACAGACCATACCGGGCGATATATCCATAAAATGGTGATTGGACAGATGTCTGACGGTAAACATACCGTGCAGGCACGATCAGCCGATCTCTCCTCTGGTGTCAGGACATTTACGGTTATTCCTGTACAATCCCGGACCACATTAACCGTCACACGGGTAAACAACTCCGCACTCTTCGAATGTAATGGCACGGTCATGGCATTTGACCGGCCAGGAGATGTCATCCTGCGACCGTTGAGCATCCAAGACGTCCTCGATATTATCGCCACATTCGGAAGAGTTCCGTTGGCTACTGCAAAGAGACCGGTCAGTGCTGCCCCGGTTGCGCTCATGGTCAACAACGTAACCCTGCTGGAGATGCAGACCGATGCTTTCGGGAGATTCTCTCGTGTTGTAGCGCTCCCGGCTGGCGATAATATCGTCACCGCCCGGTTTGTCAACAATCGTTTCCCGCTAGTCCCTTCCCAGAGCAAAGAGATCGCAGTGAATCTCCCCTCAGCGAACCTGTCCCCATTGGAAAATATCCGGAGTTCCCCAAGCGGCATGCTTGTGCCAGTCATTGTAGTAGCTGTAATCCTCCTAGTTTTTACGGGCGGATCGATCTTTTACCTGAAACGGCGATCGATCCTGTTCAGGACCAGACGAACTCCGGCAGCACTAG
>SESG01019798.1_pt1 | contig 10824 bp, 21 predicted proteins | sample 3171421 | NCBI WGS metagenome assembly SESG01 (sample SAMN10866946, study PRJNA518727) | freshwater metagenome | biome: subpolar coniferous forest; feature: holomictic lake; material: water; isolation source: holomictic Lake 227, 6 m and 8 m depth | place: Canada: near Kenora, Ontario | collected... | reverse complement strand
AATCAATACTATATATTTGGGATGGAGAGAATTTAATAAAGGTTTTATTTTTATTTATGAAGGAACTAATAGGAATCCATTTAGTGACGACATTGACAGTATGGTGAGTATTAATCAATAGGGCAGCAAATACTGATGCTAATAGAAATGATGCTAATAGATGGAATGATGATGAGAGTAATTTATTACCATTTATAGGATAGAAGAAGAAATAGTTTATAAATATTATAAACAATAGAAATAAAATAGACACCGAGGTTGGATATAATTGGACTGTAAGATTTAATAGGGACATAAAATTATTTTGAATTGAGTTCTATACAATGAGCATTATCAAGGGATAAGAGTTTAGAAATGGTAATTACGGTAGGATAGGGGATAGATTTAATGAAATTAGGGATAACATTTAGAGTATTAGTTTGAATAGTTATAATTGAGATTGGAGATTTATAACTTATAATGATTTCATTATTAAGATCACTATAAGCTTCAATTGGAATCCAATTAGATACCACATTGATTTTATTTTCGGTTGCAGTATATAAGAATGCAAATATAAATCCACTAATAAGTATAACACCGTAAGTGCCTTCTAATATAGGAGGTAAAAGTGGATAATCGCTATATGTACATCTCTTCCAGTATTTTCGTAATACTACATTAGTAATGATGGGAGCAACTATGACTACCGTGGTCGCAAACGGATATAATAAAAGTACTGCATGTAAGATTGTAATAAACATATGAGTTATTATTGATTTATTTAGTTATGTTTTCTATTTTATCGCAATTATATCTACTTAATAAGTTAAGTGTTAATAAAATAGTTACTGACATACACCACTCGCTAAAGCATCGTGGGTTCTGTGGTTAATGTCGTTCTCATCATTTCCACTTGAGCAATATCAGTATTGCTCTTGAATATATCTCTGTCTATATTCAAATTTCCATGCATTATTGATGCCTTCGCTATATTAAACGAAGCATTGGCATCTGCATGATCATTATGTCCACATATACATCTGAACATCTTCTTTTCTCTGGTTCCTATTAGTCCACACCTACTACATCGTTGAGAGGTATATTGCGGATCAACATAAAAAACCGGAACACCAAGCAACTTGGACTTGTACTCTATGAACTGCTGTAATTGATAGAATGACCAATTGGATTTGATGCCGTTAACTTTCTTTCCTTGTTTCTTCTTTCGTATGCCTGTAAGATTTTCTAACTTAATGGCATAATTCTTTATCTTTGCTATATCTACAATCTTTCTTGAAATCTTGTGATTAATATCTCGTATCTTTCTACTTTCCTTGTTTTTAATCTTTTTGATAAATTTGTACGTCCTATTTTTTTGTGCCTTCCTACGAATAGATTGATATACTCTATGGATGTGTGGAGCTTCCTTTCCTAGTTTTAATACCTTGTCATCGATGGATGCAACTGCAATATGTCCAGTAGCATTTAAATCCACTCCTATACAGGAGCGTTCTTTATATTGTATATCATCCACAACAGAACAACAAATATAAGCATAGGTATCATCCAACTCAACCTGATTGATCTTTTCAATTATCTTGTCAAATGAAATAATGAGTTTAAGCGATGGTATCCTAATAGATTTATCCTTAAAAAGGAGACCTTGATTTGGTATAGTGAGCTTAACTCTACGAACCTGCTTACATTTTTTGTTTCGGGAGTATTTCCGAAGAACTTGATTAGCAATAATTGACTTCAATCCAAATTGCTTAACGTCTTTTGATGATAGAGAACGCGTCTTAATAGCAAACAAAGCAACGTTCTTGGCTTTCTTCAACTCGGAAGAAAGGTCGGCGTTATGTTTTACTTTGTAGGTGAGTTTAGACATGTTTCTGATTCTCAATGTATTGTTTGACAACATCAAGCGTTATTGCTCCACAAGTGGAAATAAACTTAGAACGTGTCCAAAGACAAGGTATTCGTTTTCTTAACCATGGAAACTCCTGTCTTAATAAACGACTGGTACGTCCTTTAATTTTGTTGATTTGGGTATAGATGCCTACTTTGGGATTAACATCCATCAGAAGGTGTACGTGATCGGGCATTACTTCCATCTCAATGATTTTGTATTTATACTCCTCTTGCTTTTCAAGGACGATTTCCTTAAAACGTTCATCCACTCCATTGATAAGTACCTTACGGCGATACTTTGGGGCAAAGATGACGTGATATTGGCATGAGAAAACCATAGTTCCATCAGACTGATATTGCTTAGTTGTATCTGCTATATTCATTAGATATGTGATTTCTATTTAATACATATCATAGATATTATCAAAACATCTAATTATTATCAACTTATTGTATTTCCTCCATTCATCCACTCGCTAAAGCGTCGTGGCTTTCTGGAGGGAGTTCTGTAATTTATTTACCGTGCGTAAATTTGTATATGTCAATTCTTGAAGACAAAGCGATACAAAATGAGATGCAACAAATTCACCTTCACGACATTGATCACATGCTTGGTCTAAAAGTTCATGAAGGTGTTGTCTATTTTGTTTTTTTAATTCACTGTCCATATTTTATATGATACCGAGTTATTTTAACTTGTCAAGCTTAGTCTGCAATTCTTTTCTATACTCAGATACATCTTGTTTTTCTGCGAACAAATTACATTTGGGTTCATTCATTGAGGTTTTGTGTTGTCTTGTTTCACGAGGACAAGTCATAATATCCATCCATCTAACACAATCACCGCAATTTTTTCCTAATTTTGCAATATTTTCTTGTAAATCATGAATTTGCAAATCTTTTCCGATTATTGATGCAGCTACTTTTACTGCTTTCCAAATTTCCTCTCCGTTATTATTCGATATATCCATAGGTATTAAATTGTAGTGGTTGAATAAAAGAATGTAAAGGTTTATCTTTAAATTTAGGAAGTGAAATTCGTGGACGATCCAAGTATGAATCTCCGCTTTTTACGCCTTCATAACCCTGAACAATCTCAATATCTCTCATGATTTGATTACTCATGGATTGCCAATAAAAACTTGGATGAGCATTAAGATGTTGTATTTTTAAGAAAGGCAAGCCACATTTACCTAGTTTTACTTTTTCAACGACCAGTTTGTACATGAAATACTTACGATGATTTCTACCTCTTCCGTTTGAGAAGTGGAAGATTTTAAGAACATCACCGACTAGGATTGGGATTCCTTTTTGGTCATATATTTGAAAATTTTCCTTTTTAATAGGTTCGATTATTTTTGTTTTCATGGTAACCGCTTGTATTTCTCTAATAGGATTGAATTTTATCATATTTTTTCTTTCTCGTTTCGGAAACCCATATCCCTTTAGGGTAGGGGATGAGAAACGACATCCTCCATACTACCTACAAATAATATTTCGTCAATATTTAAAATATTATCATTTGTTTCAATATAATTTAATCTTTTTGTGTTTTCTATGATATATATTCTCGTGATTACTTATAATACACAACTTTTAATGAAAAATCAAGAAGAATTTGATTCTTTGAAATCAATACTTGATATGCATAAAACTGTGTTTAATTTTGCGTCACCTATTCAATTTGTAGAACCAAAAAATTCTCTTATTATCCTTCATTCTAAAGTTTATCATCCAATAAGAAAACAATTTCCTGATATTCCTTCTCAAATCATAATTAAGGCCGAACAAGAATGTATAGCTTCTTATAAGTCAACAAAATCTAATAAACATAAACTTAAAAAACCAATCGTAAAAAACAATCTTTCTGTTAGGTTGGATAAACGATTGTATTCTAAAGATAAAACTAATAAGTATTCTATAAGAATTACTACGGCAACCGGAAGACAATCCTTTAATTTTATTGTTTATCCTAAACTTAAAAAACTACTTGACAAATATCAATATAAAGATCCTCTGATTTATGAACATGATGGGAAATTGTTTATTTCTTTCCCATTTGAAAATAAATCAGAACCTATAAAACAAAAGGTAGCAATCGGAATTGATTTAGGTATCCGTAGATCTGCTGCTACCTCTGACGGTAAATTAATCATAGATAAAAAATTCAATGACGAAAAAAGAAAACTTATCCACGAAAAAGACAAATTAAAATCTAAAGGATCTAAATCAGCTAGAAAACATCTTATAAAGTTAAAACATAAAGAACACAATAAAAATAAAAATCAAAGTCATTTAATTTCCAATGAAATTCTCAAAACAGATGCAGATACAATTGTATTGGAGGATTTAAAAGGAATTAAAACAAAGAAAAACAAATATCAAAATAAGCGTTCAATTGGACAGGTTCCATTATATGAACTACGTAGAATAATAACCTATAAGGCAGAGAATCAAGGGAAAACGATTCTTCTTGTTAACCCTTCTTATACTTCACAGACGGATTCCGTTACCGGAAAGCGTGAAGGAGAGAGAAGAGGATGTAGATTTTATTCTAAAAATGGACTTATTTATGATGCGGATATCAATGCAGCAATAAACATTGCAAAGAAATCTAAACTTCCCGTATCACAGACCTCGAATCTGACTTATGGGCAGGCTGTCGTCAACCAGCCAATCGTATGTAAACCTTCTAGATCTATAGGAGTCTTACAAGCCTCTACGGCTTTAGCCTAGAGGTAGTTGACATTGAGAATATCAGTTATTTGTTTAGATATTTAGCCTTTTCTTCTTCTATAATTTTACAACGAAATTCATTGCGTCGATGTATTCCTGCAAATCCTTTGGGTATATCACTTGGAAATTTTATAATTGGAATTGGAAGACTTGGTGCAATCAATTTTGGAGGACATACGAAGTGATAAAATCCCTTATCATTTTTTTGTATTTTTACTTCCCATATTGCTCTATAAGTAATTCCAACATCCGCTTCCCAATCTCTAGCAATTAAACTTTCATTGCGAGTTTGAGTTACTTTATGGGCTTGATTATCAAAATCAGCTACATTAAGTGTTCCGTGAATAACCCTAGTTCCTTCACCATCGTAATCTTCGACGATTAATTGGTCAGAGGCATCAATAGGTTCGATATTAACCCTGTGATATGAAGTTCCATCATAAGAAAACATTTCTTCATATGCAAGATGTACCGTAAGAGTATTAATTTTATGTGGCTTCATTTCAATCAAAATCGTCATCAAAATAACAATTTACAACTTTTTGTTTACCGCATTCAGAACATTCGACCACATCATTATTAAAATTACAGGCAATCTCACGCCAATTAGAATGTTTGCAGTGTTTTTTAATTACCTTATCAAACAAACTACGTGGTTGTTTAGGAATACGATGTCCATTCTTTGCCATTTCAATTAACTCGGATTGCGTCATATAGAGATATTATATTGAAACAAATGTCTTGCTTTATCCAGATAATTCCATCCTTTAGGACCAAAATACACACTTGCTCCGTATTTTAAGTTTTGAAAGAACATTGGTTCATATTTAATTTTAGATCCATCAATTGTTTCAATACCGATTTCGATTTCATATGGGGCAGTATTTCTTTTTTTCTTACTATACCAATTATATTTAACATGTGGAAATTGAATTTCAAGAGAAGTCGCATCCCATTCATAAGTTTTACATCCAAGAATCCCCATTTTAAATCCACCTTCTGCTCGTTCGTTTGCAGTCCAGCTCAAACCGACGCAAATAATACCATTGTATAGTTCATCTGCATAGAGTTCTGTAACCTTGAACCCACATAGTTCTGCTTTCGTTTCTGATGTTCCAAGAGTAGGAAGCTCAATAAATGGTTTAATATTGATTTCTTTAGTCTTAAATTTTGAGAAATTTGTAAAGTTCACGATTACTATATTATTTATAATTGAAAAATTGTCAATCCAAATTCTTAGATATTTTCTTAATTTCTGCTAATATTGCTGTTTTAGTACGACTATAAAAATCCGGTTCTGTTTCTATATAATTTGCCTTTTTGCACAGGCCAAGTAAGCCATGTGATGCTACAATTACTTGAAATTTTGTATATGATAATCTTTCAATTGCCGTCCACAATTTTATTTGGGATAAAATACTTACCGCCCGATCTGGTTCATCTAATAGTAATGTTGATCTAGTTCCACAGTCAATTGTATTTTTAAAAACATAATCTGTATTATATGTATCACTTATTTTATATGAAATGGTAGTTGTCGATGTTAATTTATCTAAAAGTTTTCCGAAGAATACAATTGTTTCTTCTCCGGATGATCCTTTGAACAAAGTTGAATCTAAACCTTCTGCAAAAAAATCATTATCAAATCCAGCCATACCACCTACTAAACCTGGTCTTTGTTCTGGAGTAAAGAATCCAAATGGTTTACCATTTGATTCGATTTGAATTCCATTTTTAAAGTCTCCATATGGACACATTTCCTGACAAGAAGTGTTTGTTACATGACTTATTCCGGATTGAATACAATGCGTTACAGTTGCAATAGCCTTTAACAATGTACTTTTCTCAGATACATTTTGACCAACAATGATATTTAACCCAGAAGAAAAATTAAGTTCATTCAGAGTTTTTAACCAAGGAACATTTTGCCAATATGCAATAGGAGTTTTTGTTGGATCTTTAATTGTTATTTTTGTTATCATTGAAATAAACTACTGCTTAATTTGGTATTTACTACTTCATTAATTTTATCTACTACATGATCCAAATGACATGGTTTTGGTTCCGAAGAATACAATTGTTTCTTCTCCGGATGATCCTTTGAACAAAGTTGATTCGTCCGCTTTTCTTACCAACGTTTTTTTGGAGTGGGTAGAGGTGCAAATCCAAGGTTTTTGACGCAGAAGTCGACGTCACCCTCAGAACTGGGGGTGACAAAAGGGGTTCCCTTCGCATCGACGATAGGAATAAGGGAAATCCCTGTATTGGGGTCTTGTTTTATGGGGCGGGATAGGTCCACGAGCAAGAGTCCATCAAGTGTGATTTCAGGACGGTCGTGAACTTTTTGGGAGTAATCCGTGATTGCCACATCGCCGGTGGAGTTTCGGAAGAATCTGTGACCGGTATAGTTGTTTTCCTGTCGGAGGTAGGTCCATGTGGGTAGTGGATTTGACATTTTTAATTGGGCTAATAGGAGTTTTTGTTAGATCTTTAATTGTTATTTTTGTTACCATCAGAATAAACTATCGCTTAATTGGGTATTTACTACTTCATTAATTTTATCTACTACATGGTCTAAATGACATGGTTTTGGTTTACACCAACAACGAAGAGCAATTTTCTTTCCGCCCATAATCAAATTGGCAAGTCTATGTACTTCATAATACATTGGCCCCTGTGAATTCCAGTCATTATCAAAGTCAATTTTATGTAAAGCAATTACTCTAGCTCGACCTTCATTATCCGAATGATCATATAGAACATGGTCATTACGGAATATATTATGCATTCCACGGTCTCCGTCAAGGACAATTTCACCAGGAACAGGCTTTGGACCAATATTCTTTCTTTTGTTTGTTACACGTATGCATCCAAGTTTCACTACCATAATAAGGTTCCTCCTTGAAACGTTCAATTTTATCAGACATACCACGCAATTCTTCTTGTGTAGGATTACGATCACATGGTAAGTTTTTATATATAGTCAATACATTATAATACTGAGGAATATAAGCTTCAATTTGTAATTTCGACAACATCTCATACATTATAGGTAATCCACACACAACGCCATCGCTATTATTTGTAATGAGGATTATTTCCGGCGAAAACAAAGCAAGTTCAAGGCCAGTCAGAACGGATGTATTATTTATTGGCCAAGACAAAATAGAAATATCAAATTTCAACCGTTTTGCCGAAGTATAGAATTTATCAAATGTAGTTTTTAAATATGTTACATTAGGAGTTAATTTTGGGGTAACGTTAAATTCTTTATCAATTGCATAAACGGAAGTTGCTCCTGTTTTAATTGAAAGATTAGCTAATTCACCATTACCACACCCAATATCTATAACCGATTTTCCTTTTACATATTTTCTGAATGTGGTTTTCTGGAGTTTATCAAATCCAGTATAACCATACTTAAAAATTTTATCATACCACATATATCACAGTTGAATTACCAATTATTCGAAGGTGTCGTATGTTTATTATGCACAGCAGTTGTTCGTTTTACAGGATCGGGAAGGCCCGCCAAACAGAGTATGTGCGAACTGAAAAAACAATTTGATTAAATCCGGCAGTATCCGGCAGCCGGTTTACGGCCGGATACTGCCGCCATCACCTGCACCTTGTTTTCTTGATGTTTTATTTGCGATGGAGTCAAATGTTTCAATTGTCATATATTATGTAGTTGTCTTGCACATTTCACATGCTTGTCTTGCAAGATCTATTTTTAGCTTCCGATCATTATATTCATTTTTTATTTTTTGTTCTATCTCTTTATCACCATTGCTACACATTAACGACTGAATATATTCTGATCGAATAACACATAACTCGTTATCCAAGAGTAACATGAGGAAGTCATGAATTTCAGGTGGCATAACTTAGTTAAATAATGGTTGATTAGGAAATGTATCCGTTGACGGACATTCTTCTATAGAAAGTTTATATTGTTTACCCCATTCTAATTTCTCATCCATTGAACAAAACCAATTGCGTTGTTCATCTGTAACATCAAGACACAATACCTCAAATTTTGACAATGCTTTGATAAATTTTTCTCTATTTTGGATAGTATCTTTTAAGCACAAAATACAAGATTCTTTTAACATAAATTTAAAGATTATTTGTTATAGGAGAACATTCTTCTATAGAAAGTTTATATTGTTTACCCCATTCTAATTTCTTATCCAATGAACAAAACCAAGCCCATTGTTCATCTGAAATATTATCACACATTATCTCTAACTTTGACAAGACCTTATATTTGTCTTTATTTGGAGGAGTATCGGTTAAATGTAAAACACAAGATTCTTTTAACATAATATTATGGGGTATTTGTGTTTGGATTCTTCTTAAGAATTTTAGTTAAATAAGATGTAAGAAGGGTAATATTATATTCAAGTTTACCACCACATTTACTTCCTGCTTTAATAATAGCATGATTAATATCTACTTCTGTTTTACCTTTTCTTAATATCCATCCATATGAATTAACATCATGATATTTAATAGAACCAAAAACAATACGAGTTGCTAAATCTTCTAAGTTCATATACGTAGTTTATCCATATTTAAAATGAAGTCAAGGATTATTCATTGTCTTCCATTATATTCGTTGCATCAAACAATTGCATACCAATATAAGCATATTCAGTATCAATAAATCCTTCGTTCATAAGATACTTTATAATCATTTCTTCGATTGCAATTCCTTGTATTTCCGCCTTTTCTACTGTTGGTTGAAGTTTATCTACAAATGATATAATATATGACCTATCACCCACATGTGTTTCAATATCACCAATATTAACTGTTACCCATGTTTTTACTTTACCGGGAGATCCATCAATATTAAGGGATATAGGTAAACTAGAAATAATTTCATTTAACTGACGATTAGTTACTTTTGACTTCATATTTTAATCCCACATAAATCCAAAATGCTGAACAATTTTAAACATATCAATAGGAACCTTACTAAGAAATTGAGTTATTGCGTGTTCACCATCCAAATGGGTATCTACAACTTTACAACACGACCCATCATCAGCATCATGAACATTAACACTATATTTACCGTTTTGTAATTTTGCAATATACACCCAATGATACCCACCGGGAAGCATACAATAATCTCCAGTTGATTGAAAAATTGTAACTGGATATATTACTGATGTCAACCAATGTTTAAACCGTTCTGCTTTTGGCCAATCTTTTATATAAGAATCAACATCATTATAAATACTAGGGAATATTTTATTTTCTTCTATTTCACGAATTCTTCGTTGAGTATGATAGCTACCGTGACCTTCCACAAAATCACGGATAAATGTATTTGCAACTAAATTTACAACCCGTGAATAAGTATATTCAGTACCAATTAATTGACCTCTAAAATAAAAAGTAAGAATTTCTTTGTTTTGTGTAAATGAAAAATCACGCTCGGCAATCATATTTTATATATATTAACCGTGCATTCTTTATGCACGATCCACTATAATAATTTATTGTGCAATCAAAGTAATTTGTATATTTATTCCCATTTAAACCCCATTGTATTAATTAAAGTTTGCATGTTTATTGGTGCTCTAGCAAGTATGTCGCTTACAAGTTTCTCTGCTTCTTCAAATATATAAACATCTTTAGAACATACATCCCCACGTTCATCATTTTCGCAGACCCTAACATTATAACAGTCATATGTCAATATTTTATTAGATAAATCTACTCGCTTATATTGAACAATATATATCCATAGGTATCCACCTGGTAAAGTAATAGATTCATCATCGCATTGGAATATAGTAATCGGAGATTTCATATCAGTTATCCAATGTCGCAACGATTCTGCGGATGGCCAATCAGCAACATATTTATCAAATGAATGATATATAATAGGAAATTTTCTATTCTCTATTACTTCTCGAATGCGTCTTAGTGCATGGTAAGACCCTTTACCATGTGATAAATTATCAATTGTACCTTCAATTGCATCACTTACACCGAAAAGAGAAAACATCTTATAAACCTCGTGTCCACGAAAGAAATAAGTAATATATCTATCGTTTACGACAGAAGAAAAATCGGATGGAGAAAGTTGATTCATAATTAGAAATGTTAAGTTCTTTTAAAATTTGTTTATGCGTTCTACGACCGATAAAATAAAATACAATAATTACACAACAAATA
>SESG01001339.1_pt1 | contig 10825 bp, 7 predicted proteins | sample 3171421 | NCBI WGS metagenome assembly SESG01 (sample SAMN10866946, study PRJNA518727) | freshwater metagenome | biome: subpolar coniferous forest; feature: holomictic lake; material: water; isolation source: holomictic Lake 227, 6 m and 8 m depth | place: Canada: near Kenora, Ontario | collected... | reverse complement strand
CGTGTCTGCCAGGTACTGCGGCTTGCCATCGCGCAGGGTCAGGCGGGCGAAGATACCAGCCACTTTCAGGTGGCGCTGCAGGCCCATCCACTCGACGCCGCGGTAAAACTCGCCAAAGTCGTCGCCCACGGGCAGACCGGCTTTGCGTGCTTTGTCCCAGTAGCGGATGGTGATGTCCAGGCAAAAGTCTTCGTCCCAGCTCAAAAACGCGTCGCGCATCAGGCTGGCGATGTCGTAGGTGATGGGGCCATAAACAGCGTCCTGAAAGTCCAGTACGCCCAAACGGGCACCAGGAGCGGCCACCATTAAATTGCGCGGCATGAAATCGCGGTGCACATAGACGCTGGGCCAGGCCAGATTGCGTTCAATGATGACTTTGAAGGCGTCATCCAGTATCCGGCGCACATCGCCTTCTACCGCCACGCCCCGGTGCCGGGCTATATACCAGTCGGGGAATAACTCCAGTTCACGGCGCAACAGGGCTTCGTTGTAAGGGGGCAGCACACCCGGGGTGGAGGCCAGTTGCCAGGTAATCAGGGCGTCCACCGCTTGCAGATACAAGCCTTGGTTGGCAGCGGCGTCGTCCGGGTTGATGACCTGCATCATCGTCTGCGCACCCAGGTCGGTCAGCAGCATGAAACCACTGGCTTCGTCCCAGGCCAGCACTTCGGGCGCATGGATGTGTGCGGCCTGCATCAGCTGGGCGACCTTGGCGAATGGGCGGCAGTCTTCCTTGTCGGGTGGTGCGTCCATGATGATGAGGCTGGCTTGTTCGCCATCAACACGGAAATAACGCCGAAAGCTGGCATCGGCCGATGCGCTGCGCAGCGTGTCCAAACGCAGACCATAGGCCGGTGCCAGGGGGCTCAGCCATTTATTGAAATCGGCTTCACGCTGTGCGTCGGACCAGACGGGGGCGATGAAGGGGGTGGGTTCGGGGGTAGGTGCTTGGCTCATGGATAATCCATTCTACAAACCCGAACACACGGGCGTTCCTTCTAACCCGCTCCCTCACCCAAGACTGCCCTGCACGATGCGATTTTTGATGCGCGACCTGAAACACAGAGCGTCCACTTTCAGTTTTGCACCCACCCCAATCACGCTGGTTGCCTGGGTTGTGATGCAAGCCACCGCCCTCAGCGCGCAGGAGTTGACTCAAGGGGCAACGCCGCCGGTGCAGGATGTAGCGCCAGTCGTACTCAAGAGCAGTTCTTTACTGCAGGAGCAGATTCCTGACGATCAACGCAGCGCCTTGCCCACCTTTGTCTATGGCGAGCGCATATTTGGTCGACCTGACCTGGAAACGGTGGTCGAAGGCAACGCCATGCTGCGCCGGGGCGACATGGTGATCAAGGCCGACCGGCTCGAATACGACCAGCCCACCGATCTGGCCAAAGCCACCGGACAGGTGCGCATCAACCGTGCCGGCAATGTGTACGAAGGCCCGCTGCTGGAGCTCAAGCTGGAGGCCTTTGAGGGCTTCTTCAATCAGCCGCGGTTTTACTTTCTTAAAAACGACATGAACGGCGAGGCTGACAGGGTCGACTTTATTGATGATCAGCGCGCAGTCATTACCCATGCCAGCATGACGACCTGCCGCCGCTTGCCCGGCCCCGACTGGATGCCAGACTGGATTTTGCGAGCCACCAGCATCAGCATGGACAACGAAGAAGACGTAGGCACCGCGCAAGGTGCGCTGCTGAGCTTCAAGGGCGTGCCGCTGCTGCCCATTCCGTACCTCACCTTTCCCTTGAGTGACAAGCGCAAGTCAGGCCTCATGCCGCCCACGCTGGGGTTGGACAACGTCAACGGGGTCGAGGTATCGGTTCCTTACTACTGGAACATCGCGCCAAACCGGGATGCCACCCTCACCCCCACGTTCATGAGCAAGCGCGGCGTCAACCTGGGCAGCGAGTTTCGCTACCTGGAGGCTGATTATTCGGGCCAACTGCGCTTGGATCTGATGCCCTCTGATCTGCTGCGTGACAGCAACCGCTGGGGCCTGTCATATGCGCATCAGGCGACGCTTAAAAGCGATCTCACCAACTACTTCTCAGCCAGCGGCATGGCGCTGAGCCTCAACCTGAACCGGGTCAGTGACGATAATTACTGGCGTGACTTCACCCGTTCCGAGGCCTCATTGACGCAACGCCTGTTGTCCAACGATGCTGCGCTGACCTGGAGCAATGGCAACTTCTCGAACAGTGTGCGCATGCTCAAGTGGCAGACCTTGCAGGATGTCACGGCCCCGATCGTGCCGCCTTATGACCGCGTACCGCAGTTGGCCACGCGCTACGCCCGCAGCAATGTCAACGGCTTTGATTTTTCGGTGGACGCCGACTACACGCAGTTTCAGTCGAACAGCACACTCACCCTGCAACCCAATGCCCAGCGCGCTTTCTCGCGCTTGAGCGTGAGCCACCCCTGGTTGGCGCCCGCCGGTTTCTTCACGCCCAAGCTGCAATTGAACGCCACCCAGTACCAGTTTGACACGCCGTTGACCAACGGTGACAGCGCGGCAAACCGTGCGCTGCCGACTTTCAGCCTGGACACCGGGCTGGTGTTTGAGCGCGACGCCAACTTCTTTGGTCGGGCTTTGCGCCAGACGCTGGAGCCGCGCGCCTTTTACGTCAACACACCTTACCGCGACCAGAGCCTGTTGCCCAACTACGACTCGGGTAGCAACGACTTCAATTTCGCCACCATCTGGGCTGAAAACGCCTTTGTCGGCAATGACCGCATTTCGGACAGCAACCTGCTCACGCTGGGCCTGACCACGCGTCTGCTGAACCCGGATACCGGCGCGGAAGTGGCGCGTTTTGGCGTAGCCCAGCGGCTGCGCTTTACCGACCAGAACGTGACCTTGTTAAAAACAGATGCGCCTGCGGTCAGCGGTATCAGTGATTTGCTGTTGGGTGCCGCCGTCAACTGGGACCCCAAATGGGCCTTTGACGCCACCGTGCAATACAACCCGACCACCCGGGAGTCGGTGAGCTCAACCCTGGGTGCGCGCTACAACCCAGGCCTTTACCGGGCCCTGACGGCCGCTTACCGTTTCCAGCGCGTTGCCAGCGCGACGGCCATTGCCAGTGAACAAATGGATATTGGCTGGCAGTGGCCCGTGAATGATCTCTGGGGCGACAAAGGTCAGGATCTGGGGGCCGGACGTGGCCAGGGCGAGGGCCGCTGGTACAGCGTTGGCCGCCTCAACTACAGCATGGACGAGGGTCGCCTAGTCAATACCCTGCTTGGCTTTGAGTACGATGCGGGTTGCTGGCTGGGTCGAGTGGTGTTGGAACAACTGCAGGTCAGTACCACTGCGGCGACGCAACGCATCATGTTCCAGCTTGAGTTTGTCGGTTTTACACGCTTGGGCGTGAGCCCCCTGAAGACATTGAAAGACAATATTCCAAGTTACCAGTATCTGAGAGAGCAAACCAGCCCTCCCAGCCGTTTCAGCAATTACGATTGATCCATCATGACTCATCGACTTTTGGCCTTGACCGCGGCCAGCCTTGCCCTCTGTGCAGCCCTGAGTACGCAAGCCCAGGGGTTGAAACCCCTTGCCGCGCCAAACATCCGGCTTCAGCCCACGGCCACGCTTCAGGCCGATTTCATCGTGGCCGTGGTCAACTCTGAACCCATCACCAACAACGAAGTACGTGCCGAGATGCAGCGGCTTCTGCAACAACTTGCTCAGCAGCGCCGGGCACCGCCGGACAGCAAACTGCTGGCCGCGCAAGTGCTGGAGCGCCTCATCAACGACAAGGCGCAATTGCAGTTGGCACGCGAGTCCGGGGTGCGTGTGGACGACACAGCAGTTGACCTGGCAGAGCAAAACATAGCACGGCAAAACCAGATGGAAGTGGCCGAATTGCGCCGCCGCATCGTGGCTGACGGCATGGTGCTGAGTCAATTTCGCGACCAGTTGCGCGACCAGCTCATGTTGACCCGTCTGCGTGAACGTGACGTTGAGCCGCGTGTGCGGGTGTCTGACCTGGAGGTCGATCAATACCTGCGGGAGCAGCAACAGTCAGCCACTGTTGACCCCGCTTCCCTGGAAATCAATTTGTCGCAAATCCTGGTGGCAGTGCCTGATGCCGCTACCCCGGTGCAGATAGCCGCCTTGCAAACCAAGGCCCAGCGCGCCTTGGACCGGGCCCGAGCCGGTGAAGATTTTGTCACGCTGGTGCGAGAGTTCTCGGATGCCACCGACAGCGCCAGCCGTGCCAATGGCGGCCAGCTTGGCCTGCGCACGGCAGACCGTTACCCACCGTTGTTTGTGGAAGCGACTCAAGCACTGAGCGTGGGCGATGTCTCAGCGGTGGTGCGTTCTGGTGCCGGCTTCCATGTGCTCAAGGTGCTGGAAAAGAAAAATACCGGCTTGCCGGCCATGTCGGTGACACAAAGCCGGGCGCGCCATATTTTGTTGCGTGTCAGCCCGCAATTAAGCGAAGCGGCGGCCCGCACCAAACTTGCCGACTTCAAGAAACGCATCGTGGCGGGCCAAGCTGATTTCGCCACGCTGGCACGCGATAACTCTCAAGACGGCAGCGCTGCACAAGGCGGTGATCTGGGCTGGGCCAACCCTGGCATGTTCGTGCCAGAGTTTGAAGAAGTCATGAACCGGCTGACCCCCAGCCAGGTCAGCGATCCCTTGGTATCGCGTTTTGGTGTGCATTTGATCCAGCTGATGGAGCGCCGCAACACCGCTCTAAGTCCCCGCGAGCAACGCGAGACCGTACGTGCGATGCTGCGTGAGAAGAAACTCGACGAAACCTATGCGACCTGGTCGCAGGATTTGCGCGGACGCGCCTATGTCGAAATGCGTGAGCCACCGCTTTAAATGAAACACATTCCTCGCAAACGCTTTGGCCAGCATTTTCTGGCCGATCGCAGCATTATTGAATCCATCGTTGACGCGATTGGCCCCCAACCGGGCCAGCCCATGGTCGAAATCGGGCCGGGACTCGCGGCCTTGACGCAGCCTCTGGTGGAGCGATTGGGCCATCTGACGGTGATCGAACTGGACCGCGACCTGGCCGTTCGGCTGCGTGGACATCCACGGCTCTCGGTCATTGAGTCGGATGTGCTCAAAGTGGATTTTGCCCAAGTAGCGCTTGGGTTAAGTGCTACTAAATTAAGAGTGGTTGGCAACCTTCCCTACAACATCTCCACGCCCATTCTGTTTCACTTGTTGGAGTGTGTCGACGTCATCGAAGACCAGCATTTCATGCTGCAAAAAGAAGTGATCGACCGCATGGTGGCGCGACCCAGCACCTCCGATTACGGCCGCTTGAGTGTCATGCTGCAATGGCGCTACGAGATGGAAAACGTTCTCTTTGTGCCGCCCGAGAGTTTTGATCCGCCGCCCCGGGTCAACAGCGCGGTGGTGCGCATGGTGCCGCGTGAAAATCCAGCCCCGATTGATGTGAAGTTGTTGAGCGAACTGGTGCAGGTGGCTTTCAGCCAGCGCCGCAAGCTGATGCGACACACGCTGGGCAAATGGCTGACGGACAAAGCCTTTGCCGGTGAGTTCAATGTGCAGCGACGGGCAGAAGAGGTGCCGGTTGCGGAGTACCTGGCCTTGGCGCTGGAATTGGCCGGGGAAAGCAAGGGCGCTATCGCATCTTCAGCGTAGCGTAGCGACCGCGTTGCGATGAACGCCCAAGAAAAAAGGCCCAATCTTGCGATTGAGCCTTTTTTAATGTTGGTACTTAGGTCAGGTCAAGCGGCTGCCATCCAATAGCCCGCGTTAAATGGACTGCTCATGCGCAGGGCCAAGGGCGATATGTCCAAAAGTTTGTCGGTAGGCATTTTTTCACCGGATTCCGTGGTGAGTTCAATGCCGGCCATGGCGTGGTTGCCCACATCAGTGCCCTTTGCCTCGTTCGCCCGTTCTGCTTGGCTGGTGTTTGCAGAACGGGCTACAGAAAAGAATAGAAGCATCGGAAGGGGATCTTTCGATCGCCCCAGTAGTCGGCTGCATCCCGGAAGATGTCGAGCAATTGCTCGCGTGCTTCCTTGTCAAACTTGGTGTTGGCAGGAATATGCTCCAGCACAGCAATGAAGCCAGGCTGAACGCCAGACTTGTGCAGCGGGTCGGTCATGCTGTCATACAAAGCATCAAAATTTTTGCCAACATGCGCGGACAGTTTGAACTGTTGACCAATCAAGTCGAGCACATCTTGCTTGGTCTGGGCGTTGGCCAGATTGGCGTAAAGAAAATGCTGACCCAAAGTAACAGCAGCTTCCTGCAATTCAGGCACCCGAAAAGCCCGGATAGACTGAACGATGTTTGGACGAATGCCGCGAAGCGGCAGATCCGTTGGAGCACGTTGAGGTGCTGTTGTTTCTTGCATTAATGACATATTTATTCCCCGCTTCGCCTTCAAATTTAAAAACTAAAAACTACGGCACAATCTTGCGGAAGCTCGCATAGTGATCGGCTGTGTAATAACAAACTTCGGGCGCTTTGCTTGGTCCACCGCAAACAATGCGGCGCACTCCCCGGTTGCGAGAACCTGGTGTGGCGACGGTGTATTCATGGTAAAAACCACGTTTTTCAGTCGGAAGCAAACGCTCGCGATTGCCAAAAACCACACCGTCTTTTTCATGTACAAAGGGTCCGCCCTGAAGAATCAGGGCATACATTTGCGAACCTTGTTTGGGCAACTCGGCAACCGTCATGGTGGCCTTGGCGTCCATGACGACAGGCATTTTGGCCTGCACCAAACCGGTGGCAAAAACCCCCGCAAGCACGAAGCCAGTGAGCACCAACTTAAGGCTTGATAAACGAAACATGAAAAACACTTCCCACAACACTCCGGGTTTACCCGGAAATTTCAAGGTTCGTAGTGTCGCGTATTTGTAATAAAAATGCAAGCGGCTGCCCAAAAAATGAGCAGCCGCGAGAGGGTTTTTACTGAAGTAAGTTAGTGCCAGCTACGGCCAGAGCACTTATCGAGTGGCGTTTGCATCCGCCACTGTCAAGGCTGTCATATTTACAATTCGACGCACAGTGGTACTGGCTGTAAGAATATGCACCGGTTTGGCCGCGCCCAGCAGCACGGGGCCAATGGCAATGTTGCCGCCAGCGGCTGTTTTGAGCAGGTTGTAGGCAATATTGGCGGCATCAATGTTCGGCAGCACCAGCAAATTGGCGTCACCGACCAAGGTGCTGTTGGGCATGAGGGCCGCACGGGACTTGCCGTCCAGCGCCACATCGCCATGCATTTCGCCATCTACTTCCAGCCACGGTGCTTTAACGCGCAGAATCTCCAGCGTTTTGCGCATCTTGATGGCGCTGGGTTGGTCGCTGCTGCCAAAGTTGGAATGACTCAGCAAAGCCACCTTGGGTTTGATACCAAAGCGCAACATTTCCTCGGCGGCCATGACCGTGATTTCAGCCAACTGGTCAGCCGTGGGGTCGTAGTTGATGTGGGTGTCGACCAAAAACAGCTGACGCTCTGGCAGCACCAGACCGTTCATACAGGCATAGGTATTGACACCCGTACGTTTGCCAATCACCTGGTCCATGTACTGGAGATGCAAGGCCATGCTGCCCCACGTGCCGCAAATCAAACCGTCCACGTCGCCTTTGTGCAGCAACATGGCGCCAATGAGGCTTAAACGACGGCGCATTTCAATCTTGGCCATTTGCGCGGTGATGCCACTGCGTTCGGTCATGCGGTGGTAGGTTTGCCAGAAATCACGGTAGCGATGGTCTTGCTCCACGTTCACCACGTTGTAATCGTCACCTTCGCGCAGACGCAGGCCAAACTTTTCGATGCGCTCGGCAATCACCAGTGGGCGACCAATCAGGGTCGGCAATGCCAAGCCTTCGTCCACCACAATCTGGCAGGCCCGCAGCACGCGTTCGTCTTCGCCTTCAGAGTAGGCAACGCGTTTTTTCAGGGCTTTTTTGGCGGCCGTAAAAATCGGCTTCATGACCGTGCCAGAAGCGTACACAAAGCTTTGCAAACGTTCGCGGTAGGCATCCATGTCCAGAATCGGGCGCAAGGCCACGCCACTGTCTGCCGCGGCTTGCGCCACTGCCGGTGCGATCATCATCATCAAACGCGGGTCAAACGGCTTGGGAATCAGGTATTCAGGGCCAAAGGCGAGTTTCTCGCCAGCATAGGCTGCCGCCACCACTTCGCTTTGTTCCGCTTGGGCCAACTCAGCGATGGCGTGCACTGCGGCAATTTCCATCTCGATGGTGATCGTGGAAGCGCCAGCATCGAGTGTGCCCCGGAAAATATAGGGGAAGCACAGGACGTTGTTGACCTGGTTCGGGTAATCCGAGCGGCCAGTCGCGATGATGGCGTCGTCGCGAACCGCTTTAACTTCTTCCGGGAGAATCTCAGGTGTCGGATTGGCGAGGGCAAACACCAGCGGACGGGCCGCCATTCTGCGCACCATGTCGGGTTTGAGTACGCCGCCCGCCGACAGACCGAGGAACACGTCAGCGCCTTCAATGATTTCGCTCAGCGTGCGGGCCGATGTTTTTTGAGCGAATTGAATCTTGTCTTCGTCCATCAACTCGGTGCGGCCTTCATAGACCACGCCAGCCAGATCGGTGACATAAATGTTCTCGCGCGCAATCCCCAACTTGACCAGCAAGTTAAGGCAAGCCAGGGCGGCAGCACCAGCACCGGAGGTGACCAACTTGACGTCTTTCGGGTTTTTGCCAGCGACTTTCAGCCCGTTGAGGATAGCGGCGCCCACCGTGATGGCTGTTCCGTGCTGGTCGTCGTGGAACACAGGGATCTTCATGCGTTCACGCAATTTCCGCTCGACATAAAAACAATCCGGCGCCTTGATGTCTTCCAGGTTGATGCCGCCAAAGGTCGGCTCCAGCGAGGCGATGATGTCGACCAGTCGGTCAAGGTCGTGTTTTTCGTTGATTTCGATGTCAAACACATCAATGCCAGCGAATTTCTTGAACAAAACCGCTTTGCCTTCCATCACCGGCTTGGCGGCCAGCGGGCCAATGTCGCCCAAGCCGAGCACGGCGGTACCGTTGGTGATGACCGCGACCAAATTGCCGCGACTGGTGTACTTGAAGGCGTTATTCGGGTCTTTGACGATTTCTTCGCACGGGGCAGCCACGCCGGGTGAGTAGGCCAGCCCGAGGTCGAACTGGTTGACCAGTTGTTTGGTGGCAGCAATGGCAATTTTGCCGGGGGTTGGGAACTCGTGGTATTCGAGGGCCGCACGGCGCAGAATGGCGCGTTTGTCTTCGGCACTGACGGTCGTATGGGGCATTTTGTTGTCTCCTGCTGTAATCAGTATGACCGAAAAGCCAGCCCGTCAGCGTTTATTTGGAAGCGGAATTGTAGACCGAGACCTTACTTTAAACTAACAGGTGGTTTTGTATTTCATAATATGAAATTGACATGAAGCAATTGTGGGGAATTTAGCCCCCTCTTCTCCAATCCGCTGCCGAGTCGCCTTGCAAGCCCCTTCAGGACCACTTGGAAACACCGGTGCTTGTCTCAGGCTGTGATTAATCTGGCTTGTTCCGCGCGTCGCGTGGTTTGCGGACCCGTCAGAACAAAACCCAGTACCTGACCCTGCGAATTCACAAAATGCCAGACACCGGGCTCGATGGTTTGCCAGTCTCCCGCTGTGCCGGGCGCAGGAGCGGCGACCACAATCGGCAGTGCCGGGGTTTTAATGGCGACCGGCATCAAGGGGAACACCAGCGCGGTGCGCTTACCGGCGAGCGTGGCCGCCAGAGCTTTGGTGGCGTTCATGATCGGCATCACATAGGGCAGGCCCCGGTTGCCCGCGCTGGCGTACTGGGCGCCATCGCCCAGAGCGTAAATATGCGGATCGCTGGTTTGCAAGTTGACGTCGACCAGGATGCCGCGCTCACAGGCCAGTCCAGTGGCTTGCGCCAATGTGGTGTTTGCTCTTAATCCAATAGCACTCAGCACAATATCTACGTCGGCTAGAAAGCCATTTGATAGTTCGACTTGAAGTGCGGGTGCATCAGGCGCAGTTGCCTGATTGACTGATTTCACCGTGACGCCGAAGTGCCAGGTCACACCCAAGGCGCCCAGCGCCTCGCGCAGTTGCCCGCTGGCGTCGCTGGGCAACAAGGCGGAAATCGGGCCGTTGGACGGGTCCACCACGCTGACCTGGTAGCCGCAGGCGGCGAGGTCGTTGGCAAACTCGCAACCAATCAGGCCCGCACCCATGATGAGGACGTGCTGGGCAGCCTTGGTGCCACGGCTTGTCAGGCGGTCGTGAAAGACGGAAAAGTCCACCAGACTATTGATTGACAGCACCTGATCGGCAGCATCACCCGCCAGTGGAATCCGAATCGCTTGTGCCCCGGTCGCCAACACAAGCTGGCTGTAACTGTACTCACCGTGCGATGTGTTGATGGTTTGCGCCTGCGGGTTGATGGTCTCAACCTGCGTCTGAGCCAGCAGCGTGACGTATTGCGCCTCCGCCATCTTGGCCGCCAGCGTGCTGACCAACTGCGCAGGTCCGCGTTTTTGAGCAAAGGCGTTGGACAGGGACGGCTTGGCATAAAAGTCGCCGTGGTCCTGGGTGATCAACATCACCGGCGTGGAGGCATCAAGCTTGCGGAACTCGCGCACTGTGGTCCAGCCTGCCAGACCGGCGCCGATGATGATGATCGGGTGTGTCATGGGTTGCTTTCTGAGTGCTTAGATTTCAACCGCTTCAAAGTCGGCTTTGGCGACGCCGCAGTCAGGGCATTCCCAACTGTCAGGCACATGGGCCCAGAGGGTGCCGGGCGCAATGCCGTCTTCAGGTCGGCCGGTCGCTTCGTCGTAAACAAAGCCGC
>SESG01006377.1_pt1 | contig 10827 bp, 9 predicted proteins | sample 3171421 | NCBI WGS metagenome assembly SESG01 (sample SAMN10866946, study PRJNA518727) | freshwater metagenome | biome: subpolar coniferous forest; feature: holomictic lake; material: water; isolation source: holomictic Lake 227, 6 m and 8 m depth | place: Canada: near Kenora, Ontario | collected... | reverse complement strand
GATTGATGCAGGAAAGATGCAATATGCTTCCTTCACTTTATCCTCTTGCCCTTGTCCTTTTTCCTCCTTTTGTCAGTTGTTGTACATGGTTCTGAAATCGCTGGGAGTCATGTTGGTTCCTGTTTTGAACTGCCTGTTAAAATTGGAAATGTTGTTAAAGCCTGATTCTGAACAAATCTGGGAAATCGGAATCCTGTTTTCAATCAGCAATTTCTTGGCATGACAAACCCTCAATTCGTTGAGGAAGGTCATAAAAGTCTTTTTTGTGCTTTTCTTGAAGTATTTGCAGAAGGCATGCGGGGTCATGTTGGCGATTTGGGCGATGTCTTCAATCTGCAGAGGATAGTGGAAATTTTTGATGACGTAATGATGAACTTTCTGCAGCCTGACAAAGGATGCGCTGTTGGCATCCAAAAAGGGTGTTCCGGATGAGAAGTCCTCTGTGAGCAACTTCCGGGATTCTAATTTAGAGAGTTCTGTCAGAATTTCAAGAATGAGAATGATTCTTTGCGGACCTTTTACTTTTGTCAACTCGCCCATCATTCTTGGAATTCTGCTGTTGATGGCACCTGGAAACACAAGTCCCGCCTGAGATTTTTTGAGCAGTTCCTGTATCGGGATCATTTCCTGTATGTCGAAGAAATTCTTTCCCAAAAAATCATCTGAGAAAAGAACAACTACCGCTTTGGCCTGCATCAGATCCGACTGATCATGGATATCATCACTCTTCCAGTAGTGCGGGATGTTGGGTCCAAGGAGGATTAAGTCGCCTTCCTGGAAATTCTCAATGGTATCGCCGATAAATCTTTTCCCTTTGCTTTCAATAACATACTTCAGTTCGTACTCAGGATGAAAATGGTATTCAGAATGGAACCGAGGTAATATTAACCTGGTTGCCAGAAAAGAGGAACCTTCACTCAGTAGTATTTTCTGATAGGTCGCTTTCATAATGGTATATTATTGTTTCAATACAGGTATTAATCACGATAATTTTGACAAAATTATATTAATCTATGATAATACATCATTAAATTGTTATGAATTTATCATTTAAGTTTGTACTGTGCAGAGTTAAGAAAGTAGAATTAACAGGAACAATTCAATCTGATGAAAAAAGTCGCAATTCTTGGTTTTGGTTTTATGGGGATGACCCATGCTGAAAATATTCTTAAGAATGGTGATTTGGAATTGGTTGCCATTGTCGACAAAAATCCGGCAGCCGTGGAAGAGAAGTTAAATTCTGCAACCGGAAATTTTGCCGTAGGTGAGATTAAACAGGAAAAACTCGAAAAGATCAAACGCTATACCAGCATTGATGATTGTCTTGAGTTTGAAGACCTGGACGCTGTCCACATTTGTGTTCATACCGATCTTCATTACGAGATGACCAGGAAAGTGCTGCTTCACGGGAAACATGTTTTTCTGGAGAAACCGTTCTGTCTTGACATGCAACAGGCCGATTTGCTGATTAAACTGGCCAAGGAAAAGGAGAAAATTCTTATGGTTGGGCATGTGGTCAGGTTTATGCCTCCTTACCAGAAATTGAAAAAATACATAGACAGTAACGAGTTCGGAAAACTGAAGTTTTTGTCAATGACCCGTTTCTCAGGTATTCCTGCATGGGGAGAATGGATGGACAGGCGTGTTTCCTTCGGATCATCCGGAGGTGCATTATTCGATCTGCTTATTCATGACATCGATTTTGTAAACTCCATTCTGGGTATGCCGGGAAGTATCAAATGCAATTATCTGCCGGGACTCCTGAGTAAACATGACTACATCACGGCTTTGTGGAGTTATTTTGATAAAGATATCAATGTAAAAATGGAAGGGGGAAATATATTTCATTCCAATTTTCCATTTCAGGCAGGATATATGGCGCAGTTTGAAAAAGCAAGTATCCAATATTCGACCATCAAGGGTGATGTCATCCAGATTGCCACGGATTCCAAATTGGAAGAAGTGCCATCAGGAAGTGCAGGAGATGGATTTTATAACGAGATTGCCTATTTCGCTCAATGCATAAGTCAGAACAGACCTCCCGTTGAATGCATGCCGGAATCGTCGTTACAGACAATTCAACTTTGTTACGATCATATTTAGAACAATCAACTACTACGAAATGAGCAAAAATAAATTAGCAATTCACGGAGGACCTAAAACTGTAGAAAGGGATTTTGCCTGGCCTGTCTTTGATGAGACAGATGTCAATCTGGTCGCAGAGATTGTGAGAAGCGGTAAATGGGGAAACCCTGATTGTGGTGGGGAAGTGGCGGATCTGGAAAAAGAATTTGCCACCTTTTGTGGTGCAAAATATGCACTTACTTGTGTAAACGGTTCTGTTGCACTTCGTCTGGCGCTCATTGCCTGTGGGGTAAAACCCGGAGACGAGGTGATAGTTCCTCCCTATACTTTTATCGCTACAGCATCTATTGTCATTGAAGCGAATTGTGTACCGGTCTTTGTGGACATTGATCCGCGAACCTATAACCTGGATGCTTCGAAAATTGAGGCATCCATCACTTCCAGAACCAGAGCGATCATTCCGGTCCATTTTGCAGGTCAGGCTTGCGAGATGGATGAGATCCTGACAATAGCAAAAAAACATCATCTGCGAGTGATTGAGGATGCCTGCCATGCGCACGGGGCAGAATACAAAGGAAAAAAACTGGGTTCTATCGGGGATGCAGGCTGCTTCAGTTTTCAATCTTCCAAAAATCTGACGAGCGGAGAAGGCGGTATGGTCATCACCAACGATGATGCGCTTTACCAGATGATGAATTCCCTGCGGAATGTTGGCAGGGTAGAAGGTGGTGCATGGTATGAACACCACAATGCCGGATGCAATTACCGGATTACCCAACTGCAGGCAGTATTGCTTTCCAGTCAGTTGAAAAGACTGGGGGAGCAAACCCAAAAGCGTCATGATAACGGTACCTATCTCAATGAATTGTTGTCGAAAGTTGATGGAATTACACCGCTTGCCAGAGGGTTGGGCGAGACGCTGCACAGTTATCACATATACATCTTCAAGTACGACAAATCGAAATTCAACGGACTTTCCAAAGTTGAATTTTCCAAAATGCTGGCGGCTGAAGGAGTCCCTTGTTTCATGGGTTATCCGGAGCCGCTTTACAAACAACCTTTGTTTCAGAAGAAAAATTTCATGTGTTATGCCATTCCCGAAGAGGTTGATTACTCCGGGGTATGTTGCCCGGTGACAGAAAAGGCATGCTACGAGGAAGCTGTCTGGATTTTCCAGAATACCATGCTTGGAACGAGGCAGGATATGCAACAGTTTGCCGCCGCCATCATCAAAATTCAGGAAGCAGTTAAAGAATAAATACAACTCAATATATCAATCGCTCTTACGAATCTCAAGGAAAAGTCAGGTAAAGATTTGTGTCCGTCAACTACTACTACTACTATTTTTTTTAACATGTTTTTACTGACCGAACAAAGGGTCGTCCAATTTTGGATGACCCTTTTCCGTTGCCTTTATGCGGTAGAAGATTTGGTATTTGGAATGCGCTTTTTCACCTGACAATGGTTGCACCATTTATTTCTTTCGCCTGATTGATTTGGATGATTTATTTTTCAAATCCCATGCCTTTTTCTTACATTTCCTCATAAGTAGTATCTACGACATTCCCTGCATTCGGACGGGGAGGCATTTTCTTTAACCTCCAGGCTGTAATCAACTCCAGAATACCGTACAGTAAAAGGATTGCACCAAAGAAAATCAGGATATTTTCGGCACTTTCGATGGGATGTACCAACAGAAAAATTCCACCTGAGGCCATTAACAGGCCAAAAGTCAGGAAGACCCACGACCACATAGATTTGGAAAGCGTTCCAAGCGCTCCGAAAAACTGCATGAGACCGATACCTGTAAAGATCATTCCGAAGAAAAAGCAGAAAAATTTGACAATTGCCAACGGAGAGGCCAAAAACAGGCATCCAAGAAAAATATTAAAGAACCCTTGAAATGCAGATGAAGTGTTACTCTTTTTTTTACGGTACGAGAATAGCAGACTGAGAATTCCGCTGAGCAGAACCATTGCACCAATGGTCATTACCACTGTTTTGAGGGTCAATCCCGGCAGGGAAAGAATGACAGTACCTATGGCGATGGTCAGAATCCCTCTGATGAGTGAATTGACGGGTGAGGCGCGAAAAAATAATCTCATGAGTCGTAGTATTATTTCCCAAAAATAGTGAGTTAAACAATATTAGCAATTATTTGGGAAGAAATGGTTAAGATACCACAACTTTGAAAGGAGTTTATTTGCTAACTTTCCGACTTCAAATCAACAGTCAATGAGAAATATAACCAGATTTTTCCTTCTGATGGCATTTTGTTCCATCGGATTATTAATTTCTTCAGCCGGTAATGTAAGCGGCCAGAAGAATCCGAATTTCACTCAATATGTGAATCCATTCCTGGGGACAGATTTTTTTGGACACACCTATCCGGGTGCATCACTCCCATACGCCATGGTTCATGTCAGTCCGGATTGCAACACAACAGGCTGGACCTACAGTGCTGGATATACCTATTCTGACAATTCAATCATCGGATTTAGTCATTCGCATTTCAGCGGGACAGGAATGGTTTATGGAGGGGATATCCTTTTGCAGCCGATGGTTTCAGACAGACTGAAGATTGTTCCCGGTTCCAAGGAAAATCCCGAAGAGGGATACCGTTCAAGGTTTGATCACAAAGACGAAGTTGCCTCTCCGGGTTATTATTCGGTTTACCTGAAAGACAATCAGGTGAAAGTTGAACTAACAGCAACACAAAGAGTTGCAGTGCACAGATATACATTTCCTGCCGCAGTCAATTCACGGGTAATTCTGGATATTGGTCACCAGATCGGATCGACTCCGTCGACTGGTCTCTCGCGGGTAGACATCATCAGCGACCACCAGATGGAAGGTTTTAAGAGCACGCAACGCGGGACCGTTTACTTTGCCGCTGAGTTCAGTAAGCCATTTCAGTACTACGGAACTTTTGATGCAACCTACAAAACTCCCGAATCAGGTGGGAGTGTCTTTCCCTATAAAAACAGTGAAGTTGGCGACAAGATCGGGGCATTTTTTTCGTTCCGTACGAAAGACAAAGAGCAGATTGTTGTCAAGGTAGCTTTGTCCTATATCGACGTGGCAGGTGCCAGAAAGAATCTTAAAGAGGAAGTTAAGGATTTTGATTTTGACCGCGTGAGGGCTGAAGCAGATCAAACCTGGAATAAAGAACTTTCAAGAATTGAGATATCAGGCACAACAGATGATCAAAAGGAGATTTTTTATACGGCAGTCTACCACTCCCTGCTGGCACAGTATATCTCGCAGGATGTTGATGGAAACTATTTCGGCATGGATGGGAAAATCCACAAGGCAGAAGGGTATGATTTCTACGGATCATTTTCCTGCTGGGACACCTACCGTTCACAGCACCCCTTTCTTACCCTGATGGCACCCGATCACGTGAACGACTTTCTGAAATCCATCGTGGCCAAGGCGAAAGATTTTGGCTGGATGCCTGCTCAGCATTTTTTGAATGTTTATGGTGAAGGGATGGTTGGTGACCATTTGATTCCCATCCTTGTGGACGCCTACATGAAGGGATATCGTGATTTTGACGTGGAATATGCCTACCAGGCCATCCGGAAAAAAGCGCTGGAATTGCCAAAACTTCCTGTCCCGGCGAGTGCAGCCCGTTCCGGACTGGAATTCTATCTCCAACTGGGTTATGCCCCGATTGACAAGGTGACGGAAGCAGTTCCGAATACCCTTGAGCTCGCCTATGATGACTGGTGTATCGCACAGATGGCCAAAGCATTGGGTAAAAAATCTGACTACGAAATGTTTGCCAAACGCGCCTTGAACTACAAGAATGTGTGGGATGGTTCAACTGGTTTTATGCGTCCGAAAAAAGCCGATGGCACGTTTCTCGAAGCATTGAACGGGCGCGAACAGGTGATTGACACAGTCGGGAAACACACCTATTACAGGTATTTTGATCCTTTGCTGGTTGGCAGGCGTCCATCAAGGCATTATACGGAATCCAATGCGTGGCAATATATCTGGTCGGTACAACATGATGTTCAGGGATTGATCAATCTCTTCGGCAGCAATCAGAAATTCAACGACAAACTTGATCAGTTTTTTACGATGGATCCAAATATCACAGGACCGAAATACGTCGGGGTGGTGGGTACGATTGGCCAGTATGTGCAGGGAAATCAGCCTTCTCATCACGTTGCCTATCTTTACAATTATTCTGGTCAGCCATGGAAAACCCAGGAAAGGGTGCGGCAGGTCTGTGAGCAACTTTACCAATCCGGCCCGGGAGGAATTTGCGGGAATGAAGATATGGGATCACTTTCGTCGTGGTATGCGCTCAGCGCTCTTGGCATTTATGCCGTGACACCGGGAATACCAGTTTACAACATCGGATCTCCACTTTTCGGCAAAGCTGAAATCCATTTGCCAGGCAATAAATCCTTCGTTATTGAAGCCAAAAACAATTCTTCTGCGAACAAATATATTCAGTCTGCCACTCTGAACGGAAAGCCTTTTGACAGACCCTGGATAGCTCATGAAGAGATCACAAAAGGGGGAACCCTGATTTTCGAAATGGGCTCCGAACCTAACAAGAAATGGGGAATCCATTCTCCGCCGCCGTCAATGACCGAAAAGTAATAAAAAATCATTCTAAATTATTTGAAGGATAATTGCTTATTCTTTTTTTCGAACGTCGTATTTATATGTTCCAAAGTCTTGTGTGATTTGACTTCAGGCCATATTTACCCTATTTTTTCTTCCCATCCGGGTGTGAATCCGTCAGGTGATCCGTTTTCCTCCATTTTCAATGGTTTGGTAACCATTTGATGAAGTTTTATATTTGCCACCCGAAAGTTGAAAACATAAAACTTACTTATGAAGGGTTTAAAAATAATAGTATTGGCCAAGCAGGTCCCTGATACCAGAAACGTTGGGAAAGATGCCATGAAGGCCGACGGAACAGTTAACCGTGCGGCACTTGCTGCAATTTTTAATCCGGAAGATCTGAATGCACTCGAAGTGGCTTTGAGAGTAAAAGACAGTGTTCCGGGATCAACCATCACCATTTTGACGATGGGACCCGGAAGAGCCGCCGAAATTGTCAGGGAAGGATTGTACCGCGGGGCTGATAGCGGAGTTCTGCTAACCGATCGTGCCTTTGCCGGATCAGATACGCTGGCTACTTCTTACGCATTGGCGCAGGCCATCAAGGAAATGGGTCACTTCGACCTGATTGTTGCCGGTCGTCAGGCCATTGACGGGGATACTGCTCAGGTGGGTCCTCAGGTGGCTGAGAAGCTAAATTTACCACAGGTTACTTATGTTGAGGAGGTATTGAAGGTTGAGAAATCCTCCATCCTTGTTCGACGCAGACTTGACAACGGGGTTGAGACGGTAAAATCTCCGCTTCCGATGTTGTTGACGGTAAACAGCAGTGCTCCTGACTGCCGTTCAAGAAACGTCAAGATGCTGATGAAATACAAGCATGCCAGAACCACTACAGAGAAACAGGAAGCCACTGAAGATTATACCCATTTGTATGACAGCCGTCCATTTTTGCATATCCGCGAAATGACTGTCAATGATATCAAGGCTGATGCTGACCAGCTGGGATTAACCGGATCTCCAACCAAAGTGAAAAAGATCGACAATGTGGTTTTACAGGCAAAGGATGCCAAGAAACTAAATATGGCAGATGAAGGGATCAACGAGTTGATGAAAGAGTTGATTGAAAGTCACGTGATCGGCTAATGATTTCAAAAATTTAATTAATTGAGAATGAACAACCTATTTGTATACTGTGAAGTTGAAGAAGGTGTAGTGGCTGAGGTTAGCCTCGAATTGCTTACCAAAGGCCGGAGTCTGGCCAATCAACTGTCTTGTCAATTGGAAGCAGTGGTCATCGGTTCCGGATTAGCCGGAGTCGAAAAGCAGATTCTTCCTTTTGGGGTAGATGTATTGCACATTGCTGATGACGCGCGTCTGGAGCCTTTTACCACATTGCCCCATGCCTCCATTCTGAACAAACTGTTCGGAGAAGAGAAACCCCAGATTGCCCTGATGGGTGCTACGCCGATTGGCCGCGACCTGGGTCCAAGAGTATCGTCCGCTTTGCACAGTGGCTTAACAGCCGACTGTACCAGCCTTGAGATTGGTGATCATGAAGACAAGAAGGCCGACAAAGTTTACAAGGATCTGCTTTATCAGATCAGACCTGCTTTCGGCGGTAACATCATTGCCACCATTATTAATCCTGACTGCCGTCCGCAGATGGCCACGGTTCGGGAAGGTGTCATGAAGAAGGAAAAGGTCAATGATGCCTATCAGGGTAAGGTCAACCATCTGGAAATTTCCAACTATGTATCTGATCTTGATTTTGTCGTTCAGATTATTGAAAGGCATACCGAAAAGAAAAAGATCAACATCAAAGGAGCTCCTATTGTTGTTTCTGGCGGATATGGAGTAGGATCGAAGGAGAATTTCAAATTGTTGTACGACCTCGCAGCGGTATTGGGAGCTGAGGTTGGAGCGTCCAGGGCAGCAGTCGATGCCGGATATGCAGAGCATGATCGTCAGATCGGCCAGACTGGCATTACCGTTCGTCCGAAATTATACATAGCCTGTGGAATCTCGGGTCAGGTACAGCACCGTGCCGGAATGGAAGAATCTGCCCAGATCATCTCGATTAACTCGGATCCGGAAGCGCCGATCAATTCCATCGCCGATTATGTAATTACAGGTGATATCGCTGAGGTCATTCCCAAGATGATCAAGTATTATAAATTGAATACGAAGTAAATCGTGGTTGAATCGGGGAATCCCCAATAATATCATTCAAAATGGCAAATTTTTACAACGATAATAAAGACCTGAAATTTCATTTGAACCATCCTCTGATGCACAAGCTGGTGTCATTGAAGGAACGGAATTTCTTGGACAAAGAACTATATGACTATGCTCCGATGGATTTCGAAGATGCGATGGACAGTTACGATCGTGTTCTGGAGGTAGTTGGGGAAATAAGCGGAGATATCATCTCCCCCAATGCTGAAAGTATCGATGCCGAGGGACCTCAGGTTATTGACGGCCACGTCAAATATGCCCGTGGAACTCAGGAGAATCTGGATGCACTGGTACAGTCGGGTTTGATGGGAATTACGCTTCCCCGCAGGTTTGGAGGATTGAATTTTTCCATCGTTCCATACATCATGGCCGCTGACATTGTATCCAGGGCAGATGCAGGATTCGTCAACATCTGGGGATTGCAGGATTGTGCAGAGACGCTGAATGAGTTTGCCACAGAAGAACAAAAGATGCGTTATCTCACACGCGTGGTTCAAGGGGAAACCATGGCAATGGACCTTACCGAACCCGATGCAGGATCCGATCTTCAGGCAGTTCAGCTAAAGGCTCATTTCGATGAGAAAAAGGGATCCTGGTTGCTGAATGGGGTTAAACGTTTTATCACCAACGGTGACGGCGATATTGCACTTGTCCTGGCACGTTCGGAAGAAGGTACCCGCGATGGAAGGGGATTGTCGATGTTTGTTTATGACAGACAGAGCGGCGGAGTCATTGTACGCCGCATCGAGCACAAAATGGGGATCATCGGATCTCCCACCTGTGAGCTGGTTTTCAAAAATGCGCCTGCGGAACTGATAGGTTCACGAAAAATGGGCTTGATCAAATATGTCATGGCCCTGATGAATGGTGCCAGATTGGGAATTGCTGCTCAATCAGTCGGAATTTCAGAGGCTGCCTACCGAGAAGCCCTTCAATATGCGAAAGAGCGCAAACAATTTGGAAAGGCAATTATCGAATTCCCTGCTGTATTCGAGATGCTCTCTGTGATGAAGGCCAAACTGGATGCATCACGCACCTTATTGTATGAAACTGCAAGGTTTGTCGATTTGTACAAAACCTACGAACAAATATCGGAAGATCGTAAATTGGAGCCAGCCGAACGGAGTGAGATGAAGGAAGCGCAAAAGGTGGCTGATTTGTTCACCCCACTCGCAAAAGGTATTACTTCCGAATACTGTAACCAGAATGCGTATGATGCCGTTCAGATCCATGGAGGATCCGGATTCATGAAAGATTACCCGGTGGAGAGAATTTACCGTGATGCCCGTATAACCTCCATTTATGAGGGTACCACACAACTTCAGGTGGTAGCTGCCATCCGCGGAGTTACGACAGGAGGCTATCTGAAGCAGATCAGAGTGTATGAAAAAACCGAATTGAAGCCGGAACTTGAAAAGTTCAGGCGGATTCTCATCTCTCTGACCCAGGATTACGAAGAGGCTGTAGAAAAGGTGGTAGCAGCCGGTGACGACGAATTTATCGAACTGCATGCCCGCAGAATGGTCGAAATGGCTGGTTATATCATTATGAGCTATTTATTGGTGATTGACACCAACAGGGATAGCTCGCATCTGAGATCTGCCCAGGTGTTTAACAAGATGGCCAAAGGGGAAGTAAAAGCCAGAGGCGAATTTATTCGCGTATCATCGGTTGAAGACATCGGACTTTATAAGTACTAATGCCATTGAAAAATAGACAAAAAGCCGGTAGTTTACCGGCTTTTTGCTTGTATAGTGCTGACATACAAGAGCATGAATTTCTTTACTTTAATTTAACAAAAAAACTTCAGGAAGGTATTGTGGGGAACTAAAACTCTCTATCTTTGCACCCACGTTTAAGGAGAAAGAAACGCAGCGATGCGGGGAAGTTTTTAGACGAAGTTCATTGAAAGCATCA
>SESG01000395.1_pt1 | contig 10832 bp, 8 predicted proteins | sample 3171421 | NCBI WGS metagenome assembly SESG01 (sample SAMN10866946, study PRJNA518727) | freshwater metagenome | biome: subpolar coniferous forest; feature: holomictic lake; material: water; isolation source: holomictic Lake 227, 6 m and 8 m depth | place: Canada: near Kenora, Ontario | collected... | reverse complement strand
ACTGTTCTTTCGCCGCTGGTTCAGCCGCCCTGAAAAGCCCGCTTTAGAAACCACTGAAACCAGGGCCGGCCATGGCGATGCGGAGGCGCAATTCAGCCTGGGGGTGAGATTCGCCCAGGACGGAGTGGCGCAGGACTATACACAAGCAGCTCACTGGTATATGAAGGCAGCGGACCAAAGCCATTCGCTAGCGCAGTTCAACCTTGGGATTATGTATGGGGCGGGCCAGGGCGTGCCACGCGATGAAGCCAAGTCAATGGTCTGGATGCAAAAGGCGGCGGACCTGGGCGATGCCGGAGCCCAGCACAACATCGGCTTGAGGCATCATCGCGCCAGCCTTGACGGCCTGCCGGAAGCCGCGCCCGAGTCCCGGATCCTGGCGTACAAGTGGCTTCAGCTTGCGGCGGCACAAGGCTACCGGGGTTCGGCGGCTGCGTGGGTGTTCGTGGCGCTGAAAATGACGCGGGAAGATGTGGCGGACGGAGGCCGCCGCATCGCGGCGTTTGTTCCTACCCAGGCGAATCACGCCTTGGCGACGTGACCCTTTAGCCAAAGGATCGAAGGGCATAGTGTATGAAATCCCGGCTTTAGCCGTTTAGACGCGGTTTTGCCAAGTATCTCCAAGTGTTTCGCACCACCTTCAAGTGACAACACGATTCCGGCTAAAGCCGGGACTCCATACACCGCACTGTTTATTGCCAAGACCGCGGGATAGACTACACCGAGCAACCCCTCTCCCCTTCTGCAGGGGCGAGGGAGCAGCCTCCGCAGCTTTGCGGTGTAGCGTCTGCTGCGGACTACTCAGTAAATCACGGACTGCCGACGATGTCGGCCAATCCACCCGCAACTCCCCCGTTTACGGTCCCAGTTGTCGCTTCAGTTCGGCCAGCATCCCATTGAAGAATACCGCTGATTTGGGCGTCACGGTCACCGTGGAATCGAAGTTCACGAGCGTGGGCAGGGCGCTCTGGGTTGGAATGTCGAAATAAGGAAGAACGGCCCTGATGCCGCCCGCCGAGCCCGTGCGGGAATAGGAATCCGCCACATGGATCTGCTTGGTCATCGTGACCTGATAGCCCAGCCGGGCCAGCAACTCCTCATAGGAATTCGTGCTCCTCACCGCAGCGTAGAGTGTCTCCTGATCGCGGCAAACACTGTCGAGGATCGCTTTCAGCCCTTTGAAGGGCTCCTGGCACAAAATGCGCTCGAACTTCTGCTGCCTTGTTTCGGCGGCTGTGCTTGTTGAATGACTTGCCATATAGGGCGGGTCGCAGGTGGAGTGCCGAGTCGCGAGCGTTAAGCCACGGCTACGGCACTAACCAAGAAAGTGGGATTCTGCTTCACAGAATCCCACTGATGATCCATCCACCCGGAGGGATTAGTAACGGGAACGCTGAGCACCGCGGTAACCGCCGCCGCCGCCGCCGGCCGGGCGTTCTTCACGCGGGCGAGCCTCGTTGACGGTCAGGGCGCGGCCCTTCCAATCCTTACCATTCAAGCCCAGGATGGCCGCTTTAGCGCCTTCCTCGGTGTTCATGGTGGCGAAGGCGAAACCGCGCGCGCGGCCGGTGTCTTTGTCCATGATCACGTTAATCTCGTTCACCGGACCGTGCTGAGCCAGCATATCCCGGAGATCGTTTTCGGTGACGTCAAAGGAAAGATTCCCCACGTATAGTTTAGTACTCATAATGATGTTTATATCTTAGACGGACCACTCCTTCGAAGACTGTTCCCGTTCATCGGGTTTCAAATCATCACTGAAAACGAATTCAACTGAGGATCTACCGGCCTTAAAATCGACTAGTTGCCTAAAAGCATAGTTAACATAAGCGATGTTGGAGCGAATGCAATATATATTTCTCACATATATTTCATCTCAGTTTGTAATCGGTCCGTGGCAGCGGTGATTGCCTTGGCGGGGGTGCGCCCCGGGACGCACCACCTTACCCGCATCTGGCGCAGTCGAGCACCAGGTTGGTGGCGCTCCTCCCGCTCCTCCTTTGGAAAACAGGGCTGGGCAGAGGAGGCCCCTGGTCGATGCTACCGCTCGTGGCGACCTGTCAGCGAGCTGCCACACCAATAGATTTGGCGCGCTGGCGGAGGGCGACAACCTCCTCTCCCTGCCCCTCTCCTCCACAGAAAGAGAGGAAAACGGAATCGCAACCAGTGAGCTCCGCGATGACTTTAGAGATCAGCCGGGACGGGCAGGTCTTTGCGCGGCTACACTTCGACCACTTCGCCCGGTTTCGGGTGAATGATCTTGATCTTCGGATGGCGGGCGTGGATTTGCTCGGCGAACCAGTCTCGGGACGCATCCTCGCCGTGGCTGAGCAGGACAACGCGCGGCTCAACTGCGCCGACGAAATCCAGCAGGTCGTCGCGGTTAGCGTGCGCGGTGAGGTCAAAGTCCTGCACCTCGCACCGGCGGGTCACTTCCCCTCCGCTGGGACTGAGGATGAACGTTTCGCCCGGCTTGGCGGCTTTGAGCCGGCCGCCCGGCGCACTGGGATCGGCGTAGCCCACGAAGAAGATGGCCTGTTTTTCGTCGCCGATCATACGGAGGGCCAGGTTATGCGAGGCCGTGTTCTCGCTCATCATGCCGGCGGTGACGACGAAGAGGCGGCCGCCAGTGAGCTTCATGTTCCGGACCTGCCCCTGGTCCAGCACGATCAGGTTCAACGCGTCGTGCAATTGCAGGTTGGGATACTGGCGATGGGTGCGGTGCGACTCCAGGTCGTAGATTTCCGTGAAGACGCGGCCCAGCCCGCCGATGTAAACCGGCTGGGGCTTGATCTTACCCTCGCGCATCAGGATGGCCAGCAAGGCGAGGATCTCCTGCGTTCGCCCGATGGCGAAAGCGGGGATGAGAATAGACCCCCGACGGTGGAGGACGCTCTGGATGGCCTGGCTAAGACGTTCGATTTCATTCGTGCGCGAAAAGCCGGGCGGGAGCTGACGGTTGCCGCGCGTGGTTTCCATGATCAGCACGTCCGCTTTCACGTCTTCGAAGCGGGCACCCTTCAGAATGGTCTGGTCGTGGAAGCAAACATCGCCGGTGTAGAACAAGGTCTCCTTGCGGCCGCGGACCATGATGCCAGCCGAGCCGAGCGTGTGGCCGGCGTCATAGAATTCCAGCGTGGGGGAGATGAAGCCGGCGCGGGTCTTGTGGAACGACGCCCACTCCACCTCGCGGTTGTATTTGAAACCCTGGATGCGGGGCGCCAGCTCGTCCACTTCGTCGTGGCTGTAAAGGGGGTATTCCTTGATTCCCAGTTCGTCGCGCTGCCGCTTCATGACGTTGACCGAATTGTGGAGCACGCGTTCGACCAGGAAGTAGCTCAGCTCGGTCATCAGGACATGGGCCCGGGGAAAGCAGCGCAGCGCCACGGGCAAGGACCCGACATGATCGTGATGGCAATGGCTGATGGCGATCGCGTCCACTTCCTCGTTCTTGAGCAAGTCATATCGGGGCAGGGCGGCGCGACCTTCGAGCCGGGGATGGGTGCCGGCATCCATCAGCAGCCGGTGACCCTCCATATCGACGAACCAGGCCGACGCGCCGATGTCCGTGTCGGGGTTGGTGTTGATGATTCTCATGGCATTTTACTATAGTTTGCCGGCAGCTCGAACTGCCTGGCGTCGGGTTTAATAAGTCGGACCTGCGTGAAATACATGCGCATTGTGTTTCCCTTTTCCTTCATCTCGATCTGGAGCGGGAAGTCCTTAAGATCGGTCGCGTTCCAGGTGAACGCTTCCAGAACCGGCCCCTTGCCACTTTTGACGATCACCTTGTTCTTCACGCAGGGGTGGCCGTCGAGAGTCTCCTTGCCCAGCAGGGTCTTCTCTGGTCTAAGGCCTTGCTCGTACGCTTCGGCCTCCCCTTTGGCCAGCGGGAGTTCCTGGTAGCTCTGGACACCGGGGTAAACGAGATAGGTGGCTTTCTTGTCGGGCCGAAAGATACTGACCATGCGATCCAGGCCCGCTTGCTTCAAAGTAGCGAGGGTGGCGGGGGAAAAATCCTTGCTCTGTATCTGTGCCAGGTTGATTTCCAGGCGCACTTTGCTGTCGAGGGCGGCGAACTCCATCGGCATGCGCACGACCTCCTTTTGGTAGGGGTCAACGACCCGGGTTTCGGCCTTGGCGGTGAACGCGCTGATGTTGCCGAACAGCTTCACGAAGGCCGCGTTGACGCCCGTCGGGGCACCCGTGCCAGACACTTGCGCGCAGGCGGGGTGGCCCGCCAACAGGACAACGGCGAGCGCCGACAGGATCCGAGTCGTTAATGAGAATGTCTTCATGTGGCGAACTCCCCAAGAACATACGCGTCTGGCTCATTAAAACCAGCGGAAATTGCGAAGTGCTTTTCACTTGGCGGTTGAACAGGGCTGTCCTAGGCTTGTCTGACCAGAATGCGATACCTTGAAAAGGCCCGGCGGGCCGGAACATACGCCAGACGCGGAAAACGCTGGTTTGCCGCGGGTTTACTCTGCCTCTGGGCACTGCCGCTGCCCGCCCAACAAGTTCCTGTAGTCGAGAAGCATCTCGCGAACGGGATGCGGCTCCTGTTGGTGGAGCGTCATGATGAGCCAAGCGTTGCGGGCGGCTGGGTCGCGCACGTCGGGAGCTCCAACGAACGGCTGGGCATCACCGGTATCGCGCACTTGTTCGAGCACATGATGTTCAAAGGGACGCCGAACATCGGCACCAAGGATTACAAGAAAGACCTGGAGATTATTGCCGCGCAGGAACGCGTCCGCGATGAAATGCGCCGGGAGGAGCGGAAGATGCGCGCGGCCTATCGCCACGGGGAGATCGACGACTTGCAGAAGCCCGAAAGCAAGACGCCGCACTATCGCGAGCTGGAAGTGGAGTTCAACCAGCTGATTGCCGAACAGCGCGACGTGCTGGTCAAGAACGAGTTTGACCGGATTTACACCGGGGCCGGTGGCTCGGGCATGAACGCCTTCACGTCCGAGGACATGACGGCCTATTTTATCAACGTGCCGGCCAACAAGCTGGAGTTGTGGATGTGGATGGAGTCGGACCGGATCCTGCGCCCGGTTTTCCGCGAGTTCTACGCCGAGCGCGACGTGGTCTTCGAGGAGCGGCGGATGCGGACGGACTCGACGCCGCTGGGCAAGTTCCAGGAGGAGTTCAACGCGATGTTCTGGGAGTCGTCGCCCTATGCCTGGCCGATCGTGGGCTGGCCCTCGGACATCCCGGCGATCTCCAAAGCCGAGGCGGACGAGTTCTACTCAGTTTACTATTCGCCGCAGAACCTCACTCTCATTCTCGTGGGCGATTTTCAGCCGCACCAGGCGGAGGAGCTGGTGAAGCGCTACTTTGAGCGCATCCCGCGCGGCCCGAAGACCCCGCCGGACGTCTCGACGCTCGAGGTCAAGCAGATGGCGGAGAAGCGCATGAGCGCCGAGGCGGAAGCGAACCCGCAGGTGGACATCCTCTGGCACACGGTGCCGTTCCGGCATCGCGACTCCTATCCGCTGGAAATCCTGGGCCAGATCCTGTCCACGCGGACTGGACGGCTTTACAAGGGCCTGGTGCTGGGCAAGGAATTGGCCACGAAATTGAGCGCGGAGCAGTCCTCGATGAAATGGGAGGGGATGTTCAACGTCAGCGGCGAAGTGAAGGATGGCCGCAAACCGGAGGATCTCGAGCAGGGCATTTACGACAACATTGAGAAGCTGCAAAAGGAGGCAGTGCCGCCGGAGGAATTGCAGAAGGTGAAGAACAACTTTGCCGCCGCGGAATATCGCCGGCTATCGTCAAACTATCCGATCCTGATGCACTTGATCCAGAACGACGGGTCAGGGGACTGGCGGGAGATCAACGAGGCCGGGCCGAAGATTCAGGCGGTGACCTCGGCCGACGTGCAACGGGTGGCGAACAAATACTTGACCAAGGACAATCGGACCGTGGCGGTTTACACGCGCAAGGCCGGGACGCCGGCGAAGGAGGCACAATGAGAGAGATGTTTGCAGAAGTCCGAATCCCAAAGTCTGGCCTCCTCGCCGCATTCGCCGGCGCGACCGTGCTGTTTGCCGGCCTCGGCAACTCCCCGGCTTTGGCGCAGGCGGCCATTCCTGACCGGCCCGAGAAGCTTTCCTATCCGCCGCTGGTCTATGAGCCGCCGGCGCAGGAGACGTTTCGTGTCCCGTTAAAGAGCGGCCCCGTCGCCTATGTGGTACCCGACCGCGAGCTGCCGCTGGTCAACATTGTCATCTACGCCCATACCGGCTCGTATCTTGAACCGGCGGGCAAAGTGGGCCTGGCGGGCCTAACTGGCTACCTGCTGGCCCGGGGCGGCACGAAATCAAGAACCGCGGAGGCCCTGGAGGAGCGCCTGGCGTTCCTGGCCGCGCAACTGAACTCGGGTATCGGCGAGAGCCAGGGCAGCGTGAGCCTGAACCTGCTCGCCAAAGATCTGGATGAGGGGCTCGCAATCCTCCGCGAGGCCTTGACCGCACCGCGATTTCAAGACGACAAGCTCGCCCTGCGCAAACAGCAGACGCTGCAGGCGATGAAGGAACGGAATGATGAATCGGCCGCCATTGAAGGCCGCGAGCAGGGCTTCCTGGCCTTCGGCGAGACCTTCTGGGCCAACCATTATTCGACCGCGGCATCCGTGGAATCCATCACGCGCGCTGACTTGGAGCAGTTTCACCAGCAGTGGTTTCATCCCGCCAACTTCGTCGTGGCGGTCAGCGGCGATTTCGAGCGCGACGAGATGTTGCGGAAGCTTGAAACGCTCTTTGCCGATTGGCCGTTTAAAGGCGAGACGCCGCCGCCCATCCCGACCAACACAATGTTCGCTGCGCCCGGCGTTTACGTGGTTGACAAGGACGTGAACCAGGGGCGTGTGGCGATGATGCTCCCCGGTATCCTGCGCGACAACCCGGACTACTTCGCCGTGGTCGTTATGAACGACATCCTCGGCGGCGGCGGCTTCACCTCACGCATTATGAACCGGGTGCGATCGGATGAAGGCCTGGCCTACGACGCCCATTCGATCTTCCAGGGCGGCGTCTATTACCCGCTCACGTTCACGGCCGGCTATCAATCCAAGTCGCGCACCGTCGCGTATGCGGCGTCGATCGTGTTGGACGAGTTGAAGAAGATCGCCTCCGTGCCGGTATCGGAGAGCGAACTGAACGTCTCCAAGCGCGGCTTTATCGATCGGTTCCCGCGCGCGTTCGGCACCAAAGCACAGGTGGCAAACAACTTTGCGCAGGACGAGTTCACCGGGCGCTACGCCCGGCAGCCGGACTATTGGAAAACCTACCGCTCTCGCCTGGAAGCCATCAGCCGGGAAGACGTGCGGCGCGTGGCGAAGAAATATCTGACGCCCGACAAGCTCGTCATCCTCGCCGTTGGCCAGAAGGACAAGATCCTGCTCGGCGACCCGGATCACCCGATGAAACTGACGGATCTGGTCCAGGGCCCCCTGAAGGATGTCCCGTTGCGCGACCCGCTGACGATGCAGCCGCTCGGCAAGTGACTGAGTACACGGCGGGACTGCCGGGGACCAATGCCGCTAGGATTTGAGGCGCGGTCTCACGCGTGCCAAAGATTTATTGGGCGGCAGCGTCAGTCCGGCGGCCCCGTTCCCCCTCACCCCAAAGGAGCGGGAGCCACGCTGGCCGCGCTACGAGCCTGCGGGCGTGCCTGAGGTGTTTTGGTTTCATATCAGGCCAATTCATTTCCAAAAGAGGTCTCGATTGCCATAAACCACGCGCAGCAGGACAGCCGCGTATTCGCAGTACTTCTGGGCCCTATCGGGCGACACCGTGCCGTCGGGTTTGGGGTGGTAGCGCTCGCGCCAATAGCCGTCGGCCTTGGCGGCGGCCTGGCACACCTTGCGCACCGATTCCACCAGGCGGTCATACGCTTTCATGCGCTGGCAGGCGACGGCTTCCAGGTACCAGACCCGGCCCATGGCCGCCACGTCGTTGAGCGGGTCGGTCATGCACTCCGGCTGCACGTTGATTTCCCACTTCTCGTAGCTGAACGGTTTGGTCACATTCTGGGTGGGCAGGCCGCCCAACCAGAAGGCCGGCTCTTTCATCAGCCTGGCCCACACCAATTCAAGCTGCTGGCCCGTCGCGACGCCGAACGCCACCGCCGCCCAGTTCACGTCAGACAACCCGTGCGAATCGACCAGTCCGTGCTCCGGATGGACGTACTCGCCAAAATGGTCCTCGCGCCAGAAGGCCTCGATGAAAGTCTTGCTCAGCTTGTCGGCCTGCCCGGTCCACTCGTCGGCTTTGCGGCTGTCACCGACCGCCCGAAACAGCGTGGCCAATTCACGGAAAGCGTGGATCGTGTAACACTGGGTCACGCCGTCGCAGCCCTCGCGCGGCGGCATTTCGACGTAAAACCCGGAGCCGCCGATCAGCCCGTTGGCTTTCTTGAAGGTCAGCAGATATGTAGCGGCCGCCTCCAGCGACCCCAACCGCTCCTTCAGCCACGGCACGGACCTGGTGGCGCCGAAGATCTCCGCGCCCGTGAGCAGGTAAGAGACCGGGCCCAGGGTCGCGAGCGGATAACCCTTGGTCTGCCAATGCTCGAACAGGCCGATCCACTTGCGTGTTGCCTGGCTGGACGCAAGGACGCCTTCGCGTTTCGGCGGCAGGTAGGTGAAGATATCCTCTGGAGATTTCAGTCCGCGCAAACAGCCCCCGGGCTTCGTGTCGCCCGTGAAGATGGCGAACGGGATGTTGCCGTCTTTTCTTTGGGATGCCCGCACAAACTCGAAGTAGTCCAGCACCAACCGCGTGCGGCCCAGCAGCAGATAGGCCCCGGCCATCTGCCACGAATCCAGTCCGGGCCAGGTTGCCCCGCCGTAAGCCTGCCCATCGGCGCAGATGTTAAAATAGCCCGGGTAATCCTGCTCGGTCGCCGCCGGCAGCAGGTTCTTAAACACCGCCGCTTCCACCCCGGCGCGGATTTCCGCATCCGCGATGGTGGGGGCCAGTTCCGCGGGCGATTTCAGCGCCGGGCCGTCTGCAAAGCAGACCGGGGCGAATATCAGCCATCCGATGAATACGTTTTTCCTAGTCATTTTCCTGTTACGCCATCACCGAGTGGCCGGCGTGGTGCCGGATCGGCCTCGTTATTTTCTGAACTCAGCAAGCCCATACAGTCCAATAATCAGGAACCCGATGGGGCTAACAATCGTAACGGATGAAATAGCCAAGCCGAGTATTCCGAACAAATGTTTTCTCCCTCGCTGGCACAAGGCGGCTATACCCAATACAACCGCCGCGACCTCAACAGCCAGTAAGAACATTACGGCAAATCCGACGAGCGCTTGGCCCGGGTGGTTGACCTGACCTTGCCCAACTTGACCCCTGCCTATAAAGGCGGCAGCGACAAGCGTTGCGAACATCAGAAGTCCGACCCCTGTTGCGATGCCGAATGACGCGATGCCTAACCCGGAGTGCCCCTCGCCACGCCACGGTTCTTCCGTCTCATTACGGCATTGGCAAAATATGGGCCGCTGATGCCTCCTATACAATTGTGGCGCCCGTATTTACCAGCCTGGCATTATCGGGAACCAATTTCATCATCGCGGGGACGAACGGCACGGCGAGCGCGACCTGTTATTTGCTCGCCAGCACCAATGTCGTTTTGCCGCTGACGAATTGGACGCGGCTGGCGACGAATGCCCTCGACGCGCAGGGAAATCTTGCGGTTACCAACGGCGTGAGCCCCCAGCAGCCCCGGCAATTTTACCGGCGGCAAATGAGGTGAGCACTGACCAGGCGGCTGCGTTTCTGGAAGCCGAGCTCGCCAATGGATCGGGTGCGCCCGGGCTCCATTTCCAGCCAGGGCTGGCCTATGAGCAGCTTGGCCATAGCAATACCGCCGCCCGCGAGTTTCAGGAAACGCTGCGGCTCTATCCCACCAATGACGAGGCGAAGAAGGCGCTGGCTCGGTTCATGGCCTGACCATTACTTGGTACTCGGGGATAAAGTCGATGGACTTAATCACGCCCTTGCGCTCTTCGTCGGTCTTGGGCTGGGCTTCCCTGGCTATCCCTTTGACCGCACTGTCCCAGGCTGAGACTTTGACCGTGAAGGTATGCGCGCCGACCTGAGGGCGGAAGAAGCGGTTGAGCCCGATCATCCACGGCGTGCCGTTGTACCGCAGGTCGGTATATTTCTTCCCATCCACCCATAGTTCTCCGGTGCTGGCAATGAAGTGTATGGCGACCTGGACATCCCGTAACCCAACGGCAAGGCGGTCCACTGTAAACTGCCATTCGTTCGCAGAGATTCGCTTGAGGTTGGGTCTGAAATCGACTGGCTTTGCCGAGAATTCCTGCGTGCCGAAGAGCGTCGAAGACGCCGCCTCGCCGCCGATGGCTGGGAACGCGTGGAGTGTCATCCGCGGATTGCCTGCCGAATGGAGCATCAGCATATCGCCAGCAAACGCCAAGTTAGCATCGGAGATGAAGAGACGTTCCTTTGCGCGGTAACGGGCGCGCCAAGAGCGTTCGGCCTGCTCGCGGGAGAGGGTGACAAATACTGTCTTTCGGCCGTCGTTCGCCGTTACGGAAAAGGCGGAATCGAGACCGGGCTTGGGTTTGGTCAATGTCCATCCGCCGCTGGCGAGCGTAGTCGCAGCTGCCAGCGCCTTCAGCGAGCCGGGGTCAAAAGCAAACTCCGGCTCGATCCCGGTGACCGCGAAGAAGAAGCAATACAACGTTCCGTCCACCTCGAACCGGGCCAATGGTTGGGCCGTGGCATAGACGAGAGCCGCCCCATTGACGTCGAGGTGGCAGGGAAAAATGGCATAGGTCCCCCGCTGCA
>SESG01033012.1_pt1 | contig 10839 bp, 13 predicted proteins | sample 3171421 | NCBI WGS metagenome assembly SESG01 (sample SAMN10866946, study PRJNA518727) | freshwater metagenome | biome: subpolar coniferous forest; feature: holomictic lake; material: water; isolation source: holomictic Lake 227, 6 m and 8 m depth | place: Canada: near Kenora, Ontario | collected... | reverse complement strand
ACTTTGTTTCAGTAACACTAATAATAACAGCATAACCAGTCAAAATAAACCCTAAAACGTTTGGAATTACCGATGTTATAATTCCAACTATAAAAACTAAAAGATTATATGTATCTGTTTTGAATTTTACAACTATTATTATCAAAACAGTATCAATTAAGAATGGGATTGCTGCTGATTTGAGCAAATTTATTTTAGGATAGATTGAAAACAATCCTTTAAGCCCCATTTTATATTGATTAGCCATTCTTACAAATTCAACGTAAGTTATCCAAATATCTCGTTAACTTTATCCAAAACACTTTGTACAATATCATTTATAAATGAAATCTTCTCAATGCGTGGATGATCATTCGTGTTAATTTGAACTATCTTGTCATTTTCAATAACATTTGCTACAACATATCCATTTGATTGACTCAATTCAACATTTCCTTTTATTGTTTGTGTCTTACTAATATCAATCAAATTCGCTTTATCTGATTTGTAAATTGCTTCAACTTCTCTAACACCATTGCTGCGATATTCCTCATCCAGTGCAGCAGCCCAGGCATCATTATTGGCATTATTTGAATACGACAAACTAACTTTTATATATTGTGCTTGTGAATTGATTATTCTTTCAATTGATTCGGATGATTTCTCTATAGTAATGTCAATGCCCTCATTATCATTCAGAACTTCTAAACTTGATTTTTCCAAAAATTTCACTATTTGGTTTATTGAGATTCTGGCATTATGAATCAAGACAAATTTATGATATTTTGGAACAAAAAAGTATTCACATGTTTTGGCATTAGGTCCAATTTTAGTGTCAAACTCAACCATTTTCAGTTCATTGGATTCTGTATCATAAGAAGGCAAGTCCGGATTGAGTTTTGTGAAATTTACGAGCTCTCCATGTATTATATCTGTTTGTTTGCCATATAATGATTGAATACGAGTATATTTATCAGAATAAGTATTTATTGATATCTTCTGACTAAAAATAGAATCAATTAATTCTACATATCTTTGAGGCAACTGACTTTCTTTAGGTCTTAGTTTAATGTTGATTATTTGAATTCTTCTATGTTTTGTGATATATTTATTTTTATCCATAATAAGTTAGTTTTAATGGTTAATCTCATACTCATTGGATAGTATCTAAACTATCCAATGAGTATTGTTATTTTCAAATCACCACCTGCGTAACCGGATCATTGAAATCTGATGTTCCGGTAATAGTAACTGCTGCCACCCGAAACCAATATTTGGTGAGTGGAGTAAGTCCGGTAAGTTCAACTGAAGCTTGTGCAGTTGTTTGTGTAGTAATCCATTCGTTACCATCGATACTTTGCTGCCAGATGTATGAGCGGGCACCATCTACCCGTTTACGTTGCAAGATTACCGAGCCCGATTTTTCTCCCTGCTCCACACTAAATTCAGGGCGGGCGGCAGGTGTCGGTTGTTTTGCCAGATTAAATCCGGCTCCCAGAATGATAGCACTATCGCCATCGGCAATGCGGTCGACATAACGAGCCATTAAACGCATCTTGTTAGCCCAGTCTTCTTCGGTCTGATGCAATAAAGCAGTAGCCTCCTTGCCTCCATTGAGTGCTGCCACATTCCGTGTCTCAAGCAAGTCAGTACTTTCCTTTAAGTCATCAAAAGGCACATCGGGATGTGCGAAAATAGGGTTAGGCCTCATTTTGGTTTCCACACTTCGTCCGGTTTCAATTTTAATTGCTATCGGAGCTTTCACAAAATCAAGAACTGCATGATCTTTCTTCATACTTTTTACATTTTAATTGTTAGACATGTTTTTATTGAGAAAATATAGTTTGATTTTAAAATACCCTTTTTTTATTTATTCAATTGGTATTATACCTTTTCCAATTGTTTTTGTCTCAATTCCAATTAGTTTTGTGATTATTCTAATTGGGTTTATTTCAATACTAATTGCTTTTGTTCTAATTCTTATTGGTATTGTTTCATTTCCAATTGGTATCGTAATCTTTCTAATTAGTTTTGTTTCAATTCCAATTGGTTTTATTTCAATACTAATTGATATTGCTTTAATTCTAATTGGTATCGTAATCTTTCTAATTGGTTTTGTTTCAATTCCAATTGGTTTTCGTCGGATTCCTATAGAATCAGAAATTTAAGCGCTACAGTCGGGAAATAATCATGGATTTTCGAGAAATTTATTTACTGTTTTTAGCTGCTATGCTCAACGGAAAAATTGACTGTAGCACTTAAATAATTCAGGTTTCAGCTTATTCCATATTGAAATAACCTCTTACTGTTGTAGTACCATAGATAATCACCACAGAGTAGCTTCCGGCACTCCAGCTACTGCTCGAAATAAATACACTTGATTCTGAATCTGTGTCAACTGTTTCCTGAGATACAATGTTGTTGTAGGCATCGTACACTGTAATAGTAGCATCACCCACGGTTGGTTCAAAATACACTGCCAGCTGAGATGCATTAATAGTTGCACTTAAAGGAAGTTCAGTTTCGAGACGCGATGGAATTGGAGGTGGTGGAGGATCCTTGACTAAAATAATGTTGTCGGTAGCCGAAGCAATTCCACAGATAAAAAACGTAAAAAGAGCAATAAATAAAATTGAACGTTTCATAAGCTTTGTTTTTAAAGTTTGAACTAATTGTTTACTTTTGCAATCAAAGTTATGTGGTCAATTTTTCAAATCCAAAAATAATATTTGTACAGGCAAGCAATTTTTACATTTTATCTGCCTGATTATCAGGCATTAATTTTCACAAGAAATAAATTATTTGTACAGGCAATATTTCATAACCAAAAAGTCCTGATTTTAACCAATCCGAATTGACGAAAACAGAATATCCGGTATTTTTATATTGTTGATAAAAGAAATAATTTTATTAGTTAAACCTTAATTGTATGAACCTATGAATCATTTAAAGTTTTGGAATATTTTATTGATTTGTTTCTTTTTTGTATCGTGCCAAGTCCATTATACCAGAAACAAAACGATTCTTGAAGCGGAAAAAATTATGTTCACGGCTACTGATAGTTCTTTTCGGTTATTGTCGTCCATTCAACAACCGGAGAAAATGTCAAAAGCTGATTATGCAGCCTGGTGTCTGAATTATACACATGTACGCTATAAATTACACAAAGAGATTAAATCGGACAGTTTGATACGAATAGCTGTGGAATACTATGAAAATAGCAGGTTGAAAAAACAGAGTGGGACAGCATATTATTTGCTGGGTTGCATTAATATGAAACTCAAAAAGGATACAGTTGCCTTAGAAGCATATAAGCAGGCAGAAAATGTTCTTATTGACACAAAAGAATATAAATTAATCGGATTAATCGATTTTAATATCGGTTATCTGTATATGCAGGATGAAATCTATAATCAGTCTCTCTGTTTTTTTAAAAAATCATTAAAATATTTCTACTTATCAAAAGATAAGATTTATCAGGCCTATGCCTGTCGTGAAATTTCGGATATGTATTTTGAGATGGATTACCCGTTTAAGAATGTGCTTTATTATTCTAATCTTGCTCTTAAACTTTCGAAAGAAGCAGGTGATTCAATCAATTATTATAATATTCTATCTCGTCAGGGTGAATTATTATATAATCGGGATTATAACCATTCCAAAGAATATATACTCAAAGGATATCGGGTTTTAGCGGATAAAAAATCTTATTATGCAACAATACTGTCCTATCTGTATGCAAAATTAAACAAACCTGATTCAGCAAATTATTATCTGCGGATTTCAAGTTTTGATAAGTTTGATATTAATTCAAAGAAGCTCAGATTCGTAACAACTGCTTATTTAAAAAGAGGAGCCGGGAATTACAAATCGGCTTTTGAAGATATGGAAAAAGCATATTTGCTAAGAGATTCAATCTTTCAAAAACGAATAAAAAGTCAACTTTATAGTATAGACAAACAATACGATTCAGCCAAGAATGAAAAAGAAAAAGATGAATTAAAAATTTCGAATCGAAATAAAGTCATTTTGATTGGAGTATTATTAATTGTCATATTAGTCATTTTGATTACACTTTTATTAGCTAACAGAAGTCATAAAAAGAAACAGACTGCCCATGCAATGGAAAAACAACGGTTGGAATATGAAATCAATACAAAACAACTTGAGAATGACAAAAAGAGAGAGATATTACTTGCTAAACTTCAAAATAAAATTGAGAATACCTTACGGTTTGAACGTTTAAAGCTGGGTGTTAAGGTAGATAACAAACTTGAAAATTTTATTGAAGAAATAACCAAACAATCCGTATTCTCAGATAAAGAAAGAGATTATTATATTGATGAAGCAAATGATCTTTTTGATGGTAAAATAACCAGATTAAAAATTGAAAATCCACAACTTACTAAACAGGATTTAATTGTTATTACCCTTATTAGCTTACAAATTAATATAACTGACTGTTGTACTTTATTGAACATGAGTCAGAATACTATGTACAAGCGCCGTGATCGTATTATAAATCATATTGGGCTAAGTAGTATTACAGAGTTGGAAAGTTGGGTAATTCAAAATATTGTAAAAGCTGAATAAATCCGGAGAGTCATTTCGAACATAATAAATCAAAAACAAAAAAGGAACAAATCCCACGACTTGTTCCTTTTTCTTTTGAAATAAAAAAAGTATTTTTTATTCTGCTTTTGGTGCTTCTTCAGCAGCTTCTTCTACTACAGGAGTTTCAACTACTTCTTCGGCAACTGCAATTGGTTCTTCAACTACAACTTCTTCAACAACCGGAGCAGCTACAGGAGCGGCAACAGCAGCAGGAGCAGCGGTTTCAGTTTTCTTGGCAGTACCTGCACGACGGGTGCGGGCAGCTTTCTTGGCAGCTTTTTCTTTCAACATGTTTTCGTTGTAATCCACCAACTCGATGATACACATTTCGGCATTATCACCAATACGGAAACCGGTACGTAAAATACGGGTATATCCTCCGGGACGATTAGCTATTTTCTGTGATACATTCTGGAACAATTCAGTTACGATTTCTTTATTTTGAAGGTGACTGAAAACCAAACGGCGTGAGTGAGTGGAATCATCTTTCGATTTTGTCAACAAAGGCTCAACATAAACCTGCAACGCTTTAGCTTTAGCCAATGTAGTAGCTATTCTCTTGTGTTGAATAAGAGAAGATGCCATATTCGACAACATTGCCTTTCGGTGAGACGATGTACGGCCTAAGTGGTTAAATTTTTTATTATGTCTCATTTCTTTACTCTTTATCTAATTTATATTTAGCGATATCCATTCCGAAGGACAGATTCAGGCTTTCTAATTTTTCGTCTAACTCGGTAAGCGATTTTTTACCAAAGTTGCGGAACTTCAATAAATCGTGTTTGTGAAATCCGGCCAATTGGCCTAATGTTTCCACATCGGCTGCTTTCAAACAATTGAGTGCACGAACCGAAAGTTCAAGGTCAGTCAGTTTTGTTTTCAGCAATTGACGCATGTGCAGGATTTCTTCGTCAAACTCGTCGCCACCTTCACCTTCGGTTATTTCCATCGAAATTTTTTCGTCGGAGAATAACATAAAGTGGTGAATCAGAATTTTAGCAGCTTCTTTCAACGCTTCTTTTGGGTGAATTGAACCGTCGGTGCTAATTTCCAACACTAATTTTTCGTAGTCGGTAACCTGTTCTACACGAAAGTTTTCGATAGAATATTTTACATTACGTATTGGTGTGAAAATAGCATCAATCGGAATAACGCCCAATTCCTGGTTAGCTGTTTTGTTTTCTTCCGAAGGTACATAACCGCGACCTTTGTTCACAGTAATGTCAATCTGAAAGTTTGCAGAAGGATCAAGTTCGCAGATCACCAGTTTAGGGTTCAACACCTCAAATCCGCTAAAATATTTACCTATATCGCCTGCTTTAAATGAAGTTGCACCTGTAACATTAATTGTTACTTTTTCGTTTTCGATGTCCTCCACTATCTGTTTGAAACGTACTTGTTTCAGGTTCAGAATAATGTTGGTAACGTCGTCAATCACACCCGGAATAGTTGAGTACTCATGATCTATTCCTTCTATTTTGATAGAAGTGATAGCGAAACCTTCGAGTGAAGACAACAGAATTCGGCGTAATGCATTACCTATTGTAATACCGTAACCGGGTTCCAACGGACGAAATTCAAATTTACCTTGAAATGCGTCAGCTTCCAACATGATTACCTTTTCAGGTTTTTGAAATGCTAATATAGCCATGGTTTCAATTATTATTTAGAATACAACTCAACGATTAATTGTTCTTTGATATTTTCCGGAATATCTTCGCGTTCAGGAATGTGCAGGTAAGTACCCGACATGGAAGCGGCATTCCATTCAATCCATGGATATTTGCTGTGATTAAAGCCATTCAATGCAGCTCCAATAACTTCCATAGATTTGTCCTTTTCACGTACAGCAATTACCTGACTGGCACGAACGTGATACGATGCGATATTTACCACTTTACCATCAACGGTAATGTGTTTATGGCTTACAAGCTGACGAGCACCTGAACGTGTAGGAGATAATCCTAAACGGTACACGATATTGTCCAATCTTGATTCCAATAATTGTAATAATACTTCACCGGTTACACCTTTGGTGCGTTGAGCTTTTTCGTACAAATTGCGGAATTGTTTTTCCAACACGCCATAAGTATATTTAGCTTTTTGTTTTTCGCGTAACTGAATACCGTATTCCGATGTTTTTTTACGACGACCCTGACCATGTTGTCCGGGTGGATAATTCTTTTTAGCCAACACTTTGTCTGGTCCGAAAATAGCTTCGCCAAATTTGCGTGCTATTCTTGACTTTGGTCCAATATATCTTGCCATTTTTTATTGTTTTATTTTATTTATTATAAAATGGTTTGTCGTTCGACTAGGTACTTTTCGATTATTGCCGCGACTGCTGAGAGGTTATTTACTGCAATCATAAACCGGGTCAAATACGTAGCACAAACAAACCTAATTAATTATCAAATCTTCAAATTGAATAATTTTCAAATCTTCAAATTATACACGTCTGCGTTTTGGAGGACGACAACCGTTGTGTGGAAGTGGTGTAACGTCGATTATTTCGGTTACTTCAATTCCTGCACCGTGTACGGTACGTATAGCCGATTCACGTCCGTTTCCGGGACCCTTCACATAGGCTTTTACTTTTTTAAGACCTAAGTCTGCTGCCACTTTGGAGCAATCCTGAGCTGCCATTTGAGCTGCGTAAGGAGTGTTTTTCTTTGAGCCACGGAATCCCATCTTACCGGCTGATGACCAGGAAATAACCTGTCCGTCGCCATTCGTAAGTGTAACAATAATGTTATTAAAGGATGAATGTACGTGCAATTGACCTACTCCATCTACTTTAACGACTCTTTTCTTGGCTGCAACTGTTTTCTTTGCCATATTATTCTGATAAATTATTTAGCTTTTCTAAAATTCGCTAACAGTTAAACCTTATTTAGTTGCTTTTTTCTTGTTAGCAACTGTTTTCTTTTTACCTTTACGAGTACGAGCATTATTTTTCGTACTTTGTCCTCTTAATGGAAGTCCGATACGGTGACGAACACCGCGGTAACAACCAATATCCATCAAGCGCTTGATGTTAGTTTGTACCTCAGAGCGAAGATCTCCCTCCACTTTGAATCCCGCTCCAATAATTTCGCGGATTTTAGCTGCTTGGTCGTCAGTCCAATCCTTCACTTTGATGTCAACATCGACACCTGCGGATTCTAAAATCTTTTTTGCATTACTGCGACCTATTCCGTAGATATAAGTCAATCCAACTTCCCCACGTTTGTTTTGGGGTAAATCTACTCCGACAATTCTTATAGCCATAAACTATTTTTTCTTAAAAATAAATTAATTACCCCTGACGTTGTTTAAACTTCGGGTTTTTTTTGTTGATAACATACAAGCGACCTTTTCTACGTACAATCTTGCAATCGTCCGTGCGCTTTTTTACTGATGCTCTTACTTTCATAATGATTATAAGCCCCCTAAATCCCCCAAGGGGGACTTACCAACTATCTGGAGCCATTTAAATAGTTGGGATATTATTTAATCTTTTAATTTCTTACTAAACTTTCTATCTCTTAAGCCTCCCCTTTGGGGAGGTTGGAAAGGCTTTATTTGTATCTGAACGAGATTCTTCCTTTTGACAAATCATAAGGCGACATTTCGACTTTTACTTTATCGCCGGGTAAAATTTTGATATAATGCATACGCATTTTACCGGAAATATGAGCCGTAATCACGTGACCGTTTTCCAACTCTACACGAAACATGGCATTCGATAATGCTTCGATTATCTTTCCATCTTGTTCAATTGCTGTTTGCTTGGCCATTTTTTTATTTACAATTTACGATTGGTTGTATTTTCTATGTATTACTACCGACTTTAAACTACCTACTCGCAACTATATTAAAGTGCTTTGTTGCCTAAAACTTGTTCTATATATTCAAATGTCGATAATATGTCTGCTTTTCCACGTCGTATCGCGATTGAATGTTCGAAGTGAGCCGACGGTTTCCGGTCAATTGTCCGGGTTGTCCATCCATCTTTTTCAAACACCAGATTCCGGCTTCCCATATTAATCATAGGTTCAATGGCAATGGTCATCCCCGATTTGAGCATTATACCATTTCCTTTGCGACCATAATTCGGTACTTCAGGTGCTTCATGCAATTTGCGTCCAACTCCGTGTCCGATCATTTCACGAACAACTGAATATCCACGCGCTTCACAGTGACTTTGAATGGCATTACCCACATCACCTAACCTATGACCTTCCTGAGCCTGCTCTATACCTTTGTATAAAGATTCTTTTGTTGTGCGCAATAAATCGATTATTTCTGGTTTCACATCACCCACACAAAAAGTGTAAGCTGAGTCGCCATGAAAACCGTTAATATAAACACCACAATCAACCGAAATAATATCACCATCTTCTAAAATCGCTTTGTCAGAAGGTATTCCGTGTACAACCTGCTCATTGATTGATGTACAAATTGATTTCGGATAGCCGCTGTAACCCAGAAAACCGGGTACTCCGCCATTGTCCTTTATAAATTCATACGCAACCTTATCCAATTGTTCCGTGCTAATGCCCGGTTGAATTAATTTTGCAAGTTCAGCTAACGTTTTAGCTACTATTTGATTACTGATACGAAGCAATTCAATTTCTTCGTCAGATTTCAAAAATATCATTCGCTTTAATTTTTAATAGGCTGAAGCACCACCGGTACGACCTTTAATACGTCCCGATTTTAATAACCCATCATAATGACGCATCAATAAGTGACTTTCAATTTGTTGAAGTGTGTCAAGTACTACCCCAACTAAAATCAACAAGGATGTTCCACCGAAAAATGCTGCAAATTCCTGATTGATTCCCATAATTCTTGCAAAAGCAGGCATAATAGCTACTGCTGCCAAAAATATAGAACCCGGCAAGGTAATGCGTGACATAATTAAGTCTAAATATTCCGAGGTACGTTTACCAGGTTTGATTCCGGGGATAAAGCCATTATTACGTTTCATCTCTTCTGCCATTTGGGTTGGATTGATAGTAATTGCAGTATAAAAATACGTAAAAATTACGATCATTAAACCGAACACAAAATTATACCAAAATCCGGTATTATCCATAAACGCTCCAACAAATCCACGCATTGATTCTGATTTTGAGAAACCAACCAAGGTAATCGGAATAAACATAATGGCCTGAGCAAAAATGATAGGCATTACACCTGCTGCATTTATTTTCAGAGGGATGTACTGACGTACGCCACCATATTGTTTGTTACCAACCACACGTTTTGCATATTGCACCGGAATCTTACGAGTACCTTGTACCAGCATAATAGAAGCTGCAATTACAATCAAGAGGAAGATAAGTTCACCCAAGAACATAACTAAACCTCCACCTGCATCGCCTAAACGAGAAGCAAATTCTTTGATAATAGCTCCCGGGAAACGGGCAATAATACCTACCAGAATGATAAATGAAATACCGTTACCGATACCTTTATCAGTAATACGCTCACCAAGCCACATAACAAACATACTTCCACCACATAAAATCAGGGTAGATGATACCGTAAACAAGAAACCGCCCGGAAGAGCAGAACCTGCCTGAGCAAGCTGTACGCTAAGATTTACCAGATAAGAAGGACCTTGTAACAACAGGATACCAACTGTCAGGTAACGGGTATATTGGTTCATTTTACGACGACCACTTTCACCTTCTCGCTGCATTTTTTGGAAATATGGAACGGCAATGGTCAGCAACTGGATAACGATAGAAGCCGAAATGTATGGCATGATTCCCAGTGCAAATACCGATGCGTTGTGAAAAGCACCACCCGAAAACATATCCAGCAAAGCCAGCAAACCACCTTGTGTCTGCGATTTTAATGCTGTAAGTGCTGTAGGATCAATACCGGGAAGAACAATGAAAGAACCGAAACGATAAATCATTACAAATAAAATAGTTGTAAGCAATCGGGTGCGGAGATCTTCAATCTTCCAGATATTCTGAATTGTTTCAATGAGTTTCTTCATGGTTCAATTATAGTTTTACTATAGTTCCACCTGCAGCTACAATTGCTTCTTCTGCCGATTTCGAAAATCCGTTTGCTTCCACTTCGATTTTGGCTGTCAAAACACCTTTGCCTAAAATCTTAGCCAAAGCAGTTTTTGATAGAAAACCGGCTTCTCTCAATTCAACCAAACCAATTTTAGTCAGTTTTTTTGATTCTGCAATAATTTGCAAAGTATCCAGGTTGATAGCTTTATATTCAACACGATTC
>SESG01027279.1_pt1 | contig 10842 bp, 7 predicted proteins | sample 3171421 | NCBI WGS metagenome assembly SESG01 (sample SAMN10866946, study PRJNA518727) | freshwater metagenome | biome: subpolar coniferous forest; feature: holomictic lake; material: water; isolation source: holomictic Lake 227, 6 m and 8 m depth | place: Canada: near Kenora, Ontario | collected... | reverse complement strand
AAAAAAGACACACTGAAAGGAAACGTGTAATGGCTACTTATCCAAATAAAGGCAAACTGTCTGTCAATTCATACAAGACAAAAGACAGCCAACCAGACCACAAGGGCGAGATCGTAATGCTACGTAGCACCTTGAAGGAACTCATGGAAGAGCATGACGGCGATGAGATCGTTATCAAGCTAACAGGCTATAACGCCGATGGCCAGTACGGCGCATGGATCAAGCTGTCTTGGAATAACTTCAAGCCAACAGACCCTGCTGCACCACGCAAGCCTGTACAGGAGGCTCCATTAAAAGACGAGGACATTCCGTTCTAATCATGGAAACGATTCAATACGAAGCCGTTAAGGTTGCATTGAAGCAGGACAGGACAGGCTTTATGCTGACCATGTCCATCCACCCTGACGAGATCCCTGAGAAGTTAATCAGGGATTTCGTTGGTGCCCGCTATCAGGTTGTCATGGTACGCCTGAATGGTGAAGAACAACCCATGAACCGCTTTCAGGAACATGGGATTGATCCAGTTAAACTGGCCGCTATCCTTTGTAAAGATAAGTACTTTCACCAATTCCTAGTCGAGACAGGTGAAGTCTTTGATCTGGGAGAAGAGCCAGCTACACAATGGCTACGTGAGAAACTTCACGTTGAATCTCGATCTGAGATACGTGAGAACCCACAGAAAGCTCGACTACTTTTAGAAATTAATGAGACTTATAAAGCATGGAAACAAAACGCCTAATCCCATATTCAGTCCATCTGCCTGAGCCTATCTACAAGAAGCTCAAAGCGGCTGCTGGTGAGCGCAAGGCCTCCTCACTTGTCCGTGATGCCATCACGATGATTGTTGAGGGTGGCCCCCTGTACGCCAGCGGCTATAACAAAGCCGTTCAAGATGCCATCAACATTGTTAAGGCAGACAAGGCTACATCTGGCATGATCATCGGTGGCAAGGAAGTGACAGCAGTCCTTGTCAACAAGATGCTCAAGCTACAAATGAAGGAGAAGTCTAGTGGCACGAAAAAACCTAGAGGGAATTGAAGCCCTACGCCCCAAGATCAAAGCGCCCTCTCTTGAAGAGCTAACGATCCTAGACTTCTACGCCGCCTTCACAATCACCCTAGCCGGTAAGGGTGACGACCAGCAGGTGGCTAAGGAAGCGTTTGATCTGGCAGAAGCCATGCTAAAAGAGAGAGCTATACGCTTATGAACAACACACTAACGGCCAAGCAAAGAGATCACCTAGCCAAGGTAAAATCTTTGCCTTGCTCTGTCTGTGATCAACCAGGTCCTAGTGATGCTCACCATGTGAAGCAGGGCTTGCAGTACACGTGCGTAGCCCTGTGCAAGGACTGCCATCAGGGCAGCTTCATGGGCTGGCATGGCCAGAAGCGGGCATGGGCTATCAGAAAGATGGAAGAGATAGACGCACTCAACGTCACCATTGAGCGCCTCTTAAATCTGAGCCATATCTCTTAGCTTCTTAAGATTAATTCCCTTAAGCATCTTCTCTTCAGAGTCTCGCAACTGTTTGATGCGGGACTCTTTTACATCTGAAGGTAGATTGGAGTTGGTGATTGTGCTAATCCCCTTGCGGATAGTGCTGAGCTGAGTGTTAATGGTATTAACAACTGGAGCCAATCCCAAGCGGGCACGTACCTTCTCATCTTTGATGTAGTCTTTGATGTCTTCAGGGTTGCGCTGCTTCAGATCCGTCAGCGTATTGGCCGCACGATCAACCTCTTCCTTCAAAGCAAAGAAGTCTTTCTTTAGACCAGTCTCATACTCTTTGGTAATAAATCCACTGGCATTAGGAATCGTAGCAAGCGCATCCTGCATGGACACAGATGGACGAGGCGTGTTAGGACTGGTCACATTCCACAGGAAAGGATTGGTCGCATACAGCACTAGACCACCGGCAGAGCCAAACATTCCACGGATCACATGATCAACTGCAATCGGAGACACTAGGCCTGATCGACCAAAGACCTTGGCCAACTCGGATGTGCTGTCCTCAAACTGGCGCTCTATCTCTTTCTTCTGCTGATAGGTTCCAATCAAAGGTTTCTGCTGGAAGAAGTCATAGTTAATTCCAACCTCAACTATAGGCTTGATAGCCTGAGGAACCGGCGTAGGACTTAGGATAGAAGAGGCCAACAAAGACTTGAGTGATGCACGGAACTTGGCACCATCGGAGAAACCCTTGTCTGTCAGGATCATGTAGGTGTGCTCAGCCACAACCTTAGGCAAAGCATACAGATCCGCGCGCAGGGGGATAGACATACCAGTGCCAGGAATCATCAGCAGACGATCACGGGTTGGCGTAGGCTTCTTCTGGTAATCCTCATCATCTCCGTTCATCATTGCATACAGCACTGACAAAGCAAAGACGGATGCCGTAGTGTTAAACAAAACCTTGTAAGCCGCATCACGCTGCGTAGGTGATGTACCCACCCCTGTTATGGTGCGGTACGCCACATTCTGAGCCGTAAGGTATGCATTAAAGAATGGAATCACTTGGCCGGCAAGGTTCAGCATCTTGCTACTACCACGGCGACGCACGTTAAATATCTCAAACGCTTTCTCAAGAGCCTCTGCTTGGGATAGGCCTTGGTCTAAAGCTGCGGTATAGGTGGCCTGACGCACAGCATTGTCAGATGCCATGGCAAAGTGACCAAGCTGATCTTTGACCTTGCCCCACAAACCCTTGGCTGGCTTCAAGCCTGCGGCAATCTCAGTATCAAGGCGAACCATGGCTGAGCTAAAGTCACGCACACCCACCACGCCAAAGTTCTTTAACTCTTCATGTGCTGTACTCTTGCCACGCAAGGTCTGGATGAACTCTTTAACGGCACGGAATGGAATGGTCAAAGCAAACTGAGGCTTCAGGCCAGATGAGAACATCGCAGCAAACGAATCCTGAGGCACCTGAGAGATGGCAAACAAAGGATTCAAAACCACAGAGTTACGCAAGATATCTGACAGCTTAGCCGCCCAGCGAATCGTAGGAATAGAGACAGACTCCAAACCTTGGAAAGCCTCCATGAACATGGGATCAGCCATGCTGTATTCGGTTTGCTTACCGCCATCCCAAACCTTGACAACGTTTTCTCTGCTGACTTCAGGGGTTAAGAAATACTTTGTCTTGCCCTCTGCATCTTTAAACTCTACAACTTCATAGCCATCAAGATCTTTGTTTGCGGCGGCGGCTTGCTTCAAAGAATTAAACGCTTTTGCACCATCAGAAACTTTGCCAATTATTGGTTTGTTGTCTCCGTCTACTCCAATAACGCCAATGTTTTGTTTGCTCTCTGCATCTTTAATTTTTCTAGCCAATCCAACAGACTCGGCCGTTGTAGCTAAGGACAGAGCAGAACGATTACGCACGGAACGATTGACGGCGTATTGCGTCCAGCGAACCATGTTGTCAAAGATATCGTTGACAGGTTTGTCTGATCCTTTGAGGCGGCGCTCTTTAGCCTGCACCTGCAAGCTACGCATGAACTCTTTAGGACCCTTGCCGTTTTCAAGCTGATCTTCACGGAAAAACGGTACATAGTCTGCGTTGCTTAAAAGGAACTCAGCCTCATCGGGCGTCCACAATCCAGACTCAACCAACTTATCAACAGCGTTTCCACGAATGCCGTTCCAAATCTCTACAGCCTGGTTGAGCTCAGGCATCAACTGGAACTGAGACAGACCGGCCTGAATTTCAGCAGGCTCCATGTGAATGAACTTGGCCTTCTCACGCATGCTAGAAGCCTTCTCACTAAGAGCACTAGCCTTAACAGCATTACCCTTAGCGCGCTCCTCGGCGGCGGCATCACGAAGCTCTTGAACCTGAGCGTCCAAATTCGTATTGAACTCAACCAAAGACTTGGTACGCTTAGCTTCAAATGCAGTATGTGCAACAAGCTCAATCTGAGGCTTGCTCAATCCATACTTGGCACCGATCTCATCTAGCTTCTGCGACAGGGTAATGAAGTTGTTCTTATCTTCAATACCTTCCCACTTGTGCAACTCTTTGTTGTACTTGACGTTGCCCATCCGCAAGAACAGATTGGCAATAGCATCAGAGTGGAATGTTTGGCTCAAACTTGTATTGAGCAATAAGCCAATCTTTTCCTCTTGACCCAGTGAGCTAGCCATGATCTCACGGCGGATCTGATTGTTCAGACCAGCATCGCTAGAGAAAGCCCATGTCTGAACCTGATCGGCAAAGCGGCGGAATCCATCTCGGCCAGCCTCGACTGTAGCCTTAGGATTATCCTTAGCGTTGTCCCATGACTGCTTAATCTTCTCTTTGTAACCTGGCTCAGGCGGCTTCACATCTCGACCCATGCCGGAGAGAATCTCCATGGCCTGCTGACCGACAGATGTTGGAGTACCAGCACCTTTGAATAAAGACTCTTGGAATGGCGCTTGAGGTTTGGGTGGTTTAGCTGGAGCTTTGGGTTTGGGCGCTCCCAGTTGAAGACCTTGTGCCCGCATGGCCGTGTCAATATCTTGAACATCAATGTCAAGAATTTCATTGGTAGTCTTCATCAGACGATCAAGCGCAGACTCAAACTCTGGACTGATACCTAGCATTCTGCGAACAACTTCTACAATCTTGTCGAATGCAGTCTTATCGCCAACCTTAATCGTAGACAGCCACTTTTGAAAGTCTCTATCTTCTAAACCCCAAGCCAACAACTCATCTGGGCTTTCAAGGTTATTTGTTTGATCCTTGTAGACCTTCATCATGGACTCGGGCAAAGTCTTGTTTCTGACCTGTTTATTGAATTCAGCAACAACAGTTCTAAAAAGACTGTTAAGTTCTTTGACCGCAGGATGTGTGGCTGGCAGGAAACGGTTCTGCAAGCGTGTTGCTGTATGCATGAACTCATGCAGCACAGTCTCATAATTCATACCAGATGGATAGCCTAACTGATTCTCTAAAACAGGCACACCATTCAGATCAATCCTAACTTGCGTACTCTTGGCATCTTTACCCGCCAAGAATGAAGCAACGCCTTGAGCTCTATACAGTCGGCTGTTGCGACTATTGCCACCCTGAACTTCGAATGTAAAATCAACGCCTTGTTTCTCAAGAGCCCGAACAACATTCAAAGCCTTTTGAGCAAAGTATTTCTCCGCATCATTGCGAGCGTTTCTAACAGTCCACTGACCCATCTCTATAAATGACTTACCAGTAAGCTCATCTTGAATGCGCTTAGCCTCAGGTTTAGCAGTGATAGCCTCTCCACCTTTATTGGTAGAGTAAAGATAGTCCACTTCGTGGCCAAACTGAGCATTCTTAGCCAAAAGAAAGTTACCAACTTGATACATTTCGCTTGCTGCAACAACTGGCTTTTCAGTTTTGCGGTCATAGAAATAACCGTGTCGTGTAGGATCAAATCCAACTTGTGTATAAGCCGGATCATTCATTAGCTCTTTGACCTTCTTGTAAATCTCTTCAGGAGAAGCATTAACAAGATTGCCTTCGGCGGTTTGTAGAGGTTCCTTTTTAGGAAGAATGCCCATGACAGCACTCTTCTCTTGATCGCGTGGCGCAAACTCCACATCAGTAATGTGGGCAGCACTTTGATAGCCAATGACTTGTCCAGCAGACTTGTATGGCTTTCCTGTTTTTGGATCTTTATTTGGTTTTCCAACGTGGATAGAAACAACATTGGCACCAGCATCACGAGCGGGCAAATCCATACGCAAGCCAACACGAGTACCCTTAGGTATCGGCGTGTTCAGTTTAGCTTTACTGTCCTCGCCACGTAGAGCCGCAAACATCTTTTCATTAGATGCCGGTGCTTCTAACTTTGCTTGCTCAATAAGTTCAATTGGCTTGTAATACTGGGCGTACTTTTTAAACTCCTCACGAGTCATCTTTCCTTCCATCACTTTTTGCAAAGCTGCTTGCATTTGTGGATGGCGACCCTTGGCAGGTGTAACCCCAGATTCATCAAGCACCGGAGGTTGGCCGGCACGAGGCTTCTCTTTAGGCTTCTCTTCTTTTACTTCTTCTTCTCCCGCTGTCTCTTTACCTCTTCCAGCAGTTCCAGTCTCTCCCTCGGTGGCAGCTTCTCCAGCAGCCTGATCAATTCTTGCTTGCTCATCTATAGCCTCCTGTATCAAAATGTTAATTTCTTCGGTAGACAAATATCTATCGATAAGTCTCAGCACCTCATCATGTCGTAAGTTAGCTTCACGAATGATCCGCTGACTTTGGTACGGCATGTTCTGATTCGTGCGCAATAGATCACGGATGTACTCAGTCGCACGGAATGATTTATCCGCAGACTCCTCCGCCACTTCATTAGCTTCGATGTCTGTGCCACGATGCAACTCAACTGGCAAGAACTCATTCAGCAAGCCATCAGAAACAATATCATCCAAGCTAGCGCCACCAGTATTGCTGATCAGCTTATTGTCTGCATCACTCTTCTTGTCGCCAAACTCAGATAGCTCGGATGGATCAAGACGACCAGCCAAGATCCTGCGCAGGTTCGTACCACTTCTCTTGGCATGGAAGATCTGACTGCGGATCTCTTTCTCTTGCTCCTTAAGAGCTTTGAGATTTGCGCGGTCTTCTTCTTTAGTCGCTTGGTCTATGGGAGCCTTGGCCTTCTGACCAGGAATATTCTCATAAGCCACTGGGCCAGGTGGAGGCTCTAAGCCCTCCTCCGTAAGCACTTCTGGCTTGCCTTCCTTAGCAGGCTCAACCAACCCCTCAGCCTCCAAGATCTTACGCTTGGCAAGTTCATTGGCCAAAGGATCAGGACTAAAGACAGTGTTCTCAATCTCTTTGATCCGCTTCTTCTTGGCAGTCTCTGCGGCTTTGATCTCATCAGCCTGACGCTTACGGCTTGCATCGAGCATCTGCTGATTGGTTGTAGCAGGACTTCCAAAGCCAGCCATCTGACTCATAGCAGTAGGCTTAGCAGGTGTGATCTCCGGCGCAACAGCTGCTTGCTGTTCTTGCTGTGGTTGTTGCTGAGCAAACTGATCCAACAAACGCTGCTTGGTAATCTGGTTAGCAACAGGATCAGTACTGTAGACAGTATTATTGATCTCATTGATCTGATCTTGGATCTGCTTTAGACGGGCTTTCTCAGCCGCAGCCTGATCACGTTGTTGCTGTTTAATGGCGGCCTGCTCATCGGCACGAACCTGACCCATCATCTGCAAGTTACCACCGGCAGGCGTAGCAAAGCCCTGCATAGAACGCGCACGCTCCTGAGCATCAGCCATGCGTTGCTCTTCTGCCATCTGCTGCGCTAAACGTTTTTGTTCATCGGCTTGGATAGCCTCTTCTCTCAATCCCAGAGCTCGATCAGCAGTCATTCCCTGCGGAGGTGCCTCAAAACTTTTGGATGGTAATATTACCGTCTGATCGGGTAAACCCTTAGATTCTTCAATTGGCTGTGGAGTAGCAGGCTTACCGGCTAAACCCCTAGCCGCAGCACCACCGACACCGCCTACAGCGGCAGCACCAGCAAATGCTTCTTTGTATTCTTTGTAGGCATCTTCCGTATCAAGCGGTAAGCCGGCCTGATAGCGCTCAGCCATCTGCTCCAAAACCTCAGTAGGAGCTTCAGCAATAACACCCAAGGTAGCACCAGTTGTAATGCGACCTGGCAATGATTGACCAGTACGTTTAGCCAACTCAGCCAACGCTTCACTGCCAAGAATCTTTGGTGGGAACTTGCCCAATCCTGTAAGGAACTTATCAGCAAAGAAGCCAATAGGAGCAGTAGCCGCCGCAAAAGCAGCCGCCTTTCCAGGTTCTGCCGTCTCACCAGTAGCACCCTCTGTGGCCTGACGGCGCATGAACTGGCCGAACTGTTGCGTACCATACGTACCAATACCGGCAAGCAAACCACCCAGTGGCGTTGTGAACGGAGTTACAGCAGCCGCAGCGGCCAACGGAACAGCCATACTTGGGGCATTAGAAAGGATCTGCTCAGAGACATAAGACGGCAGCTTCTTCAGGACTTCAATAGCCCCGTCTTTGCCATAAGTCTGCTCTAGCTCTTCGTAAGTAATAGGCTTAATTGCCTTTTGCTTTTTCTCATCAGCACGGATGGCTGCGGCCTGACGGCTTGCCTCTTCCTTCTGACCTAAAGCGGCTCGGCCACCAAACTCAATACCGGCAATGCTTTCGGGGATCTGCTCTAAACCAGACTTAAAAGCTTCCTTAGAACGCTCTATAAAACCTGGCTTTGGCGTCTTTAAAATGTCGGTTTCAATTGCTTCGATGATGTCCTCTTGGGACATGTCGTCAGGAAATCTAACCTGACCAACACCCGGCACGTTGACAATAGGCATGGCAATCCTTAACGCAATGATCGTGTAGTAGGATCATAATTCAAAACGCTACTTACGCCACCTTTTGGCTCTTCAAAATCAACTCCAAGTTTCTTATTAATTGATTTAGTAATTGCTTGGTGGCGGCGAGCTGCCGGTGTATTGCCCATTAATATCTCATTGATGATGCGTTGACGTTCCTTGGCAATTTCATCTGGCTTCATTTGCAAAGACTCAAGTGCGGCCAACTTACCAGATGCGTCAACAGACCTGCCAATTTGCGCCTCAATTGCGGTAAGTTGTTTATTCAAACCTTCAAACTCAGATGCTTGTTGGCGGGCAGCACTAATCTTAGTTGACTCGGCCTTTTGTTCTTTCTTCTGAGCAAGATCAGCCGCATGCATCTTGTCATACAGATCTGCGCGAGTAAGTCCTAACATACCTTGTTGGATTGAACGCTCATCAGCACCAGCCTGCTTCTGGCCTGCCAAATAAGCAGCCACACCTTGGCTTGCACCCTGACCAATGTTTGCACCAGCGTAACGAGAAGTTCCACCCATCATGCCAAGACCGGCCTGCAAGAGAGCCAAGTACTTGTTCTCTTCTTTGTCTTGCGCCATCTGTCCTCTGCGATCTTTAAGGTACGCAGCGTACTCACCAAGGTAGTTACCCATTGGATCAACAGTAGCGGCAGCCTCGGGTGCGGCAGGGCTTCCTTCTGGAGTTGCTTCGGCAGGCATTGGCTCCATGGGTGGACGATTTTTCAGACGCTGGATCTCTTGCTGTACATCAGCCGGAGACATTGCAGGAGCTACTGGTTTACCACCTTGAGGAGAAGAGCCAAGCGTCACGGGCATCTTGCGACGTTTCTCTAACTCAGCATCTTCGCCCTCATTCAGATCGCCAGAACGGAGCAAAGCAGGTAGACCAACACCAAGACCACCAATTCCAGGACGCAACTTACTTGCGCCTTGCTTCAGGTATTCCATGAAAGATGTTGGAGCCGTTTCCGCTGCCGCCGCAGGAGCCGCAGATGGCACCTTAGAGAATGCATCACGAGCCTGTTCCATACGCAACTTGCGGCGCATAAAGTCGGCGACTTCTTCTTTGGACATATTAAAGATGTCAGCAATACCGCCGCCATCAAAGTGAACTTCGCCACCACCAGCCATGTCAGCAGAATACTTCTGCGTCTCACGCGGGAGCTTAGATGGGTCGGCTCCGGCCATCAGCCACTTGTCAGTATTACCAGGACCCCAGTTGTAAGCAATAGCGGCCAACTTAGGGTCACCATACTTGCCCAACATCTTTTCAAAGTACTCACGACCCACACGGGCTAAGTCATCAGGATCATTTGCGCGGGCAGGACGAATGCCATAACCAGGATCGCGGGCAGTTCCAGGCATAACCTGCATCTCACCCTGCGCACCTTTTGGTGAAGTCAGCAAGTTACCCTGCTTATCGTAACGGCGGCCACCACTTTCCTTTTGCATGATCTTATCGATTAGATCACCAGCTGGAGTACCCTCTTTGGTAAGCTGGGTAATTCCTTCGCTTTGAGTCTGCTTAGGTTGATTGCCAACTTTAGAAGAAACTTCACGCTTGGTTTCCATCGCTTTAGAAATACCAACTGGCAAAGCACCAAGACCTGCCATCTCTTCATATTGGCTATTAGATGCAAGACGGCGGCGCAACATATCAAAAAGTTGTTGCTCATCTTTACCCATATCAAGGCCATCATCTTCTTCTTCATCATCTGCTTCACCACCTTCGGCAAAAGCAATGATGCCGCCGGGAGCATAAGCTTGAACGGGAAGATTGGAAGGTAGACCCTGCAAACCAGTAGCCGCCTGAGCTTGATCCAATACCTCTTGGGCAATAGGCGGTTGCTGTTGTTGCATGCCACCCATCAATGCTTTGCTCTTTTGCAACTCTTGAGTCTTCTGCTGAATTAGCGGAATGCCAATGTATGCAGGAACAGATCCATTCTGCACGCCGGCAGTCAGCATATCAATTGAATATGCGTTTGGATTAGCAATAATTTTCTGTGCAATACCGGTCATTTTGCCCCCGCATTCAAAGCGTTGCGTAAACCAAGGGAGTCAATACCTCTACCAGAGTTATCTTTAATAACTCCACCCTTTTTCTTCATCAGGCCGTAAGCACCTGCCGCCGCTGTACCAAGACCGGCAAGCTGCGAAGTCATGCTAGGCGCTGCCTGATACTGAGTAGCAGTCATGCCAGGTATAGCATAGCCACGCAACAAAGCGTTGTACTGGTTGTACGCCTGCATAGGAGCTTGTTGTTGGTTTGCGTAGTTCTGGATAGCTTGATTGGTGATCTGCTGTTCCTGAGCTTGTTGCTGGCTACCAATCTGGTTCTGCAACCCAAGGATACCTTGCTGTGCGGCAAGTTGCTGATTGCCAATATTTGCCAGACTTGCGCCTGCTTGCCCCGCCATGCCGTAGCCTTGTTGCGCACCACTGACACCTTGCAATCCAACACCAAGACCTTGAAGACCAAGACCAGCGCCATACTGCA
>SESG01006654.1_pt1 | contig 10847 bp, 13 predicted proteins | sample 3171421 | NCBI WGS metagenome assembly SESG01 (sample SAMN10866946, study PRJNA518727) | freshwater metagenome | biome: subpolar coniferous forest; feature: holomictic lake; material: water; isolation source: holomictic Lake 227, 6 m and 8 m depth | place: Canada: near Kenora, Ontario | collected... | reverse complement strand
ACGCAGGCCTGGCCGAAGCGGACCACGCGCGCCGCCGTCCACGGTGCGGCGAGCCCCACGATCGCGAACACGGCGACGAGGCGCGGTACCGCACCGAGCGCGTGGTCCTGCACCTGGGTTGCGGCCTGGAGCGCTCCCGTGACGAGCCCGACCGCGAGCGCCGCTGCGAGGGGCGGCGCCGACACCGTCATCGCCACCAGGAGGGCCTCGCGGCCGGCTGCGAGCAGGGCCGGATCCACGACGCCTCAGGGGAGGTAGCCGGCGGCCAGGCCCCGGGTCACGAGGCCGAACCCGTCCACGGCCACGACGAGCAGGAGCTTGAACGGGACGGCCACCGACGTGGGGGAGAGCTGCGTGAGCCCGAGCGAGAGCAGCACGTTCGCCACCGCCAGATCGACGACGAGGAAGGGAAGGAAGACGAGGAAGCCGATGGTGAAGGCCCGCCGGAGCTCCGAGATGGCGAAGGCGGGGGCCAGCACCGCGAGCCCGTCGTCCTCGCCGGAGGCCGGCGGAGGGGTTCCCCGCGCCCGAGCGGAGAGCAGCGCGAAGGCACGCCGGTCGGCGGGGGCCGCGAAGCGCGCCAGGAATTGCCGGAGCGGCTCTGCGGCGTGGGATGCCGCGGCGATCGTCTCCTCCGGTCCGTGCGGGGACGGGACCTCCTGCCAGCGCGTCCAGCAGGCGCCGGCCACCGGCTGCATGACGAGCAGCGTGACGAGGAGCGCGAGCCCCGTGATGGCCGCGTTGGGCGGAACCTGCGGCACCCCCAGCGCCGAGCGCAGCACCGACAGGACCACCACCACTTTCAGGAAGGAGGTCAGGGTCACGAGCGCCAGGGGGGCGAGCGCCATCGCCGCGAGCAGGAGGAGGAGCTCGAGCGGTCGCTCCCCCGGGAGCGCCTGGGCGAGAGCCGGCACGATCACGGCGCGTCCTCCCTTTCGAGTCGCGAAAGGAGGCGAACCCCGTTCCGTCCCCACCCCACGAGGAGCAAGTCGCCCCGGACGCGGAGCAGGGCCACGCCCGATTCCCGGGAGAGCGCCACCCGGCCCGCCACCCCGAGCGCGTCGGGCGATTCCGCCCGGGCGAGCCTGCGGTGCAGGAGCGCAGCGCCCCCGGAGAGGAGCAGGAGGAGCACCGTCGCGAGAAGGGCGGCTCCGCTCATGGCACCTCCGTGGGCTTCGCGATCCGGACGCCGACCGCGCCATCCAGCTCCACGAGCACGCCGTGCGCCACCGCGCGCGTCCCGATGCGGAGCGTGACCCGGCCTGTCCGGTCGAGCCCCAGCGGGAGGACGACCCCGGGGGCGATGCGCGCCACCTCCCGGAGGGGGAGGATCACGTCCGCGAGCTCCACCCGGACGAGAACCGGCGCAGCGTCGCCACCGTCCCCCAGGACCTCGTCCACCCGGAGGTCGCCCCCGTCCACGAGCTGGCCTCGGACGTGGATGCCGCCGGGGAGGCGCAGCTCGGCGCCCTCCACGGCGGGGCGATCGAGGAGGAGCACGTCGCCCGGGAAGAGCTCCTCGGCGCCGCCGCGATCGAGGGTGGCCTCGCCGATCTGGACCGCGGCGGGCAGCGGTACCTCGCCGAGCGCAGGGGGGAGCGTCGGCGCGCCGCGGAGGCTGCGCAGGGCCGTCTCGGGCAGGAGCAGGTAGGCGCGGCCACGGGTTCCCAGCGCGGTCACCGTGAGCTCGACGCAGAGGGGACGGACCGGCTTGCCGCCCCGAAGCGCGAGGCGCGGCGCGAGCGCCCGCTCGAGGTCGGTCTCGGCCGCCAGGGCCTCGAGCGCCCCGAGGACGGCCAGCTCGATCACCGCGCGCTCCGCTGCCGAGAGATCCCCCGCGCCTCGACCCGGCCCGGCTCCGCCGGCGACCCGCGCGGCGATCCGGCCGGCGAAGGCGCGGTCGATGGCCAGGGAGGCGACGCCGGCGATGGCCGTGAGGTCGATCGGGACGAGCGCCGCGCCGGCGGGCTCCGGAAGGCCGGGGAGGAGTCGCCCGCTCACCTCGACCTCGCCACCCAGCACCGAGGCGAGCCCGACGGCCGCGCAGCGAGCCGCCCGCGACCCGAGCTCGACGAGAGGGCCATCGAGCAGGGCGAGGGCCGGTGCCGCGGCGACGAGCTCGAAAGGGAGCACGGGCCATGCCGGGGCCCCCTCGCCCGGGATGGCGCGACCCGGTGCACCCGTGCCGTCCGTCCCGCCCCCCAGCGCGCCGGCGAGGGCTGCGAGCCGTTCCGCCCGGGACACCCCCGCGAGAGCGCCGGCCTCGCCGGGCTTCACGCCCGGGTGGCGGGAGAGGAGCGCGTCGGCTCGGGCCGGGACGAGCAGCGCCGCCAGCTCCGCGATGCCGGGCCGGGTACTCACGCCTCGCCCGCCTCGCGCCGGCCGAGCAGGATCCCGCCCGCGCCGAGGCTTGCCGCGAGGAGCAACGCGCCGGCGGCCAGCCAGGCGCGAGGAAGCCGGGGTCCGGGGGTGCGCACCGGAGGGGGCGGCGCCTCGGTCACGAGCACCGCGACGCCGGCGGGCTCGAGCCCGTCCGCGGCGCCCGCCAGCGTCCTGCGGATCCCGTCGGCCTGCGCCTCCAGCCGCGCCCGGGCGTCGGGGCGGCACTTGAGAAGAACCGAGGCGCGGGGTGTGCGGCGCGCCTCCGGCCGGAGCGGATCGGGGGCGGGAAGGGCCAGGTGCACGCGTGCCCCCAGGACACCGTCCAGCGTCTCGAGCGACCGCCCCAGTTCGCCTGCGAGTGCGTGCAGGTAACGGGCCTGCTCCTCGAGCGGCGTGGGAACGAGCCCCGCGCTCCCGAAGAGGTCGGAGAAGCCCGGCGACCGGGGGCGCGGCAGGTCCCGTGCGGAGAGGACCGTGCGCGCGGCCGCGGCTTCCGAGGGACGAATGGCCACCGAGAACGTGCCCTCGTCGCTCCCGTCCCGCTCCTTGCGCGCCGAGAGCCCGGCCTCGCCGAGGGCCACGAGCACCTGGTTGGACTGGGGCTCGTCGAGCTTGTGGAGGAGAACCTCGTCCCCGCAGCCCGTGAGCAGCGAAAGGAGGGCGAGCCATGCCGATGTCCGGTTGCGCTTCATACCTGGGCGTTCAGCGCCTGGCGGAGTCCCTGCACCCCGTGCTCCACCGCCCGGGCCGAGAACTCGACCGTCTGGGCGAAGCGGTGGGAGTCGGCCTGGAGACAGAGCAGTTCCTGCGGGCTGAAGGTGCGCCCCCGGCGGGCCTGGGAGAGCATGTCGTCGAGCCTGGCCCGCATTCCCTCCAGGTTCCGGAGCGACGCGGGAAGCGACGAGGAGAAGGGGAGCGAGGCCGTTCCGGGGGGCGACGCCGGTGGCGCGCTCGCCGCCGGAGCCGGCTCGAAGGTCTTCCGGAGCACGGCCACCGGGGCCTGGACGGGGGAGGTCGGCGGCGTCATGCCGACGACGCGGAGCGGGGGTACGGGGTTCACTGGACGTTCTGGATGGCGGCGCGGGCCGCGTCGTGCCGGACCTTCATGACGTTCGACACCGCCGTGAACTCGCGGGTCTCCCGCTGCATCCGCTCCTGGAGCTCCAGGTACTGCAGGTTGAAGCTCTGGCTCTCCTGCTGGAGGAGGCGCGCTGCGTCGAAAGCGTCCCCTCCGGTGGTGCTGGAGGTCGCGGTGGAGGTGGGAGTCGTTCCCCCTGCGGTCGGCAGGCGAAGGCTGGGCGCGGAAGCCTGGGCGAGCGAGCGAACCGCCCCGGCGAGCACCATGCCGGCCGGCGCGATGGGCCCGATGAGGCCGGTCGCCGCGGCGATGCCGTCGGCCGCGCCGTTCGCCATCGAGCGGAGCGTGGCGCCGAAGGAGGAAGGTGCGGTCTTGCGATCCGCCGTGGGTGCGACGATGACCGAGGTGATGGGTTCCATGTGTGCTACCTCCGGGCGGGGGGAGAGCACGGGGCGTGCCGCGGCGGCAGGCGCGCCGTTCCGGGCGGATCGGACCGCGCGGCCGGCCGGATTGCGGACGCCGGTCCGCGCCTCGCCCCGTGGTAGCTTCGGCGCGTGAGCCGGGAGCACCTCCGCAAGCTGTCCGATCAGCTCCTCGCGGTGCAGCGGCCGATCCGCATCCTGAAGGCCATCAACTGGGGCCCCACCGTCCACGCCCAGTTCTTCAAGGCCGGCGGCCGGGAGCTGCCCCGCCCCGAGTACGCGCCGCTCGGCTTCGACGTGAAGGAGAAGCTGCGCGAGCTCCACGAGCTACGGCGCCACATCCGGGGCAAGAACCCGATCGAGGAGCTGCTCCGCGACAAGGTGGACGAGTTCGCGCTCCTCGCCGAGATGCTCGCCGCCCGCGGTACCCGCCGCTTCTACGAGCTCTCCCGGCAGGTATTCGGAGACCCGCGGGACCGCTTCCCGGACGTGCGCGTGGACAACCTCTCCATCGCGCGCCTCTGGGCGTCGCGCCCCCGCGCCCGCGACGAGGAGCAGACCCTCTCGGCCGAGAAGGCGGCCCGGAGGGTGCACGAGATCTGCGACCCGCTGCTGGGCGGGCAGGTCCGGGTGCTGGTCCGCTCCCGCCTCACCGCCAACGCCGCCGCCGGCGCCACCCGCATCACGCTGAAGAAGGGAGCCCGCTTCTCGGAGCGGCAGGTCCGCGCGCTGGCGCACCACGAGGGGCTCTGGCACGTCCTCACCTCGCTGAACGGCTTCCGCCAGCCGGTGCTCACCGTCCTCGGGGTCGGGCTGGCGCGCCACACCGAGTCGCAGGAGGGGGGCGGCATCGTCGCCGAGTACCTCACCGGCAACATCACCGACGAGCGCTACATCGAGCTCGGCGAGCGGACCATCGCCATCGACATGGCGGCCCGCGGGGCGGACTTCCTGGAGGTCTACCGCTACCTGCTCGCCCGGTTCGAGCCTCCGCGCGCGGCGCTCATGGCCGAGCGGGTCTTCCGGGGTGGGGTGGTGGAGGGGGGTGCTCCCTTCACGAAGGACGCCGCCTACCAGCGGGGCTACTGCCGCACCTTCAACTTCCTCCGTGCCGCGCTGGAGCAGCGCGACCTCGACCTCGTGCGGGCCTTCCTGGCCGGGAAGATGAGCGTGGACCACGCGGCGCTGGTGCGGGAGCTGGTGGACGAGGGGCTGGTGGTGGGACCCACCTGGCTCCCCGAGTGGTTCATCGACGTCGACCGGCTCAACGCCATCGCCACCCACTCGGTGACGATGAACCGCTTCAGCCTGCCCAAGGTGAGCCGCTACTACGAGCGGCGCAGGGCCGGGGTGGCCGCGCGTGCGTCGCGGGTCGTCCGACGGTCGAGCGTGGACGCGCCGCAGGACGAGGAGCTGCCGAACAGCCCGCCCGAGGGATCGGACGAGGGGGACGGGACGGAGTAGGGGGGACTTCCAGCGGCCCCGCTGCGGCTCAGCCCACCGCCGCGCCGAAGAGCCGCCCGACCGTCCAGGTGGCCCCGCCGGCCAGCACCGCGAGACCCACCATCCGCGCCGCCGACTTCCAGGCCGGCGTGCCCGCCAGGAAGCCCACCAGCCCCCCGACCCCCGCGAGCACCACGAAGGCCGCACCCACGGCCGTGGCCACGGCGACCGTGCCCTTCAGGAAGAGGAAGGGCAGCACCGGGATGAGCGCGCCCAGCGCGAAGGTGGCGAAGCTCGATCCGGCGACCAGCCAGGGGGAGCCCAGGTCGTCCGGGTCGAGCCCCAGCTCCTCGCGCACCAGCGAGTCGAGGGCGTGCTCCGGGTTCTTGAGCAGCTCCGCCGCGGTCCGCGCCGCCTGCTCCGCGGAGAGCCCCTTCTGCTGGAAGATGAGCGCGAGCTCGGCAGCCTCCTCCTCGGGGGCCTCGGCCAGCTCCCGCCGCTCCAGCTCGACCTGCCGCGTGAGGATGTCCCGCTGGGAGGCCACCGAGGTGAACTCCCCCACCGCCATCGAGAAGGAGCCGGCCAGGAGACCGGCGAATCCGGTGACGAGCAGGCCGTGCGAGTCGGTGCCCGCGCCCGCCACGCCCAGCACGAGGGAGAGGTTGGAGAGCAGGCCGTCGTTCACGCCGAAGATGGCGGCCCGAAGCGACCCGCCGCGCCCGGACCGGTGCCAGCGCTCCCGCGTGGCGATGGCCGCGCGGGCCTCGAGCGGGCGGCCGCCCCCCAGGCCGGTGAGGATGGACTGGTGCGCCCGCTCCTCCTCGGCCATCGGGGTGGCGTCGGCGCCCCCCTGCCGGGCGTACTTGTCCGCGTCGCCCGCCTCGTTGGCCACGACGTACGGGATGACCGCGTCGGTCCCGAGCCGCCTCGCGAGCCAGAGCAGAGTCCGGGTGCGGGAGGAGGCGCGGTCGGGTGGAACCGTCACGCCGGCCTTCTCCAGCTTGCGAAGCCACACCTCGGCGTGTCGCCGCTCGCCCAGGGCGAGGTCGGCGAAGCTGGCGGCCCGCTCCCGGTTCTTCTCCGCGGCCGCCAGTCCCTCGTACAGCGCGGCGCCGTCGCGCTCGTCCTGGAGGTTCTGCAGCCAGACGTCGGTCCGGGGAGTCATGGCGCCGAATGTAGCGCGCCGCGCCGTTCTTCGTGTAGAAACATAGGTCTTTCGAGCCTTTCCGTGCAGATCCTCCGATCCGACGCCCCCGACTTCGACGCCCGCTGGAAGCGGCTCTGCGCCCGTGGATCCGACGAGGACGAGGGCGGGGTCCGCGATGCGGCGGCCGCCATCGTGGCCGACGTCCGGGCCCGGGGTGACGAGGCGCTCCTCGAATACACGCGCCGGTACGACGGATGGAACCCGGCGCGGGCGGCCGATCTCGTGGCCGGGCCGGCCGATCTCGCCCGGGCCTGGCGGTCGCTCCCGGTGGCCGGTCGGAGGGCGCTCCGCACCGCCGCCGACCGGATCGAGTCCTTCCACCGGCGCGAGACCGACGCAGTCGTCCCGATCTACCGCGACCGGCTCGGCGCGCGGCTCGGCCAGGTCTCCCGCCCGCTCGCCCGGGTGGGGCTCTACGTCCCGGGCGGCACGGCCCGGTATCCCTCCAGCGTCCTCATGTCCGCCATCCCGGCCCGCGTGGCCGGGGTGGACGAGGTGGTGGCCGTCTCCCCCGCCGACCGGGCCACCGGCGACGTGGATGCCTGGACGCTGGCCGCCTGCCACGTGGCCGGGGTGTCGCGCCTCTTCCGCGTGGGGGGCGCCCAGGCCGTGGCGGCGCTCGCCCACGGAACGGCGACCGTGCCGGCCGTGGACAAGATCTGCGGCCCCGGGAACGCCTACGTCGCTGCGGCCAAGCGGCTCGTCTTCGGCACGGTGGACATCGACATGGTGGCCGGCCCCTCCGAGGTGATGGTGCTCGCCGACGGGAGCGCCAGCCCCGTCCACGCGGCCGCCGACCTCCTCGCCCAGGCCGAGCACGACCCGCGGGCCGTGGCCGTGCTGCTCTGCACGAGCGAGGCCCTCGCCCGGGCCACCCACGCCGAGGTGTTGCGACAGCTCGCCGGCCTGCCGCGCGAGGAGATCGCGCGCCGCTCCATCTTCGAGCGGGGCGCGGTGGTGCGGGTCCGCGGCATCCCCGAGGCGGTCCGGCTCGCCGACGAGTTCGCCCCGGAGCACCTCGTGCTCCTCGTGAAGGACGCGGCCCGGCTCGTGCCGCGCCTCTCCCGGGCCGGCGCGGTCTTCGTGGGCAGCCGAACCCCCGAGGCCGTCGGAGACTACGTGGCCGGGCCGAGCCACGTGCTCCCCACCGCCGGCACGGCCCGCTTCGCCTCGCCGCTGTCGGTGGCCACCTTCCGCCGCCGCATGAGCGTGGTGGAGATGAGCGAGCGGTCGCTCGCCGCGCTCGCGCCGGTGGTCGAGGCGCTGGCGGCGGCCGAGGGGCTCGAGGCCCACGCACGGGCGGTGCGGGTCCGCCTCCCCGAGAAGAAGGCGCGCCCGAGGGCGCGGAGGTGAAGACCATGGCGGCTCGAAAGTCCCGCGGCGTCCCGACGCCGGCCCGTCGCGGCGCGGTGGCGCGCAAGACCCGGGAGACCGACGTGGACGTCTCCCTCTCCCTGGAGGGCGGGCCGGTCGCGGCCTCCACCGGCGTGCCCTTCTTCGACCACATGCTCGACCAGCTCGGCCGGCACGGCGGATTTTCACTACAAGTGAAATCGTCCGGCGACCTGCACGTGGATGCGCACCACACCGTCGAGGACGTGGGCATCGCCATCGGCGAGGCGCTCCGGCAGGCCACCGCCGACAAGGCCGGGCTGGCCCGCTACGGCCACGCCGTGGTGCCGCTCGACGAGGCGCTCGTCGAGGCGGTGGTCGACCTCTCCGGCCGGCCGCACCTGACCTGGAACGCCAAGCTGCCCTCGGGCAAGCGCTTCATCGGGACCTACGACGTGGATCTCACCCAGGACTTCTTCCAGGCGCTCGTGAACCACGCCCGCATCACGCTCCACGTGAACGTGCGGCAGGGGCGCAACCTGCACCACGTGGTGGAGTCGATCTTCAAGGCCACCGCCCGCGCGCTGCGGGCGGCCCTGCGCCGGGAGGGGGACGGCATCCCGTCCACCAAGGGCGTCCTGTGACCTCCTCCGCCATCGCGCTCGTCGACTACGGCGCGGGCAACCTCCGGTCGGTCGAGAACGCGCTGCGGGAGGTGGGGGCCGAGGTCGAGGTCACCCGCGACCCCGACGTGGTCCGCCGGGCCGGGCGCATCGTCGTGCCCGGGCAGGGCTCGATGCCGGCCGTCGCCGACGCGATGCGGATCTCCGGTGTGGCCGAGGCGCTCCTGGAGGCGCTCGGGCGCGGGGCCCGGATGCTCGGGATCTGCGTCGGGCTCCAGATCCTCTTCGAGCGCGGGGAGGAGGCGGGAGGGGCCCGCGGCCTGGGGCTCGTCCCGGGCACCGTCGCGCGGCTTCCCTCCGGCGTGAAGCTGCCCCACATCGGCTGGTCTCCGGTGCGCGCGGTGGGCACGCGCCACCCGCTCTTCGCCCCGCTCGACGGGCAGTACGTCTACTTCGCCCACTCCTTCGCCGCGCCCGCCGACGCATCCGGCGTGGAGCTGCTGGCCGAGCACGGACGCCCCTACTGCGCGGCGCTGGCCCGCGGCGACCTCTTCGCGGTGCAGTTTCACCCGGAGAAGAGCCAGAGGGTGGGACTCTCGCTGCTCGATCGCTTCGTGAGGCTCTGACCGATGCTCGTCATCCCCGCCATCGACCTCATGGACGGCAAGGCGGTCCGCCTCTCCCGCGGCGACTTCGCCACCCGCATCGTCTACTCCGACCGGCCCGCCGAGTTCGCGGAGTCCTTCCGGAAGGCCGGGGCGCGCCGCGTCCACGTGGTGGACCTCGACGGAGCCCGCGCCGGACGCCCGGTGAACACCGAGGTGGTGCGCGCCATCGTGGCCACCGGCATCGAGGTGGAGCTCGGCGGCGGGCTGCGCTCCCTCGATGCGGTCGAGCAGGCGGTCGGGATGGGCGTCCGCTTCGTGGTGCTCGGCACCGCCGCGGTGGAGCGGCTCGACCTCGTCGCCGAGGCCTGCCGGCGCTACCCGGGGCGGGTGGTGGCGGGCATCGACGCGCGCGACGGGGAGGTGAAGGTCGCCGGATGGGAGCAGGGGACCGGGCTGCCGGCCCTCGACCTCGCCCGGCGCATGGTCGGCGCCGGCGTGACCCTGGTCGAGTACACCGACGTGGCCCGCGACGGGATGTTCACCGGCGTGGACGCCGCCGGCGCGGCGCGGCTCCAGATCGGGGCCGGCGTGCCGGTGGTGGCGAGCGGCGGGGTGGCCGCCATCGCCGACATCACGGCCTGCCGGGAGGCCGGCCTCGCCGGCGTCATCGTCGGCAAGGCCCTCTACGAGAACCGGTTCAGCCTCGTCGAGGCGCTCCGCGCGGCGGAGGGATAGGATCCATCATGCCCGCCAAGCGCATCATCCCCTGCCTCGACGTGAAGGGTGGACGCGTCGTGAAGGGGGTCAACTTCCTCCACCTGCGCGACGCCGGCGACCCGGTCGAGGCGGCCTCCCGCTACGACGCGCAAGGGGCGGACGAGGTGACCTACCTCGACATCGCCGCCACCCTGGAGAACCGCGGCACCCTGCTCGACCTCGTCTCCCGAACCGCGGCTCGCGTCTTCGCGCCGCTCACGGTGGGGGGAGGGGTGCGGAGCGAGGCCGACTTCGTGGCGCTGCTCCGCGCCGGCGCCGACAAGGTGAGCGTCAACTCCTCCGCCGTCGCCGATCCGGAGCTCGTGGACCGGCTCTCCGCCATCGCCGGCGCACAGGCGCTCGTCGTGGCGGTGGACGTGAAGCGCCGCCCCGGTACCCGCCCCACCGAGTGGGAGGTCCACGTGGCCGGAGGGTCCCGCCCCACCGGGCGCGAGGGGATCGCCTGGTGCCGCGAGGTGGCGCGCCGTGGCGCGGGGGAGATCCTGCTCACCAGCATGGACCGCGACGGGACGCGCGCCGGCTACGACCTGGAGCTGCTCGAGCGGGTCTGCGGCGAGGTCGAGGTTCCGGTCATCGCCTCGGGCGGCGTGGGCACGCTCGACCACATGGCCGAGGGGCTGCGCTTCGCCGACGCCGCGCTCGCCGCCTCCATCTTCCACGACGGCCAGCACACGGTGGGGGAGGCGAAGGCCTTCCTCGCCGAGCGAGGCATCGAGGTGCGCCCGTGCCCGTGAAGATCCCGCTCGACGCCGTGAAGTTCGACGAGCGCGGCCTCGTCCCGGTCGTCGCCCAGGAGCTCGACGGCACGGTCCTCATGCTCGCCTGGGCCAATCGCGAGGCGCTCGAGGCCACCGCCCGCACCGGGCGTGCACATTACTGGTCGCGGAGCCGCCGCGCGCTCTGGCGCAAGGGGGACACGAGCGGCCACGTGCAGGAGGTGGTCGAGGTGCGCATCGACTGCGACGGCGACGCGCT
>SESG01015011.1_pt1 | contig 10848 bp, 8 predicted proteins | sample 3171421 | NCBI WGS metagenome assembly SESG01 (sample SAMN10866946, study PRJNA518727) | freshwater metagenome | biome: subpolar coniferous forest; feature: holomictic lake; material: water; isolation source: holomictic Lake 227, 6 m and 8 m depth | place: Canada: near Kenora, Ontario | collected... | reverse complement strand
TTTTATGACGGGAAGCTTCACTTGAAATCGGATTATAACTGGCCTGGAAGCGCAACTTCTTATCAGACAACAAACGGGGCAAATGGTTTTGGGCTTTACGATATGGCCGGGAATGTCTGGGAATTTGTAAACGACTGGTACGGACAAAATTATTACAGCACCAGTCCTACCGACAATCCCAAGGGTCCCGATACCGGGTTTTTAATGCCAGACGGCAAAGCTTATCGCGGGATGCGGGGCGGGAACTGGTACAACGGTTACACAACAGCAGGATCGCCCGTGAATGATGGCCATTCACGCGTTTCGAACCGCAACCCATCGTACTACCGCGGCCCCCAGGACCCAAACCATCCATATTACCATATCGGGTTTAGGGTCGCAAGAAATTGATTACGGCAATAATACGATTTGTATAATACATTGAAATATATTGAAATACATTGAAATAAATAGAAATATATAGTAATAGAATTTTGATCCCAGTGCCATAGGCACGACCCATATTGTAACAACGGAATTAATTCCGTTGAGACCACTAAAAAAAATAAAAATCATGAAAAAATTTATCCCCTCAAATCACACCCTCATTATCGGATTGCTTTTTATTCCGATCATTATCCTGTTCCTTTCATGTAAGAAAAAGTCAACAGAAACCGATCCTACCGACACTGGAAATACAACTTATACCGGAACCCGAACCGTTGGTTTAATGGTGAACAACACAAGCAAGGTCTTTGATGGTTATACCTTGTTTGCGCCAAAACAAAACACGATGACCTACCTGATCAATAACGAAGGGCGCATTATCAACCTATGGACTGCAAGCAAATATCCTCCAGGCCAATCGGTTTATCTTTTGGAAAACGGAAATTTACTAAGGTCCTGTATGACAAAGGGTAAGCTAAGCAGTGGCGGTGGCGAAGGTGGCCGAGTCGAAGAGTACGACTGGAACGGGAACCTTGTTTGGGAACTCGATTTTTCGACCGAAACTTACATGCAGCACCACGACATCAAGAAGTTACCGAATGGAAATGTCCTTATGCTGGTGATCGAGAAGAAAACCTTGGCCGAAACGATTGCCGCAGGTTTTAACCAGGCGAAATTTCAGCCGGAGATTGCCACAACTGGGATGATGCTTCCCGATTATGTTGTTGAAATTAAGCCAACCTATCCTGTCGGTGGGACGGTTGTTTGGGAGTGGCACACCTGGGACCATCTGATCCAGGACTTTGACGCCACCAAACTCAACTATGGAGTTGTAAAATCGCATCCCGAATTGATCAGTACGGCCGGCGACCAGAAAAACCTCCCTTCATTTTGGAACCACATGAATTCAATCGACTACAATGCAGATTTTGACCAGATTGCGTTGAGCGTAAGGGGAAACAGCGAAGTCTGGGTTATCGACCATTCAACAACGACTGCCGAAGCGAAAGGGCATACCGGGGGAAAACGTGGGAAAGGTGGCGATTTGATTTACCGTTGGGGAAACCCTTTAACCTACGGTGCGGGTACAGCGGCCGATCAGCGCTACTTTCAACAGCACGATGTGGAATGGATCAAGACAGGCTATCCCGGTGCCGGAAACCTAACCTGCTTTAATAATGGCTTGGGAAGGGGCGATTACTCTTCGGTTGACGAATTTGTGCCGGCTGTCGATGCAAACGGCAATTATACAATGGTTGCAGGTTCTGCACTAAGCCCAGCCAATTTCATCTGGACCTACAAAGGGACGACTACCGACCCCATGTACTCCGAAAATATTTCGGGGGCACACCGGTTGCCAAATGGGAACACGATTATTTGTTCCGGTACTGTTGGACAGTTTCTGGAAGTCACAACTGGTGGCGAAATTGTGTGGAAATACATCTGCCCTGTCGATCAAACCGGTGCAATTACCCAAGGGAACCTTCCCCCTGTCGATGCGGCCCGCACGGCAGAATTGATGAACTCTGTTTTCAGGGTTTACAAGTACCCGAAAACATACTCTGCTTTTACTGGCAAGACCCTAACTGCTGGAGATTATATCGAGAAGTATCCATAATCCATTAAAATTTGCACTATGGTTCTGCCGCTTCCATTAAATCGGTTTCGATTGAATATTGGCTTGCTTCATTGTCTTTCAGGTCTTTCATCAACAAATTATAAAACTGGCTAACCACATAATTTGCAAGCCCTTTGTCTTTCGAAAGGCGGTTCATAAACTCGATTGGAGGCTCTGCATTTTTAAGCAGGGCCTTATCGATGCTCTCCCTTAGCTTCATCCGCTTCACATCTTCGATGTTGTTGGCACGCAGGCTGGCCATCAGCGCATCGTCGGCTTTTAGCGCTTTGTACATCTCTTTCACCACCTTATCGTCATCGCCAAGGTCAATGGCATATTTGTCGTTGATCTCTTTCACGATCACTTTCAAAACCTCCTTGGGATCTTCCTTTGGCCATTTATGTCCATCGCCTTGCTGATTATCGATGATGGCATCATCGGGATTGAGAAGGATGCTCCCATTCTCCTTCTCCTGGACTTTGTATTTGTCCATATCGACCATTTGAACAACCTCCAATGGCAGCGACTCCTTTTCGTAAGGGAGGTATTTGAAAAGCAGTTTGGTGAACAGGTAAAACTTCTCCAGATCGGTATCTATAAATGTAATGATCTGTGATATAAACGAATACTGTCGGACGTATTTGTTCAAGTCTTTTCTGAATTTGTCCTTCTCCTCAGGTTTTAACGGCAGGTAGTTTTCGTCGATCATTTTTTTGAAGAAAGGGGAAAGCACTTCCGATTTTACCTTCCTGCGCACAAATTGCTCAATAAACGATAGTACATCTCCTGCCGTAAAAACACCACGTTTTTCTATTTCGTACTTTAAATTGTAAAGCTTCTGTTTATCAGTACCTTTGCCAAGAATGGTGCTTTGGTAATAGTTTTGAAAATCGTTCTGGATGCCGTCATGTTCGTTCACAAAATCAACGATGAACGTATCTTGCTTCCCTTTCATGGTCCGGTTCAACCGGCTTAGGGTCTGGACGGTTGCCACGCCCCCCAAAATTTTATCGACATACATGGTGTGCAAAAGTGGCTGGTCGAAACCTGTCTGGAATTTGTTGGCCACGATCAGGACTTTATACCCCGTCTTTTTAAATTCCTCGGCAATGTCCTTCACTTTCGGCCCGTTCATCCCCTCCTCGGTGTATTTTACAAGGTCCAGCTCGACAGTGCCCGAGAAGGCGACCAAAGTTTGGATGTCAAAGCCTTGCTCCTTGCTGATTTTGTCGAAGGCAATTTTATAAAGCACCGCATGTGCCCTCGAACTTGTGACCAACATGGCTTTTGCACGTCCCCCGATTTTATGGATGGTCTTGTCCATAAAGTGGTTGAGCATGATATGGCTTTTTGTGGCTATGGCATGTGGATGGATATTGGCCGCCCTGATCAACAACCGCTCCGCCTTTAATTTCTCATATTTTTTGCCCTCTTCGACATTCTCGTTTTCCTTCAGTTCGAAAAAAGCTTTTTTGGTGATATAATTGTCCAATACATTCAGGATAAATCCCTCCTCAATGGCCTGACGCATTGTGTATTCGTGAAAAGCCCGGAAGCCCGTTTTCATTGTTCTGTCGGCTATGCCAAACAGTTCCAGCGTTTTTGGTTTTGGGGTTGCCGTGAAAGCGAAAAAAGAAAGGTGCGGTAACTTCTGCCGGCTTGCCATTATCTTTTCCAACTCCTTCTCGACACTGTCCTTTGGCTCAAGGTTTTCTTCGTCCTCGGCTATGATATGTCGAAGTGCCTCATCGGTAGTTAGGCTGATTTTCAGGTCTTTAACATTTTCGCCACTTTGGCTGCTATGGGCTTCGTCAACGATGACCGCAAACCGTTTCCCTTTCAATTTGGCCAACTGGCCGATGTACCCAAACTTTTGCAACGTGCTGATAATGATCTTGTCACCTTCCGTTAAAGCCTTTATCAGTTGCTTGCTCCCTTTGGTAATCGTCCTTACCGTTCCGGTTATCTTCTCGAATTGCTTGATCTGTTTTTGCAACTGCTTGTCCAACACGATACGGTCGGTAATTACGATGATGCTGTCGAAAATGGGCTCCTGGTTTTCCCCAAACAAGTTGGCCAACTGATGAGCCAGCCAGGCAATTGTCTTGCTTTTACCGCTCCCTGCACTGTGCTGTATCAGGTAGTTCTGGCCCGGACCATTTATTTTCACATCGGCGATCAGTTCCCTCACACAATCCCTTTGGTGGTAGCGCGGGAAGATCGTTTTTAACTCTTTTGTCTTTTCGTCTTCTTCGTAAAAAATGTAATTGTTCAGCATTTCGAGGAGGCTGTCTGCCTGTAGGACCTCTTCCCATAAATAACTTGTGGCAAACTTGTTGGCAATAAACGGGTTACGGGTATCGCGGTTGAAGGGGAGAAAACGGGTATTCCCATTCTCCAATTTGGTGGTCATTAAGGCCGTATTGTTATCGACCGCAAAATGGACCAAGCAATTTTTGAGCATGGGATCCTTGCTTTCGCGCCGTTTGCAGTATTGCTCAACGGCGTGGGTCACGTTCTGCCCGGTGAATTCGTTCTTCAGTTCGAGGGTGATGATCGGGATCCCATTGATGGCGATGACAAGGTCGAGGCTTTTATCGGGAAATTGGGCACTGTAATGCACTTGCCTGACCACCGAAAACCGGTTGGCTTCGTATTTCTTCAAGTGGTCGGGGTTTAATCCCGATGATGGTTTGAACGAGATCAATTTGATGCTTGCGCCCTGTAAAACAAAGCCTTCGCGGATCAGGTTAAGGATTCCCCGTTTTTCGCGAAGTTTGGCAAATTCCCCCGCCACCGCTTCGATCGTATGCTCTGGAAATTGCTTTTCCAATTTGCGCCAGGTGTCGGGCTGCGAGGTGCGGATAAACTGTTCCAACAACGGTTTGTCCAAAACATGTTCGAGGTCAAAATCGGTGCTTTTTCGCGAAACATATAATAAGCTATTGTTCAAATAGTTATATATGGTATCTTCAAAATGGATTTCATTGATTCCGCTCATCGTTCAATTTTTTGGTATGGTTTGCAATATATGATTTACAAAGGTTAAAAAACAAAAGTAAGATTTTTTATTATATAATGTTGTAATACAATTAAATGAGGGTGTCCAAAAACTCTGTGGCCCTCTGTGGATACTCTGTGGTTCTCTGTGTAACTATTTGTATCACAGAGTTACATAGAGGATACACAGAGTTTCACAGAGATAGAAAAACATAGTTCTTAGACTTTTTGGACAGCCTCATTTTAATAAGCTTACTTTGACCGAAAGGGACCATCAGTTTAACTAAATCCAATCAATCCTGTTAATCATTTAATCCTTTAAATCCTTCAATCCCGTAATCATGTTCAGACATTTTCCCTCACGTCGATCTTCCCCGTTACCGCCTGGCTGATCAACGCTGTACGGTATTCCTGCATCAAACCGATCTGCTTCTGGTACTTGGTGATAAGGGTGTCGAGGGTTGAGGTTTCAGCTTTTAAATGTGAAAGAATCTGCTTCTGTTCATTAATTGGAGGTGTAGGTAAAAAAACTTCTTTTAAATTGTAACTGTAAATTACTTCAATTACCGTTGAATTCGAGAGCAGTTTGATCTCCTCTTGAAAATATAAAGCGTTTTCCAAACATAACATGGCGTACTCATTCAATATTATTCTTTCGTCCAATTGCATTCGGATTAAACAAGGATGTAAAACACCAGCTTCAATGTTTTCTGGAAAAATTGCACATCTTCCAATAGTACCTCTAGTTGTGACAAGAAAGTCTCCTGGATTTACTAAAAAATCCTTTAAATCCTCAAACTTCTCTAATGAAATGTATTCCGTTCCGTTTATGAAATTTTTATCTATTACGCTTCTCTGATTATAAATTTTTATTTCCCCATCTTCCTTTAAATCTGAGTTTTTTAGTTGTGTTCCAAATGGTCCTGTTCTTATAGCAGCATGCTTTTTTTTCAAAAGATATTTCAGCTTCCTAAGTTCCCAATGTTCTGGATAGTAATCGAGAGTTAAAGTTTCAGACTTTTTTAGCTTCGTGTTTTTATAAATTCCTATTGTTATTGCCTGATTTATAATACAAATTTTTTGCTCTTTCAACAGCTCAATTTGTTTTTGGCGGCTGGCGATAAAGCGGTCGATCTGCCCTGTTTTGTGATCAAGAAAACGGACAATGGAGAGTTGTTCGGGGATAAAACAAATAGGGATATGTAAATACTTAACAACGTCTTGTGAAATATTAGGTTGACCTCCACCATAACTAAGATTGATTATGTTTTCTTTGTTAGCCAGAAACCAATAAAAGGCAAATTTTGTGTCAATTAGCTTAGAACTAACCAAGGAACAGCAAGCTTGATTTGTACAAGCCCTGAATTTCGTAATTGCAATTTTCCCTATCGTTGCTCCATACATTGCAACAAGAAGAGTTCCTTTTTCGTAAATTTTCAAAGTGCTATGATCGTTAAAAGCTTTTTGAGTAATATAAGTTGAGCAATCACTAATATATCCATTGTTTAAATCTCCGGTGTTTACCCATGGAATTGTTCCATTTTCATAGTATTCAGCAGTTCCAGATTTTGGGGTAGTTCCACTGCCAATTTGCTTAAACAGACGGCTAACTTTCCATACTTCCCACTCTGATGGAATTTCCCCCAACCAATCCACCCCACTATCTTTATATTTTGGATATTTTTTCATTTGTCGGTCTCCGAATTGTTGGTGTTCATAACTATTTATAGGTCAGTTAATTCCAATTGTGAAACTGTCCGTTTCATAATTGCGTCATTTTCTAAATGGGAAACGGGCAGTTTCACAATTGCAACGTGTCCTAATTCGGCAACGGGTCGTTGCCAAATTGAAGCAACATTTTGATATTCATTATAAAACTGCACCATAAATTTTAAATTCCTTTCCGGATTTCAATTTCGTTGTTCATTTTTAAAAATCTTCAATATTTTTGTTGTTGTGCAACAGGGCTGTAAGCTGATCCTGAAGCGTCTGTTTATCGGGGAGGTAGAGTTGGTATTTGCTTACAAACAACTGTGAGCTGATGTTGTGCATGGCATATTTTACGAGCAGGTCGTCCTTTTCTTTAGCCAGTACAATGCCAATGGGAGGGTTGTCACCTTCGGTATTCTCCTCGTTTTCAAAGTAACCAAGGTACATGTTCATTTGGCCCACATCTTCGTAACCAGCCTCTTCCTTTTTCAGATCGATCAACACAAAGCACTTTAGTATTCGATGGTAAAACACCAGATCGACATGGTAATGGACGTTTCCCAAAGTTATCCGGTATTGTCGCCCAATAAAGGCAAATCCTTTTCCCAATTCGAGCAGAAAGTGCTGCAGGTTATCAATTAACTTTTTCTCTAAATCAGTTTCGCTTAGGTGATAAGGTTCTGGGATTTTCAAAAATTCCAGTACGTAAGGCTCTCTGATAAGGTCAACTGGATTTTCAACTATTTGCCCCTGTTTTGCCAATTTCAAGATCCCAGATTTGTCTTTTGAAGCTGCCAGGCGAAGGAACAATGAGGATCTTTTTTGCCTTTTGAGTTCTCTGATATTCCAATTTTCGGCCTGACACTGAACTTCATAAAAGTGCCTTTCCAACTCATTATCAATTGGGATAAGTTCACAAAAGTGTGACCAGTTTAAGTGCCCCAATTTTCCAGACACCGTCTGGAAAATTGGGTATTTAATGAAAAATTGCCGCATCAAATACACGTTACTTTGACTAAAACCTTTGCCGTGAACAATTGAGAGGTCCCTTGATAAATTCCTTAGCAGAGATTTTCCATACTCAGCTTTAATATTGCCATCTTGTTCAAATTCAACGATATATTGGCCAATTTGCCAGTAGGTTTGCACCAAATGTGCGTTTACAGAAACAACTGCATTTTTCTGTCCCTGAATATAGGCATCAGAAATTTGATGGACCAAATGGTCGTAATTTTCAAATTTAATGGTTTCCATACAGTTCCTTTTTTATACTTGCAACTATTTTTGTCGAAATATATTCTTTAATCCAGTCCATCCCAAAATCCTGCGGATCCTGTTTCAGACGTTTTTAATTTCCGTCAGCAGGTCTTCCGTTTCTTCTTCCAAAGCCTCAATATCCTGCATGATCTCTTTCAGGTCGCGCAATGGTTTGTATTCGTAAAAGAACTTCGTGAACGGGATTTCGTAACCAACCTTGTCTTTCTCGCGGTCCATCCAGGCATCGGGGGCAAACGGCAACACTTCGCGCTCGAAATAACCATCGATGTTTTCTTTCCATTTAATGCTTTCGCTATCACGTAGATCGGTGTCCTGCAAAGGCTTATCTTTCCAATCGCAAATCCGTCCCTTTTGTGCCCTAAAGTCGTAGGGGTCGGCAAACACGGCTTCGGCTTCTTCGTCTTTCTCGCCAAACGAGTCGCGGTACATCTTTAGCAATGCTTTTCCCGGCTGGCTTCCGAAGGCTTTCCCGAACGAAGCGAAGAAACGGGCATCGTCAAGCTCTCGTGGTTGGCCTTTGAACGGTTCAACGGCTTTGAGTATTTTTTTCTGTAATGCCTTTCCCTTGGCAATTTCGGCTTCGGCCAATATTTTGTCCTTCTTTTTGGAAATGGCCAACTCCATAAATTTTGGGTGGCCTTTCAACAGTCCGATTTTCTCATCGGTAATTTCGTAAGCCAGGCGCAAAGGCCGCTCGACAATTACCTTGGTATATTTGAAATCGGCCACATCGTAAATCTTGCTGATTTCTATTGTGCGAATTTTTCCATCTTCCTCTATATCAATATTATAATCCTTGCAGCCTTTGTAAATATCAGTAATTAAGGCTATTCCGCTTTCGCTGATTTCGTATTGTTTTTTTCCTAAAGCTTTTATTTTCTTTGTGAAGTTTGGGTGTATCCCATTGATCAACTGTACTTTGCCTTTACGGTTTGGAGCTTTTCTGTTGTTCAGAATCCAGATGTAAGAGCCGATTCCTGTACCATAAAACAGGTCTTTTGGCATGGCAACAATACAATCGAGCAGGTCGTTCGGATCGTCCATGATCCAGCCACGGATGTTGCTCCAACCTCCGCCAGCATCACCGTTGAAGAGTGGCGAGCCATTGAACACAATTCCGATGGTGCTTCCCTTTGGGTCCATCTTGCTGATCATGTGTTGCAAGAACAAAAGGGAGCCATCGCTCACATCGGGTGTCCCAGCCCCAAAACGGCCGCTGAACCCCTTTTCGGAAGATTCGTTTTCGACAAACTCGCGCATGTTTTTCCAGTCGTCGCCGAAAGGGGGATTGGTGAGCATGTAGTTGAAGGTCTTGCCGATCAGCTTGTCCTTTGTAATCGTGTTCCCATGCTTGATGTTTTCGGCATCTTCGCCTTTCATCAGCAAATCCGATTTGGCAATGGCATAAGTTTTTTCGTTGATCTCCTGTCCATAAACCCAAACATCGAGGTCTTTGTTGACCGTTTCCTGCAAATAGTCTTTGGCAGTGGTGAGCATCCCGCCCGTTCCGCAACATGGGTCGTAGATATTGATACCGGCCCCCTTTTCCTGTAGTTTTTCGGTTTCGTTGGCAAAAACAAGGTTCACCATCAGGCGGACAATTTCACGTGGGGTAAAATACTGGCCCGCTTTTTCGTTGGTCGATTCTTTCGATTTTCGGATCAGGATCTCGAAGATCGTCCCCATATCGTGGTTGCTCACCTTGTCGGGGTGCAGATCGATTTTGGCCGAAACAAACTCTTTGGTAACCAACAACAAAAGGTCCTTTCGCAGGAGCGTTTCGTAAATGGGCGATAACCCTTTTTCGGGCCCGCCGCTGAAATTGAGCAGGATATCTTTGATATTTTCGCTAAACCCGTTCAGGTAAGCCTCAAAATTGACGCCCAGGTTCGTAACATCTTTGGTGAGCCCCACCAAAGTATAATCCGATTTATTGTAAAAATTTTGTCCTGAAGCCTTCTTCAAAAGCTGGTCGAGGACTTCCGGTGTTGCCTTGTCCTTATACTTTTCATTGGCTTGGACCACATTTTCGTGGGCGGTTTCGAGAACGCAGTCGATACGCCGAAGCAGGGTAAAAGGGAGGATAACCTCTTCATAGTCTTTGGCATCATATTCATTGCGTATCAGCTCTTTGATCCCCCATATAAACTCGGATATTTCGTTGTGGTTTTCCATTCTTTAAACATCGAATTAAGTTATGCAAAATAAGCAAAAATTAGGATAAATTCCCTGAGGGAAGCGGGGGGCAGTGATTTATTGTTTTTCCCGCCCAAACACTTATCTTTGTATCCTGATTATTCGCAACTAAAAAAGGTTCAGTATGTATCAGTCAATTACGACCAGTAGCTACACTTTTGAAGATATTATACTCGGAGGGGATTTGTATGTGGATAAAACTGATTATTTCCATAAACTAATATCGGTAAACAAAGGCATCTTCTTCCTTTCCCGTCCGCGCCGGTTCGGAAAATCCTTGTCGGTGTCTATTCTTAAAAATATATTCAAAGGGAACAAAGAACTGTTTAAGGGGCTGAAAATCTACGATATGCCCTACAATTGGAAATCGTATCCGGTTATTAACCTGAACATTTCAAAAGCCGATTGTTCGTCAGCCGAGCAACTCAATAAAGGATTGTGCATTATTTTAAAGAATAATGCCCATGAACTGGGGATTGAACTTTCGGGCGAAACAAAATCGGGCTATCTATTTGGCGAACTGATCGACAAAGCCAAAGACCTTGGCAAAGTAGTCATCCTTATCGACGAATACGACAAACCCCTGGTCGAAAATATATATGCCCCTCATATTGAAGAGA
>SESG01021397.1_pt1 | contig 10849 bp, 8 predicted proteins | sample 3171421 | NCBI WGS metagenome assembly SESG01 (sample SAMN10866946, study PRJNA518727) | freshwater metagenome | biome: subpolar coniferous forest; feature: holomictic lake; material: water; isolation source: holomictic Lake 227, 6 m and 8 m depth | place: Canada: near Kenora, Ontario | collected... | reverse complement strand
GGCCATGCTTTGGTCAAGAATGCGGATTCCATTCCGTCACGGAATACGGTTTGATTGGTGCCGGTGAATGTGGTCCGCCAATTGATTGAAGATGTAAGTGGATTACAACGCAGCCTATTTGTTATATGAAACGCCTTTCCCGGCCGATGTTATGGTCGCTTTGCTTCGCAGTCCTGCTCCTCTCCTGCTCCGGGTTCGTTGAGACAGCGAGGGCGCAGGCGCCGCTGCGTGAGAGACTGCAAGCCCTGCCGTTCAAGATCGCCTACGAAAGCTACCAGAATGATAATTCGGACCTGTTCGTGATGAACGCCGACGGGTCGAACCCGGTGAATTTGACGCAGACGCCGCAGGAGCAGGAGCATTACCCGCAGATTTCGCCGGATGGCACGAAGATGTGTTTTGTCGCCGACGTGGGCGAAGGCCGGGATACGGTCCGCAGCGTCTATATGATGGATATCGACGGCAAGAACCGCAAGCAGGTGGCGGATCATGCGCGGGAGCCGTTCTGGAGTCCGGATGGCAAGCGGATCGGCTTTTTGCCCCAGGAGTTCCCCAAGTTCAACATCATCGACTATTCGACCAAGGGAATCAGTTTCTACGAGTTGGCCAGCGGCAGGATCCAGCCTCACATCAACAGCGCCAACCTGCATCACCTTTACAACCCGAGCTGGGCCGCCAATGGCAAGTGGATCGTCGCGACCGTGCATGCCGGGATGGGCTATGACCATGCCATCCTGCTCATCGAGGCGCAGGGGAACAAGATCATCAACCTGAAGATTCCCGGGTGCCGGCCCTGTTTCAGCCCGGACGGCAAGCAAGTCGCCTGGGGCGCGGGCGACCACGAACTGGCAACCGGGCCCATCGACCTCGAGGCGGATCGACCCGCGATTGGCAACTGGGCGGTGCGCATCAAAGATGAGCCGAAGAAGATCTACCATGTGGACTGGTCGCCCGACAGCCAGTTCCTCGCCTTCAGCCGTGGACCCGACGGCGAGGGCGACCCGAGCAAGCCGGGGACGCACCAGGCGGCCGCGGAAATCCATGGCGTCTATGCCCCGGGGTGGAATATCGGCGTGGTCAAGCTCGAGCGGGCGGGAGCGGTACGCCTGGATAAAGCCACCGAGGCGGACTTCTACCTGCTCACCACCAACGGATTCGGCAATAAGGAACCAGCCTGGTTCCGGCCGCACCGTTAACAAGCTCAGGGTCCAGCCGCACCATGACTACAATACGTTTCCTTGCGTTGGCAATCGTGGTGGGGCTTTTCGCCGGCTGCGAGAAGTCCGGTTCCAACGCCCAAAATGAAGGTGCGCCAGGAGGCGCGCGCGCGACGGCGAAAGCTGCTGACGCCGGGCCGGTCGTGATCACCACGAAATCCGGGGTCGAGATGGTCTGCGTGCCCGGGGGCGAATTCATGATGGGCAGCGATCGTGGCCATCCCGACGAAAGGCCGGCGCATAAAGTCAAACTGAGCCCCTTTCTCATGGACCGGCTGGAGGTCACGCATGCGATGTTCACGAAGGCGCAGTTGTCGAATCCGTCGCATTGGCAGGACAACCCCCATAAACCGGTGGAGCGCGTGCGCTGGCGCGACGCCAAGCGATACTGCGACGAGCGCTCGATTCTCGAGGGGTTGAAACCCTGCTACAATGAAAAGACCGCTGCCTGGGATTGCGATTATTCAGCCAACGGCTACCGCCTGCCGACCGAGGCAGAGTGGGAATACGCCTGCCGCGCGGGGAGTGAAGACGCCTACGACTTTGGGAGCGCGGACAAGCTACGGCAATACGCCTGGTTTGCGGAGAACGCGGAACAGAAGACGCATCCGGCCGGCCAGAAAAAGCCCAATGGATTCGGGATTTGCGACCTCTACGGGAACGTGTCCGAGTGGTGTGAGGATGTTTACAGCCCCGAGTATTATAAAGAAAGCCCGGCCGACGATCCGCGAGGACCGGCAAACCCGGGGAAAGACGTGAAGCGCGTGATCCGAGGCGGAAGCTGGAAGTTCAGCGCGGACCAATGCCGGGCGACGGCTCGCATCGGGGAAAGAACCGGCGACACCGATGCCTGTTTCTCCACAGATTACTGCGGCTTCCGGTGCGTGCGCCGGGTCACGCCCGATGAGTTGAAGGAGCTGCCGGGAGCGAAGACACCCAGGTAAGCGGTGACAATTCAATTTTAACCACAGATGGACACAGATGAACACAGATAAGGACTGTTCAAAACAGCGCTTTTCAAGGGCGGGAATCCGCGCGCCGGAGAGTGGTGTAAAGCAAGGCGAAGCACAACCGGAGTTCAGCCCTCGGCATCTGTACTGCAATAGTCGAAGTTGTTCGCAAGCTGCGGAGAACTTTTGGGCGGGGAACTTAACCGCAGAGACGCGAAGAGCGCAGAGCGGGAAACCCGCAACCGCAGGAGCGCGGACATTCCTGTCCGCTCGGTGGCCGAAAGCAGCCGAGCGGACAGGAATGTCCGCGCTCCTATGCCGCTTGGAATTCATGCGCAGTTTGCGAACAACTTCGACTATAGCAGTGCAGAGAAAAGCTGCTGGGGAGGGTTTCCCGCTCTGCACTGCTATAGACGAAATTGCTCGCAGCTTGCGAAGGAACTTTGCGTCTTTCTGTTTTCCTATTGGCCCATTCCCATCCATTCGGATTTGTTTCGGATTTCGAGCTTCGGATTTCGGATTTCCGGCTCCGCCGGGCTGTGCTCTTCGCGTCTCTGCGGTTAAATGGGCTGCCCGAAAGGAATCGCCGTCCACGAAAGAACGGCGCGCCTCCCCTGCGGACTTCGGATTTCGGATTTCCAGCTCCGCCTGGCTGTGTCCATCTGTGTCCATCGGTGGTTCGCTTTTTCGCGGTTGCGACTAAGACTACCCGCACATGCTTTTCCACACCTGGCCTTTCCTCGTCTTTCTGCTGGTCGTGCTGCCGGTGTTTTTCGCACTGCGGAAGACCCGGCTGTGGCTGCCGTGGCTGACCGTGGCGTCCTACTTCTTCTATGGCTGGTGGAATCCCTACTACCTGATCCTGGTTGTCTATTCCACCCTGCTCGATTTCTTCCTGGTAGCACTGATGGACCACTGCCCGAAGGCAGGTCAAGGAGTAGATGTCTTGGCGCGGTTGACCCGCCTGCGCTTCGATGACCGGGTTTTGAAGTGGGCCTTTCTCGGCTCCGTGCTCGCCACCATCGGCATCGTCGTCCTGGCGGCTTTCGGCCCCAGGACGCTGCGACCCACGATGGCGGTGTTCGGCTTGATCGTGCTGCTGATGGGATTGGGCGCGCTTTACAGCAGCCGCAGGATCTGGCTGGTGATCAGCCTCGTCAACAACCTCGCGCTGCTGCTTTTCTTCAAGTATGCGCGGTTCGTGGCCGAGAACCTCAACGGCATTCTTGCCTGGATCCACGTCCCCGTGCATCTGCCTGATCCCTCCGCGCTGATGCCGCTCGGCTTTCAATATCTGCTCCCGGTGGGCATCTCGTTTTTCACCTTCCAGTCACTGAGCTACACGATCGACTTCTATCTGGGCAAGGTGCATCGAGAGCGCAACTTCCTCCGTTTTGCCACGTTCGTCTGCTTCTTCCCGCAGCTCATGGCGGGACCGATTGAGCGCGCGCGGCATCTGCTGCCCCAGTTCTATAAGTTCCCGGAGGTCCGGATGCAGAACTTCACGGATGGCGCCTCGCTATTCCTCGTCGGCCTCTTCAAAAAGCTGGCGCTGGCCAACTACCTCTCCTTTTATGTGGAGCGGGTTTACGACAATCCGAAAGCGTATGGCCCGCCGGCCCTCATCCTGGCCACGGTTGCGTTCGGCTGGCAGATATTCTTCGACTTCAGCGGCTACACCGACATGGCCCGCGGCGTCGCGAAGCTGATGGGCTTCAACCTGATCCTTAACTTCAACAACCCCTACCTCGCAACCGGCCTGGGCGAGTTCTGGTCGCGCTGGCATATCAGCCTTTCGAGCTGGTTCCGGGATTATGTCTATATTCCGCTGGGCGGCAACCGGAACGGCAACTGCGAGACGTATCGGAATCTCTTTATCACGTTCTTCATCTCCGGCATCTGGCACGGCGCGGCCTGGACGTTTGTGATTTGGGGCGTCCTCCATGGGCTGGGCGTGCTGATCACGCGCGAGCTGGAGCGCTCGGCCGCTTACCGCGAGCGGGTGCCGAAGATGATCAAGCAGGCCGGAGTGTTCCTGTTCGTTTCCTTCACCTGGATCTTCTTCCGCGCGGGATCGCTCAGCGATGCCTTGCTCATTGTGCGGCGGACCTTTACCGCTGCCTGGCAGAATCCTTACATCCCGGCGTTGATGCTGGGGCTGGTGGCCGTCGTTTGGATGTACGAATTCCTGTATGAATCCAGGTTCCGGGAGCTGCTCCAGAACAGTTTCGTCCGCGTCGGCGGCGCCGTATGCATGGTGCTTTACCTGTGCCTGTGTTCTTCCGGGGGAGGGGCATTCATCTACTTCCAATTCTGATATGGAAACCCCATCCCACACCGCCAAGCCTCCCGCAGCCCCGCCGGTTCCGGCAGGCAAAGAGGTGCCATTCGGCGTGAACGAGGTGCGGCTGAGCGCCCGGCAGTGGCTCGCTACCTTCGTCATCCTCGGGTTGGTTGCGCTGCTGACGCCCCGGGTTTGGAAACACATCCAACATTTCGCTACCGGGCCCGATTACCGGATGCCCTACGAACTCAGCAAAGACTACTGGCTTTACGAGCAGCGACTGGACCAGGTGGCCCAGCCTGGCGCGGTCGTTGTTTTGGGCGACTCCGTTGTCTGGGGTGAATACGTGTTGCCGAACGGCACCTTGTCCCATTTCCTGAACCAGCAAGCGGGCCAACCGGATCGATTCATCAACGGGGGCATCAACGGGCTGTTCCCGCTCGCGCAGGAGGGCCTGATCGATTACTACAGCCGGCCGCTCCGCCACCAGAAAGTGATCGTGCATTGCAACCTGCTCTGGATGACCAGCCCGAAGGCTGACCTCAGCACCGAAAAGGAAGAGCCGTTCAATCATTCCCGGCTTGTGCCGCAGTTCTCCCCGTGGATTCCTTGCTACCAGGCGGATGCCAACGAGCGCCTGAGCGCGCTCGTGCAGCGGGAGGTCGGCTTCTTGCAGTGGGTCGGGCATTTGCAGAACGCCTATTTCGGTCAAAAGAGCATCCTGAGTTGGACCCTCGAAGAGGATAGCGGCGATCCGCCCCGTTACCCAAACGCCTATCGGAACCCGCTGGCGCAAATCTCGCTGACCATTCCCTCCCCGCCGGCAGACGACCCCCAGCGCGGGCCAAAGAGCCCGCGCCACAAAGCCTGGTCGTCTGATGGCCAGGGCACGACGCGCTTTGAGTGGGTGGCTCTCGATTCATCCCTTCAGTGGCAGGCCTTCCAGCGCATGGTCCGGCAACTGCGAAGCCGAGGAAACGACGTGCTGGTGCTGCTGGGGCCCTTCAACGAGCACCTTATCGCGGAGGATAATCGGCTGTCTTACCAGAAACTCAGGGATGGCATCGCGGCGTGGCTGGCGCAAAACCAGATCCCGGCGGTGGTGCCGGAGACGTTGCCCAGCGAGCTGTATGCCGATGCCAGCCACCCGCTAACGGAGGGATACGATCTGCTGGCTAAACGGATTTACACCGCTGAAAGCTTCCGTAGCTGGCTGGAGGGGTTGCCCGCTAAACACACCAAATACGCTAAAGAATGAGGTCGGAACGTGGGGCAGACCTCCGGTCTGCCGGTTAGCCGGGCCTCTGGCCCGGTGGCCCGGCGACCCGCTGGCCACGGAGTCAGAGACTCCGTGAACCGGCAGACCAGAGGTCTGCCCCACACCTGAACAGCTACCGCTAAACAATGCGGGCCGGCCGAGGTGCCGGCGGCGTCTTCAGCTTACTATTTCCTTCATGACCGATCTGTGTTTATCTGTGTCCATCCGTGGTTACATAGTTCAGAAAGGCTCTCATGATATATACTGAGCAGAGGATTTGTGGCTGCCGGCCTGACCGATTCCCGGCCTGGGCGGCAGCAGTAATCTTGTCCGCCGGTTTGCTGGTCAGCAACCCTGGCGCGGCAGCGGGGCAGAATTTGCTGAAGAATCCCGGGTTTGAAGACGCGGCCCCCGGTGCGGACACCCCTCCAAACTGGGCCACCGGAGCCGACAGCATCGGTAAAGCCGCGCTCTCTGACAAGGCGGCTCACGGGGGCCAACGTGGCGTTGCCATCCCGGCACACAGCTCCGTGGAACAGAAGGTCGGCTCGGCCGCGCCCGGAGCTTACGTGGTCCGTTGCTGGGTCAAGTCCGAAGCCGACCAACCGGTCACCTTGCTGCTTCAGGATCCCGACCGGCCGTGGGCCGCCTACGCCTGCGCCGAAATCAAAGTGCCCCGCAACCAATGGGTGCAGATCGAGGCGTTCTGTGCCCTGGACCGGAACGGCCGCCTGACTCTCGCGCTGGGCGGAATGTCGAAGGAATTCCGCCCCTACCATGGCTTAGGCGGCGAGATGGGAGCGCCGATCCTGGCTGACGATTTTGAGCTGATCCGTTACGAGCCCAAGCCGGTCGCCGGGCTCGCGCCACTGGCGGTGTGGGATGCGAAGACAGAGCTGCCTCCGGTGTTCGATTGGTCGGCCAAAGACCAGTGGGCCCGGGTCGAAAACCCAACCCACACTTTTGCGGGAACGCCGGTGTTGCTGGGCCGGCATCTGGCGGGTGCGGTGCGCCAGAGTGACGGCGGGTTGGTGATCTCGTCCGTGCAAGCCGGCGGGCTCAAGCCGCGATGCGTCATCGTTCCCTCCGCAGCCCTCCCGGCGCCCAAATGTACCCTGGTCCAGGAGCAAGGTCGGACGGGCATTCGCGTTAGCTCCGACGCGGGTGATCGTTCCTACATCGCCTGGTTCACCCCCAAAGGTTTGATCCGCGTGGAAGCGAAGCAGGTGCCGCAATTCCAAGTGCGGGACTGCCGGCTGCGCTATGGCCTGCTGCCTTCCTTTGCCGGAACTGACCTCTGCTACACCCCGGCGAAGCTGCCAGACGCGAAAGACCTCTGCCTCCCTTCCACCCAGTGGTTGGTCGGGTTAGTGGACGGTAACGACAGCATGCTCGTCGCCGTCTGGGAGTCAGACTCGCAGGCGGTCTCACTGGGCCTAGCGGGCGATGGGGAGCATCGCCTGATTGATTCGCTGGCAATTGCCACGGAGAAGCACGGGTTCTCGCTTTCGTTTGTCGAGCACGCCGGACTTTGGCACCGGGAAGCGCTGAAAGAAGATTGGCTTGGTGAATACGTCCCGATCGGATGGGAGCGCCCGTTTCCGGCCCGTTGGATGAGTCAGTTCTTCGTAACTCCGCGGGGCAAAGCCTCGTTTCGCGAGCCGTGCATGGACTACTCGTTCCCGATTGCCGATGCGAAGACGAGGATGTGGGGCGTCTGGTTCGAGGGTTGGAACCATTATCCCTTCTTTTTCGATGGACCCCATACCGTGTTCCATTTTGAGAAGACCTTCATCCCCACCGGTGAAGCGCTGATTTACTTCCTGCAGCCGGCGGCGGCTGATCTCTATTCGCCGTGCGAGATTGTCGAGCAGGCTCTGGGTCAGGAGCAGGCGGCGGCCTTGTTCGATTTAGACGCCAACCGGCTCCGGCGACTTAAATACTCCACCCCCGACCAGTTCCTCTACGACCGACCTGTCTGCGCCACTACCGCCCGCCTTTCAAAAATCAAGCAGGAGGAAAAGGCGACTGTCGGACTGGACCTGGCAACTCACCTGTATGAGTTCATCCGGGAGATTCGCGGCCGCATCGATCAATACGGCGCCTTCTTCGGCCAGGTTCAAGCCTACCTCGCGAGCGAAAAGCAGGCGCATCCGGAGCTGCAGAATTATCTCGCCGAACTGGAAGGCCTGGTCACCATGGCTCAAATCAGGTCCCAGGAGATCTATACCACGCCTCTTGCGTCCGTGCAGGATAAAACCGACGCCATAAAGAAGCTTTTGCAGGCGGGCAAGGGCGATGGTTTTGAATGCGGCAACCTCGACGTGAGGAACACCGCCGGCTCGCAGGACGACCTTTGTCGCCACTACAATCGGCTGGTAATGAGGCTGGCGCAAACCGCCGCGCTGAAATGCGGCGATTCCCCGCAAAAGGCGGTGATCGCCAAACATATCTGGGATCAATCGCGCGCGGTCCTGCGGGAGCCAACGCGCTGGGAATCGCGGCGGACATTGTACTTCATTGAGCCGTAACGTGAAACGTGAATTCCGTTTCCGATTGTCGGATATGACTATAGATCACACGGTAATAACATGCACTTGAAGAATCCGACGTCCGTGCGCGGGAAATGGCTCGCTAGCGTGCTGACGGTGGCGGTCCTGGCGGGTTGCGGCCGGCAAGCCGAGGAGTCGCCGACTGGCGGGATTCAAGTCGTCAAGACCCGGTGCGGCATGGCTATGGTCTCCATCCCCGCTGGGCCATTCACGATGGGGATGAGCGAAGGCCCCATTGACGCGAAGCCGGCGCATGAAGTCAAAGTGGACGGCTTTCTCATGGATCAGCACGAGATCACGCAGGAGGTTTACGAGGGCGTCATGGGCAAGAACCCTTCCCGGCGCAAGCATCCTAAGAACCCCGTGGAGCAGGTCACTTGGACGGCCGCGGTGAAGTTCTGCAATGCGCGCTCGCTGCAGGAAGGCCTGGCCGCTTGCTATAACACGAACACCTGGGAGTGCGATTTCCTGGCCAGTGGTTACCGGTTGCCCACCGAGGCGGAGTGGGAGTACGCCTGTCGGGCGGGCACCCGCACGCAGTTCTATTTTGGGGAGAATGCCGAAGAGCTGAAATCGTTCGGGTGGTTCGAGGGCAATTCACAGACCAAGCCCCACCCGGTTGGACAGCGGAAGCCGAATGCGTGGGGGCTTTATGACATGGCTGGGAATGTGTGGGAATGGTGCAACGATTTCTACGGAACCAAGTATTACCGGGAGAATCCCGGAGACAATCCGCGCGGTCCGAAGGAAGGCGAGAAGCGGGTGCTGAGAGGCGGTGCGTGGTCGAGCAGCGCGGGCAACTGCACCTCCTGGGTGCGTAACTGCGACGAGGCGGGTTTGACGGATGTGTGTCTCACCATGGATTCAAACGGCTTCCGGTGCGTGCGCCGGAAATAGAAGGGATGCCCGCTAAACACGCTAAACACCCACCCGTGGCTCAACAGGTGAGCGGTGCGTGCGGCTACCCGCGCAGCACTGATTACAGGCGGGCGCGCAAGAACCAAAGTCTTATCATTTGATGAACGATCGCGAATTAATGAGCCAGCCACGAGGAGGCTCAGCAGCGCGGCGGCTGATTTGCCTGGTTTTAATGGTCGGGTGGGCGGGAGGGGCGCGGCTCGCAGGCACCGCTGCGGAGGCTCCGCGCGGCTTGAAGACGGGGTTTCTTTATGGCGACATCTATCTGAAGCACGAGCCCGGGCCGGGGCACCCGGAGAGGCCGCAGCGCCTGACGGCCATCGTGGCCAGGTTGCAGCACACGGGATTGCTGAACGAACTCGTCGCCCTGAAGCCGGTCCCGGCCTCGCTGGAGTGGGTTGGCGCAGTCCACACCCGGGAATACATCGAGCGGGTCAGGCAGGACTGCCAGGGTGGGACCGGGTATGTGGATTCGCCGGATTCGCCCGCCTCGGCTGATTCGTACCAGGTGGCGTTAAACGCGGTGGGTGGGGTGCAAACGGCCATTGACGCGGTGATGGAGGGGAAGGTAAGGAACGCCTTTTGTGCGATTCGACCACCGGGCCATCACGCGCTCAAGAACAAAGCCATGGGGTTTTGTCTATTCAACAACGTGGCCATTGCCGCGAAATACATTCAGCAGCAGCACAAGCTGGCCCGGGTGCTGATCGTGGATTGGGATGTGCATCATGGCAACGGAACGCAGGCGATCTTCGACGAGGACCCGACGGTCTGCTACTTCTCGGTCCATCAATCGCCTTTCTATCCCGGGACGGGCAGCGCGGGGGATAAGGGGGTGGGCAAGGGCCTCGGCACAAAGATCAACGTGCCGCTCGCGGCCGGTTGTGGCGACGCCGATTATAAGCAGGCGTTTGCGGAACGCTTGAAACCGGCCGCGGCAGCCTTCAAACCGGATTTCGTGCTCATCTCAGCGGGTTTTGACGCCGCTAATGGCGATTCGCTGGGCGGGATGAAAGTGACTCCGCCGGGCTATGCGGAGCTGACCCGGATCGTCATGGGAATCGCCGAGGCGTCGTGTAGTGGCCGGCTGGTCTCCATGCTTGAGGGAGGCTACCAGACGGAAGCGCTGGCGGCTTCCGTCGAGGCCCATGTGCGTGTCTTGATGGGCCGCGCCGCGCCATAGCCGGAGCCTCACCGTAGTACCTCTGTCCTCCGGACAGAGCTACTGCGGTGAGTCTCCGGTGAGTCTCCGGCGCGGCCCGCGGGAGGGTTTGGGGCGGGTTCAAGGAAACGGGGTCATTCACGGATATACCGGCGAATCCAGTCGGGTCAACTCTCAACTATCAACGCTTAACCATCGACTTCGCGCTCGGGAGCGGGTTGGAAGATTAGGGGGCCGGATTTACAGATCCAGCGGGCTTCTCACGCCCAACCCCGGCCGGGCCATCACGTGCGTATAGATTTGCGTCGTGGCCACATCCGCGTGCCCAAGTAATTCCTGGAGCGAGCGGATATCCACGCCCGACTCCAGGAGGTGGGTTGCGAACGAATGCCGCAGCACGTGCGGGGTCACGCGCTTGTTCAATTTCGCCGCCCGCGCCGCCACTCGAATCGCCTGCTGGAAGCTCGCATCCAGCACATGGTGCCGCCGGCTCAGACCCGAGTGCGGA
>SESG01005935.1_pt1 | contig 10855 bp, 28 predicted proteins | sample 3171421 | NCBI WGS metagenome assembly SESG01 (sample SAMN10866946, study PRJNA518727) | freshwater metagenome | biome: subpolar coniferous forest; feature: holomictic lake; material: water; isolation source: holomictic Lake 227, 6 m and 8 m depth | place: Canada: near Kenora, Ontario | collected... | reverse complement strand
TTGTTCCCCGCTGCATCCAACACAGTTTGAAGTGCAGAATGAAACTCTGGTCCGTTCACCTTGACACCAGCACAAGCTAGAGCCAGTAGGAATGATTCTACTCCATGCAAAACTGCGTTGTACAGAAGACGAGCATCCTTTTCATCTTCTCTTTCGCCATCCTGCCGTTCAGCTTGTTGCGGGCAATCCCGTTCGCAATTTACTTCGCCGCAATCAGGGCAGGCTTCTCGCAGACCAATGGCAGTCATATTACCGCCACCTTGGCCATCTGTTTCAATAACAATAACTTGTTCGCCATCGAGATTGATTGTTTGTTTTATATTTTGTTGAGGAAGATTATTACGCAAAAATTCCGCAGCAGTAGCTTTCAAATAAAATCTGCCTTCTGTGGCATCAATGTGTTCGGCTATATCAATCTGTTCATCGGAAGCAAGCATTTCGGATAAATGTCCCCAAGCATTTTCACTAATGCCGTGGTCATCGTCCAGAATGTTAAGTGCAAGATTGCGTAGGTGTTGATTCATGTTTCTCACTGTAATGCCAAAAGAACAAGATTTGGGTATGCTGTTTGGGCGAAGGTTATATTGGCAAAATTTTGTTGATGAGTCGGACCAGACCAAACAATAATCACCAAAGAATTTGGCAATTGGTATCCTGTTGGCACAGTCCGGGCCGCATTGATACAAATTCTATCAATTTGAAGGATGCTCATTTTTTTCTCCTGAATGCTCTACTTTGTAATATCCAACACCATCTTTGAAATCGCATAAACTGACATTCGGATTTTCAAATCTAGTGCAAAGGTTATAAAACCATGCCGGTAAGTCCTTGGGGTCTTTTGGAGCTTCGAGGATAATTGTTTGTTTGGTCATTTTACATCGCTGTATCTGAGCAGGCGTTCTCCACCATTTAATCTGGTAATTTCTTTTCCCAAGGCGGCAATTGCGTCATTATGGGTTTTAATTCGTTCGAGCCGATTGTTAATTGCGATTTGGAGTTCTTCCTTATTTGTTTCATCCAAGATGCCTTGGTGTTGGCTGGTCCATTCGTTAATAACTGGGCAAATTACAGAAAGTATTTTGGTTCTGGCGGCATCAGTACCATCATCCCTGAAAAAGAATTGTCGTAATTGTTTGTATCCTTCTTCTTTTTCTTCGCCCAAATGCCACTGACCATCAGACCACTTGAAGAAATGACAGAAAAATCTTCGCAATGTGTTGCGGACAGTCAGTTTGCCCTCAATATAAATGTGGTCGTAACAATTGGGAGAAAGTTCGATATCGCCGAGAACAGTTTGGATGGTGTACATGGATTTCACTGTAATGCCAAATTATTGGCGTTTTGCTTCGTCAGTCCAGATTCCGCCCATTGAAGTAACAAAATAACCTTCCGGCATTTCTTGGGTTGCCATAACAATATCTCCCACTTCGTAAGTCTTCAAGACTTTGCCGTGCATGTCTTGAAACACGATTTTTTTAGTAATGATGATGGGAAATTTGTTCGATTTCACGTTGGTTACTGTAATGCCAAAAAACAAAAAAATCAAGCCGGGGTAATTACTCCCGGCTTGACTCGGTATGTCACATCAGAGTCCATGATCCCCTGATAAGGTCTTAGTAATTTTTCATCTAGTCATACTAGGGACTGTGTAGAGCCAGTGTCCGTTGAGAGGTTCTTGATGATCCACGATTCCGGTTAAAGTGGGGTCAAGATTAAACATGAAACAGGTCAGTTACGGATTCACAAGTATGCGAATGACTAAATTCCAAACCACTTCGACAACCACGTTTCTTTTCTACTATTATTCTTCTCTTCTTTTTCTTACTGTAATGCCAAATTATGCGGCCAAGGCAGGCTGGAGATTAACCTTACGGTTTTCCCATAAGAAAACTGCAACTTTTCGAGTTACTTCCCGATACAAGTCACGAGCCTGTTTGACCGTTAAATTGGTTTGGGAACGGATAATAAAATTGGTTCCATCAGGCATATTCACCCAAATATCCACCCAAGAACGAGGGTGCTTGCCTTTGGTAACATTATGTCCATTGATGGGCCAAGGTTCGGCCCGGATATGGTCAATCCGACGAGCCGTTGAAAGACTAATTGCTGTTGGAAATAACGTGCCAAGACGAAGCATCGTCGCAGGAGGAAGATCAGTCGGGGTATCCTTGGGATATAGCTGAGCGAGTTTTAGTTGCTGTTGAGCGAGTTTGAGTTCCTCTTTGGCAACTTTACCTTGTAGTTTGAGCCAACCAGATACCGGAATGAATCTTGATTTTTTGTTTGGAAGCATTGTTTTTCCTTTTCTTTCACTGTAATGCCAAAATTCAGTCCCATTTTTTCCCGGTTTCCGGGTCGAAGTCCAGCAGGGTTTGCTCGGCATCCTCAAAACTGCTTAAACAGTCGGCAATAGTGGCATTCGCAAACATTTCTCGGCCTTCTTCAATACCGGGAATCATGTCGCAACCGTCGCCCTCGGCATAATTTTCGATGGCGGCTGTTCTGATTGCGTCTTTTTGTTTAAGAGTCAAATGATCGTAATCTGGAAATGCCGAAGCATCGCCATCATGTTCCATGCTGTCTGTCACATACTTACATTGGGTGTTTTCCGGTATCTCAATGTCTGCAACTCGGTCACTGATTTCATCGCCGGGCCGGACAAATATAATTGCATCATACTGGACAGTGATGCGAACTTTGTAAGCGTGTTCTTTTTTTGCGATTTCTTTGCCATTGGGTGTTCCTTTAACTTGAACTGTAATGCCAAAAATTAAATTTTCAAGATGGTATCCCGCCTATTACAAACCGAGATATGCCCGGCTCGTCATCGGAATATTTGGTTTGTGCTTTTGAAATGACCTACCAGCATCGAACGATATTCTTAATATAATCAATAAGTCCTCATGGGACAAGGGTTTATTCAATGCTTCATTGATTGAATTTACAAGCATGGGGTATTTCTTGGCTCGATGCCGGATTGCTTGCAAGTGCAGGGGGATTTTAAGCACGTTTATCACCAAAGAAAGTAGTCAGCACATCGTTCAACGATTGAAGTTCGTTGGCTCCCATTTCTTCTCCACCCTGTTCAGTCCACATATCGTGGAGCTTCATACAGGCATCTTGAAGAAAAGCATCGAAGTCATCATCATTTTTTTGCACATTTGTAAGCAACGGGTCTTGCCCTGTCCACTCCACATGAAATACATACTGTTCATTTTCATCGACAATAATTGTCAAATCATTAGACGACGAGCTATCAGTAAAAGAGTCCAAATCAATTGGCTCAATTTCGCCGTCTTCACCGAGTACACATTCGCCATAATAATTTTCTTGACCGCTCCGCAATTCCAAGGAAAAACAAATTCCATTGGGAAATTTGCCAACGATGTCCCGAACATCATCGTAATGAGGATTTGGGTCATCATTTCCAGTCAGGTTCTTTTCGTTGCTGGCATCGGCAAGGTTATTAACCTTGACCAATCGCTTCCAAACAAGTGGAATCTGCACATTGACTTCGTATTTATTCATTGTTTTTCTCCGTAATTGCACAAGATTGCACAATTAAAATTTAGCAGGGTAATTAGGTCCAAGACGGGCAATGGCAATTAAAGTTGCCAAGTTAATAGTAAAAAAATCTCCGTCATCTTTTTTAATAGTGACAATAATTTCTCCGGGGACACCAGCATTATCAAGAGTTCGGCCCGACACTTTGGCAGAAATTCCTTGTTCGTCAGGTTCGTGCATATCGAGGCGGCAACTTGCTGTGAAGCGACGAAGTGCCAATGATTCTTTGACAAGATCAAGTAAAGCATTTTCTTTGTTTTGCATGATTCTCACTGTAATGCCAAAAGCACAGGGGGAACGCCCTGAATTAAAAGTGTCAAACCGGGACCAACCAGTTTTCTTCTTCTATTGGTCCAGCAGATAAAAATTAAGTCTTTGGCATTGAAGCCGCCGCCTAATTTAGACTGCCGATCAGGACGTTTCCCCTATGCTTTTATTGACGAGTTTTAACGTGTTTTACAGACCATCCTAATGGATTATATTTAGTTGGTCGCCAATCATCACTATACCCTCCCTTAAAATGCAAATTAAGTATATTTTGGGCAATAGTAATTTGCTGTTGGCGTGCCACAGGGACAGTGGAACTATCCATTGCATTGTTAATAATGGCAGTCGCAATAGACACGGGATCAGACTTCCTAAGACCCCACCCATCTATGACCCATTCTTCGGCGGCATCAATAAGACCCGGCCAAATGGTTTTATTAACTTTCTCCATATACTCAATTGCATCTTGTTTTGATTTCTTTGACATTATTAACCTTCCATGTGGCGAGTTACTTCGTTAATACTCACGATAATTGTTTCCCCCAAAGAGTGACCTTGTTTGGGTTCTTGAAACTCAACAGTAAATCTGCTGGGGGCAGCAGTATGGCTCTTGTGAAATTTAATAATTTTCACTCGGCAATTTCGCAGATATGGTATAGGGAAATTTGACTTGAGATAAACAATGTCACCAGCGATCATAAGATTCTCCTAATTCCACTGTAATGCCAAAATTCAAGTAGCTTGACACTCTTCAATAAACGCAATCATATCATCGACAAATTCAGGTTTTTCAAAATGTACAAAACGAGCTTCAATAGCGTCTCGATCTTTACGAGGCACCCATAATGATGAAGTGAAATTATAAGGGGTGCAATTACCCATTACAGACCCGCCCCAATACACTATACTGGTTCCAAATGCAACCCCGCCCTTTGTACCATCGTAAGGTTCAGATTCCATTATTTCAAAATCAATATTGAAATCAATATTATTAGATGGTTTTTTCGGGTTGCCGGAAGGGAAACAAGCAAGAGAGCATTTGTAAGAATCCATACTTTCATCGCATACTTCTCCGCATTTAACATCAGCGGCAACCATCTTAGCACGAACATTCTGCAAGACTTTTTTCATTCTGCCAAAGTAGCGATTTTTGATTTGTGTAGGGGTCATGTTGATTGTTTTTCTTTTTGGAACAAATATTTCTCAAACTGATTTGCTGGCTTCATCTGGATCATAGCCACAGTCAACAAGTGCTTTTGACACTTTATCAACCATGTCCATTTCAGGTTCAGAATTATCAGTTCTGATATAGCTATCCAGTGCGTTTTGCAGGGCAAGTGCCTCAGCCTGTGTAAGTTCTACAGTAAGGGTGATTTTGTTCATGCTCTCACTGTAATGCCAAAAATTAAAACATTCCAATATTTGTTTGCTGGTGCAACTGCCGATATACCCCGAGTATTCATGGGTTGAGTCCTCGCCAAGTACCTGCAACGCCACAGGTTTGAGTATCGTCCCAATGTCCTTCGGCTTGCTCATCAGTTAAGCCAAATTCTTCTGCATACTCCTGACAAGCGGTATCTTCGGGGGCATCGGGATTATCAAGACTGGCCACAATTCTGGACAAGGCGACTTTTTTTGCCAAAGAAATTTTTTGTTCCGTAGTCAAACCATCTGGAACATTGACTTCAACAACGCCATGGAATGATACTGGAACTTTGTATTTTGTCATGTTGTTCTCTGTAATGCCAAAAATTATTTTACTTTCCTGAAATCATTTGGATTGACGCTGCCGCATATTTGAGGATTTGCTTTCCATGCACCTTCAATAGTTTTGTAGCCAAGTCGAGTATGCAAACCCCATGTTTCAGATGCTGATTTGAATGATTCAAAACTGTGATAATTAGCTTGTAATTTACAAGTCCAACCAGTTAATCCAGACCTGCATTTGAAAGTTTTTGGATGTTTGTTGTATGGAGTTTTTCTCATATTATTCTTCCAGTGCTTCTGCCAATTTAGTAGCCGCCGCCTTGCCTTTCAAACCATATCCTTCCAATAAAGCATCGGCTCCCGAAAAGTCAACTTCGCTACCGGCCAAAGCCAAAAATAAAGCACCCAATTCGGCCAATTGCTGTGCGCCAATGGTGATATGTTTTCGTCCGTTTCCAAAAAGTACAGTTACAGGTTTTGCCGGGATTCCATCGTGACCACCAATATCCTCATAGTCGATGTATATTCGGGATTCTTTTACTTGATCGACAGGATCAACGACAGTGAAAGTAATGTTTTCCATGATGTCCTCTGTAATGCCAAAAATTACTTTTTCTTCAACGATTGAAGGTCAGGTCTAAATTTACGCATCAATTCAATAAGGAATACAACTTTTTCTTTATCTTCTAATACTCGATAAAAATTCCAAGCATCATCAATAATTTTTTTAATAAATTCCACTTGTTGTTTGGAGATTTCAATTTCCGGCATGGTTTCCTTTATTTGAAATGAATGTTCGGACTGGTCCATATTCGGAGGTTGAATTTACCCGATTCGTGCTTCAAGATCAATTTTTCGTGGGTGGTTTCGATAAGTATGACTTCAAAACCATGTCGAGGGAGCCGTGTTGCAAACATTTCGCATAATTTTTTGGCTCGTTTGGTGGAAATGTTTGCTCCACCAAGAGTTACATAGCTTTCAGCTAATTTCAATTCGGCAAGAGTGAGGGATTTTCGGAAATCATTTTCCATGATTTCACTGTAATGCCAAAAATTTTTGTTTACACCCCGGTTGACCTTTGGGGCGACCATTAGAATCACGATCTGAATTTCATGCTGCCTTTTCTAATTCTCCCCGGTATCTTTGAGCGAAATCAATTGCCCCGCCATGTTGAATATAATATCTGAACAATACCTCTGGGTCCGTTATTTCCCGATGATAATATTGGGAACAGTACCAGCGATTCGTTGGACTTAACGCTTCTTGCATTTGCATTTTCAAATACTCGGCCAACTTCATAAAATGCCCTCCAAGGTATAAATGAAGGAACAACTTAACTTATTTACCAATAAAGACTTGATGACACAGGGATTATCAATTTAATCCCTGTGTCATATTTGTTTGAGGGGTTTAATCCTCGGGTTTCATGGTGTACCTCCGTAAAACTTAGAACTGTGAGTTCATCACTGTAATGCCAAATTTTACCAGAAGTACCATAAAAAATAAAGTCTAATATTCGGCTTCTTCATTTGTTTCTATAATTTGGGTTACTTGTTTCCCATTGTCTCGGCCTTCGCCAGCCATATACCTGAAAAATATATTGCACGCTTCCGTGAATTTAATTTTTTCAGAAGCAGTTTCAGGCTGTTTGACAGTATTCCAATTTCGTGAATCTGGTGGCGTAGGCTGCCTTTTTTGTTCCATTCTCATTTGAAGATAGCCATACCATATTTCCCGGCCCATACCTGAATTTGTATCAAGTATCATTGTTTTGGTTGTGCCGGGAATAGGTGGAAGTCGCATAGCATCAACAAGATGATTGCCAAGAACATAAGAATCAATGGTTACCTTATATTTCATCTGCGACCTCGTATTCTAATGTTAACAGGAACGTGCATTGCATACATTCCGAACATTGCTCTAGTCATTGGGTCCATATTGTTACCTGTAATGCCAAAAACTATCCCCAATCCGATATGGGTTTCCCTTTAGACGCACAATCTTTTTTGATTTCTTCAAAAAGAATTGGCTGGAATTTCTTTAGATTTTTCCAATCAATTGGCAAGGTATATCCAGCCACCTTGACCAGTAGTTCTTTTACTGCTCTGAATTTTCCTATTTGGATATCTTCCCGCCATTCAAAACTTACAGTCCAATCAATAGTGACAACCCCTCGTGCATAAGACTCGCCAGATGAAGGGGTGGGTGTTTCCATAATTATTCTGCCTTTAATTGTTCTTTTTCCGGCTCGTCTTTTAAGTCATATAGACGAATTGTGTAGGTATTTGGGTAAAGCGGTTTCATGGCAGCAATAATTTTCTTTGCTTTATCATAAGTGGCATGAAAACTAAAATCATTTATTTTTGATTTAGGGTAATATGACAATTTAACTGTTGCCACGATCTCATTAGAGGATGATCCATCGTAGCTTCGATTATCTTCCACTTCAATGAGCATGTATTTCATTTTTTTACTTTCAAGAAAACCATCGAGCTATACCTTCATAATTTTTACTGTAATGCCAAAAAATGACCCCGGCTGTTTCCAGCCGGGGTCGCCCAAGGGTGTCAACCTAAACTCTAATGTTCAGGCTTGCTGCCTCTTTGCGGGCAGCGACAGACATCCAAGATTATTATAGAGTGACCACGGTTGATTTTCAAGCTAGTTTGCAAATTTACAAAGGATTTTTTGTTGGCAATTCATCAAATATTAAAACAATTTTACAATCAGTGCCGGGCGAGAGACGTTCTCTTTCAGCAAATTCTTTTGCTTTTTCATAAGTTAATTTATCATACAGTACATCGGCGGCGAAAGTAGAAACTACTCCCCAAGTAGGAATGTCTCCAAATACTTCAACAATTCTTTCGATTTCTTTAATACATTCATGTAACTTCATGATAGTTCCTTATTCTTCGTCAGTATCAGCATCAGCGGCTTCCCATCCTTGTTCCCAAAGATTACAAGCCTCGGTATTTTCTGCATAAGGATTGCCATCAAGGGAAACTCCCTCGTGATAAGCATTATAACCTTCCTCCCAATATTTGTTTCCAATTTTGTGCATTATGCCGCCTTTTCTGTTGAATCCCAAATCTGCTCCAATAGTTCAGCAGGTGGAGAGGTAAATTGTTCTGGAATTTCCACACCTAAACGCTCCCATGCTGGGATCATTCTATGTTGTCCGTCAGCACGCAATTCGGCTCGAAGCGGAACTGTAATGACTTGCTTTTCAATCCAAGGGAACATTAAAGTACGATGAACTTTATATGCTAATCCATTACGACTAACTACAACATATTGATTTAATCCAAAACTATTAGTGTTTCGTGATTTGGCGGCTACAATAAAGTCAAGAGTAATAAGTCCAGCAAGAGGATCAGGTTCGGCATTTTTCAATGCAATTACCTTGAGTTCTTGGGCCATAATTTGTTTTTGTTTTGCGAGCCAATTTTCATCTTTTAGCCATTCGGAAAGGACTTTTTCAACATCGGACCAGCAGAATACAGGCTCGCCATAGATGGGATGGTCAATCCACCGTTCAATAAAAGCAACTTTTTGGTGAGGTTGTTCAAACCAATTGGCAAAAAATCCATGAGCATTATAATGGGCAATATGACTGCGGACCATTGAGAGCCGCTGATAAAACCAATTAGGGAAGTTTTTAATTGAAAAATTGCTTTTTACCAGTTTAGCAAATTGATTTGCAAATTTCGCCTTTTCTTCGGCATTGTCAAAAGGCGTGGAGGTAAAGAGGTCCGGGGTGAATTTAGTGGTTTTCATGTTGGAAACTGTAATGCCAAAAAGTTAATGGTATGAACTAAATCGCAAATTTGGGCATCATTGTTTCTCAAAAAAGTTCTGCCTTCCTGCGAAGGTAAATCTACAAGAGTATCCATTAGTGGTTCTCGATATATCTTGCAATTGTGTTCAAAGACTCGAAATGTTCAAACATATCGCCCAATTGATTGTCATTAAAGGTATATTTTTCTTCCATAATTTGCCCGTGAGCAAAAGCATTATGCAATCCAGTGAAGAAGGCTTGAATACCTACCCCTTTAACCAAACCACGAATTACTTGTTCGGAAACCTCATGGGCTTCCACTTTCTTAATCGGCATGGAGTTCTCCTGTAAAACCGAATTGTACCATTTTTTGAAATTGATGTAAAGAACTATACCGGCTACGATTGCCGATAAGCAGGTTAATGACGATTATGACGAGCCGGTTTCGTATTCGTTCACAAATATTCACCAGCCGGATAGTCTCCGTGGGGCTTCCCAATGGGCATGTTGGTGAAATCAGTAGATATAATTGTATATTTTATTTTTGGAATTTTCACCTTTTCCAAATAATCATTCCAAATGCCACGTCGCTGTTCTTTGGTGAAATTGCATTGCTTCAACGCTTTTCGCATGGCCATTCGCCGAGCCGTAAACTTACAGTCTCCATCGCCATCTTGCTGTATACTCTCAGCAGTAGCCAAAAGAATACCATCTTCGGTAGGATGTTCTGGTTGTACTTCACGGATAGTACAAGAGGTATGTCGGACAATAGGACCGTTAAAACAGTGCTTCTTATCATAATGACCATACTGGAAAGTAATAGAAATCATCTGACTAGAAGTAAGAACCTTGAATCGCATCGAAAACTCCTGTGAACGATTAGTTTGACTGTAATGCCAAATTCCTATATCGGCTCTTGAAATCAAGAGCTAGGTATTGGGCGTAATCCGCTGCATCCCACTCGTATCCATAACGGGTTACTTCGACCCATATTCCGTCCATCATTATTTCAACAATAAAATTCATTTGACATTCCTACAATTGGGGTTTTTCCTGTACATATTGGAAATATTTTTTTCTTTAATAAAAGAAATTTTTGGCATATTTGGAACCACAATTTCATATTTGTTCATAAGAACATGCCAATAATTTGCGGAAAAAAGCGCCGATCCTATATCGAGCATTGGCTGCAAGCAACGATGAGTGTCTTTACCCCATGGTTTGCTTTGATTGGTTTTAATATGTGCTTCAACTTCTGACCGTAAAACAAAAACAGGAAACGAATTGCCCCTTTTTGATTTATGATTTATTTTACCAAATCTTGTGGTCTTCCATCCCGGTGGATTTTCAAATGTAGAATTTCCAAGATAAATTTCATTTTTTTGTTGTTCAGGATGATGAATCCCACAGGCACAATGTTTCTTGTTCTTTTTTTGAATATCTTTTGCCTTGGCAATAAGTGGGGCAATACGAATGTCACCAGAAGATCGGAGCAAACGTCGCAAAATTGTCACATCATTGGTTGGTTTCATGGGTTTC
>SESG01039379.1_pt1 | contig 10856 bp, 8 predicted proteins | sample 3171421 | NCBI WGS metagenome assembly SESG01 (sample SAMN10866946, study PRJNA518727) | freshwater metagenome | biome: subpolar coniferous forest; feature: holomictic lake; material: water; isolation source: holomictic Lake 227, 6 m and 8 m depth | place: Canada: near Kenora, Ontario | collected... | reverse complement strand
GTTCAGCCCTATACCATTCGGTTATTATCTCGTGTCGTTTTTTAGTCGATGCGCCTGGTCTTATATAAAGGTCAATGTAAGTTTTATTTTTTAACAAAACCTTTGGAGAGGCTTCTGTTTCAACAATACGCAACAAATATCTTCTACCTCGGAAGTAATGACTTTCTCTTTGCTTATATTCTCTTGGCGTAACTCTTTCCTGAATCTCAAATTTCCGCTGGTTTCTTTTTATCCAGCTTAATTTTGAAATAGCAAAAAGTCTGATAGCATCTTCATTCATTTTCAGCGGGGCAGCAATGCGAACCCTTCCTTTCGGCGGGTAAACAGCCAGATGGGCGTTCTTAATGTCTTTGCAAACCACATCTATTTTTATATTGCCGATGGTGATTTGTTCCATTAGTATTCTCTCTGGTTTTTCACTAAATCAAATATTCGGTGTATTTCGCTGTCTTCTGTTATTCCATATTTTTTCAATGACGCAGTAATGGCAATCCTCACCGCTTTTAATTTTTGAATGTTATCTCTCCATCCGTCTTTTTTTGTTGTGAGAATTTTTTGGTCTAATTCATTTGCCAGAGGTTCATTTTTGCCAAGGTTGTCATATAAGGCTCTCTTTGCATTTGTGTTTAGTGAAGCTGGATATTCAGAAGTAGTGTGGGGCTTCTTAACCTTACCGGAAAGAGCGATTATTCTCTGCAAATACTTTTCGTATTCCAAAGCGGCTTCTTTCCGCAGTTTAATAAGTTCATCCAATAGCACGCTCATTTTTCCGTAATACATCGGGTTGGTCGGACTTTCCTCGATAATTACTCTGCGTAAGTTGTTTTCAATGGTTTCGGCCATTGCATCTTTGTTGCCCCTAATGTTTTTAGGCAAATCTTTGATAGCGTCTTCGCCTTTTTCCACCAGCAGTTCCACCAGACTCAAATCATCAAAGTTTGCAAGCATCCGGCTTTCTTCTGCGCCAATGTAGCTGTCAATCAAATGCCGCATCGCAGGTTCGTATTGTTTCAGGTCAATGTAGTCGCCACTGGCAAGTTGTATTTCTTTGCGCAGGTTCTCAAAATGCTTGATGTCGCCTTTGATTTGTTCGGTTTCTTTATCTGTATAACCTGCCTCTTTCATTTCATCGGCTATGTTGGCATAAGCGCGGATAAGTGCAATGGTAAGTTTGTATAACGCAACTCTTCTTGGTTCAGTGTCTTTCAGTTCATCAGGATTGGCCGTATTTTTGCCACAGAAGAAGCGAATATTCGCCATAGTGTCTCTGGGCGGTTCCACCGGTTCGCACAAGGCTTTGATGGCTTCCAGTGCCTCGTCCAGACGTTCTTTGCCTTTCTTCAAACGGTCTTTTAATAATCCTTCCACATCCGATTTCTCGTAAGCATCAAAAGCGCCGGAGGTGTAATCAGTAAAAGCGTCTTTCAGGCTGTCAAACAAATCCATATAGTCAATGATATAGCCATAATCTTTATCATCGCCATCCAATCGGTTTACGCGGCAAACTGCCTGAAACAACCCGTGGTCTTGCATTTTTTTATCAATGTATAAGTAAGTGGCAGCAGGCGCATCAAATCCTGTAAGTAGTTTATTTACCACTATCAATAGTTTCATTTGTGCAGGTTCATCAACAAATTTTGCTTTTACCTCTTCTTCAAACTTTTCTACTTTATTAATTGCGGTTTCGGGAGATTCATTGAAATATTCCGCCAGCATTTTTCGATAAATCTCAAAACGTTTTAATTTCTCGGTATAACCTTCTCCCGATTCTTCGCCTTTAATGTCGGCATGAGTGGGAACGAAAGATGTAACGATGGCGCAATTCTTTAGCCCGGCGTTTTGGAACAGCTCATAGTAACGACAAGCATTATAAATACTATCCGACACCAGCATTGCATTGCCTCTACCGTTTTGCAGTCGCTCCTTTTTCGCCATATCCATCATCATATCCATGACGATTTTTTCCAGCCTGGATTTTGAACTGAACACTTTTTTCAGCGTTCCCCAATTTTGCTTGAGTTCGCTTTTGGCCAATTCGGTTAGTCCCTGTGTTTTTAAATCAAACCATTCATCAATCTTGTCCAGTGAAGTAATCTTTTGCTCAATGTCTCTGGCTTCGTAGCGCAAATCCAATACAACATTGTCTTTTACAGCTTCATCAAATTTATAGGTGTGAATGTATTTCCCGAATATTTCCATGCTCGTTTGTTTGTCGGCTTTTAAAAGCGGTGTTCCGGTAAAACCAATAAATAAGGCATTGGGTAAAAACCCTTTCATTGCTTCATGCAATTTGCCCGATTGCGTCCGGTGGCATTCGTCCACAAAAACATAGATGTCGCCTTTGGCTTTAAAGTCTGTCGGGATACTGCTTTTCAATTCCTGTAAATACGCATCTACATCGCCTTCTTCTTTTCCGCCAAACTTATGCACCAAAGAACACATCAGCCATTGTGAATTGTCGTTGAGGATGTTCAGCAAATCCTTTCCGCTCTTGGTGCGGTAGATATTTTCCGAAACTCCTTTATAAACCTTTTCAATCTGGACATCCAACTCTTCACGGTCGGTAATGATAAGCACTCTGCCGTTGGGATTGTATTCCCGTATCCATTTGGTTAGCCACACCATCGTCAGGCTCTTGCCACTCCCCTGTGTGTGCCAGATAATGCCGCCTTCTTTGCGTTTTATATGGTCTTGCGCTGCTTTAGTGCCAAAATATTGGTTGTGCCTGCATAGCTTTTTTTTGCCACGGTCATATACGATAAAGTCATGCAGCAATTCAATAAAGCGTTCCTTATTGAGTAACTCCACAATGTTTTTGTCCAACGGATAATCATATTTGGCCGCTCTGTCTCGGATAGGCTTGGTCAGTTGCAGCAGGTAAAAGTCATTTTTATTGATTTCTTCGCTGACTTCTTTCCATCTCAAGAAGTATTTTTCTTTGGTATCAATAGCTGCGTGCGCGAGGCCTTCAATGTCATTCCCTGCCATCACATACTGAATGGTAGAGAAAAACGGCTTGATAAAAATATGTTTCTGATTGTCTAAGTTCTGGCGGATGCCTTCGGATATGGAAACAGTGCTTCGTTTTAGTTCCAACACGCCCAGAGCAATACCGTTTACATAGATTACAATGTCTGGCCGTTTTTTATGGATGCCTTTGATGGTTACTTCTTCAGCAATAGCAAAGTCGTTCTCCAAAGGATTATTCCAGTCAATCAGCAAAACGGTTTCTTTATTATGGCCGATTTCCGGTTGCACATTCACACCATAACGTAGCTGGGAATATACTTCTTTGTTTACATCATAAAGGGATTTGCTTTGGTCGTTGACAGCCTTGCCAAATTCAAACAGGGCTTTATCTACAATGTTTTGGCTGTATTTCTTTTTGTTGCGTAACCAATCTGATAAGATTTCTACTTCCAGATTGCTGTTGTTTTCCCGTTCTTCCCAATTACCGAGATAGCGATAGTTCAGTTCCGTTTGGAATAAGTCTATTACTCGTTTTTGGGTTTCCCGTTCTTTTTTGCCGATGTCGCTCATATCAACCTTATTTTCCCCGTTAATAGATTTTGCATCATGCCTTGTTTGAGCATTTTGTATTTATCAAGTTTCTTTTCCAAGAATACTAACTCAGCATCCATATCTGAAAGTATTTGTGCAATGCGGATTTGTTCTTCATAATTTGGTAGTGGAATTTTTATACGCTTCATTGGGGCATTCATAAGTTTAGGATTTGCAAGATTTCGAGATACATGCACTGGTGTAATCGTATCAAGCAAATAAGCAACAAATGGTGCGTAGTCCTTTTTCAAGTTAATTGTTCCGCAAACATTTGTGCAGTTGAATCGTCCATTTCTATAATATACTTTCCCTGCATAAACACCATCAGTAGTCCAAGTTAAATATTCTCCTTCAAAATCATATGAGTCTAAATAACCCATAACCCCATTACTCAAAGTCTGTGAAGAATACACAGGATATTTACCTTCAATTGCTTTTGATATTTCTTTGTGGCTTATAACTCTACCTCTTCCTACGACGGATATTTCACCTATTGATTTCACTTCCCAACCCTCTTTCGGTTTCAGCAACTCCTGCATAGCCCCTTGCTTAATGGCTCGCTTTTTGGCAATGAGTTTTTCTAATTGGGTTATTAGTGCATCAGTATCGTTTAGTGCAGTAGCAATGGCGGTTTGCTCGGCTTTGGTGGGGGGGCAAAGAAATTTTGTGCTTTTTAAGATGCTATTGTATAATCTCTGAATTGTCCCGCCTTCAGTGTTATATTTTACAATTTGAAAAACATGATACAGAAAATTATTGGAAATAAGAGTTTCTTTATTGTCAATCCATACAATGTTCGAGTCTTGAAAGTATGCGGGTTTACCATCGTAAATTAATGTCCTACCAATTGTGCCGGCAGCAGAAATTAATATGTTGCCCACTTTAGGGAATGAAAACCTTTGACGATAACTGTTATAAAGGTCTTCTGAAATATAAGCATCTGCTTCTTTTCCAAAAGTTCCAATTTTATAGAATGGTATTGTTCCTTCTGATGAGGTTTCGTGATTGAAAACTCGTCTGCACATTTTTACTTCGCCAACGTCACCCAGTGTTTTTACTTCCCAATCACTTGGTATAATCCCAATATCTGCTTTCTTGTAACCAGCTCTTATTTCCATTGCATCTACCACTTGTAATTCATTTGTTTTAAGTGCTTCTCAACTTTGGCCGTTAATCCTTCTACTTCGTTACTTAATTTTGGCAAAGGCGTTTCGTAGCGTTCAGCCAGTTCTTTGATACGCTGGGTCAATTTATGGCTGATATTGTCCATTTCCGTGCGGATGCGTTGTTCCATACTGTGCATCCATTTCTTTTCTACTACTATTGTTTTAATTTCAGTGATGTTCAACTTGGGGTATTGGGAAATTACTTTCTTTTCCAGTTCGGCTTTGGCGATTTTTACTTTACCTTGTATTTCAGCTTCTTCGTCCATCAGCTTTTTGTAATTTTGCAGCATATCGTATTCTTCGGCATTGTCAGCATTTCGTTTGCCAATTTCCTTAATGCCTTTAGCCAAACTTGTTTTAGTGATTTTATACGTTTTCTTTTCTTCGTTAAACTCTGTAGCCTCCCACAATAAACCATCTTCAATCGCATATTCGTCTTTTAATTCTTCAAGTTTCGCATTGAACGTTTCGGCATATGCCTCCAAATCGTCAATGTCTTTTCGTTCCTTGGCAAAATATTCTTGAATGATTAAAGCTGGCGGTATCAATCTGCCTTCCAATCCTTCAATACCAGCCACCTTTTTAACCACCTCTTTGTCGCCTTTCTTGGTTTTCTTTTCGATGCGTTTTGCTTCGTTGCCTGCTTTCCAGCCATCTGCTGCCAGTTCATATAAATCGTCCTGCATCGTTTCAGCCCAATAGTCCATCAAGTGCTGATACATAGCGTATTGGTCGGTGAGTTGCTTATTGTCGTAATGCTTCAACAAGTTCTCCGCAATGGTGTGTATCTCCTTTTTCGGTTTCAATCCCTTATCCAATGCCTTGGTATAGGCAACGGTTTCAGTTCTCCATTTGTTAAATACTTCATCCATCTGTTTGCCAAAGACGGTAAACTCCGGGTGGTTAAAAATGGTGGTTTTAATTTCTTCGCTGGCAACGCACAGCGCGGAATAGTTTACTCGTTTACTTTTTGAAAATAAAGTGTTCCTCAATGTAGGATAAACTTTCCAGTAATTGTTCAAGTCATCAATGTCACGGTTGGGAATATCGCCTAGCAAATGCGCTTCAATATCCTGCAAGTCCTCTGCTTCCTGACTATCAATGTAGCGGGGAATATTTAGGTTGTAATCGTTTTTGGGGTCGGCAATTTCGGTAATAGGAATAATGCGTGAATACTTGGGTGTTTCAATGCGGTTGTTAAAAGTGTCCACTATCTTGTGGATGTCCTGCTCACGGAGGCGGTTTTTGTTGCCATCTTTGATAAATCCCTTGCTGGCATCAATCATAAAGATGGTGTCGCGCTTACCGGCATCTTCTTTATCAAGCACAATCAAAGAGGCGGCAATACCCGTGCCGAAAAATAAGTTGGGCGGTAAACCGATTATGCCCTTGATGTAACCCTTTTGGATAATCTTTTTGCGAATGTCTGCTTCAACGTTGCCACGGAACAACACACCTAAAGGCAAAACAATGCAACCCTTGCCTTTTGATTTAAGCGATTTAATCAGGTGCAGCAGAAATGCAAAGTCACCTTTCTTTCTCGGTGGCACAGCATCATAACCATCAAAGCGTTTGTAAAGGTCATTGAGTGGGTCTAAACCGTTCATCCATTTTTTGTAACTAAAAGGTGGATTAGAAACGCCGTAATCAAATTGCTTGAGTTCGCCGGTTTTATCATCGGTAAATAGTGGTGTAGCCAAAGTATTACCTTGCCTAATATCCGCATCGGGGTTGCCATGCAGCCACATATTCATCACCGCTAAGGCTCGTGTAGCATTGTCATTTTCCTGACCGTAAATGGTAATTCCGTGAGGTGCTTCATCTGCTGATTTCAAAAGCAACGAACCTGAACCGGTTGTCGGGTCATAAAGTGATTCCGTTTGGCTTTTGGATTTGCTGATGCCAATAACCTGCGCCATGATACGGGAAACTTCGGCAGGTGTATAGAATTGTCCTTTGCTTTTTCCGCTTTGAGTAGCGAAGAGGCGCATTAGATATTCATACGCATCACCTAAAAGGTCATCATCTTCTACTCTGTTTTTACTGAAATCTAGTTCATCTTTGTTAAAAATATCTAAAAGATTTGAAAGCAATTCCACTTTGTCTTTACCGTTACCTAACTTTGCGCTATCATCAAAATCAGCTTCTGTGATGATACCGGTTAGATTATTTACTTTGGCAAATTCCCCTATAATCTTGTTTATTTTTTCGCCTATGTCAGGTTTGCCTTATGGTTAAGCATGTCATAAAAGCTTGTGCCTTCCGGAATTTCGACAATCGGGTCTTTCCTGTCGGATACATATTTCATGAACAGTAATACCAACACATAGTCTTTGTATTGGCTGGCATCCATACTGCCTCTTAATTCGTCACAACTCGCCCAGAGAGAGCTGTATAATTCTGATTTTTTGATTGCCATAGTTTATTTCTCTTTCATTTGATAAATACTTTATTGAGTGGCACGGAGTATAGGAATACCGGCCTCGGATGTCAATTAAATACTGACTTTAAAATGTGTGGTATCAATGTTTGTCACCGGGCGTAAAAGGTTAACGATTTACTATTTTAAATTTTGGCATGGGTGAGCTATAAGAATTTATGCCCTGTATGTCAAGGAAATATCGACTTTTATCAGGACTTTTTTAAGCACAATCACGGCGGAATAAGTAATTGAAAAAATTTGCACACCCAGAGATGGGAAAGAACAATGTTACGCGCCAGACGCAAAACACACGTCTTTTGTGTTTTGAGCGGGGGAGGAGGCGCGTCGCTGGCGCGCTGAATGGGGAAGCCCCTTGGGGCGCGACGGGCGGGAGGCGGGGGGATAACAGACAGGCGCACCGATGAATGTGGCAGAACGAAAGAAGTGACAACGCGCCTGACCAGCTATAAGGAAGATGGAGAATGGAAAGACACGCTACCTTAACGTGCTGTGCTGTGTGCCCGGCGCTAACAACCGCCGGTGCGACAGCATAAAACAATTCATAAGCACTTGGAAAAAAGCAGTAATAAATGGTCGCAATCCCCGCGCTTTTTTCACAGGTGCTTTTCATACAGGATGTGTTGTGCAGGGAGGCGTTTTTTGGCGGCTGTTTTGCCACGACTTGGTTATCAGCAAAAAAGATGACAAAAGATAGACCGCCGGACTGACACAACATTAAACGGGATGAGGTTTCACACCGCTTGAGAGTGGGGTGGCTGTGGTGGGCAGACTATAACCACGTCGAATCAAAAACCGTTATGTAGAGTTGCGCATGGATAAACGAAAAAAAATTGGTAGGGTGGCGCAATCGCCACCGTGGCAGCCTGGCCATTTTTTCACCATACTTGTTTTGCGCAAGTTTGCATAATGCGTTTTTATTAGATGTGAGTTTGCCGCCGTAGCCGCCCCATAGCTGACTTTCGGATAATAATAGCAGCCTTTCGGAGTGCTTTTGCAGGCTAACGTTCAGTCTGAGACGGATTTGCAAGTTCTCGCACTGAAGAGGCAGTCGGTGCTTTTGATGCCTTTCGAATAAACAATGCCTTTGCGACCGAATGCCGAGATGTAACAATTCGGACACGCTGTGCCGGTTCGGAAGGCTGGCTTTGCTCGGGATGATGTAACAATTCGGGTGTGCTGAATCAGTTCCCAAAGATGAATTGACCAGCGGAATAATTGTTGGTGTAAGTGCTGCCGCGTCCATGATATACTCATTCTGAAAAACATACTGCTGGTTGCTGGCGCCGCTGTTGTCATTATGTTGTCATTAGTCGGCACGCGCGCCCTTCAACAAAAAGCCCGACATCGTGTTGGTGTAAATGACTGGATTTCTGACCATCCTACCTACATTCGATAGAAAAAGAATCCATATCCAACACCCCCCGTATGACCTGTTTTGTTGAACAGGGCGGCTATGAGGCTCACTCAAGTGAAGTCCGTCTGTATTACACGCTCTGAAAAAAAATCCTTCCGAGCACCCCCCGGTCGTCCAAAAATTAAGTTCCTATATAAAAATCACTTGCCGGAAAATTTCAAAAAATTATAAAATCTGTCTCAGATGGATTAATGGCTGGAAAGGAATACCCGAGGTAAATCTTCCTAATAATGACAATTAGACAAATTTTCATGATATGGTAGATTTCAAACGATAATCGTGATATTGAACTCTATATAAGAAATGTAACTGAATATTTTTCATTTTTCGAACAATCTTAAAGATTGATCTGATAGTATATGAGATGTGATAAAATAACATGAGTTATCAAATTATTGAAATCCCAAATAAATCCTATGGTGCTATTGAACAAATTGGTACAAAGGAAAAATTTTGGTATAACGATAAACGAGATAACACAAAAAAACTATTTAAGATTGGCCGTCCCGGAACCGGGGAAAATTGGGCAGAAAAAGCAACCTGTGAGTTAGCAAAACTTATTGGATTACCTTGTGCTGACTATGAATTTGCAATATGGAATGGGAAAGAAGGTGTCCTGTCCCCGCTATTTTTGCCTAAAAATGCTATACTCATTCATGGGAATGAGATATTAGTAAGAATTGAAGAAAACTATCCTCAAAACAAATCTTATAAAGTCCGCGAGCATAAACTAAAGACAGTGTTGGCAATTATAAGAGGGTGCCAATTACCGATAGGCTATGAAGAAAATGATATAATAAAAAAACCTCTTGACTTATTTATAGGATATTTGATGTTTGATTGCTGGATCTCAAATCCTGATCGCCATCATGAAAATTGGGGTTTAGTATATGATGTTTCTAATAAAGTGTTTCATCTTGCACCAACTTATGATCATGCTTCGGGGTTAGGATGTAGAGTTTCTGACAAAGAAAGACTTGAACGATTAAATACTATGGATAAAAAGTATAATATAGATGCATTCGTAGGAAGAATAAAATCTGCATTTTATGATAATTTATCTCAATTAAAAACACTAAACGCTTTTAACGTTGCTGCTAAATTTAACCCAAATGCGGCAAACTATTGGTCAAATAAGATAACCTCTATATCTCGAGGGCAACTAGAAAGTATTTTTAAAGAAATACCTAACACTTTAATTAGCCAGGCTGCATGTGAATTTGCTTTGGCAATTTTAGAAGCAAATAAAAAACGCTTAATAGAGAGCATGAAAAATGATTAATGAACTTATTGTAACATGGCAAAACCCTCTCAGTCGTAACTGGATCCCTGTTGGACGATTACAATATAAAAATGAAAAATATATTTTTAATTATACTGATGGCGCAAAACAAGAGAGTGATTTTGTGCCATTAGGTCCGATGAGTAATTTAAATGATTCATATGAATCAGATGAATTATTTCCGATTTTCAAGAATCGATTACTTCCAAGATCTAGACCGGAATACACCGATTATCTAAATTGGCTTAATTACAAAGATGATAAAATTACACCGCTTGAAGAACTTGCTAGAACGAGTGGGATTAAGGCAACTGATTCATTGCAATTATTTCCTATTCCGGAAGAAACAAATGGTATGTATGAGGTAACTTTCTTTTCCCACGGAATCAGACATTTACCACCGTCTTACATTGATAGGGTTAGTCATCTAAATTATGGAAACAAACTCTATTTAATGAAAGACATCCAAAATAAATTTGATCCTTTGGCTATTGTTTTAAGAACTGACGATCCGACAGAAATTGTAGGTTATTGCCCAAGATTTTTTGTGTGCGATTTTGCAAAACTACTTAATAATAATGGAGTAGACAAAGTGGACGTTTCTGTCGTTAAGGTAAATTTGAACTCTCCTCTGCAATTTAGGTTGCTATGTAAGCTCATCACAGCTTGGCCCTCTGCCTTTGTTCCTTTTCAAGATAATGTTTTTCAACCTATCAAAAGATTACAAGAGTGTTAAAGATGAAATTGAAAACTGAGAACAAAAGCAGAAGAATCACACTTACACCTGCAAAATACAGTCGACGGGCTACATCTGATAAACTTTAATTTACATTTTAGGTAGCATGTGCGGACTTCTAGATTTTACACATAGGCTGCTGTGTCGAGATAAACCGCTCTTCAAATTTATTGCACTCATTACTTTTCCATCGATGGAATATTAACTAATCATCATCGTTATCTGCAACCGTCTGCAATAAAATTATCCGCAAC
>SESG01006160.1_pt1 | contig 10861 bp, 8 predicted proteins | sample 3171421 | NCBI WGS metagenome assembly SESG01 (sample SAMN10866946, study PRJNA518727) | freshwater metagenome | biome: subpolar coniferous forest; feature: holomictic lake; material: water; isolation source: holomictic Lake 227, 6 m and 8 m depth | place: Canada: near Kenora, Ontario | collected... | reverse complement strand
CGCGCAGGCGCGAGTCGACCACCGCCAAGGGGTCATCTGCCGGCCCCATCCTGGTCGTGCCCACCGGGTGAAAAATGGTGGTGGCAATATCGCCGGCGAGTCGGGCCAGATCGGCATCGCTTTGGTACTGCACGCCGGGCTTCCACTCCTGTGGCTGGTATTTGGCCAGTGCCGGTTGGCCCACAATGCTGCGCGTCAGGCGCAGCGAATCGGCTGCCACCTTGCGGTCGGCGTCTGTGCTGAGGTAATTGGGTGCAATGGCCGGCGCGTCTTCAAAATTGCCACTCTTGATCTGCACCGTGCCGCGACTGGTCGGGTTCAGGTTGCAGACGCTGGCGGTAAAGGCATTGAAGCTGTGCAGCGGTTCGCCAAAAGCCTCCAGGCTCAAGGGCTGGACGTGGTACTCGATGTTCGGATAAATCTGTGCCGAATCGCTGCGTGTAAAGGCGCCGAGTTGCGACGGGGCCATGCTCATCGGGCCCGTGCGTTTCAACGCGTACTCCAGGCCGATCATGGCTTTGCCCCACAGGGTGCTGGCCTGCGTGTTGAGCGTCTTGACGCCCTGCACCTTGTACACCGAACGGATCTGAAGATGGTCCTGCAAGTTAGCGCCGACTCCCGGCGCATCATGCGCCACCGCAATGCCGTGCTGTTGCAGCAGGGCGCCGGGGCCGATGCCCGAGAGTTGCAGTATCTGCGGTGAGCCAATGCTGCCAGCGCTCAGGATAACTTCGGTCGTGGCCGTGGCCGTGATCATCTCGTGATTCGCCCAGACCTCGACGCCGCTGCAACGCTGACTGCCATCGGGCTGCGTTTCCAGCAGCAATCGCGCCACCTGGGCCGAGGTCCACATCTCGAAGTTGGGCCGCCCATAGCATTGGGGCCGCAAAAAAGCCTTGGCGGTGCTCCAGCGCCAGCCCTTGCGCTGGTTGACCTCGAAGTAGCCTACGCCCTCGTTGTTGCCCCGGTTGAAGTCGTCGGTCGCGGCAATGCCGGCCTGTTGCGCTGCCTGCGCAAACGCATCCAGCACATCCCAACGCAGGCGCTGCTTCTCGACGCGCCATTCACCACCCGCGCTGCGGTGCCGCAAGACGCTGGCATAGGCCTGTGTCTTGTCCTGCAGCAGTTCGGGCAGCACACCGCGCGCGCCATGCGCCGCGCTGGCGCCCTTGTAATGGTCTTCGTGCAGCTTGAAATACGGCAGCACCCGGTCCCAGGCCCAGGCTGCATCACCGGTGATGCGGGCCCACTGGTCATAGTCACGCGCCTGACCGCGCATGTAGATCATGCCGTTGATGCTGCTGCAACCCCCCAGCGTCTTGCCGCGCGGGTAACGCAGCGCACGGCCGTTGAGTCCGGCATCGGGCTCGGTGCTGTAAAGCCAGTCGGTGCGCGGGTTGCCGATGCAATACAGGTAACCGACCGGGATGTGGATCCAGTGGTAATCGTCCCGGCGTCCGGCCTCGATCAGCAGCACGCGCTTGGTCGCATCCGCTGACAGGCGATTGGCCAGCAGGCAGCCCGCAGTTCCGGCGCCGACGATGATGTAGTCGAAGTGGGTGCTCATTGCCCGGCCCAGTTCGGCTTGCGCTTTTCCTGGAACGCCTTTTGGCCTTCCTTGGCGTCTTCGGTCAGCGTGAACAAGGCAATCTGACTCTCGGTGAAAGACATGGCCTGCTCAAACGCCATGGACTCGACGCCCTTGAGCGTGTACAGGCCGCGCCGGATCGCCGCCGGCGATTTGTCGAGCATGCGCTCAAGCAACCACTGCAACTTGGCGTCCACGTCGTCATCCACGTAATTGACCAGCCCGACTTCGAGCGCCTGGGCTGAGGTGATCGGCTCGCCGGTCAGGCACATCTCGTTGAGCGTGCGCCGGGGAATCAGATGCTGCAAGACGCTGAGCACCTGGGCCGGAAAGACGCCGACCTTGACTTCGGGTAGACCAAACACGGCATGACGCGCCGCCACCGCCATGTCGCACATCGACATCAAGCCCATGCCGCCGGCCATGCAGGCGCCGTTGACGCGCGCGATCAGCGGGATGCAACTGGCGCGCGCCACGCGCAGCAGTTGCGCCAGATGACCGTGCGGCTCGGAGTAGTCTGTGGTGAAGGCCTTGGCCGACTGCAAATCAGCGCCGGCACAAAAGGCCTTGCTGCCCGCGCCGGTGATGACAATGGCGCGAATGCTGCGCTCGCCCTGCGCTGCCGAGATGGCCTGCGCCATGGCCGCCAGCACCGCGTGGCTCATGGCGTTGCGGCGTTCCTCGCGGTTGATGGTCAGCCATAGCACGGCGTCGCGCTGGGTCACCAGCAATTCCGGTGTTGCTGAAGAAAGGGTCTGGTTCACGCTGTGTCTCCTGTTGGAATCTCTGGATCATTTTGCCGCAAGCCCGCAGCACCTGGCAGTACCATGCGTGACTACACTCACTGACACTTTTCATTTGTCCCGCATTGTGATTGATCACACCACTCCGGCCGACGAAACGCCACGCATCACGCGCCAGACCGCGCCTGACGGGCCGGTGCTGCTGCTGTTGGGCGGTTGGACGGCAGCGCGACTGGCGCAGGCCACGGTCTGGCCCCGGATTGAATCCGAACTGGCGGCTTGCTGTGCCCCGGGCACCGAAAACTGGCACTGGGATTTGACCGGTCTGCAAAAGCTCGACCACACGGGCGCACAAGTGCTGTGGAACGCCTGGGGTCGGCGCTGGCCAGCCCGGCTGGAACTGGCGCCAACCCAGCGCAGTATGCTGACACGGGTTGAAACCTTCACGCGTGCGCCGCCCAAACCATCGCGCACCACGCTCTGGCAGCTTTTTCTGGCGCTCGGCGCCTTGGTCTGGCTGGTGCTCGACGACCTCCGATTTGCCGTGCGTCTGGCCGGTCAACTGGCGCTGGACTTTATCAAACTGGCCGCCGCGCCGAGCAAGGGGCCCTGGCGCGATGTCTCGGGTCATCTCTACCGCATCGGCGCAACGGCCTTGCCGATCACGGCGCTGGTGGGTTTTTTGATTGGCGTGGTGCTGGCCTATCTGATGTCGCAGCAGTTGCGCCAGTTTGGCGCCGATGCCTTCATCGTCAACATCCTGGGCGTGGCCTTGATCCGCGAACTCGGGCCGGTGCTGGCTGCGATCCTGATCGCCGGGCGTTCGGGCTCTTCCATCACAGCCCAGATCGGCGTCATGCGCGTGACCGAAGAACTCGACGCCATGCGTGTGATGGGAATTGCCAAAGGCTACCGCCTGGTGCTGCCACGCGCCATTGCCATGGCCATTGCCATGCCGCTGCTGACGGTCTGGACCACGCTGGCTGCGTTGCTGGGCGGCATGCTGGCGTCGGATCTGGTGATGGGTGTCACACCGGCCTATTTTTTTGAGGCGCTGCCGGGCGCGGTGCAGATCTCCAACCTGTGGCTGGCGGTTGGCAAATCGGTTGTGTTCGGTCTCTTCATCGCCCTTATCGGCTGCCATTTCGGCTTGCGCGTCAAGCCCAACACCGAGAGCCTGGGGCGCGGCACCACCGCCTCGGTGGTGATCTCCATCACCATGGTGATTCTGGTCGATGCGCTGTTTGCCGTCGTGTTCAAGGACATTGGCCTGTGACGCAAGCACCAGACCCCGTCGTGCACATCGAAAAACTCTGGTCGGTGTTTCGCAGCGCCGGGCGCGCTGCCGTGGTCCACAAGAACCTGGATCTCGCCGTTGAGGCCGGCGAACTGATGTCCATTGTTGGCGGATCCGGCAGCGGCAAGACCGTGCTGCTGCGCCAGATCCTGGGGCTGGAGAAGCCGGCACGCGGCCAGGTCACGGTGCTGGGTCAACCGGCCGCGCAAATGGGCGCCGAAGGCGCTGCCAGTCGCGTTGGCATGCTGTTCCAGCACGGCGCGCTGTTTTCTGCCTTCACGGTGCTGGAGAACATCGCATTCCCGCTGCGTGAACTCGGCACCCTGCCGCGCGCGCTGGTGCACGACGTCGCCATGGTCAAGCTGCAAATGGTCGGGCTCGATCCGGCCCAGGCGCACAAGATGCCGGCCGATCTGTCCGGTGGCATGGTCAAGCGCGTGGCGCTGGCGCGTGCGCTGGTGATGGACCCGCCGCTGCTGCTGCTCGACGAGCCCACCGCCGGACTCGACCCCGACAGTGCCGATGCCTTTTGCGCGCTGCTGCATTCCCTGCACCGCGAACTCGGCCTGACGGTGTTGATGGTCACACATGATCTGGACACCCTGTTTCAACTCAGCACCCGCATTGCCGTGGTGGCGGAGCGCCACATCGTCGCCAGCGGCACGCCGGCCCATGTGATGGCCTGCAAGCACCCCTTTGTGCGCGAGTTCTTCCTGGGCGAGCGCGGCCAGCGCGCCGCCTCCCTGTTGCACAAACCACCCCCGACGGTGTAGAAAGAAAGCCCCAGAGACAACATCATGGAAAACAAATCCCACGCCCTGGCTGCCGGCGCTTTTGTGCTGCTGCTGGCGGCGTTGCTGACCGCGCTGGCGGTCTGGCTGACGCGTGACTCGCGCGAAATGCGCGTCTACGAACTCGTCAGCAAGGAAGAAGTCACCGGCTTGCAGCCGCAGGCATCGGTGCGCTTCAAGGGCGTGACGGTGGGCAAGGTCAGCAGCATCGGCTTCGATCCGCAGACCGGCGCACAGGTGCTGATCCGCATCGCCATCGACGACAGCGCGCCCATCACAAAATCCACTTTCGCCACCCTGGGGTTTCAGGGCGTCACCGGCCTGGCTTTTGTGCAACTCGACGACAGCGGCGAGTCCACGGTCATGCTGGAGCCGGACGGCGGCGCGGCCGCACGCATTCCGATGCGCCCCGGGTTGATGGCCAAGCTCTCCAGCCGTGGCGAGAAAATCCTGCTGCAACTTGAAGAAAGCAGCAGCCGCATCAATCAGTTGCTCAGCGGCCAGAACCAGACGAAGCTGATCTCGGCGATTGACAGCATGGGCCAGGCAGCAGACAGCCTGGCGCGCCTTGCCACTGATGCGGGCAAGACGCTGCCGACCTTGCTGCCCGACGGCAAGGCCGCGTTGCAGAGCCTGCAACACACCTCGGCACGGGTTGGCGAGAGTGCCGACGAGGTGCGCGTCGCGGCGCGTGCCTTGCGCGCTGTAACCGAGCGCATGAATGACAAAGGCGGCTCGCTTGATCAGTTCGACGCCGCTGCCACCACCCTGGTGGGCACCGGCCAAGCGCTCAGTGGCTCAACCTTGCCGCGCACCAATCAAACGCTGGACGATGCAGCGCGCAGCGTGCGCCAGTTCGGCCGAACGGCTGCCAGCGTGGGTGAAAACCCGCAATCCCTGATCTTTGGCAACGCACCGATCCCGCCCGGTCCGGGTGAACCCGGCTTTACTGCACGCACTGGCACACCATGAACAAGTCCAACCCATTTGCTGCCAGTTCGCAGCGCGTTCGGCACCTCGGCGCGATCGGCCTTTTCTTGCTGCTGAGCGCTTGTTCGGTGCCGGGCACGGGCGCGCGCCCGGTCGTCTACGACTTCGGCCCTGGCCTCGCGGCGAGCGCCACCGCTGCGGGTGAGGTCCAGCGACCCGCGCTGCTGATCGAGATGATCGATGCCAATCCGGCCCTTGAGAGCACGGCCATGCTGTACCGCCTGGCCTACGCCAACAGTCAGCAACTGCAGCCCTATGCGCTGGCGCGCTGGAGCATGACGCCAAGCCAGTTGCTCGGTCAGCGCCTGCGCGAACATCTGAGCCAGCGCTACACACTGCTCAGGCCCGGCGACAAGGATGCTGGGGCGCGCACCCTGCGCATTGAGCTCGATGAGTTCAGCCAGTTGTTCGCAGCGCCCGACAGCAGCGTGGCCTTGCTGCGATTGCGCGCGAGCGTGACGGCAGCCGGCGCAACCGCAGCGGCGCAGCGCAGCATCGTTGTTCAGCGCAGCGCGCCCAGCGCCGATGCCCCGGGCGGTGCGCGCGCCATGGGCGCTGCTGTCGAAACAGCACTGCAGGAGCTCGACCTGTGGCTGCAGGCGCTTGGCCGGCCCTAGCCTGTGACGATTTCGCTCGGCTCTAGTCTGTCGCGGGCCAAAGCGCAAGACATGCTTGCAGGCGTATTGCAACGCTGGCAAAAACGCAACACCCCGATTGGAAAGTGGAAAAAGTGGTTGATCTAAATCAATCAGCGACGATACGATTCAAATTCGGCAATTGATTTCCGGATACCGGTTTATCCTAGCGCCCAGGTCTATCCTGGGTCAGTCCCGGGCAATTCTTTGACCAACCCAACCGAAAACTGAAAGGCTTTGACATGAAATTCGCACAAATTCTCGTTCCCGTCGCCATGGCTGCAATGGCAGTCGCCTCCACCAGCGCAATCGCCGCCGTGGACGCCGATGCAGCGGCCGCCCTGTTCAAGAAGAACGATTGCAGCAAGTGCCACTCGGTTGACAAAGCCAAAAAGGGTCCGGCTCTGAAGAAGATTGCCGCCAACCACAAAGGCAAGGCTGATGCCCAAGCCGCTATCATCAAGGCCATCACCACCGGCCCCAAGGTCAAGTTGGATGACGGCTCACAGGAAGACCACAAGGTCATCGACACCAAAGACCAGGCCGCGCTGAAGAACATCGCCGACTGGATTCTTGCGCAGTAAAAACGGCGCCGCTCCACCGAGCGCATGATGGTTCAAAAGTATCAGGAATGAACTGCACAGAGTAACGGTATCGCGCTAACGGCTTCCAGCAGTTTGTGTCATGTCGTTCAACCCTAAAACGACGGAGAAGAAATGAAACATTCATTGGCTCGATGGAGTACGGCCTGCCTGGTGTCTATCGCCTTGTTGGGCTGCGGTGGCGGCAGCGGTGGGGGTGGAACACCCGCACCGGCCGCTGGCGTTCTGCCTGCCTTGAGCGCCGCTGGCGCGCTGGCAAGCAATGACACCGCAAGCAATAACGCTGCTCCCTTCACCGTCTTGCAGGGTGCCGGCATACCGGCGGTTACGGTCAACAGTCCGCCCAAAGTCAACTTTGCCGTGTTCTCGGACGGTGCCGTCAAGACCGGCTTGACCATCGCCAATGTGAGTTTCGCCATCGCCAAACTGGTGCCCGGCACCAATGGCAATCCGGACCAGTGGGTCAACTACATCTACCGCAAGGAAACCGCGACCGCAGGTGTCGGTCCTGGCGGAAAACCGGCGCTGGCCTCTGCCATGCAGGCCACCACTGACGCCAAGCAGACCGACCCGGCGCTGCTGTCCGCGCAGCTGGTGTACAACCCCGACGGTTACTACACCTACACCTTCAAGACCGACATCAAGGACCCGACGCAGACCAACGGCGTCGTGTTCGAGCCGACGCGCACCCATCGCATCGCCATTCAGCTCAGCTACAAAAATGCAGCCGGCGCCACGGTCCTGGTCAACCCCTACGTCGATTTCACAATCGATGCCAGCGGCAAGTCGGTGCTGGTTACCGACCCGGCCAAGACGCGCAAGATGACCGATGTCTCGTCCTGCAATGGTTGCCACGAAAAACTGGCACTGCATGGCGGCGGTCGCGTTGACACCCAGTACTGCGTGCTGTGCCACAACCCCGGCACCACCGATGCCAACTCCGGCAACGTCCTGACCCTGGCCACCATGGTGCACAAGATCCATGCCGGGCGCCTGCTCGCCAGCAACGGTGAGGATTACACGATCTGGGGCTACCAGAACAGCAAGAACAGCTACGCTGAAGTCGGCTTCCCGCAGGACTTGCGCAACTGCACGGTTTGCCATTCTGGCGCCAATGCCAGCACGCCCCAAGGCGACAACTGGAAGACCCAACCGAGCAAGGGCGCTTGCCTGACCTGTCACAGCAGCACTGTCGGAACGGCCTGGAACAACGTTCACGTCGGCATCGCCATCTCGCTCAATGGCAGTGGATCACTGGCTGCTTCGCTGACCGATGCGCAATGTGTCAAATGCCACGGCGCGGGTTCCAATGTTTCGGCGGAGAACGTGCACTGGAACCAGGTCGCGGCCAATGCGGCCAAGTACAAGATGAACATCGAAACTGTCGCCTTCAATGACACGGCCGACCACAAGGCGCGCAGCGTGACCGTCAAGTACTTCCTTTCCGACCCCACCAATGGCAATGCCGCTTACAACCTGGTGACGCCGGATTGCACTGGCACCACGACCATCACCTGCGCCAGCACAACCAAGTTCGGCAACCTGCGCCTTTACCTCGCGTACCAGAACATGGTGGGGCAGCTTGATGCAGTGACCGAGTACTCGGCTGGCAGTGGCGCCAATGTCTATGCCTACAAGGGTAGCAACGACGGCAGCAACCATTACACGGTCAACATCCCGCTGCCCGATGACACGGCCATCGCCGTGGCCAAGGGAACGGCCCGCGTGCTCAGCACCGGGCAAATCAAGGAGCCCCTGCTGGAGGTCAAGTCGCAAGTCAATGCGCGACCCGCCGTGGTGCCTACCGTTCTGGTTAACACGACCGCGCAGCACAGCTACAAGGAACTCGCACTCTCCGGCACACTGCAACCGCGCCGCACCATCGTTTCCAACGAAAAGTGCAACGTGTGCCATGGCGCGCTCGGAACCGCCTCTGGGTCCAACACGCTTGACAATGCCTTCCACAGCGGCGGACGCAACATGGTGGAAGCCTGCGTTGCCTGCCACGACGCGAACCGCGTGTCGTCGACCGTCATGACGAATGGACTGGCGCTCAACGAGTCCTACCAGTTCAAGCGCATGATCCATGGCATCCATGGCAACAGCAAGCGCACGTATCCGTTCACCAACGGAAATCTGACGCAAGGTGTCTTTGACAAAGTGACCGGCGCACCCGTGGCGCCCTGGACCACGCCCATGAAAGACAGCTATGGTCGTGCCTATGGCACCAGCGGCCCTGGTCAAGGTGGTGTGGTCGGACCGAGCACCGTTGCGAGCTTCGCCGCCGAGGTGGCCTGGCCGGGCGTCGGCATCAATTGCACGGTCTGCCACGTCAACAACTCGTACAAGCAAGACCTGAGTCCGCTCGGTGCTGTTGTCAAGAAAGACACCGGCGTGACCGACCCGAGCCTGTGGAAAGTGATCTCGCCCAAGGCTGCTACCTGTACCGCCTGCCATGACTCCATTGCAGCGCAGACGCACGTGGTCAACTTTGGTGGTGGCACGTTTGGCACCCGTACGCAAGCGGACATCGGCGCACTACTGCCAGCTGCAAACGTGCTGCCGCGCGAAACCTGTGACGACTGCCACGCCAGTGGCGGCACCAAGAGCGTGGACATCGTCCACGGTCTGAAATGAGCCTGCGTCGCCGCAAGTCGGCAACTGTTTTGAAGGGATTTGGGATGCGAATCAAGAGTTCTATGGCCATCGCCGGCCTGTGTCTGGCGGGCTTGCTCGGCCCGTTTGGCACGGCCTGGGCCGCCGGTGAGGTCGGCGCCAAACTGTGCGTGACCTGTCACGATGAAGAAGATCTGCCCGACATGAGCAAGTCAGCCCACGGTTTTGCGGCCGACGCGCGCGCGCCCGACTGCATCACCTGCCACGGCCCCAGCCCCACGCATGCCAAGAAACCGCCGGAACTCAAAGACCGTCCGCGTCCTGACCGCATGTTCATCCGCACCTACGCCTCGCCAGTGAGCGAGCGCAACGCGGCCTGCATGAGCTGCCACACCAAAGACCCCAAGCGCGCGCATTGGGCCGGCAGCCAGCATGAGAACGCCGATGTGGCCTGCAGTTCCTGCCACAAGATCCACGGCAACCGCGACAAGGTAATGAACCGCGCCACCCAGGCCGAGGTCTGCTACACCTGCCACAAAGAGCAGCGCTCCCAGGTCAACCGCCTGTCGCACCACCCGGTGCCCGAAGGCAAGATGACCTGCTCGGATTGCCACAATCCGCATGGCTCGGTTGGCCCCAAGCTGGTCAAGCGCGACAGCACCAACGCCACCTGCTACACCTGCCACGCCGAGAAGCGCGGACCGTTTGTGCACCAGCATGAACCGGTGGCCGAAGACTGCTCGAACTGCCACAACCCGCACGGCAGCGCCGTGGCCGGCATGCTCAAGGCGCGTGCGCCCATCCTTTGCCAGCAATGCCATACACCGCACGTTGCGGGTGGCGTTGGCGCACTGGGCGGCCAGAACGGCGTCGCCAGCAATTTCAGCAGCGGAAAGAACACGGTCAACCTCTGGCAGGGGCGCAGTTGCCTGAACTGCCACACGCAGATCCATGGTTCCAACAATCCGTCTACCAGCAACCCGACGCCACAGCTCATGACGCGCTGAGGCACGGAGAATAACAATGACCACATCCGTTTATTCACCCCGTTTCCATCGCACCCTGGTGGCGATGGCCGTATGCACGGCCTGCATGGCGGCGCAAGCCCAGACCGATAGCGTGGCGACCACCGTCGACGTCGGACTGGGTCTGGCCAGCGGCGACAGCGCCGACCGCGCGCTGTTTGGCCAGTACAACGGCCTGCGCAACCGCAACAGCGCCGTGACGCTGGGCCTTGACTACAGCCTGCGCAAGGAGTCGACCTCAACCTGGGTTGACCTGCAGGGCTCCAACCTGCTGGGCGAGACGCGCGAACTGCACCTGGTCTGGAAGAAACCGGGCGACTGGAAGCTCAGCGCCGACTACGGGCAATTGGTGCGCTACGACCCGAACACCGTCAACAGCGGCATGCTTGGCTTCGGTTCGGCTACGCCGCAGGTTGTCAACATTGCCCCCGGTAGCGGGACCGACTTCGACCTCAAGACCAAGCGCACCGGCCTGGGTCTGGGTCTGGCCAAGTGGATCACTCCAGCGCTTCAGTTCGAGTTTGATCTGAAGAACGAGAAGAAAGAAGGCGCGCGCCTGTCCGGCATCGGCATG
>SESG01029984.1_pt1 | contig 10862 bp, 12 predicted proteins | sample 3171421 | NCBI WGS metagenome assembly SESG01 (sample SAMN10866946, study PRJNA518727) | freshwater metagenome | biome: subpolar coniferous forest; feature: holomictic lake; material: water; isolation source: holomictic Lake 227, 6 m and 8 m depth | place: Canada: near Kenora, Ontario | collected... | reverse complement strand
CAGTTCAATTCGACCGGCTGCTAGTGGGTATGCTTGTCAGCCAGGTGGAACTCTACGTCAAGTGCTGGGCGAACATCAAGACCGAGGGGCTGGTGACAATGTTCAATGCTGGCGCGACACCCGGTAAGAACTTGCACATCGGTGTGGCTGACCGTGCGCTGCGACAGGTGGCGAATCTATTGAGCGAACTTGCACTGACGCCAAAAACCAGAGCGCCACAGAGAGCGACCGGTAAATACGCAAGTCTACTCAATGGGCCAGACTAGACGAATTGATGCCCAGCGACCCAGCCTAACCCGCTGGGTTTTTTTATGGCTACACGGTACAAAATCATGTACTGGTGGCTACATGGTGGCTACATGAGAAAGAAAGCAACGCCAAAACAAAAAAGCCCGCTATTGTTTAAGTAGCAAGCTTTTCAATACCCATGCGGGTTGTAAGTGGTGGGAACTGAGAGATTCGAACTCTCGACCTACGGATTAAGAGTCCGCTGCTCTACCAGCTGAGCTAAGTTCCCATTCGGAGAATTTGGGTGAGGCTGACGGGGTCGATCCCGTTTTTCACCAGCGGGAATTCTAGCAGGTCTTTGGGGGCATTCTTCGGGGGTGCGAAGGCGCCGATGGGGCGGCGGTGGACAGCAATGGCTGGGAGCGACTGCGGGGTTCATCTCTGCAGCAACGATTCCAACTGGTGCCCATCCTTGTCTGCCACAATTGGCCCAATAAGAGCCAGTCACTGGCCGTAGGTCGCTGAAAGTTTGATTGGCCTTTCAACCCTGACCGAGGGGAGGAGATATTTTGTGGAATCTAAAGAGATCTACGCCGCTAGCCTTGCAGTTGCCAAGCACAAGACCAATCGTGCGATAGAGCATTTGCTGGGCATGGTCACTGGTATGGTGGCTGACGGACAACTGCATGATCTTGAGATCAAGATGCTGTCCACGTGGTTGACCACTTATCAGGAAGCCACAACGGAATTTCCGGGATCTGTTATCGCACGCAGAGTCTCTGAAGTTCTAGCAGACGGAATCATCACTGAGGATGAGCGAGCCCATTTGCTTGAAGTGCTGTTGAGTCTTGCATCGGCTGATTTCAGTGTCACCGGCTCAGCCGCACCAGAGGTCATAACCCTGCCAATTGACGACAGTGTGGACATCAACTTCGGCGATGCCATGGTCTGCTTCACTGGGGAATTCCTGTACGGAACCCGTGCTGCCTGCGAGCGTCTGGTTCTCAGACTTGGTGCCCAATGCGCCGACAACGTAAGCAAGAAGGTTAATGTTCTGGTCCTTGGAACCAAAGTGTCTGGCAGTTGGGCGCACACTAGTTTTGGCCGCAAGATTCAAAAGGCTGTGGAGTTGCGGGACGAAGGCCATCCTATCAAGATCATTTCTGAACATCGCTGGCTTCAAATGGTGGAGTAGAAGAATGGCAACATTGAATCGTTCAAAGTCAGTCAAGATCGCTGATCCCTCTGCATTCTTCGCGAACTGGGCTTTCAGCATAGAGCCACACCACTATGAAACACTTGGTCTCGGTTACAGAAAGTTCATGAAGGAAAAGCAAGAGTATTGTTCTTGGGCCGCAATGAACCCAATCGAGTACTGGCTTAACACAGGCGATGTTTTTTACGATGCGAAGAACCCAAGGCATTTTTTACAGGTTGTGGCCGACTGGGATGCGTTGCACATTGAAGTGCACGAAGGTTTGATAGGTGCTGAGAAGGGTCGGTCAGCATTTGCTGTGACAGAAGATGTGTTTTCAAATTGGCTGAGAACCGGAATAAGGCCGCCAGACCTAGAACAGCTTGATATCCCAACCAGCAAGGCGGGACTACTAGCTTGGAAAATTGCCAATCAACCTTACGATGCAAATCGCGTGTCGGACGACCCCATTGTTAATGAACATAGGAGCACCGATGCGCCGCTCAATAAATGAGCCCATCCGCCAAGATCCCAGCTTTGACGATCGATGGGGCACCGTTGATCTAGGACTGATCACCAGTTGGGAACGAGGCCGCGAGAAGAGCCTAGAAGAGCCAGATTTGGCCGCGCAGGCACGTGCGGGACAACTCATGGTGTTGCCTTGGAAGGGTGGAGTTGAAAAGGCAGTCCAAAAGAAGGTGAAGTACGGGGTGTTCAACTATTTGGCAATGTGGCAGGGGCTGCGTGGCGAGGACCTGAATATTGATGTTGCAGAAGAGATTCCCCTAACCTGTACTGCAACGGGCATGACGGTAATTTTCACCATTGATATTGCGAAGTGCACTGAGTAATCACATTCAGAGGCTGACACTGATGGACTTTGTAGCAATTGATGTTGAGACCGCAAATCCTGACATGGCCTCGATTTGTCAGATTGGAATTGCCAGGTTTTCCGATGGAGAACTCATAGATGAATGGGTCTCATTAATAGATCCCGAGGATCATTTTGACGATGTCAATGTCTCGATCCACGGAATATGCAAGGAGATGGTGAAGGGGCAACCGAAACTACCAGAGCTCGCTGACAAACTGCATGACCTAATGGACGGGACCGTCACAGTCTGTCACACGCACTTTGATCGTCTTGCCGTTGCTAAAGCCTTCAATCGTTATAAGCTGCCAGCGATTGCAAACACTTGGTTGGATTCCGCGAGAGTTGTACGTAGAACCTGGAAGGATCTTTCCTGGAGGGGCTACGGATTAGCCAGTGTCTGTCGCAAAATTGGGTATGAGTTTAAACACCACGATGCGCTTGAAGATGCCAAAGCGGCTGGGCATGTGCTGCTTGCTGCCATGCAGGAGTCGGAAACGGATCTGGAAGGATGGCTGGATCGAGTCAATTATCCAATTGGAGTCCCGCACCAGATCGGCGATCGAACCATTCACCGCGAGGGTGCGCCGGATGGAGATCTGTTTGGTGAAGTAATCGTGTTCACGGGAACGCTTGAAATGCCGCGCAGCGAAGCGTCTGCATTGGCGGCAAGTGTGGGTTGTCGCGTCGATGAAGGCGTGACCAAGCATACGACCATACTCGTCGTTGGCGATCAAGATGAATGGAAGCTGGCAGGTTACAAAAAAAGTAGCAAGCACAGGAAAGCCGAGCAGTTGGCTGCTGGTGGTCAGCCCATACGAATAGTTCTAGAAGCAGATTTCAAGGCACTTGTCGAGAGCGCAAAACCTGTCTGCGGCAACCCATAATCAATCGGCCTTGAACTGCCCAAGGAAATCTTCAACCTTCCGGTCCCTCGCCTTGCCGCCCGGCCTGTGCAATGCCAGCAAGAGCGAAGCAATCTTGTCATCTTCGCAGTAGAGGTAGGTCAGGGGCACACCGAGCACATCGGCAATGAGCCTCGCCGTGGGCACTGGCGGTTCATGCACACCGAGCTCATGCCGGCTGATTCGGGCTCGGCTGCTGGACTCGTCGATGCCGATGGCCACGCCGATCTTTTCTTGGGACAGGCCCAATTCCTCTCGCAAAGCCTTTATAGGCCACATCGTCACCACATTCTGGCGCCCCCGCCCTCACCGTTCAGGGCGCTTTTCTTTGTCCCCATTAACCCCGAAAGGAAAAAATGTTCCGACCATTCCGCGCAGCAGCATCGGTCGCCGCTGCCTTTGCCCAACTCGGCGCCCTGCCCACCAAGGTTGGTGTCCTGGCCGGCTCTTTGTACGCTGTGATTCTGATTGCGATCGTGCTGGCTCTGTATGCACTGTCGCTGCAACGCAAGGCATAGGTACTAAACTCAACGCAGTCAATGTACTTTTGAAGGCAAACCACCATGACAAAAAGACACTTTCTTCGGACCTGTTTGGCATTGGCGGTTGGCTTACCAATCTTCAGTGTCGGCGCACAGGAATTTCCACCGAAGAAGACCATCACCATGGTGGTAGGGTTCGCCGCTGGTGGTGCGGCGGACACGGGTGCACGCCTCATCGCCAAAAAGCTGGGCGAGAACATCGGGGCATCAGTCGTCATAGACAATCGTGCTGGCGCAGGTGGCAATATCGCGCACCAATTCACGGCCACCGGGCCAACGGACGGCAGCGTTATTTTGTTTGGCTCGGTCGGTCCCCTGGCGATCGCACCCCACATGATGAAGCTACCCTACGACCCGGTGAAGGACTTGGCGCCGATTACCATGGGCGTGAACTTTCCGAACGTGCTGGTCGTGCATGCCGCAACCAGGATCAAGACCTTTGCCGAGTTCATTGCCTACGCCAAGAAGAATCCCGGCAAACTCGATTTCGCCTCCACCGGCCCCGGCTCCGCTTCGCACCTTGCGGGTGAACTATTGAATGACATGGCCAAGATTGACACGGTGCATATTCCCTACAAGGGCGGTGCACCGGCGCTACAGGATTTGTTGGGCGGTCGGGTCGCAGCCTATTACTCCACGTTCTCCACGTCCCAGGCCTACATTGAAAACGGCAAGTTGATTCCTTTGGCCAGCACCGGTGCGCAACGACTCACGGCGCTGCCGAACATTCCTACCATTGCCGAGTCGGGCTACCCTGGTTTTAGCGCAACCAATTGGTACGCATTCGTTGCTTCGTCAAAAGTGCCGCAGCCCATTTTGGAGCGTTGGAACACCGAGTTGGTCAAAGTGTTGAAGTCGCCCGACGTGGTCGAGCAACTCAACAAACATGGCCTCACCCCCATGCCTGGCACACGCGATGAATTGGCCAAGTACATTGAAAAAGAATCCGTCACGTGGGGGCGCGTCATTCGCGAGCGCAAGATTACGGGCGAATGAAACGGCTGCCCTATGGACTCACGGCCATCAGTTACCTGTCACTTCCAAGAAGATGCATTGAATTCGGGCTCTTCGTCATTGGGTTAGACAGGCTGCTGTTCTATCCAACATCACCCGCCCGGCGTACCCGCAGCAAGCGCTTTTTCGATGAGCGCTCGTTCACGCTTGAGCAAGCCGACCAGCACTGGTATGCGATCTGTCGACATTCGCTTGGGTATCCCTGCAAGGCCGATCGTCGCAATCGGCGTGCCATCAACATCATGGATCGCCACGGCAACACCGCGCACGCCGGCGGCCACTTTCTCGTCCGACAGCGCAAAGCCGTTCCGGCGCGCCATTTTGTGGCTTTTCCTGATCTGTTCTGCCGAGGCCAGCGGGTAAGCGCTGAGCTTGGGCAGGAGCGCGGTGATGATGCGGTCAGCCTCCTGATCGGGCAACGCGCCGAGGATCGCGAGGCCACCCGCACCGATGCCCAGAGGCCGCCGCGATCCGACCTCGACGGTGATGGTGCGAATAGGGTAGTCACCCGTGGCACGACCCAGACACACAGTGAAGAGTCCGTCACGCGCCATCAAGAAGACTGTGTCGCCCGATTCCTCAGCCAGACATTGCACGGCAGGTGCGCAGATGCGTTGCAGGTCGGGCACAGCCTTGGGTGCGGAGCGCGCCAAGATTTGAAGACCGCGGCCCAGGCAATAGTGACGGCTCAGTGGCAGGAGCTCGATCAGGCCATGCGACAGCAGTGCACGCAACATACGGTGCAAAGTGGGCTTGCTCAAGCCCAGTGACTTCTGCAGATCCACGAAGCGCATGCCGCTCGCACCGCCAGCGCCCAGCGCCTGCAGCACGGCTACGGCGCGATCCAGTGTCTGGAGTCCCATCGCCAGCGCTCGGCCGTTATTTTCGTCGGTCAAGCAGGCGCTTGACCTTGGAGCTCTGTGATGTCATGGTGTACTTGTCGAGTTCACCCTTACCCACGGGGGTAATCTTCACCTTGACGCTCAGGACTTCTTTCATGCGGCGCTCCAGGTCGACGCGCACCTGTTCGCGGTCGGCTGTGGGATCTGTCACCTCAACCCAGACGTCCATCTGATCAGTGCCAGCCTCACCGAAACGGTCCACAAAACAAAAGTATTCGCCGTTGGTACGCTTGTCTTCCACAACTGCTGCGCCCACGGCTTCGGGGAACACATTGACGCCGCGCAGTTTCACCATGTTGTCGTTGCGGCCGAAGATACGGACCAGGCGTCGCATGGTATTGCCGCAGGGGCAGGCGTCAGTGTGGAAGGCCGAGATATCGTTGACGTTGAAGCGAATCTGCGGGGCCCCGTATTTATAGAGGGTAGTGATGTAGAGCGTACCCTTCTCGCCATCAGGCATTGGTCGGCCAGTCTCGGGGTCGGCCACTTCGAGCAAGAATGCGTCTTCCATTGCGTGCATGCCGGTTTGGTGTGTGCACTCGGCCGCCAACATGCCGCTTTCGTGCGTGCCGTACATATCAAAGGCCTTCGCGCCCCAGAGGTCTTCCAACTGCTCGCGGTTCTCCATGCCAAGATGCGTACCGATCAGCCGCACACCAAGGGAGCGCGGGTCAATACCCAGTTCGTCGCGTGCCACCAATGCCATATGGCGTAAGTAAGCCGGAAAGCCAAGCAGCACGGTGATGCCCCAGGCCTTCACAATTTCAATTTGCCGGCGCGTGGGTGTGTTGGCGCCGCTACCCGTCATCACCGGAACGGCACCGCTGTAGCGCCACATGGCCTCGCGCGGGGCCATGCCACCGTTGCCCAGGCCCAGCGAGAGCGTGACCAGTACCATGTCTCCGGGGCGCACACCATGCATGGCCAGTCGGCGTCCGCCGAGGATGGCCATCGTCTCGCGGTCCTGCGGTGCATAGAGCATGGGACGCGGCAAACCCGTCGTGCCGCCACTGGTCTGAAGGACGAGCGGCATGCGCACACCGTCCGCTGGTGAGATGCCCATGAAATCGCCGAAGGGAGGATTGCGCTCAATACTCTTACGGATGTGACTAACGTCATAGACCGGGATCTTCGTCAGGTCATCGAGCCCGCGAATGTCGCCGGGTTCCAACCCGTGTTCACTCCAGTGACGCTTGAAGAACTCGATTTCCCAGCCCCGCTTGACGGTTGCAAGGAAGCGCTTCTCTTGCAGTGCGCGCAGCTCGTCGCGTGACAGCCGGGCGGTGGTCTGAAAGTAGGTTGGTGGGGGTGGATAGTCGCGCCAAAGTTGCTCGAAGTCGAGCGAACGGAAATACCAGGGAATGAAATCGGGAGAGTCTTTGCTGTTCATATGACGCTTGTTCGGCGGCCACCATCAACGTGGTGTACACAGCCTGTGATGTAGGCAGCCCAGGAGGACGACAGGAATGCAACCAAGCCGGCAATTTCGTCCGGTTGACCAACGCGCCCCATCGGAATTTGCTTGGCTATTTGCGCCAACTGGTCGACATCGATCTGGCCTGGCTCACCGGAACCGAATACGGTTCCCAGCCTGCCTGTGGCGATACGACCGGGGCAAATAGTGTTTACGGTGATGCCCGCCGTTGCGGTCTCCAATGACAAGGTCTTGGCATAGCCAATAACGCCGGCCCAAGTGGCAACTGAGAGCCCGAAGCGCGGTATCGGCTGGATCGCCGACAGTGCCGTGATGTTGACGATGCGCCCCCAGCCATTGCTGCGCATGGATGGTAGCGCGCCACGCGAAAGGCGCACCACACTCATGAGGTTCTGCTCCACCGCGCGGGCCCACGCCAAGTCATCGAAAGACTCAAGCTCGCCGAGCGGAGGTGCGCCGTCGTTGTTAACCAGTATGTCGATGCGGCCGAAGCGATCGAGCGCTTGGCGGGTGATGGTTTCGCAGTCCGCCGCCTTGCGGATGTCGGCCGGAATCGCAAAGGTTGAAGCGCCAGTTTCTTCCTCGATACGACGGCAGGCCTCGGCCAGAGGCTCCTGCTTGCGCGCCACCATTGCAACACTTGCGCCTTCTGCGGCAAGCAGATGGGCAATGGCATAACCAATCCCCTGGCTGGCGCCGCCGACGACGGCGATGCGTCCCTTCAGAGCAAGGTCCATCAGGCCTCCCCGGCGAGTCCGAACAGTCGCTCGGCGTTGCCGTGAAAAACCGCTTCGAGTACGGTGTCGCTGTAACCCAGTTCGCGCCAGTCGGCTACCAGCCGCTCGTAACGAAACAAGGGATAGTCGGCACCGAACATCACGCGGCTCTTGAGGCGCGAACGGATTTCCTTCTTGAACGGATCGGTCAGGTATTTGGGCGACCAGCCGTGCAGTTCGCTCCACACGTTGGGCTTGTGGATCATGATAGAGATTAATTCGTCCTGCCAGGGCCAAGCCGGACGCCCCGTCACAATCTGTAGCGTGGGGAAGGCGATCGCGAGTTCATCGACATATCGCGGGTGGCACAGATCGAGTTTGACACCGGCACCCCCGGGGAGACCCGCGCCAGCGCCGGTATGGCCGACCAGTACCAGCACTGGGCGGTTATGCGCCAACGCGACCTCATAGAACGGATTGAATATCGGGTCGCTCGCGGGGAAACCCATGCCGGACGCTGAAACACAGAAGCTTATGAAACCCTTACTAGCGCGTATGCAGCGCTCCAGCTCGGCAGCGCCGGCTTCGCCGAGTCGCGGATCGATCTGCACCCAGTTGCCAAAAATGCAGTCACTGTATTTCGCCTGGGTCTGCATGGCGTAGTCGTGCAGTGGCACGACCTCATCAAGTGGCAGGCTCTTGGTGAAGCCGAAATCGAGAATGGTTTTGACCTGGTTGGCCCGCAAGTAGGCGGCCATCTCATCCTCCGTGTCGTAGCGTGGGGTGGAGTTCCATGTATTTTGCTGCTGGGCCAGGGCCTCTGCTGAGCGCAGAACGTAGCCGCGCTCGGTCCCCCAGTGGGAGTGAAGATCAAAAATCCGCATGGGTCATTCTGCCCTGATGTCGGCAGCCTTGATGATGGTTCCCCAGCGCGTGATTTCGCTGTTCAAAAAAGATTCTGTCTGGGTTAGGCTGCCGCCGACGAAGTTCACACCTTGCGCGGCCATCTGCTTGACCATTTCAGGATCGGAGATGGCGCTGTTGATCGCGTGGTTGAGTTTTTCGAGCACATCCAATGGCGTCTTCCTTGGTGCAAAAACCATGTACCAGGCGCTCATCTCGAAACCGGGCACACCGGCTTCGATCATCGTGGGGAACTCAGGCGCCAAGGACGAGCGCTTGGGGCCGGTGGTGGCCAGCGCCTTTAACTTGCCGGTCTTGACCAACGGTAGCGAGGTGGTGATGGTGTCGAACATAATCGGCACGTGCCCACCCAGCACATCGTTCAGAGCGGGCGCATTGCCTTTGTAGGGTACGTGCAATAGCGTGGTACCCGTCATGTGTTTGAACAACTCGGCCGACAGGTGCGCGCCAGCGCCAGCGCCGCCCGAGGCGTATGCGTACTTGCCTGGGTTCGCCTTGAGCAACGTGATCAACTCGGCCACGCTCGTTGGCGGGAACGAGGGAGGCGTGACCAAGATCAGCGGGATGTATCCGACGTAGGCCACTGGAATCAGGTCTCGTTCCAGGTCGTAGGGCAGCGTCTTGACCAAGAACTTGTTTGTCGACAGCACAGAATAGCCCATCAGCAGTGTGTAGCCGTCAGACGGCGACTTGGCCACGAAGTCGGTACCGAGCACGGCACTGGCGCCGGGCTTGTTCTCTATCAGGACCGGAACACTGAAGGCTGTCTGTAGTTTCTGTCCGAGGGCACGCGACAAGATGTCGACGCCGCCGCCGGGCGGCACAGGGGCGACGATCTTGATGGGCTTGGTGGGCCAGGCTTGGCCGAAACTAAGGGCTGAGCAGGCAAGAAGGGTCAGGGCCAGGGCGCTGTGGGCGAGCCGCCGAATCGAATGTTTCGAGTTCATTTGATTTGTCTCCGTTCGCTGGCATTTTAGGAAACTCAGAATCGAATTGTCAATCAATCAAAAAAATGGTTCCGATATACGGAACCTTGCGGATATATTTTTTAGCCGTGAACCGTGAAAAATCGAGCAAATGTTTTCGATCCAATGAGAAATAGTTCCGAAATTCGGAACTATCATCACTTTCGGAGCACGTTGCTGACATCCATTCGTGGCAGTCAACGCACCAAAGAATTTCGGTGTTGAAACGCGTTACATCAGCAGGTGTTCGCCCGCGTTGTCGCCGCCCAGCGTCACGTAATTGGTCTTGCGGATGTCCATCAGTTTTTTGCCGCCTGAGTAGCTGATGGAGCTTTGCACGTCCTGCTCCATTTCGATCAGGGTCTCGGCCAGTCGGCCCTTGATCGGCTCGAGGATGCGCTTGCCTTCAACGTGCTTGTACTCGCCTTTGTTGAAGTCGCTGGCCGAGCCGTAGTATTCCTTGTACAGCTTGCCGTCCACCTCCACCGTCTGGCCCGGGCTTTCCTCGTGGCCGGCCAGCAGCGAGCCGATCATGACCATGGTGGCGCCAAAGCGGATTGATTTGGCGATGTCGCCGTGCTCGCGGATGCCGCCGTCGGCAATGATGGGTTTGGTCGCCACCCGGGCGCACCACTTGACGGCGCTGAGCTGCCAGCCGCCGGTGCCAAAGCCGGTTTTGAGTTTGGTGATGCAGACCTTGCCCGGGCCGATGCCGACCTTGGTGGCGTCGGCGCCCCAGTTTTCCAGGTCGATCACGGCTTCGGGCGTGGCCACGTTGCCGGCGATGACGAAGGCGCCGGGCATCTTCTGCTTCAGGTAGGCGATCATGTTCTTCACGCTGTCGGCGTGGCCGTGCGCGATGTCGATGGTGATGTATTCGGGTGTCAGCCCGAGCGCCAGCAGTTGATCGACGGTGGCATAGTCGGGCGCCTTGACGCCCAGCGAGATCGAGGCATACAGGCCCTTGGCCTTCATGTCCTTGACGAACTGAACGTTGTCCAGATCGAAGCGGTGCATGACGTAGAAGTAGTCGTTTTGCGCCAGCCAGACGCAGATCGATTCGTCCACCACGGTCTTCATGTTGGCCGGCACCACCGGGATGCGAAAGCGCCGCGGGCCGAGTTCCACACTGGCATCGCATTCGGAGCGGCTGTCCACGCGGCAT